>RCMY010001072.1_pt1 | contig 25989 bp, 24 predicted proteins | sample 2041341 | NCBI WGS metagenome assembly RCMY01 (sample SAMN09708234, study PRJNA481090) | Marine sediment metagenome, whole genome shotgun sequencing project.
CAATAAGCGCGGCGGTGAAGCGATGGAGGCGTTCGGTATCTTGCCGGACTACACCGGCGTCGTGTGCCACGACCACTGGAAAGCCTACTATACGGTGACGAATGCGGCGGCCTTTCACTCACTGTGCAATGCCCACCATCAGCGTGAGCTAAACTGGAGTGCTGAAGACGATGGTCAGCTTTGGGCGAATGATATGAAGGCGCTTCTGCAGGGTCTTAACCATGAGGTAACCCAGGCTGGCGGAGAACTCAATGCGCAGCGGTAAGAGGAGGTGCGCCACTGCTATCGCAAGATTCTGGCCGAAGGTGACGCACACTGTCCGTCACCGGACGAAAGTTTAAGAAAATCCGGACAACGCGGCCGATTGAAGCGCAGTAAATCACGAAACTTACTGGAAAGCTTGCGCGCCTACGAAGGCGATGTGCTGCGCTTCATGACGCGCCACGATATCCCCTACACCAAAAACCGGGGGGAGAATGACCTGCGCATGACAAAAGTACAGCAAAAAATCTCCGGCTGCTTTCATTCTTATGGCGGCGCTGAGATATTTTGTCGTATCCGCTGCTACCTGTCGTCATGTCGAAAGCAGGGGCTGTCAGCAACTGATGGGCTAAAACTTGTGCTAAATGGTGAGATGCCAGAGGGGTTTCGGGCTGAATAGTTACAATTATATGCGTATACCCTGAATGGAAAACGGTTGAGCCCACGCTACATTAGATGGTCGGCACTACTGTTTCCGCATTGCTTACCGGGTAGGGATGCCGATGCCCTTTCGTACGGCAATAAAAACAACGATGCCAGCCGGTGAAATCAAAACTACGCCAGTTCTCACTATCGCCGGCAAGTCGGTCTGCCAGCAGTAACATCACCAGCGGGTGGCCACCCAGGCCGCTATGACTGGTGGGTACGCCGATATTTTCCGTTTGTGAACCGTCCAGGCGATCAACGCAAAAATCCCAGCTGGCGATGCCGTCGGTGTAGCTATACACGGCCGTGGAAGGCACAGGCGGTGGGTACTGCCAAACGGCCTGCGGGTTCGTCAAATGGTCCAGGTTGCCGCCGTGCAGGCGTCGATATATGCTTGAGACCGGCCCGCCAACGTGTGAAGCGCTCGGTAAGCGAAAAGGGCTGCCCAGCGTGATCACTCGTTCCACATTATCGCTGACTTCATGGGCGAGCGCGCGTGCCTGTATGCCGCCCAAACTCCAACCGATTAATCGCACCGGCTGACCATGGTGCCGGGCGATGCGCTGCAAGCGGCGTTGCAGGTCCTCGAAACGCTCGTCGGTTAAGCCCTGATTGCGCCCCTGCGCCCAGCCGTAGCTGCTATAGCCGAGCTTGGTAAGCCAGCGTCGTATGATTGAGGTGCTGTTGTCGTTTGCCATAAAACCGGGCAACACCATCACCGGCTGCTGCTTGCCCGCCGGGCAATGTTTTGCAAACGGCAGAACCATGGGAAATGCTGCAAACTCAAACAGGCCGCGCATTTCCAGCATAGCGAGTAGGAATGAAGGCGTTCCGTTTCTAGTGGCCATCAGAGCAGCTCCTTTACAGCATAGCGGCCTGCAAATCGTCGAAGGACTGCTGCAGGCACTCAGCGAAAAAGCCGGCATCAGGCATCATTTCACGGCAGGAAGTGGCCGAGAGAAATATTTTGCCGTCGTAGCTGGCTGCAAGAATTAGTAAGCCTACTCCGTCTACTACGGGACCGCAGCCCCACATAGACAGCAGTTTGGCACCACAATTGTATAGCGGGTGCTGCGGCCCTGGCACATTAGTTACCACGCAATTACAGAAGGGCGCTCGCACGCCCAGCGCCAGTCCGTTGACGACACGACCGGCCAGCGCCAGCGTCGCAGAGGGGACATGCTGCGTTATGTCAGTCATTTGCCGTGCGCCGATGGCATTGACGGTCTCCTTGGCGCTGTGTGTGGTGAGCGATATTGCCTGCAGTCGTTCCGCAGCATCTTCGATCTGGGTGTTGAGCGGGCACATCATCGCCGACACTCGATTGCCTGGGGTGTTTTCATCCTTTGCTCGGGTGCTGATGGGCACGGCCGCCACCAGTGAGTCCTCTGGTAATTCATTCTTGTCTTGCAGATATAGGCGCAAGGCGCCGGAGCAAACAGCTAGCACAACATCGTTGATCGTGGTGACTGGAATGGCATTTTTAAGCGCGCGAAAATCATCGAGCGCAAAGTCACGGCCTTCAAATACACGGTGCGGCGAAACTCGTTCATTGAACCGAGTAGCCGGCACGGGCGTTTTGCTCTGTGCTGGTTCATCCTGCACTTTGTTCAAAAAGCGACGACTCAAAGCTGGCATAGTGGAGGCGATTGACTTGGTCAGCAGGAACGGACTGCGCGTATTCCGCCACGCCGCGCGACTGAGAAGATTGAATGTTCCGGGAGCGGATTCCGGCTCCCACACGGGCGCTACTTTCGCTGACGGCGAATCAGCGGTCAAGTCGTGCAGCACACCCAGCAACTCTACGCCGGTAGCACCGTCGATGGCAGAGTGATGATATTTCGGTATCACCGCGAAACAGCCAGCTGGCAGACCTTCGATGGCGTCCAGCCCCTCGACGATATACATCTCCCATGCCGGCCGTGACATGTCCAGCGCCCGGGAGTGAAGCCTGGCGACGAGAATACAGAATTGACGCCAATCACCGGGCTTTGGCAGTGCGATATGGCGAACATGAAACTCGACGTCGAAATTCTCGTCGTCCACCCAATAGGGATAGTCGACACTTAGCGGCACGCGAGCCAGTTTCTGCCTGAATACCGGCGAACGGTGCAGACGGGACTCGATGTTAGCGAGTAGATCCTTGAAGCGGACCTTGCCACCCTTCGCCGTGGACTGGTCGTATATATACACACCAGTCAGGTGATTATGCTTACCTTCACCCTCAAGATAGATGAAGGCCGAATCCATGCTGGTTAATTGGCGCATGCTCATGGCGTTAATCCGATCTTTTGGGTCGAGATATGACGCCGCTGCCGGGTATAAGTAGCGTCCAGATTTGTTTTATAGTGATAATGAAGCATGTTGTCGCTTCTCGCAGAGCTGTTTTGCTTTGAAATATACCGTTGCGCCAAGCATAATGGCAGCAGTTCGACTGTGCAAGTGATACTGCGATATGGTCGAGCAGCCACTGGAGCAAGCATTGGCTTTAAATAAGTCGATCCCGCCAGGCTGTTTGCTACAGATCCTTATCCTCAACACGGATTACTCGTTATGCCTGGATTCACCAAGCCTACTATTATAGTGAGTGCCCCTTTGCCTGCTGCTAAACGTAGCGGCAGGTTCGCTGCAAGCGCAGACTCTACTCGACGCTGTTGATAGCGAAGCCGATCAGATTTTCGATCAGGTGGCCGCCTGGCGACGCGATATTCATCAGCACCCGGAACTGGGTTGCCAGGAGTTCCGCATGGCCAAGCTGATAGCCGCACAGCTGGGCAAACTGGGAATGGAGGTCGAGACCGGCATTGCCTACACCGGTGTTGTTGGCATACTGCGCGGCGACCAGCCGGGGCCGGTAGTGGCACTGCGAGCTGATATCGACGCATTGCCGGTAGCGGAAAAAACCGGGCTGCCGTTCGCATCGAAGGTTACCACCACTTACGCCGGCGAGGAAGTCGGCGCGCTGCACGCAGCACCGATTGGCACCGGTGCCGAAGACTTCGCGTTTTTCACAAAACAAGTGCCAGGCGTATTATTTACTCTCGGTGCTGCGCCGCAAGACCGTGACCCTGCGCCCAATCATTCCCCTCTGTTCACCATTGGCGAAGCCGCCATGCGGGTTGGAGTGCGTGCCATGACCAATGTGGCCGCGGGTTATTTGCTTGCTGCAGAAACCAAAAAATAGGATTTTGCTGATGCAGCCTGCTCGGGTTAGACACGTTGCTCGTTGCCCCGGGGGCATATAAAGTAGCCCTTCAGGTGTTGCGATAATGAAGACGGAAAACGTAAATTTAGATGCTTGTATAACAATACCGATTGAGTTAGGCTCCGCCTCTATCTGCTAATAACTCAAATCACACCGGAGAGTATCGATACCATGACCCGCATTCACCGCAACATGCCCTTGGCGGCTGCCGTTTTACTGACCTTGCCCGCGCTGGTTCAGGCGCAAATGCTCGAAGAGGTAATCGTTACCGCGCAGAAGCGAGCCCAAAGTTTGCAAGACGTTCCCGTCTCCGTGAGCGCGATTGGTGGCGATTTGATCAGCGCCGGTGGCATCTCAGGTGTTGGCGATATCGCCGTGACGACTCCCAATTTCAACATGACCCAATTCAATATTGGTGAGCCGCAGTATTTTATTCGGGGCATTGGAAACTCAGCCGATTCCGCAGGTAGCGATCCCGCAGTGGCGACCTTTGTTGATGAGGTCTACTACGGTCGGTCAGGCTCCGGCGCCGGGGATTTGTTCGACCTGGATCGTGTTGAAATTCTGCGCGGCCCGCAGGGCACCCTGTTTGGCAAGAATGTGGTCGGTGGCGCTATCAGTTATCACACCGCCAGACCCACGGACGAATTTGAAGGCAAGGTAGGCGCGACGGTCGGCAACTATGATCTGACAGTCTTCCAGGGTTTGATCAGCGGCCCATTAAAGGACGGCCTTGCCGGCAAACTGGTAGCCAGCAAGCGCGATAGACGCGAGGGCTATGTGGACAACGTTATAGACGGCAACGACTACCAGGACGAGGATAATTTCAGTCTGCGCGGGCAATTGTTGTGGGATGTCAGCGACACCGCCACGCTGCTGTTAGGGCTGGACTATGCTGATGATGATCAGGCAGGTAATTGCCGCAACGTAGGCGGCATTGATCCGAATGATGACTCTGAAACAGCTATAACCTACCGGAATATTGTTGCCAACACCACCGGCGGGGATATTCGCAAGTGCGCCTCTGCGGCGCAGGCGTTCCAGGAAAGAACCGTGCAGGGCGGGCTGGCGCGGCTCGATTGGGACTTTGACTTTGCCTCTTTTACGTCGATCACCGCGTATCGCGAAATGGAGTATGAACATCTTGAGGATCTGGCAGGGCTGCCATCGGGCTCACCTTTTAACCTGGTGGATACGGTGGTAGAAGACTCGGACCAGTTCAGCCAGGAGTTTCGCCTCACGTCAGCCGGTGACGGCAGCCTGGAATGGTTGGTGGGCGCGTTCTATATGCAGGAAAATGTCGACCGCGGCGAAAGTTTTATCGGTGGGTTTGGCGCACCGCTAACAGACAATCCGGCAGTATCGCTATTGGATGGCGACATCACGTTTCTGCAGGATGCTGAAACCACCAGCTACGCCGCCTTTGGCCAGCTGATATGGCATTTCAACGACCAGCTTTCGCTCACTGTTGGCGCGCGCTACTCCTATGATGAAAAGGAAATTACTCAGGGCCTGGCCAATAATGAAGACCCGGCAGCCGATACGGCATCATTAGCGGCCGCCCTGAATGTTCCAGACACCACGATACAAGGCTTATTCGCCCCGAACGAAGCGGTTATATTAGGTATTCCGGCTAATGGCCCTGCTAATCTGGTTGGGTTCGTCGGTTCCGGTGACCCTTCGGTGTTGAGTCAGCCGTATAGTGTTGATGCCGATGATGACTGGAATGAGCTCACTTCTTCGGCTAGCTTGAACTGGAACTACTGCGACTCAGGCCTGCTGTATCTGTCATTCTCTCAGGGCTACAAAAGCGGTGCCTTCCCCGCGCAAACGCCATTTGCCGATCAGGCTGTCGTCGCTCTGGAGCCTGAATTTGCTACCAATTATGAGTTAGGCTTCAAGTCTGAATTTTGGAGTAATCGACTGCGGGTGAACGGCAGTGTGTTTTATACTGATTATGAAGACCTGCAGGTGTTCCAGCTGGTTGACTCGTTACTGGTGAGTGGCAATGCCGAGGCCACCAGCGAAGGAGTAGAGCTGGAGTTCACCGGCTTGTTGACTGAAAACTGGACCATGGTTGCGAACTATGCCTACCTGAATGCGGAGTATGATACCTATATTCTTGGCGACGAGAATTACGAGGGTAACAGACTGCCCAGAGCGGCGGAAAACAGCTTCTACCTGCGCAGTTCCTGCATCATTCCGATGAACAGCGGTGCCGAGATTGACCTGGTTGTCAGCTATGCCTTTTCGGGAGATCTTTATTATGAACCCTCAAATACGTCTGTCTCCCGCGAAGATGACTACGGTCTCCTCGATGCCAGTGTCAACTGGCGCAGCGCGGATGCCGCGTGGGAAGTCAGTCTCTGGGCTAAAAATCTGGACGACGAGGAGTATCGAGTTCACACGATTGTCAGCAACGTACTGGGCACCGTGGATATATGGGGACCGCCGCGCACCTTTGGCGTAACTGCGAGCTATGCGTTCTGATCGCATCAAGTGCTAGATTTTCCAGAGGGCGCCGCAAGGCGCCTTTTATTGTTTAGTTGTCTGAGCATTACGACCAGCATCTAATAATTTAAACTACTCTCTGGATGCGAGAAGCATGAACACAAAGCTATTATTGGCGTCGCTGGTTTTCGCGTTGGCCGCTTGCGCAACTTCCCCACAGCAGCAGACATCAGTCGATTTGCAGGCTGTGGAGCGTTGCAGTGCGCTGGCGAAGCTACCGGTACGCGATACTGCAATAAAATCTACCGCGCTGCTGGCTAACAAACCGGGTCTACCAGTCTTTTGCCAGGTGGACGGTATGATAGCGGATCGAATTAGTTTCGCTCTGCGACTGCCTGCCATGGATTGGAACGGTAAATTCGTCGTCGCCGGCTGTGGCGGCTTCTGTGGCTCCCTGCTGCCGGACAAGCCGGGCTACTCAAACAGCATCAATGAAGCCCTGAAGTTGGGTTATGCAGCTATTACAACCGACGGCGGCCACCGCGCTGAAAGCTGGGATACTGATTGGGCAATTGACGACCCGGTGGCGCTGGACCTCTTCGCCGGCGCATGGATGCCGCTGGCAGTGACAGCCGGTACGGCATTAGTACAAAAATTCTACACAGATGCGCCGCGCCGCAGCTACTTTTCAGGCTGTTCCAACGGCGGTCGATTGGCGCTGATAGCGGCTCAACGCTATCCCAAGCTGTTTGACGGCATCGCAGCAGGTGGTGGTATCTTCGACCTTACCGGTAACGCCGGTGTACATGGGCTGTGGTTACTGCAGACTACCCGCGACAAAAACGGCAACGCGGTGATAGATCGCAACAAGATTCCGCTATTGCAACGTGAGGTCTCTTTCCAATGTGACTCGCTGGATGGTGTAGAGGACGGCGTGGTTTCCCGCCCTGATTTGTGCCAGCCGCAGCTGGATGGTCTGCGCTGCACAGCAGATACCGGGAGAGACTGTTTTACCGCGAAAGAATTGGCAGCCGTACAACGTCTATACCAGGGTGCCGCAGTGGAGGGTAAGCAAGTTTATCCGGGAATAAATCCGGGCTCCGAATCATTGTGGCCTATATGGGTGACCGGTGCGGATGATGAGCTCGCTTGGGGCGAGCATGCCGCCGAGGGAAATCTGCGGCTTACCTACAAAATTCCTTCCACAGAACCCTTCAACCCCCACGCTTACGTACTGGCAGATGAAATGGAAAATCTGCAAAGGTTAGCGCCTGTGCTCAATGCCACCAATCCAGACTTGTCGGCCTTCGCCAGCAGAGGGGGAAAACTTTTTTACTACCACGGTTTGGCAGACCCCCTGATTTTACCAGGTCGCGCCCGCCGCTACTATGCTGATGCAGTAGCAGCGCAGGGACAAGCCAGGCTGGACGAATTTGCGCGGTTTGTAATGGTGCCGGGGCATGGGCATTGTTGGGAGAAGCCGGGGCAAGTGGCCGATGATTTCAATCCCCTTGTTGTGATCGATAAGTGGGTAGAGAGCGGGCAGGCACCGGAGCATATTATTGCCGTGCAAAGAGATAAGCAGGGAGCAATTGTTCGCTCGCGAAAACTTTGCCCCTTGCCACAGATTGCCAGGCTGCAGGGTGACAACCAGGCTGACGCTGACAGCTTTGAGTGCGTTAATCCGTGACCGGGGGAGGCTTATAATGACTGATCAACTGTGGATACAGCGACCTGATCTTTGGAGTGATAATCAGGAAGCGACAAGTATTGCCAGTACCCGCACCGACGTAATTGGATTTGCAGCAGGTTAAATAAGACCGATATCTATATCGTAGGGGCGGGCATAACAAGCCTGGGGAAATTTGTTGATCGCAGCGCGCAGCTCCGGTCGCCGACCATCCGCTTCGCTATTCAAAGACGCCCGCCAAAGAATTTCAACGCGCTCCGCAGTTAGTCGAGCACACCGAAGAAATTTTAATGGAACTCGGCTACGCAGCCGCTGATATCAGCCGACTGCGGGAGAGTGGTATCGTTTAGACGTCACGCCTCGCGACAAAACTGCGCAATGCTCGCCGCCGTTTCACGGCTGATGTCAGGACAGGCAATAACGAATACCTCCAGGCCGTGTACGGTGCCCATCACCTGCCGACAGCGCGCAGGCACTCCCGCGCGTAGCAATAAGCGGTAGAACTCAATTCCCTCGTCGCGCAAGGGATCGCATTCATTCACGCTGATGATCGTAGGCGGCAGACCTTTGACGTTATCTTCTGTTGCAAACGATGGCCAGGCGAGCGGGTTGCGGTTATTTAGCTCCTCAATGCCATAGGCCATGGCACCTCTGTTGTTATGCAGGTCGAGCAATAAACCGTTATTTTCTGTGGAGGAGGGGAATCTGTCCTGCGGCCAGGCGCCGGCAATATACGGGCACATGGCGTACAGGCCGCTAACCAGATTGAGGTCGCCGTCCTGCTTTAGCTGCAAAGCAGTCGCGATCGAAAGGTTGCCGCCGCCACTCTCGCCGGCGAGGATGATGTGATTTGGGTCGATATTCAGTTCGTCTGCCTGGCTCACAAGCCATTTAACGCCGGCGACGCAGTCATTAAGTCCGGCGGGAAATGGCTCAACCTCCGGCGCGCTGGAAGGAGTCAGGCAGTTGCGAAAATCTACCATTGCCACGGCCACCCCCTGCTGCGCGATGACTTTCCCCCACGCGCGATATAATCCCGTAAAACACGACAAAAATTGCATGCCGCCACCGTGGATATAGTAAACACAGGGCAGCGTCTCGGTCGATTCGGGCCGAATAAACTTCAGCTTGATGACGTTGCCATCCGGCGCTGAGATGAACTCGTGGGTGGTGATGGCCAGCCCGGTTGACGGTGCAACGTCTTCGTTATCCACCATCTCGAACATGGCCTCCATCTGCTCGCGCCGCGCAACGGCTTCCGGCGTCTTTACTTCGTCTAGAAGCTGTTGTCGCGTGGCCACGTCTTCCATCGGCACTGGCGGCATAGCGCCCATTGTGGCTTTTATTCGAGGGTCTATGCGCGGGTCATCATTGATGTTTGCCATGAAATTTTCCTTTGGTTAAGTGTTAATGGTGGTCGTAATATCTATAGAAGTGCCGAGTAGGCAATATCACCTGGAAGGGGTACGCTGGTTTATCGGGCTTGTTGTCAAGGCGGTCACTGCACATCCCCGCCGGTCGGTTACGCATAAACCATGGCCGCGTCTCATCTAAACTCAAATAAACAGCAGGGGATGATAATGTCGGCTATTCAGAAACGCAAAGCTCTTGAGCGACGCCGTCATAGAAGAAAATCGTTACAAGCCACAGTGATTTTGCGCCATCCGGCGTTGGGAGAGCTGAAAACGCGCGCCATTGACATGTCAGACGGCGGTTTATTCGTTGATACCGGCTGCCAATTAGGTCCACCGGTAGGTTCGGTGGTGCAGGTTATGATCACGCGCTTGAGCGGACCGCTTAACGCACACCCTATTGACATGGAAGTCATACACCGCCGCGATTCTGGCCTGGGGCTGAAGTTCACTTAAGGCGTTCAACACAGTGCCTGGGCATTCTCGCTTGCAATGCCGGTAGCTGATTCATCAATTCAATCACTGTTGTGCAGTCAATATCGGCGTTATTTTCTACGTTTAATGTCAGCAGTGCCGTGCTGCCCAGCAGCGGAGCCAGCGTTTTTATTTTGTTTGAAGCCAACAGCAGCGTTTGCAGTGCCGGCAGGTCCGCGAGCGCGCTAATATCCTGCAGCGCATTATTGTTCAGGTTCAACTGCTGCAGCTTTGTGAAGCGTTCAATTCCTTCAACACTGCGGATATCGCCGTTAGTGCATGCTAGCTGGGTGAGCTGCTCCGCTTTAGTAATGCCTTGATCCTTGATGGTCTGCTGCACACAGTTTTGGAGTGCCTCATCGGCAAGCATAAAGTCCAGAAACAGTTTAGGTGGTGAATAAACCACCTGTTCGTTAACCTTAACGTCGTAGTCTGCGCACGACGCAAGTGTAAGACACAAAAATAACAGAAGAAATCGCATCGACAGGTCCATTACCTTACTTAAATAGCAGAAAAAGCGCGATGGTAACCCAGAAGAGTAAAAGCCTTACAGTTTTTACCGTTTGCAACTTCGGTATTAGTTGATCAACGTCAAGTTGCGCTGCGGATTGCACTTGTCGGCTAAACTATACCCGTGTATCGTTGCCAGTCTATTTTAACAAGACAAATCAAAGCATACAGGAGCAACCCCAAATGCGCATCATATTGCTAGGAGCGCCCGGCGCCGGTAAAGGTACCCAGGCGCAATTCATCACGCAACACTATGGTATTCCGCAAATCTCAACTGGCGATATGTTGCGCGCTGCGGTGAAAGCAGAAAGTGAATTGGGCCTGCAAGTAAAAGCGGTGATGGACTCTGGCGGGCTGGTGTCAGATGACATTATCATTGCGTTGGTTAAAGAACGCATTCAGGAAGACGACTGCAAAGGGGGCTTTCTGTTTGATGGTTTCCCGCGCACTATTCCTCAAGCTGAAGCAATGCAGCAGGCGGGCGTAACGATTGATAACGTCGTGGAAATTGTCGTTGCAGATGAAGACATTGTGCAGCGCCTCGGTGGCCGCCGTGTGCATCCAGGCTCGGGGCGTATTTATCATGTAGTGTACAGCCCACCAAAACAAGACGGCGTAGACGATGAAACCGGCGAAGCGCTGGTGCAGCGTGAAGACGACGAAGAAGCGACCGTACGCAATCGCCTACGAATTTATCACGATCAAACCGAACCGTTGGTTGAATTTTATAAAAGTCTGTCGGGTGCCGACGCGCCTGCTTACCACAGCGTAGAGGGCACTGGTTCGCCAGAAGATATTCGCGACGCAATATTTGCGCAGCTGGATCAATGAACCGATAAATCACCAAGCTCGTAAGGAAAATGGGCCTCCAGGGGCCCATTTTTTATGTCTATCAGATAAGGCTAACTATGTCGAAACAGCGCGCAGTCATTCTCGTTAATCTTGGTACGCCAGAGGCACCTACGGCGTCTGCCGTTCGCAATTTTTTAAAACGCTTTCTTGCCGACCAGCGCGTGGTAGAAATTCCACGACCCATATGGTGGGTTATTCTGCACTGCTTCGTATTGCCCCTGCGCTGCAAGCGCGTTGCGGAGTCCTATGCCAGTATCTGGATGGAGGGTGGTTCGCCGTTGCAGGTAATAACCGAGCGTCTAACTGCTAAAGTACAGCAGCGGTTCGCCGCAGCTGACAGTGGGCAAATTAATGCAGGCGAAACCAGGGTCGCCTTCGCTATGACCTATAGCGAACCTTTTTTACACGATGTGCTGGATGGATTTATGCAAGAAGGTATCGAAGACTTCGACGTCTTGCCGCTGTACCCGCAATACTCAGCTACCACCACAGCAGCTATTTATGACCAGCTTGCTGCGTATGTTACCAAACGTCGTGATTTGCCTAGCCTGTCTTGCCGAAAAGACTACCACGACAACTCGCACTACATTGAAGCATTGGCCCAATCCATTAAGCTCTATCGTCAGCAGAACGAAGCCGGTGACTGCTTGCTGTTCTCTTTTCACGGCATACCCAAAGCCAATGTAAAGAAGGGTGACCCGTACGAGCGACAGTGTAATACAACGGCTCAACTAGTGGCCGAGCAGCTTGGCTTGAACGACACGGAATGGAAAATCAGCTTTCAGTCGCGGTTTGGCCGTGCGGAGTGGCTGCAACCCTACACGGTCGATGTGTTGCAAAGCCTTGGCGAGAGCGGCACCTCGGTAGATGTTGTCTCGCCCGCTTTTGCGGCTGACTGTTTAGAGACGTTAGAAGAAATGAACATAGAGAATCGGCATATTTATAAGGAAGCGGGCGGCAAAAATTTTAACTACATTCCGTGTTTAAATGACGATGATGCGCACGTAGAAACTCTGTTTCAGATTTTGAGTTGCAAACATTAAGCTAAACCATAAGGCAAGGGTACCTATTCCTAATGGCTAGTGACCGCGTCGCTGCCAGGGTTTTTTTGACTTAGCGAATCAGCTCGCTGTTGTCATTGAAATTCGCAAACGCATCGCGCTGAGAAGAAAAGTCAACAAAACAATAGCGCTGCCGCTGTTGCCAACTATGCACACTGCGTGCGCCGCTCGCCAAATACGCTGCCAGACCGTGCGCGCACTGCGTGCGCAGTAACATCACCAATGATTGTGCCCGCTCGCCGTCGTAGGCAATAGCGATATCAGCTTTCTCGGCGTGCAGTGCCTGCCATAATCTTTCTACCACGTTGGCTGGCAGCAACGGGCAATCGCATGGGCAGACGAAGACAAGCGTCGCCTTGCAGGCGGGCAAGGCAGCGTGAATGCCAGCAAGAGGGCCTTGAAAGCCTGTCAGCTGATCTTGCACCACCGGGTAGCCGTAACGTTGATAGGCGGCCAGGTTTCGATTACAGCTCAGCACAATATCATCAACCTGGGGTGCTATGCGGGCAAGACAGTGCTGCAGCAAAGTGCGCCCGCGCCACTTTAGCAAGCCTTTATCTCGATTTTGCATGCGTTGGCCGCGGCCGCCGGCTAGCACAATGGCGCTGATTTGTTCGCTGGGCATGATAGTTTGTAATAAATAGTTCAGACGGATGCGCAACCGCGCAATGTTATACTGCGCGACACGGTTACCTTCTCATATTGAGCGACATTAATGCCGGCTGCAATACTCGCCTTTGATACAACTCTCGATGCCTGTTCTGTTGCGCTATGCTGTGATGGTGACACAATCAGTGAGCAACGCTGCGAGCCGCGCGCTCATGCGCGAATTCTGCTGCCAATGATCGACGCTATACTGGCGCGCGCCGCGCTAAAGCTGACTGACCTTGACGCCATCGCTTTCGCCCAGGGTCCGGGCTCGTTTACTGGCGTACGTATGGCGGCTAGCGTTGCCCAGGGCTTGGCGTTTGGCACACAACTACCTGTTATTCCGCTTTCTTCCCTGGCGATTCTGGCGCAAGCTCGTGTAGAAGAGGCGGTCGAGCAACTTATTGTGCCGCTAATAGACGCGCGCATGGGCGAAGTGTACGCTGGCTTCTATGAGGCGCACGATTCGCTGGTGGTAGCGCAACACGCTGACTCACTGCTAACACCCGCTGCAGTCCCGGCGTTATTAACAGCGTTATTTCCCGGTCGAGCAATACACGCCGTCGGCAATGGTTGGCCGCTATTGAACAGTGATGATTTACACATCGAGTACCGCGACCATGCCGCAATAACGTCGGCCAGATATATGCTGGCGCTGGCCGAGCAAGTCTGGCAAAACGCAGAGGCCTTACCCGCCGAACAGGCCATGCCGGTTTACCTGCGCGGCAGCTGTGCATGGCAGAAAATGGGTTCGCCGTCTCGCTGAGCGGCAATTGATTAAATAGCGCGCTGATTTATAATGGGCAATGCGTATAAATAATCGAGCGACGCAGCGGCGAACACAGAGCTTTAAACTCAGACGCCGCACCCACGATAGCCAGCCTAAAGTGCAAGGCGTGATTATCAATGCGCCCAACAACATATCCACCGGTGTGCAGCAGTATTTGGCTTTGCAACATGGCAATAACACCCAGGCACGCAACCTGGCTAATTATATTGATACCTACGTATAGAAATTTCGAGTAACCTTCCTCTAATTTCGCGCCTGCACTCAAAATCCCTGACTTAAACTAGAGCTCTTCAATGAAAACTGCCAAGCCTCTTGCTATTGCGTTCATCGGTCTGGGAGTCATGGGCGCGCCCATGGCCGGTCATTTAAGTACGGCGGGACACAGGCTAAGCGTGTATAACCGCGGCACAGAGAAAACTGAAAAGTGGTTGGCGAGCTATGCCGGGCAGGCTGCCAGTACACCTGCACAGGCAGCTAAGGGTGCCGATATAGTGTTGGCCTGCGTCGGCAACGATGCCGATGTGCGTGCCGTCACGTTGGGCGATGAAGGCGCTTTTTCGACTATAAAAGACGGCGCAGTTTTTATTGATCACACTACCACGTCGGCCAGCCTCGCCCGCGAGCTAGCGGCCGAGGCCGCGGGTTCAAACTTCGCATTTTTAGACGCGCCGGTATCGGGTGGACAAGCAGGCGCAGAAAATGGGACGTTAACCATTATGCTGGGCGGTGAGCAGCCGGCCTTTAAACGAGTGGAACAAGTGCTGTGCTGCTATGCACAAAAAATGCAGCTGATGGGGCCGGCAGGCAGCGGCCAGCTGACTAAAATGGTCAATCAAATTTGCATCGCTGGCCTACTGCAAGGCCTGGCTGAGGGTATTAATTTTGCCCAGCTGGCCGGGCTCGATGTTGCACAGGTAATCGATGTGATCTCCAAGGGTGCCGCGCAATCGTGGCAAATGGACAACCGTTGGCAAACGATGTTAGATGGCCACTACGAGCACGGCTTCGCCGTCGACTGGATGCGTAAAGACCTCGGCATTGTTTTCGATGAAGCGCAGCGCATCGATGCCGAATTGCCCGTGACTAACCAGGTTGATCAGTTTTACGCCGACGTGCAAAGCGCCGGCGGTGGCCGCTGGGATACTTCCAGTTTGCTAAAGCGCCTGCAAGCCAATGTAAAGAACGACGCTTGAATAGCCAGCCAGCGCCGGCCACATCAACTTGCTCCATTCCATATCATAGCGCGCCATTTAATTGAGATTACAGCCTTTGGATAACAGCGAATTTAACGCCGGCCTGCTGGACTTTATCCAGCAATCGCCCACTCCGTTTCACGCCGTCGCCACAATGGCCAACGCCCTGCGTACCGGTGGCTTTAAACAATTGTTTGAAACCGACGAGTGGCAGTTAACACCAGGCGAGCGCTATTTCCTCACCCGCAACGGCTCATCGCTGATCGCCTTCGTGATGGGCGAGCAAGATATTGCAAGCGACGGCCTGCGCATGGTCGGCGCGCACACCGACAGCCCCTGCCTCAAGGTGAAGCCAATAGCCGATGTAAAACGCTTTGGCTATTATCAGCTAGGCGTGGAGGTATACGGTGGTGCGTTGTTAAATCCCTGGTTTGACCGCGACCTGTCGCTGGCCGGGCGGGTGAGCTTCGTTAACAATAAGGATGAGCTGCACAGTTGCCTGATCAATTTTGAACGGCCTATTGCCGTCGTGCCCAGCCTCGCTATCCATCTCGACCGCGAAGCGAATAGCGAGCGTACCGTCAATCGGCAGGAGCACATCCCTCCCGTGCTTGCCGTGGTTGATGAAGACGATAGCGTGAATCTGTATGCGCTGTTAACCCAGCAAATAAAAGCAACTATTAAAAAATCGCGCATTAGCAAAGTGCTTGATTTTGAACTGTGTTTCTACGATACGCAGCCGCCAGCGCTGACGGGTTTGTACCAGGACTTCATTAGCGCTGCACGGCTCGACAATCTGCTCAGCTGCTATGTAGGCCTGCAAAGTCTGCTCAACGCGTCAGCCGAGCGCACCAGCCTGCTGGTGTGTAACGATCACGAAGAAGTTGGCAGCACCTCGGCCAGCGGTGCTAATGGGCCGATGCTGAAAGACGTGGTCACGCGCATCTGCGGCGAGCCGCAGGTGATGATGCGCGCGCTGCAAAACTCGCTGTTGGTATCGGCCGACAATGCGCACGGCATTCATCCCAACTATGCCGACAAACACGAAATGAACCATGGTCCGGTATTGAACAAAGGCCCGGTGATTAAGGTCAATAGTAACCAGCGCTACGCCACCACCAGTGAAACCGCAGCGCTGCTGAAGCACATCGCCGCGCGGGTAGACGTGCCACTGCAAAGTTTTGTTATCCGTACCGATATGGGCTGTGGTTCTACCATTGGCCCCATCACGGCGAGCGAGTTGGGGGTGCCGACTCTGGATGTCGGCGTGCCGACGTTTGCCATGCATTCGATTCGTGAATTAGCCGGCAGTCAAGACGCATACGCGCTGCATAAAGTATTGAGTGAATTTATGCGCGCCGACCTGCGCATCACCTCGGCTCCCTGATTTCTACCATACTAAGCATCCAAGCATATGACCAAGCAACGTGTACTCACCGGTATTACCACCACCGGAACTCCTCATCTCGGCAACTACGTAGGCGCAATTGCGCCGGCGATTGCGGCCAGCAAAAATGACGACAACGACTCGTTCTATTTCCTGGCAGACTACCATTCGCTGATTAAAAACCATGACCCCGATAAGCTGCAGCAATCAACCCGCGAAATTGCCGCCACCTGGTTAGCGCTGGGGTTGGATACCAATAAAAGCTATTTTTACCGCCAGTCAGATATTCCCGAAATAACCGAGCTGACCTGGTTGCTCACCTGCATGACGGCCAAGGGTTTGATGAACCGTTCGCACGCGTACAAAGCGGCGGTGGCAGAAAATGAAAGCAGCGGCGCGCGCGACCCCGACAAGGGCGTGACCATGGGTTTGTTTAGCTACCCCATCCTGATGGCGGCCGATATTCTGCTGTTTAACGCGCATAAAATCCCGGTCGGCAAAGACCAGATTCAACACGTTGAAATGGCGCGCGATATTGCCGGCCGCTTTAACCATCATTACGGCGAGCAGTTTGTATTACCCGAAGTGGTAGTGTCTGATGACGCGGCAGTGTTAAGCGGGCTGGACGGTCGCAAAATGAGTAAAAGCTACAACAATACTATTCCGCTGTTTGTGCCGTCGAAAAAACTGCGCAAGCTGGTGATGAAAATAAAGACCAACTTACTGGAGCCCGGTGAGCCAAAAGACCCGAACGACAGCGTGCTGTTTGAAATATACCGGGCCTTCGCCACCGCAGAGGAAACCGAGGCCGTGCGGCAGCACTACGCGGCCGGTATTAGCTGGGGTGAGATGAAGCAGATGTTGTTTGAATACCTCGATGCACACTTGAGCGAGCCGCGTGAGCGCTATGAAGCGTTAATGGCCGACGGGCCGTTTATTGAAAAAACCCTGCAGCAGGGCGCTGAAAAAGCGCGTGAGAAGAGCAGTGCTTTTTTGCACGAGTTGAGAACGGCGGTGGGTATTAAACCAATCAGCTAATATGGAACTGTCTATTGCTGACAGCATCTAATTGGAAATACATTCAGTTCATGAGAGTTTTTAAATGCGGTATGTAAAACGATTATTAACCATCACTTTCGCAGCGCTACTTGGTGCTTGTGCGTCATCGCCGACACTATTTAATCAGGCCATACCGGGTGCGCCTGACTTGAATCAGGTCAATCAGGATATTGATAAATATAAAGGCAGCCGCGTGCGCTGGGGGGGGGTTATTGCATCGCTAAAAAACCAGCAAGACGAAACCTGGATTGAGTTGGTGCAGTATCGGCTGGACCGTCGCGGTCGCCCGGTTGATGGTGACTCGCAAGGGCGCTTCTACGTAAAAGTTGCAGGTTTTCTGGAGCCGCGTGAATACGCCATCGGGCGTGAAATGACGGCGGTAGGAGAAGTTACGCAGACCGTGACGCAGAAAATTGGCGCACATAACTACGTGTACCCGGTGATCACAGTTAGCGGCGGTGAGTTCAAGTTATGGGATCGGCTGAATGCATATCGCGACTCATATCCTTACTCGGGTCGCTATTATGATCCCTTCTACGATCCGTTTTATGGTTCCAGCTTCTTTTTCTACCCGTATTTTAATTACGGCTTTTCATACGGCTACCCGCGTCGCTACTTTCGCCATCCACGCTACGTGTATTAGAGATTAACTACTGGGATTAAATTGCTATTGCGTACTTCCTTGCGGCCGAGCTGCAACAGTATCGTATAGCCCGCCGCTAGCAGGGCCAGCATAGCGGCAATCCACAGCAGCGAGGTCTGCGGGTGCAAACTGAACGTTCCGGTTTGAAAGCAAATAACCGCCGCGCAATAGGCGATTAAGGTATTCCAGCTGGCCGAGAAGAACGCCCAAAAGCCTCCCATTTCCTTATAGATGACCCCCAGCGTTGCCACGCAGGGCATATACAACAGCACAAACAAAATATATGAGAACGCAGCCACCGGCCCGGCAAACAGGCTGGCCATAAGGGTCAGCGTGTCAACGCGAACATCTTGCGCTGCTGCCGCGTTGGATTGGTCGGTCAAATCGCCGGCTGCATTAACGCCCAGCGGGTCGCCCCACAGATTGCTCAGTCCCTGTAGATTTTCCGGTACGGTTTGCGCCCCCGCAACTAGTTCATCCCACAGGCTCGTGGAGGATTCAGCCGCAGCTGTGCCAGCACTCGCCAGATTACCGTACAGTTCGTCCAGGGTGCCGACCACTACCTCTTTGGCAAAGATGCCGCTGAAAATTCCCACCGTGGCGGGCCAGTTGTCTTGCTCCACGCCCATTGGCGTGAATATCGGTGTTATCGTTTTGCCGATGACCGACAGCACGGAATTCTCCGTATTTTCGTTGCCGTAGCTGCCGTCGGTGCCGATGGAATTAACGAAATTCAGGACGATCACAACCAGCACAATCGCTTTGCCGGCGCGCATGATAAAGCCGCGCAGGCGGTGCCAGGTGTGGATCAAGAGGCTGCGCAGGGTAGGCATATGATAGTTCGGCAACTCCATGATAAACGGCGTTATTTCCCGGCTTAATAACTGCCGGCGGATAATAAAGCCCGACAAAACCGCCAGCGCGATGCCGATAATATACAGCCCAAATACGACGTTTTGCGCGTTCTGCTGAAAAAACACGGTGGCAAACAGCACGTACACTGTGAGGCGGGCACCGCAGGACATAAACGGTGCCATAATCGTGGTCAACAGGCGATCCTGGTAGCTGTCCAGGCTGCGCGTCGCCATAATGGAGGGCACGTTGCAGCCGAAGCCAACGATTAACGGTACAAACGACTTGCCGGGCAAGCCCACCACGCGCATCAAGCGGTCTAATACAAACGCCGAGCGCGCCATATAGCCCGAATCTTCGAGGAAAGTCTGAAACAGAAACAGCGCGCCTATCACCGGAATAAAGCTCAATACCAGCTGTATGCCGCCACCGGCACCGTCGGCCAGCAAGGCGATAAGCCAACCGGGTAAGCCGATGGCGGTAAACAGTCGGGTGGGAGCGTCAACGAAGGCCACGTGGCCGACGGTATCGAAAAAATCCGTGAACACGCCGCCGAGGTTAATCGTTAGCATAAACATCAGGTACATCACGCCGAGAAACAGCGGGAAGGCCAGCCAGCGATTTAGAAATATAGCGTCAAGATAATCGGTCGCGGTGCGCTTCGTCTCCGGCTCGCTATGCACGACTTTATCGCACACCTGGTTGATCCAGCGGTAGCGCGCGGCGATTAACTCATCGCTCAGAGCGCTGCCGTGTTGTTGTTCCGTTGCCGCAATGACAGCCATTGCCTTGTCGCGCGTTGCGGGGGGCAGGCTTGCCAATAGTGTTGTGTCGCTTTCCAGTATCGCGGTCGCTTTCAGTCTGCCGCCTGGCTCACCCGTATGACCGGTCACATGCAGTATATTCGCGATCGCGGTTTCCAGTTTGTCACCCAGCTGCACGTGTGCAGCGGTGGACTCGGGATGACGCAGCTGACTCGATATCACATCCTGCAGCGTGCCCAGCCCCTCGGAGCGGCTCGCGACCAGCGGCACCACCGGGCACCCCAGCGCGTCGGCAAGTTTAAAAGGGTCGACATGCACACCCTGGTCATCGGCAACGTCGGTCATATTCAAGGCTACGACCATCGGCACCTGCGCATCCAGCAGTTGGGTCGTTAGATACAAACTGCGTTCCAGGCTGGATGCGTCAACGATGTTAACGACCAGATCGGCCGAACGATCAAGCACAAACTGCTGCGCAATTTGCTGGTCCATGGAGTCTTTGTCATGCGCGGCGTGCAGTGAATACGTGCCGGGTAAGTCCACTACCGCAAAGCGTTGCTGCGCATGTTTAAAATGGCCGGTTTTTTGTTCCACGGTGACGCCGGGCCAATTCCCAACGTGCTGGTGGGTGCCGGTCAGAGCATTAAATAAAGTCGTTTTACCGCAGTTGGGGTTGCCAACCAGCGCAATACTGAGTTTTTGTGAAGGCCCTGTTGTCATAATTTTTCCACGATCATTCCAGCTGCTTCCGCGCGCCGCAAGCTAAGCCGAAACCCGCGCACCACAATTTCAACCGGATCGCCCAGCGGTGCAATATGGGCGACCTTGATTTCAGTGCCGGGGGTAAGCCCAAGGCTCAGCAGACGGCTGCGGTAGGCGTCCGGAAGCCCGTCGAAGCCGCTGATGCGAGCGCGATCACCGCGCTTGAGGATATCAAAATTCATAATCGACTGAAACAGAAGTAGATAGAAAACGATAATCATTCGTGTTCATTATAGATTGGTTTACTGCCGATTGACAACACGAACTATTCCGGGGAAAGTTTATTTAGTTCACTTTTACCTCTATACCAACACAGGCTTGAATTCACCCAACGCGGCATTGCCAAAGTAAGCCGAGGCGTCCGAAAGTAAACTGCCCCAAGGCTCCCAATGTCAATCTTTGACATAGCGCGACCAAGCTTTTAGAATCCATCTATTGTAAATAGGGTAGGTGTGTCATAAGTACCAACGTATCACTAACGCCGGAAATCGAAGCATACGCAAAAAGTCTGGTAGCGAGCGGCTTCTATAACTCCATTAGCGAAGTGGTACGCGAGTCTTTGCGGCTACACCGCAAACTTGAAAATCTCTACCTCCAGGAATTACACCAGGAATTAAGTCTTGCTGCCGATCAAATAGATAACAACCAAACTGAACCGCACGATATGCAAGACATCATAAACCGCGTCGACGCGAAGAGGGCAGGGCGCAAATAGCTGTGACGAAAAAGCTCAAAGTTCGCCGCACGTTAATCGCTAGCGTCAAGTTTGAAGAACTCTACGATTATTCCTGTGAGCACTGCGGCGCAGCTGTCGGCAGAAGATACCTGCAAGATATTGAAATCGTGATACAGCAAGCAGCGATCGACAGGGGCGGTCAAAAACGCAACCCGCAATTTAGCACTCGCTTTACCTGCTCACCCGTCAGGCGTCATCTGGTTTTTTTTGATGTAAAACAAGATACTCTTTTTGTTGCTACGCTTTTCCATGGCGCGATGGATATCAAGACCCGTTTGCAAGAAGAAATGGCTGATATTCAGCGTGAAATTGGCAAAAACTAGTGGCTGAATTGCGAAAAAACTGGACTCGATTTCTCACTCGTCTCGCTACGAACTCCTGTCAAGTCTTGCCAGTCAAAGTGTTTTATCGCTATTGCCCTGAGCTAATCAACGACGGTCAAACGATGGCGTGACGCCGGTATCGGCCAAAATTTGGCTTGGCTTCGATGATGCCTTATAACTACAAGCGAAGCATGCGCCCTACGATACCGTCATTTCGAAAAGCATGGTATACCGCACCGCTCACGTGTACAGATATTAACGCGAGCAAGGCCCAGCAGGCCCAGAGATGGATGTCGGAAAAGAAGATGTTCAGCTCTTCGTTCTCATAGCCCCAGTTCGGCAGCTCCAAAACCCACCACAGAGTCGTGCTCCAACCGCTATACGACGAGGACAAGTAGCCGCTAACGCAGCAGGTAAAGATAAGGATATACAGGAAAACGTGGTCTAAAACCGCCAGCCAGTGTAGCCACGTCTGCTCGGCGGGGGAGGCCTGCGGTGCCGGTCGGTATCTAAATCGGACGTACAGCAATATGGCCAGTACGAATACGATAGTGATGCCTAAATTCTTGTGCAGTTGAAACGGGAATACTCGATATTTGAAATCTGCAGACGGGAACGGCAACGCTAGCATCCACCAGCTCGAAACGAACAAAAAGAAAATAGTCACGGCCATCAACCAGTGCATGATGATTGCCGTGCTACTGAAACCTTGTCGTTGCACTTTACTTTGCCTTATTGCTGTTTTCGACCGTCAACTGTGTACGGATTTCCTATGATTGTCCATGCTTTCACTACGACAGCCGGCGACGGCGCCAGCCGTCATGACAAGATGAATAAAGAACCAGAGCAGGGTATCCCAGAGATACGTCGCTCGCAGCAATGGTCCGGTGTTAATCGCTGCGGCGAAGCCAACGGCATCGATGGCGAGCAATCCGGCAAAGGTGATCACTGCAGCATGCGCTGCCCAACTGCGATATTGAACGAGCGCCGCCCCGATAAATATGGAGCCGAAGGCGACCAGCGCGCCGAGTGAAGCGAGGACCATCTGGAAGCCCCGGAACCAGTCGGGTCTCGAGGCGATCATGATTCTGACTTTTGCCACCATCAACTCGCATTCGGCGCGGGAAACCCCCTCCTCTACAAGCTCGTCTTCCGGGCACTTAGGCGGGATGCCTTGCACCGCTGCCGTACCCGGAGCAATCACTTTCTGCGTCATCCATTCATTGCTATGGGCTGCAGTTTGCAAGACGCCGAATATCACGGCGACGACCCCTAGCCAGCTGGCCCACGCCGGGCCTGACGAGTTTAGAGCTGCTGTTGACATGGACACTCCTCTAATCACTCGTCGCACAATGAAACTGAGAAACTGGTGACCTTGCGTTTAGTTTGACAACACTGATTATAGTGCGCCAGTAACCTTGGCGGTGTGCGTGGCAATGACATCCATCAAAGCCGGCGACAGGCAGTCATAAGCCGGCAACTTCAGTTCGCTTAAGCGTGCGCGCACCTCGTCCATCTGCTCTGGCTTAGTGCCTGATTCAATGATTGAGGACACAAATGCGGCGAATTCGGCGCCGGACCAGCCCTTGTCAGTGGACAGCTCGGTGTGAATGAAATCCAGGCCGTAAAACGGGTGACCCGTATTCTCGATGCGACCGTACATATGCACGCCACAGTCACGGCAGGCATGCCGCTGAATCGCGGCCGACGAGTCAACAATAGCCAATTTATCAGCATTGGCGCTGACCGTGAGGCTGTCCCTGGGCACCACGGCAACCTGTGAAAACAACGCGCCTTCGGGCTTCCAGCACTTGGTGCAACCGCAAACATGGTTGTGCGCGCTTTGGCTCGCTACGGAAACCGTTACCGGTTTGTCGCTGCATTTGCAGTTCAGGGTTCCGCCACTGAAACCTTCGCTACCCGGCTGTACTCCATTGGCAACTTGGGGATGAATTGAAATTGTCATGGCTGCTTAACTCCTCTCTGATGTAAGGAAATAATACGCTCGGACCACTTTGCTCACTAGCATGCGCTTATGCCCCTGCACGTGCAACTCTCTTACTCCACGTAGTCTGTTATCGCCCGCGCGGTATGTCTGGTTCTGTCCATGCCGATAATGCCAGACCTGCCTTTGAGTCGTATCAGCCTGGTGGCGTCGATATCTGCGTTCGTCAAATTCAAACCGTCAACGGTCGCACCGGAAAAGTCCGCGCCGCCGAGCTTAGCGCTTGATAGATCGGTGTTATTCAATTGTGCTCCACTGAACTTCGCGAATTCCGCGTTGGCGTGAGACATATTGGCACCATCGAAATTAGCGCCAGCCGCGTCGACACACTGCATCACCGTTCCCGTAAAACCCATGGACTGATTTTTCATATCGGCAGACATATCAGCGCCGCGAAAACTGGCCCCGCGTAAATCTGAGTCGCTCATATTCGCCGCGATACGCGCATTGTCGAACGTTGCATTTTTGAGGTTAGCGCGCTGCACCTGGGCCGTAAACAGACGCGCACCCGTTAGATCGGCGTCTTGCAGATTCGCGCCGATTAACCAGGCTGAGTCGAGATTTGCGTTGCGCAAATTGGCGCCTGCAAGATTCGTGTTATTGAGCCGGGTCCAGCGCAGATCAGCGCCGTTGAAATTCACCCCGCTTAAATCGAGGCCGGAAAGACGCTTGTCACTCAAATCGACGGGCTTTGGCGTGGCATGCTTGAGTATGTCCAGTACCTCGGCGCGGGTCATTTCTGCTTCGGCCATGTTGGGGGTGTCGAGATCGACCAAATCCAGCATGCTTTGTCCCCATGCCGTGGTAGCCAGAAGCAAGCTGATTGACCATATTAAGCTTGTTACGATTTGCAGATTCATATCATTACCTACTGATTATAGTGAATATTTATCGCCTAAAATACTCCTGTTTTTCTGTGGCGAACGTTTTTAATAGGCGGCCAACAATTCACCCAAGGCCATGGATTGTGAATTCTTTACACAATTAAACAACCCCTTGTCAAGCGAATAAGTGGGGAGTAGTATTCTCCAAAAGCGGTACCCATCTAATAGTAATATTTGAGAGCGTGTGCTATGCGAAGAATAATGTTTATATCAAAAGTCACCGTTGTAGCAGTAGCAACTGTGCTATTTTCCTCAGGCTTGCTAGCAAATAGCGAGCTCCTCAAGATGCAGGACGACCCTAACCAATGGGTTATGTGGGGGGGTAATTACGCCGGCACCCGCTATAGCGAACTAAAACAAATCAACGCCGGCAACGCCGCCGATCTACAAGTAGCCTGGACCATGTCGACCGGCGTTTTGCGGGGGCATGAAGGGGGTCCGCTGGTTATCGGCGACACCATGTATATTCAAACGCCGTTTCCCAACAAAGTATTCGCCATCAGTCTGGCGGACCAGGGATTAAAATGGGCGTATGAACCGAAGCAGGATCCTTCCGTTATTCCCGTGATGTGTTGCGACACGGTCAACCGCGGACTGGCCTACGGCGATGGTAAAATCTTCCTGCTGCAAGCCGATGCGACGTTTATTGCGTTGGACGCGGCCACCGGCAAGCTTGTCTGGTCGGTAAAAAATGGCGATCCCAAGAAAGGTGCAACCGGTACCAGTGCCCCACTGGTTGTAAAAGACAAGGTCCTTGTTGGGATCAGTGGCGGTGAATACGGCGTGCGCGGCCACTTAACCGCGTATGACATCAAGACTGGCAAGCAGGCCTGGCGCGGTTACAGCACCGGCCCTGACAATGAAATGCTGGTAGACCCGAAAAAAACCACGCATATGCTGGAGCCGATTGGCGAGGAGAGCGGCATCAAGTCGTGGAAAGGTGACGAATGGAAAATCGGCGGCGGTACGACCTGGGGTTGGATTTCTTATGATCCGGAACTCAATCTTATCTATTACGGCTCCGGCAACCCGGGTACGTGGAATCCCCAACAGCGTCCCGGTGATAATAAATGGTCCATGGCAATCTGGGCGCGCGATGCTGATACGGGTATGACGAAGTGGCTTTATCAAATGACGCCGCATGATGAGTGGGACTATGATGGTGTCAACGAGATGATACTGGTAGACCAGGAGGTGAACGGCAAAAAGCGCAAAGCGCTGGTACATTTCGACCGCAACGGCTTTGGCTACACTCTGGACCGCGTGACCGGCGAGCTTTTGGTGGCAGAGAAATTTGACCCCGCAGTGAACTGGGCCACTCATGTGGATATGAAAACCGGCCGACCGCAGGTGGTCAGCAAATACAGCACCGACCAAAATGGCCCGGACGTAGACACGCAAGGCGTATGTCCCGCAGCGCTTGGTAGCAAGGACCAGCAACCAGCCACTTATTCGCCGCGCACGGGTCTGTTCTATGTGCCGACCAATCATGTGTGCATGAACTACGAGCCTTACGAAGTTGCCTATACGGCGGGTCAGCCTTATATCGGTGCCACCGTGACCATGTTTCCAGCGCCGGACAGCCATGGTGGACTGGGTAA
>RCMY010001073.1_pt1 | contig 25985 bp, 20 predicted proteins | sample 2041341 | NCBI WGS metagenome assembly RCMY01 (sample SAMN09708234, study PRJNA481090) | Marine sediment metagenome, whole genome shotgun sequencing project.
TTTCATCAAAAGAGATGCACCACTCTTCTGTTTTTCCTTCCGCATACTCTGCCGAGTAGTAGGCTTCTTTCGGATCTTCTATAAAGACATTCTCAGTGAAGTAATTGTCCGCCGAGCAGATGTAAGTGTTCTTCAGCTTCTTTTTAGCGGCATATATAGAAGACAGATTATTCTTTGTGGCATACTCTGTATTTTCAATTATTTCCACACCAAACTTGCCTCTCAGGTAGTCAAACATCTCCTTCTTATATCCCACTATGAGTGTGATATCTTGGATGCCTGCTTCCAGCAGCTGTCGAATCTGACGCTCTATAAGAATTTCTCCCTTGACCTCCACCAGAGCTTTCGGTTTTTCATAGGACAGCGGTGCAAATCGTGAGGAAAAGCCTGCTGCCAATATAATTGCGTTTTGTTTTCTACTCATGTTTTCCTTCTTTCTCCAAATATTTCCTTACCAGGTTTGCATACTCTTTAGCATACCGATACTGCTTCAGTGAATACTCTCCAAACTCTACACCAAGCATTCTCTTATACTCACACCAGTTGCTCCAAAGAAGTCCACAAATGGCAATGTAGGCATAAATTTTGATGATGATTTTCTGGTCTGGTTCTTGATTAAAATAGCTCTGGATCAATCGATCCACGTCCTCCTTATCATATAAGGCATAGATGGCGAACATGGCAATATCCACATGAGGGTCTTGCATCCCCGCATACTCCCAATCTATAAGGCGTATTCCCTCCTCTGTGAAAAGAAAGTTATCAGGTACTGCGTCAATATGACTCAGCACATGTTTCCCATCAAAGCTGTCTATAAAGCTTTTCAATGAAAACACTGCTTCTTTCACCTTCTCATAGTCTTTATAAAGTGTTTTTCTTGTCCAGAGACTCTCATAGAAAAGAATACTTCCAAAGAGGTCAAAGGTATGGGGAACAGACAGTTCTTTCTCGTGAAAATCCTTCAAGTAGCCCATACACAAAGATACTTCCTCCCAGTTCTCTGGATCACACTCTCTGGTATTCTCAAAAAACTCTGTGATTTTATAACCTTTCTCCGGACATAAGGCCACTACTTTATCGGAGATATTCAATCCTTTCATCGCTTCATAAGAGGCTTGTTCCCCATGACGATTGATAAGATCTTCTGTGCCTTCTCCCGGAAGGCGCATGATATACTTCTTTTCCTTCACACTGAACTGGAAGGACCGGTTTGTCATTCCTTTCTTCATGACAAAAATATGATTTATGTCTTCCATAGTACAGTTTAGCTCTTTCGCTATGTAATGCAGCACCGAGGAGTTCAAATGATCCGACTCCGCATCAATCGCTCTGAGATCCATATAGGAGTTGATCTCCACCACCTGGTCTACAGTAACTATCTTAGGTAGAAAACTCAGGGATTCTTCCATGAACAACGCTTCTTCCCAAAAAGAATGTGACCAGACATCCTCTTCAATCATCTGAAGAATCTTAACCTTTATTTGCTCTCCCACTTCTTCATTCAGATAGGTAATCCCAAGAACTCGGTTGCCTTTCTGATCTTCCTTCACCCGTTTGATGACACCACTGCGGCTGACCTTAAACCCAGTGCCTAGAGCTTCCTCTTTGCCCATCATATACCAGGAATAAAACTCAAGATCCTCAAACGGATTCTCAAACGCGTAAACATCACATGGAACAATATAGGCATTCTTTATATGTTCAGCAGCCAACGCCAATGTGAACAGATTGTTTTTAGTGTCATAGTCTTTGTTGTAAATTAGATGCACACCAAACTCATCGATGAGATAATCAAACATTTCTTTCAAATATCCCACCACTACATAGATCTCTTTCACCCCTTTTTCTTTCAATTGCCGGATCTGGCGCTCAATGAGCACCTCCCCCTTCACTTCCAGAAGGGCTTTGGGAATCTCACTGCCAATGGGAACCATACGAAGTCCATAGCCTGCTGCTAGAATCACCGCTCGCTCTGGCTTTCTTGGATGAAACTCGGTATATGTTTTATCTGTAAGCTCAAGCTTTTCAGTCAAGTACCCCCCATCCATCAGCTCATTAACAGTCTGATTCACAAGCCCCAGAGATAATTCCGCATCCTTTGCCAAATGCCGCTGATTTGTATACTTCTTCTTTATCAGCTTTTTTATAATAACACTTGTATGATAGTTCATAGCTCTCTCCTTTTATACACTCGTGAACATACACCTAAGTATACAACCAGTCTTTAACCTAATCAATACAAAACCATTACAAAATGTATCTTGAATGTGAAAAAAAAAATCAGAATACATATGTAGGTAGAATCAGATACCGCTTCATTCAAATACCGAAAAAGTGAATAAAAAAACCCGCTCAAGTCATTTTGAGCAGGTTTTTTATATGGATCTTATTTCTCAAAGGCTGTGAAGTGATGATGCGTCACTCTGCTCTCCTCTGGTGGAAGTTCCATGTAGTTTCCGTAAAAGTTTATGAGCCATTCATGGTATCCCCTCGGCGCTTTGTATTTGTTGCCTTCAAACTCCAGTTCCACGCTCCCATCAAAGGCAGAAATAGATGCATAATCTGAAGTTTTCTCTGTGAATACAAGATTCCCCAACTTCCCCGTGTTCTTCGTGGACTCTTTGGCGAGACTTGTAATGTTTTGTGCAATGCTGTGAGCACTCTTCCCAGCCAGAAAAATCTTACTGACCCGAAGAATCATATTCTTTATGAAAGAACGAGTTCCATTGATCCGAATGGATTTCAACATCAGCATTTGATACTGGAATTTGATTTTCTTTCTGATTGTCTCATCTTCTGGGACAAAGTCTAGGGGGAAAAGATCAATGTTGATTCCAATCTCACCAGACATATTGTCATTCTCTTCCTTTAAAATCGTTTCTTTCTTAGCGATCTTTGCATAAGGAAACGGGAACCAGTTGGTATTTTCTGTAGTATAGACCCGATACTCCTTATTAAAGTCATTGTAAGAAGCGATGAAGCGTTCATAATCCTCTCTCTTCATCACAAGATCAATGTCATCATCCCATGGGATGAATCCTTTATGTCTCACTGCTCCAATGAGCGTGCCATAGGCAAGAAAATACTCCAAATTATGATCATCACAAAATGAAGCCACAGAGCGAAGAAGCTCCTCTTGGATTTCTTTCAGTCTTTTTGAATCTACTGATTTCATATATTCTCCTTACTAATTCAATACTAATAATATTACGTATAAAAGTTATTCTTGCTACTTCTTACCTGCTTTACGCAGCTTCATCCATTTGGACTTCATCATGGTGACCATCGTCTCTACTTCCTCTATTTTCATCAGCCAGATGATTCCTGCATAGAATACCGCTGCAAAGAATATTGCACCGAGTAGAGCCCATGTGCTGCCGGTTTTCTCAATGAGAATCCAATGGATGGTGTATGCTATTCCCCCCATGAGTAAGGAGGCTAGAAGAATCCTGACGATTTTACTCATACTTTTCTTGAGTCCTAGCGCAAAATTTTTACGTTGCAGACTAAAAGCAAGAAGAAATGCAGTTATAATGGCTGATATACTGGTGGCGAGAGCCAGTCCGCCAATCCCCATAAAACGAGACAGTACTATATTCAGCACGATGTTCAGCAGAACACCAATCATAGCATTGGTGGTAGGGGTTTTCGAGTCATTGTTGCTGTAAAATACTCTCGTGAGCACATCTCGAAATCCGTAGGCCAACATGCTGAAGGAATAATAGTAGAGGGCTTCCGAGGTAAGTATTGCAGCACTTGTATCAAACTCTCCTCTCATGAAGAGAAATTCAATAATCGGCCTTGCTAAAACCATAGCTCCAATAGAGGCAGGCAGAATGAGAAGGCTCATAGCTACGATGGACTCGTTGACTACCCTACCCATCCCCTCTTGGTTCCTATCCACAGCCATTCTAGAAATACTTGGATAAATTACAGTTACCACTGGAATGACAAACAGTCCATAAACAAGCCCACTGAGGCGGTCTGCATAGTTCAGGGCTGAAATGCCTCCTTCCACAATACTGGAGGCAATGTTCTTGTCCACAAGGACATTAAGTTGATTCACCGAGGTCCCTAGGACTACAGGAAGTGCCAGAATCAATAGATCCCGCACATAGACATTTTTTCTCTCCAGCACTGCTCTATATCGGAACCTGTTCTTTATAACAGATGGCAGAATGAACAGAAACTGAATCAAAATAGAGAAAAAAATACCGTAAGCCAATAACACATCCCCAAACTTACTGGCCGCCCCATAGAACAGAATCAGCACCAGATTCATAGGCAAACTCACCAGCGCTGGAATCGTGAACTCATTCTTTAGCTGCAGATACGCATTGAGGATATAAATCAGTGCCGTAAAATAGATACCAAAGACACTGATTCGCGTAAAAGAGATGGCAAGCCTCAGAGTGTCTCCTTGAAAACCTGACGCAAAAAGCTTTACTACCTGAGGCGTAAAGAGGAGCACCAGTAATACCAGTACTGTACAGAACACCATCACCAGACTAATCACGTTAGAGGAGAATCTCAGTGCACTTTTATCTCCTTCCTCCTTTTGAACCCGGTTGAATATTGGAATAAATGTGGTGGCAAGCCCCGTTCCAATTAGAGCAAACAATGTAGATGGAATGGTTTGAGCAATCAGATACACATCACTGACTGCAGTAGCTCCATAAAAATACGTTAAGGCAATTTCCCGTACAAATCCCATCCCCTTGGTAAAGATGGTGATCAGTATAATCATTGCAATATTTTTTTTCATTTCATCAGTCCTGCGAACCCCTTCGCAGCCTCACTTTCTCTGTAATTCCATTACTGAATCATATGGAAATTCATTGGGGTGGACTTTGTTGCTCCATAATAGAGGATATAGTAGAAATAGGTGTTATAATACTGATCTCCTTTATTGAACACCGAAATATACTGCACAAATGGGCTATTATCTAAAACCAGCCCAGATTGGAACCACATGGTGTTCACCTCTTTCACAAAATAGAGTGAAAGAAGTAGAAGTAATCCAGCGAGATATATTCGCCCTTCAAGCTTTGGCATTTTTAGCGTAAGAATCATTGGAAGAAGAATGATCTCTAATAGTCTTCCATACACCGAGATCCTCGCCGCTGTGAGCTCAGAGAACTGCAAGGCAAAATAAAACGCGAAACTCAGAAGGTACAGATTCACAATCTTCCTAAGAAATGAAGATTTGTCGCATAACCTATCATAGTAAAAGAGAATCAGTCCAATAAAGAAAAGTCTTGCCAGGATCTGAAACCCCAGCAAATCTCTCCACGTAAATACTTCATCCAAGTAAGGAAGCAACCTTTGAAGAAAGCTAATGCTATTGCTTAGTCTGTCTACCAATAAACCAAAAGGGATAAATGCGATTCCTAAGCTTCCCATAAGAACCAGAATGACCCTTTTTCGTGTCCATTCAAACTTCGTTACGACAAAATACAGTAGTAGAAGAACAGCACTGGAAGTATGAATCGTAAAAAGCAGAACACTCACTATTATAAAAGAAAAATTTTTGTTTTTATCCAAGGCTCTTAGAAGAAAATACACCCCTACAGACATAGCCAGCCCTTGCCGGAGTCCACTGTAAACCCAAACAAAATAAAAGAAGGCATAATAAACCACGAGAGACAATGTTGGGTTTTCAGAATACTCTATACTGATGCGGTAAATAAAATAAAGAGTTATTACAGCAAGAACAGCAAGATAGATCTGATAGGAAGCTCCGAAAGATTTCACAAGGGATCCTAAAGCCCGAAACCCTGCCTCTTGCTTCTCATAACCATAAAGGAGTTCAGAAACAACATTAGGGTACAACTGGGCGTACAGATATTGATAAGCAAAATAATCGGCTCCGATGCCGTACCTAAAAGAAGCCAACACCATCAGTATTCCCGTGTAAATCCTGGCTGAAAGTCTCTGGTTCTTCATAAAGAACGCAAGAAACATTCCAATAATGAGTACAAAATAAAGCATAACTCCTCCTAACTCAACGGTTTACTTCTGCTTGCTTCTATTCACAATTTTTTCATAAAGCGCTATATAATCCTGATACCGGTCCTGACGGTGATATCTGTCTAAAGCTCTTGCTCTCGCTTTCTCCTCGTAATGACCTTTTCCGAGGTGCTTTATCTCTTCTACCGCTTCTCTTAAAGCGGAGAGATCTCCCTGAGGAATCACTTTCCCTGTTTCTTCATCCACCGCTTCCGGACTGCCGCCGGTATTGAAGGTGATGACCGGTGTTCCACAGGCCAATGCCTCTAGATTCGTAGTGGGAAAATTGTCTTCCAGTGTAGGATTAATCAGCACATCACATGAGGCATAAATCTCTGCCAGCTCCTCAATATTGTCTGTTTTTGTAATTTTCACCATCGAATCCGGAAGACTTTTCTTCAGTTCTTCTGTGAGTCCCACCAGCACAATTTTCTCATTGGATTTCAGCGTCTCATTGAATCTCACAAGATACTGCAGTCCTTTCCGGTTGGTCCACTCTGAGCTCACCATAAGCATCACGAAGGACTCATCCAGCTGATGCTTCTTTCTAAAACTGCTTTTCCGTGGTTTAAATGTATCCAGATCAATCCCGTTGTTGATGACATACGCATCATAAGAAGAAAGGTAAGACTCTTTAAGAAGTCCCCTTAACCAGTATGAAGGAGTTACAAAAGACAAGTCTTTAACCCCATTGAAAATTTCTTTTTTATCCTGGTAATTTCTCCTGGACTGGTCAAGGAACAGGCTGGCTGGATAGCTCTTCTTCTGAGGACAGTTATGGCACTCGCTCTGCCACTTGCTGCAACCTGCAAAATCAAAGTAGGCGCAATGACCTGTAAAGCTCCAACAGTCATGAAGAGTCCAAACCACAGGAATTTTCTTATTCTTGATATAGTCAAATAATAATCCCACATGAAGATAATATCCGTGGATGTTATGGAGATGAATGAGGTCGGGTCCGTACTCCTCTACTCTTCTCAGAAAATCTTCTGTTGCCTTTTTCGAGCCAAATCCATGCCGGTCGAAAACCCTGGATATCACACCATGTATGTTGATGTCCTTTTGATTTCCTACTTTGATGGTGCGGTCACAGTTTTTTGGATCTAATTGACCATAAGCAATGACACTCTCATGCCCTTGATCTGTAAGCAGTTGGTGAATATCTGTGGCGATTCTTCCTGTGCTTCGGATACCGCAGACAGAATTGATCTGTAATACCTTCATAAAATACTCCTTCCCCTATAAGTAAAATTCTAACGAAAGCTCTCTACTTTTCAATGAAACAACACTGTATGCTGTTGTCTAAACCCCGTTTCTCAATTGTTTTAACTGAGAAAGGATGCTTCTTCTCTTGCATAGTAAATATATCACATACGCACCCCCGTAAATCCCCAAAGTATATGCGTTCTGAAAGTACCAGCCTGATAAGATAAATAGCGCACTCATGGCCAGCTCTATCACAATGTCCTTCAGAACTGAAATCCCTAACTTCTTTGTAAGGTACACCTCAGCAAGAATGGACCTCAAAGCCAGAAGAACTGGTATGGTCAGGATGGCTGCTTCCAGATTCCCCAGAACATAAGTAGTCACCACAGTGGTCGTGAGACTCACTGCAAGAGTCACAAGATTTATGAGAAGCATCTGCCGCTCTTTTCTCATGGTATTGAGATACGTAATGATGAGAAGTGACATCTTTCCCTCATAAACACTGATGGGAAAGAGGATGGCCATATAGAGCAGACTGTCAGTGTATTGTGGCAGCCAGGAGGACAAGACCACCCGGATGGGATGGTAGAGCACCAGAACCCCTAAAAGTATTGGCATCAGGAGGCTTCTCATGGTGAGATAAAGATCTTTATATCTGGATTCATCCGTTCTTCTAAGAAGTGGAAAGAGAATCAGTCCTATGGCATTAATGAAAGTCATGAAGAGATTAGAAATACTCAAGGTCAAGGATACCTTGCCGAAGACCCCTACGCTCCATCCCTGTTCAATACCAAACCGCACAATACCAATGATAAGCATGCTTGCAATACTCGACAGCATGAGCATGATACCTGCACTGATGTTATTCCAGGTCTCCTTCAAAGTCCACTGGAACCTCGAAAATTTCAATAGAACTATATCTCTTGATACCCACATAGCATAGGCTAGAGATAGTCCTTTTCCCAGTAGATCCGCACCAATCATATAGCGATAGTCTCTGAGATTCAGAAATAGAAATCCGAGAATAAATAGGACGTACAGCAGTCTGTCCAGGATTGTAATCTTTGCGTACTCCTTAAACCTATTGGTAGCTTGCAGTATAAAAGTCAGCATGCCTCGCACATTGTTCAGAACGAGACATACCGCCGTCATCTGGAGAATGAATCGCCTGTCAGGACCAAAATCCAATGCCAGTGATACTATATATAGAACTGTAGCAATGACCATCTGACTGCCCAGCAGCATATAGAACTGGGAAAAGAACTGCTCTCTTTTCAAGTCACCGTACTCTTTCCCGCCATACCGAAGATAGATTCCGTCATTCCACCCAAAATGCATAAATCCCACATAAGATGAGTAGAAAATATAGAGCTGCCAGTAGCCGTACATTTCCACACCAATTAGTTTTGGAATTACCACCACAATGAGCGTAGAAATCACCAAAGAGATGATGTTTGAAGTGAATGTATAGGAGAAGTTCTTTAAAAATGAAATCAGTTTACTGCTCAAGACGCTTCTCCTCTTTCTGTATAAAATCATTAAGCATCGCCACTTTGTCCTGAAGATCACTGACTCCTTCAGGCCTAATAATACGATACAAGGCAATCTTAAAATAATCATAATTTCTTTCTTGTATCAGTCTTTTTCTGTAGTCTAGCCCATGCTTACGGCAGTAGTATTCTTTAGACTCCAATCTCATTTTCTCGCTGGTGAGGCTTTTTCCCGTGGTTTTCCCTTCCAGATGAATGATCCTCTTCTGCTTGAAATAAGCAGTAGTATACCCCAATGCCCTCACTCTTCTTGTAAGATCTGGTTCTTCTGAGTACATAAACATATTCTCATCAAAACATCCGCTGTCTATGAAGGCATTTTTTCGCACAAATAAATCTGCACCTGCAATATACATTTTACCATCCAAATAGAAATCCAAAGTGTTTGCCAGTTTTTCTTTCTGTGCAGTCCAGAACCCATCCCCATCCATAATGTAAAAGGAATGATTAGGTTTCATCTCCTTATCCACCAGTTTTACGCCAAAAACCCCTAACTTGAGGTCTTTTTCAAATTTATCCTGAGCAAACTTAAAGATAGGTTCCACCAGAACGGTGTCCGGATTGAGAAAAAGCAAATATTTTCCCCTTGCTACCTTTGCTCCTTCATTATTTCCATGACCAAAACCTTTATTCTCATTTTTAATGGCCACCACTTGAGGATAGCTCCTTTTGATTTCCTCGTACAGATCCATTTCAGGTGAATTATCCGATAAAATAATCTCCAAAGCATCGCCCAGGTCATTATATTTGATCAGTGAATCCAAAGTATCTTTTAAAATCTCCAGATTTCTGTAACTTACAATAATTACGGAAAAAATAATATCTTTACTCATGCTTGTCCTCCAAAGGAATGCTTGTTTATTAAAGGTACATCCCTCTTCTCTTTAAAGTGTTTCAAGGTTCTGCTCTTCTGCTTTCTTATGTTTTGTCTGGTCCATGAAAACTACTGCTGCAATCAGAAGAAGAACCTGATATGCGGTAAGCACATAATGATAAAAAACGCCAGAAATGATGATTCCACCAACAGCTGAGAAAAGAAGTATCTCTTCTTTCTTCTCCAGTCTTTTGCTGAAATACAAATAAGCGGAGAAGATTACGAAAAGATAGAGCAGCAAACCAAAGATCCCTGTATCAAACAAATAATTGATATATGTATTCTCCGGGTCATAAGCCCAGGGTTTCCCTAAGGACATGGCTTTATTGATCCTCTCGGAGAATATATATGGATACGAAGACGTACCAAAACCGGTTCCTGTCAGAACCTTCACCCCGCTGAATATCATTGCATAAGGTATATACTGCATGTACTGCAGACGGATGTTTGGAATCTTTCCGGAAATATACACCGATGAAATTCTTTCAGTAAAGCCTGTGAGGTTCTGAAGTAAAGTCTGCATCACGAAGCTGTTCCTTGTAAGGAATCCCAAGCAAAGAAGCACCGCGGAGACCACCGTAAGCCCTTTAATAAAATTTAGAGTAATCTTCTTCGGTAATCGGATGTTTAGCTTTCTCACATTCAAAGCCAGAAGAAATACACTGCCAACCAGGGAAGTGGTACTCTGGCTGAAGACCACCGCAAGCAGGGACAGCCCTACCAGATAGTAATTCTTACGTAATGCACCATACAGTATCGTAATCGGTATGATGCCTCCCAGATGGGCCGGATCATAGTTGAAACCTGTAGATCGGATTCCACTTGGAAGGATGATGGAAATATAGGGACGTTCTGGTAGGTTGATTCTTGCAAAATCCGCAAAAATCATATTATTTAAGGAATATCCTGTCACATAGAATGAGATTCCATCAATGCTGGTCCAGATGAGGTTCAGAGTACATCCAATAAGAAATCCCTTAAGCAGTTTACGAATAATCTGTTCTTTATGGTCCGACAGAACAAATAATACAAGTAGAACAAAAAATAGGAGGATTTTAGGTATGTAGGATTGTACAATGGCATACCAGCTTGGCATGCTGCTGAAATAAAAGAGACCAAAGACAGAAGAAATGAGGGCAATAAAAAGCCATCCTGCATAAGCTTTGGACATTTTACCGATGTGCACATCTTGCTTAGAATAGAATACTTCTAGCGCCATATAGAGGATAAATAAAGAAAAACTAAGGGAAAAGGCAGAAATATGCCTTCCCCCAAGTTTTATCGTTATGATTGGCATAGTGACCAAAATGCCGGTAGCATAGATAATCAGGTTATACATGCTTTGACTTGTTAGTTTATTCTTGACGATTTGACGCAACCCATGCACCTCCTTGATCTTCACAAATTAAAGACTGATTTTTCTCTTTCTCAGCTTCTGGACTACTTCTTTAAATACAACAAAGCCTAGCGCCAGAAGAAGACCAAGCACCGCTCCCAAAATGATGTTGTTAGTATGGATAGGGGAGATGGGATAATCAGGCTTCACCGCCCTATCGAGAGGTTGCACGAGATCAATGCCTCTGATTTCCTGACTTACACTCTTTGTAATCTCTACAAACGCATTGGCTACTGAAATAGCTTCCTGAACATCCGAGGACTCCACCTGGAACTTCAGCACCTGGGTTCCACCCATATGGTAAATGGTAACATTGCTTTCCAGTTCAATGTCGTCCCAGTCTGCGCCTGTAGCTTCCATAACTGCTAGCTTCACTGCATTGGACTCTGCGATTTCTTTATAGGTTGGCATCAGCAGCATGAAGCTCTCCACTTCTCTTTTATACTCAAATCCGTCTTTCTCTCCCTCTTCTATTTCAGGATTTCCCACATAGAGGGAACTTGTGACCCTGTAGACGGGCTTTGCCAGTAAAAAAGAGTACACAGAAGAAGCAGCTACACCGAGCACCAGAGCTAAGAGAAGAAACTTCCATTTCTTCAATATCGTTTCAAATAGGTCAGTAATATTAATGGATGACTCTGTCATGATTCACCTTCAAATGGGAGGAACTTTGCCTCCGCGCGTATCCTTTCTTTACTTTATTTTGTATCTTTTTTCCAAACTACACGGTTGACGTAGTCGGTATAAGAGAGAATGATTCGTAGAACCTTCTCAGAAACATTTGGCATACTATAATCCTCAACTCTTCTAAGCGTGTCTTTCCCCTGAGATTCAAGAACTTTCAACCCTTGAAGAATTCTCTCCTTTTCCAGTCCAACCATCATGACGGATCCTTCTTCCATGGCTTCAGGACGTTCATGTGCTTGTCTGATATTGAGGGCTCTGAACTTCAAAATCGAAGACTCCTCACTGATGGTACCACTATCACTGAGTACAGCTTTGGAGTAGATCTGGAGCTTATTATAGTCATTGAACCCCAGCGGCTTCAGCAGCTGAACTTTCTCATGCATGATGACGCTTTTGGCCTCCATCATCTTTTGAGTTCTAGGATGGGTGCTGACAATTACGGGCATACCATAGAGCTCTGCTACTGTGTTCAGGCTATCGATGAGATTCAAGAAGTTGATTTCTGAATTGATGTTCTCATCTCTATGGGCAGAAACTACAAAATACTCATATGGAGTCAGTCCAAGACGTTCAAGGACATCAGAGTTCTCAATATCCACTTTTCTGGATTCCAGAACTTCAAACATCGGGCTGCCGGTTTTAATGATCCTGTCTGCAGGTAGCCCCTCTCTCAGAAGATACTCTCTGGCGATGTCGCTGTAAGTCATATTAATATCGGCGGTATGGTCAACGATCTTCCGGTTAGTTTCTTCAGGAACTCTCTGATCAAAACAGCGGTTTCCAGCTTCCATATGGAAGATTGGAATCTGACGCCTCTTAGCGGCGATGGCACAAAGACAGCTGTTGGTGTCTCCAAGAACCAGAAAAGCATCCGGTTTGACCGTATCCAGTATAGGATCAATCTTTACAAGGATATTTCCGATGGTCTCTACAGGACCACCTACAGCGGCATTCAAAAAATAATCCGGTTTTTTCAGTTTAAAATCATTGAAGAATACTTCGTTCAGTTCATAGTCATAATTCTGACCTGTATGTACCAGCACATGGTCGATTGCTTCTGAGTTGTCCAGCGCATGGATCACTGCAGAGAGTCTGATGATCTCCGGTCTGGTACCGACAACTGTCATTACTTTAAGTTTGTTCATTCTCTATACCTCCAAGAAGAATGTATCTGGTTTCTTCGAGTCAAAAGTCTCATTGGCCCACATCACAGTCACCAGATCCCCTTCTCCCACATTGACGATAGAGTGGGTATACCCTGTTGGAATATCCACTACCTCAAGCTTTTCTCCTGATACATAGTATTCTATGATTTTTTCAGTTCCTAGTTTTCTGAATCGGATGAGCCCTTTTCCGGAAACAACGAGGAACTTCTCATTTTTGCTATGATGCCAGTGATTTCCTTTGGTGATTCCAGGTTTTGACATATTAATGGAGACCTGACCAAAATCTTCAGTCTTTAGAAACTCAGTAAAGGAGCCTCTCTGATCCACATTCATCTTCAGCTCATAAGAGAACTGATTCTCTGGCAGATAGCTAAGATACGTGCTATAAAGTTTCTTCACCAATGGATTACCCATGTTGGGTACAAAGAGGTCCGTTCTGCTGCCCTTGAAGCTTCTGATGGCATCCGCAAGCCCCTGAAGAGTGATTTCATATTCTGTTGGCACCTGATGGAATCCTTTAAGAGACGCACTGACCGTGCCGCTGCCTTCCATAGCTCGGATGAACTCATCCACCACATCATCGATGTAGCTTAGCTTTAAAAGTGCCTCTGGATTATTGATTTGAATCTCCTCATCCCGGGCGATCTTATAGCAGAAGGTGGACACCACACTGTTATAGTTAGGCCGTGACCACTTGCCAAAGAGATTTGCCAGACGGTACACATACACATTAGTGTTTTTCATTGTTCCATAAGAAAACAGGAGATCCTCTCCCGCTTTCTTGCTCTTTCCATAATCGTTATCTAAAGTCGCCTGAATAGAGGATGTGATGAGTATTGGAGGGAAATTCTGATGTTCCTCTAGCATACCCAAAAGCTCACTGGTAAATCCAAAGTTCCCTTCCATGAACTCCTCGGTCTTCTCTGGTCTGTTCACTCCGGCTAGATGATACACAAAATCACAGGTCTTTAAAAACTCATTGAGGTCTTTTTTACTGGACTCCTTGTCGTATTCGAAAAGATCCTGATATCCTCTGTTTCTTAATTCGGCCACAAGGTTCTTGCCCACAAATCCCTGAGCACCTGTTATTAGAATTCTCACTATACTTCCCACTCCTTCAGCTCATTTTGGATGAAATCCATTTCCAGAAGCTTTGCCTTGATTTCCTCCACATTCAGTCGATACGTGTTATGAGATGTATACTCTTCATCTAGATTTTCTGCAACACCTTCCACGAAATACTTATTGTAGTTCAGGTCTCTCTTGTCTGCCGGAACTCTATAGAACTCCGTCATATCTTCTGCCACATGGTACTCTTCCTTGGTCAGCAGAGTCTCATAAACTTTCTCTCCATGACGGGTACCGATAATCTTGATTTCATTGTCCGCATGGAAAAGTTCTTTCACTGCAATGGCCAAATCCATAATGGTGGATGCGGGTGATTTCTGAACCATGATATCACCTGCCTGTCCATTCTCAAAGGCAAAAAGAACAAGCTCCACAGCTTCTTCTAAAGACATAAGATAACGAGTCATATCAGGATTTGTGATGGTCAATGGAAGTCCAGATTTAATCTGCTCTACAAATAGAGGAATAACCGAACCGCGTGAGGCCATTACATTCCCATAACGGGTACCACAAATGAGCGTCTTCTCTGGATCTACAGTTCTGGACTTAGCTACAAAAACCTTTTCCATCATGGCCTTGGATATTCCCATGGCATTGATAGGATAAGCGGCCTTATCGGTTGAAAGGCAGATTACCTTCTTAACACCAGACTCAATGGCAACAGACAGTACATTATCCGTTCCGATTATGTTGGTCTGAACAGCCTGCATTGGGAAGAACTCGCAGGAAGGCACCTGCTTCAGTGCTGCCGCATGGAAAATATAGTCCACGCCATGCATGGCATCCTTGATGCTGTTTCTGTCCCGAACATCCCCGATATAAAACTTGATCTTATCGTTCATGTACAGCTTTCTCATATCATCCTGCTTCTTTTCATCTCTGGAAAAAATACGGATTTCCTTAATGTCGGTCTTTAAAAACCGCTTCAGCACAGCATTTCCAAAGGAACCTGTACCTCCTGTGATTAGAAGTGTTTTGTCTTTAAACATCTTTTGATTCTCCCTTTAAATGATTTAGCAAAGACTCCATGAAAATCTCTTTTCTAAAATTCTCATAGTAATACTGATATGCTTTTTGACCACATTTTCTTACCTTAGAATAGTCGTCGATATATTTTACCATAATCTGACTGAATCCCAAAACATCCCCGCTATCTACACAAAATCCTGCACCAGACTCCTCAATGATTTTTTTACTGTCGTAAGAGATGGCTCCGGCAATGGCTTTTCCTTTAGCCATATAGGTCTGAAGCTTTCCTGGGATGGTTCTGCCGATGAAATCATCATTTCTGAGAGTCAGTAAGCACACATGGCTCTTCTCATAGATTTCATCCATCTCCGGTTGATTTTTTCGCCCATGAAACACAAAATGATTGCCTAAATCTCTTTCAGCAACCAGGTTTCTAATATGCTCTTCATTGGATCCACTGCCCACGATGTTCACCAGGAAGTTTCTGTCTCGGATCATCGAAGCAGCTTCCACCACAGTCTCCAGATCTTGCACCAAACCAATATTCCCTGCAAAGGTAAAGGCAAGAGGTCTATCTTCCAGAGCTTCTTCGCTGATCTCAGGCACTTCATCCACTGCAACTTCATCGGTGTACTGAGGAAGATAGGAAATACTTTCTTTCGGAAGATCAATGACCTCTTCTAGGTACTCTGCAAAAGCGGGTGAGGAAACCAGTATTTTGTCCGCTCCCTGGTAAATCTTTCTGCTCATCTTATGGAGCAGGTTGAACAGGAACGTTCCTTCCTTAATGGACATGGCTTTCACAGATTCCGGCCACAGATCTAAGGTGTACAGCACGCTGGGCACCTTGTTCTTCTTCGCATACACAAGCCCTGGAAGAAACATGGTGATGGGTGAAGTTTGAAAGGAAAACACCACATCATACTTTTCTTTCAGGAAATATGTATATAGTGAGCTCGTAATGGCAAATGAAAGATAGTTGAGACTTCTAAAAATTGGCCCCTTACGTCGTGAGATGATCGGTACTCGAATGACCTCTGCACCATAAAACTTTTCTTTTCTTCGCTTAAAGAATTTGAATTCCTTGGGTACCTTACCAGTATCATAATCTGGAAGTCCCGTGACCATTTTCACTTCATGTTCCTTGGCCAGCTCTTTGACCACATCATTCACTCTGAAATGATCCGGGTAAAAAACCTGACCCACTATTAATATCTTCATGTTTTACTCCAATTCTATTTTTGAAAATACCCAGCGCAACAGGGGCGTCTACTTCCCTTTGAGAGAGAAGAAGGTTAAAAAGATGATTTTGATATCCATCCACATGTTCATGTGCTGCAGGTAATAAAGGTCCAGTTGGAACTTCTTGTCCTGATCCACCGTATCTCTGGCAGTCACTTGGGCAAGGCCAGTAAGACCAGGTCTCAATTTATCTACATGATGCTCTTTTCTTAGATCCACGATGACGCCTTCTGATGGAATAAAGGGTCTCGGTCCAACAAAGGACATCTCTCCCTTCAGAATATTAATCAGCTGCGGCAATTCATCCAAGCTGGTTTTTCTTAGGAAAGCCCCTACTTTCGTCACATAGTCACCGTTGTCGAGCATATGGGCAGAAACATTGGGTGCAGACTTCGTCATGCTCCTGAATTTGAGAATCTTGAATGGAACGCTGTTTTTGCCAAGTCTTTCTTGAGCAAAAATCACTGGGCCATCCCCTTGTATCTTAATCAACAGGGCTATAATAATAAATACAGGCCACAGTAACATCAGTAATCCTACAGAGAATACAATGTCCGCTATTCTTTTGATGATGAAATATAAACTGTTTTTCATGATTACCTCTAACCGTAATTATTTAGAAAGTACTTGTACTCGATAGGATGTCTGCTGCTTCTCCTTAGAACCCAAAGCTCCTCTGTATCTTACCTCCTAAATAAAAAAATAGATTCAGGAGGTGATATCAAGGTTCACGTAGCTACAATACTTCAATTATACTATAGTTTTACCTTTTTCTATGACAATTTAATGACACAAGTTTCAATACGGCTCTATAAAGTGAATAAAAGATCAAATGGACTCTTCTTCCTTCATCTTATTCAGATAATCTCCCAATGCATTCTGCCAGCTTCGCTGTTTCATACCGAATTTTAAATAGGTCGTTTCTGTCTCCATTCTGGAGTTCAAAGGGCGAACCGCTTCAGTCTTATAATCTTTTGTAAGAATTGGATGAACCCGGCATTGGGTGGCACTTTGACGGAAGATTTCTGTGGCGAAGTCGGCCCAGCTGCAGAAGCCTCCATTGGTCATATGATAGATGCCATAACTTTCGGTACCAATCATCTTGAGGATCATTTCCGCTACATCTTTCGTATACGTAGGAGAACCTACCTGATCCGAAACCACACTGATATCATTCCGCGAACTCCCAAGACGAAGCATGGTTTTCACAAAGTTATTGCCATAGACTCCAAACACCCAAGAAATGCGCAGAATAAAGAACTCATTCAAGGCATGCTGGACTTCAAGTTCTCCCTGATATTTAGTTTCGCCGTAATAATTCACAGGATTCGGCTGATCATTTACAGTAAATGCATCTGTGCCTTTCCCGTCAAACACATAGTCTGTGCTGATATACACAAACTTAGCCCCACAGTCAGCGGCACTTTCGGCCAAGTAGCGAGTTCCCAATACATTAATTTGATAACACTGATCTTTATGGCTTTCTGCAAGATCCACTGCGGTATAAGCTGCGCAGTGGATTACGACATCCGGATTGTATGCATTCATACAGTTTCGTACAGAGGTCTCTGAAGTAATATCCAGCGTATCCCGGTCTGTACCAAGATGATCAATCTTATGGCCTTCAAGCTGCATTATAACATCTTGTCCCAGCTGGCCATTAGCTCCTGTTACAAGTACTTTCAAGCTTCTCCATCCTTTCCTTCATAGAACTTCTGATAGTATTCCCGATAATCCCCTGAAATAATCTCTTCCAGCCATTCGTTATGTTCCAGATACCACTTTACAGTTTCCTTGATGCCTTCATTGAAGAGGATGGTAGGTTCCCAGTTCAGCTCTCGTCTGGTCTTGGACGGGTCGATGGCATATCTCATATCGTGACCTGCTCGGTCCTTCACAAAGGTGATCAGAGACTCGGGCTTTCCTAGCTCTTTCAAGATGGTTTTCACAACCTCCAGGTTCGTCTTTTCATTATGTCCGCCGATGTTGTAGACCTCGCCTTCTTTTCCCTGATGAAGAATCAAATCGATGGCTGCGCAATGGTCATCCACGTGAAGCCAGTCCCGAACATTTTCCCCTTTCCCATAGACTGGAAGGGTCTCATTCTTCAGTGCACGGGAAATAATGAGCGGAATCAGCTTCTCCGGAAACTGATAAGGCCCGTAGTTGTTGGAACAACGGGAAATCGTCACTGGCACCTTGAAGGTCCGGTGATACGCTTCCACCAGAAGATCTGCGGAGGCTTTTGAGGCGGAATAAGGAGAAGAGGTCTTGATTGGAGTCTCTTCGGTGAAGAACAGGTCAGGCCGGTCCAGAGGAAGATCTCCATAGACCTCATCTGTGGACACCTGATGGAACCGCTTAACGCCATAGACTCTAGATGCATCCAGCAGCACTTGAGTACCCAAAATGTTAGTGCGTAGAAAAACGCCTGGGTCTTCTATAGACCTGTCCACATGAGACTCTGCTGCGAAGTTCACCACATAGTCAAACTTCTCCTTCGCAAAGAGATCCATAATTAAAGCACGATCCGTAATATCCCCCTTTACAAAGGAAAATTTTCCCTCCTTCATCACAGGGGCTAAGGTGGACAGATTCCCCGCATAGGTCAAGGCATCCAGACAGACAATATCATAGTCCGGATGAGACTTCAGCATATGAAAAACAAAATTACTGCCAATAAAACCGGCTCCACCAGTTACCAATACTTTCATCATTCTACTCATTCCTTTTTATATATTTTCGACTCTAAAACCTAATATCGCAGTCCTTCAGACTGGGCGCAGACTGATCTTTTGCAGACAACACTGGATTCATAGTACCCCAATCGATGCCAAGCTCTTCATCATCAAACCGGATGCTCCGGTCGTTTTCTGGAGAGTAGTCCTCGTCTACTTTGTACTGTACTTCTACATTTTCTGTGAGTGTTATGAACCCGTGGGCAAATCCTTTAGGGATAAAGAGCTGCATCTGATTTTCTTCAGAGAGCACTACGGAAACCCACTCTTTATAAGTGGAGGAATCCGCACGTAAATCTACCGCCACATCCAAAATTTTCCCCCGAGTGCATCGCACCAGCTTCGTTTGTGCTTTAGGTGCACACTGGAAATGAAGACCTCTTAAAGTTCCTTTCTGAGCACTGAAGGAGTGGTTGTCCTGAACAAATTCAACATCTATCCCCACTTTCCGAAGCTTTGTCTTGGAATAGGTTTCAGTAAACCATCCGCGATGGTCTCCAAAAACCTTTGGCTCAATGATAACTACACCCGATATTTTCGTTTCTGTAACTTTCATAAATATCTCCTAGTACTGTATTCTATTTTCTGCCACGTGTTTCAGATGTTCTCCATAAGGAGATTTCCCATACTTCTTGGCAGATTGCAGCAGTTCTTCCTTAGTAATCCATTGGTTCTTGTATGCAATCTCCTCGAGAGCAGAAATTTTGATACTCTGTCGCTTTTCAATCATCTGCACAAACTCTGATGCTTCCAGAAGGCTGTCCATAGTTCCAGTGTCAAGCCATGCAAATCCTCTACCAAGTAGCTTTACATTGAGAGCATCCTCTTCCAGATAAATACGGTTTAAGTCGGTAATCTCCAACTCTCCACGATGTGAAGGTTTCACTTCTTTAGCTCTTTTTACAACAGTGTTGTCATAAAAATAGAGTCCAGTGATGCAGTAGTTGGATTTCGGATTCTCTGGCTTCTCTTCCACAGAAAGCACCTTACCGGTTTCATCAAATTCAACGATCCCAAATCTCTGTGGATCACTCACATAGTATCCGAATATGGTGGCCATCCCATTTGCGGCATTCTCACGAGCTTCCCTAAGAACTTTCGTAAAGCCATTGCCATAATAGATATTGTCTCCTAGTATCATAGCCACATCATCGTTTCCAATAAACTCTTCACCGATGATAAACGCCTGAGCTAGTCCATCCGGTGAAGGCTGCTCTGCATAGCTCAAATTGATGCCGAAATCTTGGCCATCTCCCAAAAGTTTCTTGAAGTTCGGCAGGTCCTCTGGAGTAGATATAATCAGAATGTCCTTGATTCCTGCCAGCATCAGAACCGATAATGGATAATAAACCATTGGTTTATCATAAACAGGTAGCAGCTGCTTGCTGGTTACCATTGTCAATGGATAAAGTCTGGTCCCGGAACCTCCTGCTAAAACAATACCTTTCATATGTGCCTCCTCATACGATTTATATTCTAAAACTCTATGGTACTCATCGGCAGAATGCCGAACTATATAATTTTAGAGCTCTACTTACACTATATCAAATGCTCTGCCTGATAACCATGAATAGATTAAATTCAATGCAAGCATTAATCACTTTTATGATATGCAAGTGAAACCTCCAGAGAGAATTCACTACACCATTTTATGTCACAAAAAATAGCAGTATACCTGCATCCTAAAAGTAAACCGGCAGAAATCTGCAGTAAAAACTTCAAGGAGGACACTACTACTATCCGTAGGCTATCATATCACGCCCGCCGTATTTCAACAATATGATTTTCTTAGAAAACGGTCCAGTTGAAATGTTCTCTAAACCTTATGTCAAAAGAATTCATTGAATCGCAATCACTATGGAACCTTTGAAGTTTGATTTTACTAAAAAAACAGGAAAAGCAGTGCACCTAATCTCTTGAAAATCAGATCGCGATTAATCTTCATCCTGATTTCTTTTTAAACTATTATAACGTATAACAGTGGCATAATTTAGCCCATTTTCTTATAACTTCTTTAAAAATCAGTGAAAGAGCAGATAAGTTTCCAGACAGTTTCCATGATGATTCTAATCACAAAATGAAAGAGACCCCCTGAAACGCTTCTGCTTCAGGGGGTCTTACCTCCGAAATGAGTCTTAACCCATAAGATATTTCTCTGTTCTTAGAAACTGTGAGTCTTAATTTGCTTTGAATCTCGGCACATAGAAAGTCTTTGGTGCAGTGACTCCCATGGCTGTAAACTGATTCTTGATTCTCAAAGCCTGCTTCTTCGCCCACTCAATGTCAGTTGCATACTGATGGGTCATGTTACCCGCTAAATTAAAACGCATTTTATAAAGCGTATTCTGTGGTGCACCAGCACGGTGGATGTAGTTTCTGGAGATCCATTCAGCCCCTCCAGAGATTGCCTCCTCTACACTGAACCAACCAGACTTATAAGCCATCTGTGATCCCCACAACACCGGATTAGAATTATATGCGCCTATGCCGTAGACGTTATACACCAATATATCCTTATGCTCTTCTGGCACTGGCGTTGTTGGAGAATTGATGTCACCTAGCTTCGCATAGATCACATCCACTTTCTGTCCATTGGCTAAAGCAGATGTACCATTTCCAGTCTCCAGCAGGGAGTGAGCAACAAGGTAGAACGGATTCACCTGATACTGGATGGCTGCATCAAGGAACGTTTGTCCCTGACCAGAGAGTATGCCACGTCCGGCCAGCATATTGTCAAGCACCTCTACCGATACTTCATAGTCTGTGACTTTATAGCTTAGATCCATGAAGAGATACTTATACACATCATCGTAAATGAAGTTGCCAGGCTCCATGTTAGTCTTCACTTTCAGGTAGACTTCTGGGCCACTACCCACGTAAACAGTAGAATTCGCATACTCTTTGTCCACATAGTACTTGAATGTGTTAGAGTAATCCTCAAAGAGGTACCGATCGCTGCTGGTACCCATAAGAATCACAGACGTCTCTTCTTTTGATCCGTCCGTGCCCACCACTTCCACCTTAAGAGTGTTTGCTTCCTTAGTCAGTAGTCCTGGACTCAGAATGAACTGATAGCCCGCTTTACTCGCGTTGCTGTATCCTGGATAAAGACTTGCATCACTAGGAAGACCTGTGGTTGCAGAACCTTGAAGTACACCGTTTGCATAATAGTTCACCTTACTCACTCCTGACTCATTAAGGGCGATACCCGTAATGATGGTCTCAGACGTCGGTACTGATTCACCGCTAGTGAGTCCACTTAAGGTTATTTTCGGCGGATTCTTCTCCATCGTGAAATCTACGGTTTTAGTGAAGTTCTGCCCGTAATTGGTCAGTATCTTCACCTGAATCTTGTGGGATCCAGGACTAATTTTCTCCGGAAGTATTTCAAAGCTATAACCTGCAAGGCTCACATCCTTGTATTCTGGGAATCTCGATACCGCATCTTGCTGCTCGTATCTCTTCACCGCTACGTCTTGGCCGTCAAGGGTCACATTAACCTCTTTCACACCACTATAAGCAATGACCGTTCCAGAACCTTGTACCTTCTCGTTCTTGTAGTCGCTCTTGATGCCACCGATCTCAATGACCATAGGCTTAGGTTCCACATACACATCATAAAGATACTCCAGATATGCTGCTGAAGAGTATCCTTCAGTCCCGTCTATCTCAAGCCTTGCCCATCCATTGAGAATTTCAAAAACCTTCACTCGGGACTCTTTTGCCATAACAAACATCTGCTTGCCGCCAGGTGTCTCCCTGAGCCATAAATTGGCTGTGACCCGGTACACCTTATGATCCAGGACCTTTTCCGGTTCAGGATTCACAGGTTCTTCTGGGTCTACAGGTTCTTCTGGGTCTACAGGTTCTTCTGGCTTTACCGGCTCTTCTGGTTTCACCGGAGGCACTTTGCTGTACAGCTTCATTTCCAACGCTTCCAGCTTTCGGCTCTCTCCGATTGTTCCTGAAACCTGTCCATCCTTAGCCCATGCTGTCCATCCTTTACCGATGACGTATGAACGGTACATAACACCATACTGCTCCGACAGTGTCCCCGTGAGTTTTGCCGTAATTGCCTCCAGTCGTCTGGACTCTCCTTCTGTTCCTGCTAATGCACCATCCGAAACCTCCGCCATCCAGCCAATATTTCTAGCATGGACAGAGTAAACCACAGATCCTTCAGGCAGGGAACTGGACAGATTCACTTTCACTGCTTCTAGTCTCAAACCAGAACCGCCATTGCCAGTGGTTTCTCCATCTTCCTTCGATTCTACCCATCCGATGTTTCGGATGTGAGCCTCATATCTGACTGAATGATTTCCATAAAAATCTTTAAAAGGCACGGTGGTTATTCCCGGAGACGGTGCACCTTTCGGCACGATTCGGATTTCTACCGCTTCCAAGCGGTAGGCGTACTCCTCAGACCCAGCCGCATGGCCGTTTATTGCCCAGTCAAGCCATCCCAGGTTTTGTACATGACCTCTGTAGTAGATGTCATACTTGTCCCTGTCACTTCCGGTGAGCTCTATCTTGATGGCCTCCACTCTTTTGTTCTGGTTCAGCGTTCCTGCCATTGCTCCATTAGCTTTATACTCTTGCCATCCGATGTTCTGGATATGGACCGAGTATTTCACACCTAAATTCGGCTGGTTCAGAACTTTGATCTCAATAGCTTCCATTCTCAGTGCTTTACCCTCACTGCCGGTGATACCTGAAGACACATTGCTGCCCCATCCTTGCTTTTCCACATAAGATCGGTACTGAAGCTGCACTTCCGATGCTTCTGTTAAGAATGACTTTCCAAGAAGTGTACAGAGTAAAACGAGAACTGCCAGCATCATTCCTCGTATTATTCCATTTCTTTTACTCATTAAATCCCCCTTTTCTACCACAAATCCAAAGTTCAATTCAGTTTTTCTATTTCGTACGGATATAGGGTTTTCATTTTTATTCGTCTTTCTCACCTCCTCACTTTCTTATAATAACAAATATTAGCGTTTTTTCTTCTACTATTGAGGAATTAAAAACTTCACAAATCTTCTTTCAAATTCTTTTACAGCTATTACCAAGCTTCCCGTGTCTTATTTAAACCAAAACCTATCATCTGTAGCTGCGAAAAATCAGGCTGCAAACAAAGCTTGCAGCCTGATTCTCAGTTAAATCTTATTTGTACTTTGCATAGAAAGCGTTCTGATCAGATACAGGAGTTTCGCTTCCTTTAGGAAGAACATGAATCTTTAAAGCTTCCAGTCTTAAGGACATCCCTTCAGAACCTGCCGCTTCACCATTCTTCGCCCAGCCCAGCCATCCGTAGTTCTGGATATGTGCGCTGTAGAATACATCATATAGTTCTGCATCTTTACCAGTAAGTTCAATCTTGATTCCTTCCAGTCTCAAAGACTTCCCTGTAGTACCACTTTCTGCGCCATCAGCTACATAGTCAGTCCATCCCAGATTCTGAATATGGGAGGAATACTTGATGCCAAGGTCAGGATTCCCTGGAACCTCGATTTCAATTGCTTCCAGTCTAAGAGATTGTCCTGTAGTTCCACTGATGGTTCCGTCAGATACTGGTTCAATCCATGCCAAATTCTGGATGTGAGATCTGTAAGTCACAGTCTGTGCAGGAACTTTTTTTTCTATGACTACTTCCTTAGTCACTTCATGGCCAACAGCATCTTTTAGCCTAAAGCTAAAGATATTTTCTCCATCAACTAGATTGACCTTATAGTCAAATGTTTTAGTGGTTGATTCTTGAACAACCAAGTCATGCTCATACTTGAAAATCTGGCTGTCGTCATGGAACAGCTCCATATAACCAAGATTATCGGTAAGCTCAAATCGGATGGTCGCTTCGGATGAGTTCAGTTTTCTTTCTAATACTTCCGCAGTCATTTCAGGAGCAGTTGTATCCACATAGAATCTTCTCACAAGTTTTGCTTGCGCATCATTCTTGGAGATTGCTTCCACGCTCATTTCCTGATAGCCATCTTCCAGCTCAACTTCAGCTGTAAAATGATAAGCAGGTCCCTGATAGATGACAGAACCATCATCTGGGTGATTGATTACAACATCGTTTTCCAACACAAAGTCTGCTTCTACGGTGCCATTAATGAGCACTTTATCCAGGAAGTTTACATTTGTCACATACCCTTCTACTGGAACTGGGTTTTCATCATAATAAGCAAGAAGCATTGGCTCAAGAATGTAAATGAAAGCATCTACATCCGGAACAGCCTGGAACTCAGTAACTGAAAGGTTTCCGATGACGTCAAATGCGCCAATCTCAATCTTCACCGCATCTTCAGTTCCTTCAGGCAGCACCACTGAGAATTCAGTCTGGTCTGCAGCAGCTGATAAGGCTGTATCAAGTAATGCACCATCCACAATGAATCTGAAAAGATCCAAGCCTGAACCGGCGTCACTTGCCTTAAAGGTAAGGGTTCTTGTTTCTGTATCAAACGCAACGTCTGTTACTTCAGGAGCCACAGTATCTACACCAATCGGCATTTTGTATACCTGGTACTCACGATCTCCCTGAAGCTTTGCTCTAATCTCATAATAGTAATTTCCATCCGCTACAACAGATCCTTTTACGGTACCATCCCAAAGGGCTCTGTCAATAATGGAGTATGGATTCGCTCTTCCACCATTAATAAAATCTTTTCTTTCATACTGACTGGCACTGGCACCCCAAGCCGGTGCAGAACTGTTGGGGCAATTTCCGTAATGCCAAGCACTGTATCTTCATCAGGACCGCGGCCCTCTCCGAAATAGTACAACGCTGCATCTTGTTGATCATCTCCTCGCCCACCATGATGTCCACGGTCTGATTATCCATGATCGGCCGTGACAATAATTTCGTAACCTTCATTAAGCCAACGTTTGATATACGGCGCAAGCTGGGCATCCATCAGAAAACAGGCATCATCCATTTCTTCGCAATCGTGCTTGAATCGATGACCCATGCTGTCGAGTGTGCACGTATGCAAGATGCCATAGTCAATGCTATAGCGGTTA
>RCMY010001074.1_pt1 | contig 25984 bp, 21 predicted proteins | sample 2041341 | NCBI WGS metagenome assembly RCMY01 (sample SAMN09708234, study PRJNA481090) | Marine sediment metagenome, whole genome shotgun sequencing project.
ACCAATATTATCGCCATTAGGGCTTTCAATTGTTTGCCCAATTAAATCGCTTGCTCGTGCACGATAGTTGCTCTTCACGTCTCGATTTTTACCATATTTAACTGAACTAGAGAAGTTATTCTCAGTTTGCTCCATTGTGCTAGTTTTGGTTGAGGACTTATCTTCTTGCTTATTACTGTGTGAGTCTGCAAATGCTTGTCCGCAAAAGGTCATGCTGCTTACCACTAACGATATAGCTAAAATTTGTTTATTAATTTTCATGATAATTTCCATTTGTTTTTAACTTAAAAATATTAAGTTGTGCTTTCATTATTATGCCCTTGTAAAATAATTGTTTGTACCATTCCAATCTTCACCTTGCTTATCAGTTTTGTCTTTATTGATGATGCTGAATAATCATAATGCTTATCCTTAATTGCCTGTTTTTTAATTATTACAGTAGAGTTTGGAATACTATATTGCCAAACATAACAATATCTCTTTCAAAATCTATGCCTAGACCATTTCGAATTGCTCAAATATTCTGCAACTCGACGCGTCGTGTGATGCATATTTTTGATATTTAACTCCGTTTACTGAGCGGTTTATTCTGCTATAAACCAACTGTGCCTGCTTCAACCAAGGATTCAAATAAACTTGTGTAATTTTTTACAAAAACTAACTTAAGTCATTTTTTCTTACACTATTAGTCTTGTTTAAGCCCGTAAAAGATGCTCTTTACAACACCGTAATTGGGCATTTTTTACAAAAGTTTACGCAGTTTTTACTGACCATAAAGCGAACTTAGCAATAGGGTGGGTCAATTGGTAAATCAGTCACATTCAAAGAATACCGGCAGATTTCATTCACGCACTCAAGTATTAACAGTCGCTATTAGGGTCTGAAGAATGGTGGCGTGTTTTTTGCTAATTTCTAGTGCTTAAAAAGTAATGAAAAGTACCGAACTTCGGAAGCAGTCTGCAGCAAAAATGTGAAGCCTCCAACGAGTTCTAGAAAAGGTGAAACTAGTTCTGCTTAAATTGCATTTATCAGCAGTGTTCGCCTATTTAATAATATTTAACTAAAAATAATTAGGAAATACGATGAAAAAGAATCTTAATCATACTGATCCCTCTAAGAAGATGAATACTGAGCGTAATAAAGGCGGGGAAACCCATCAGCGTGCAGGAGATAAAAATAAAGTACTTACCACCCAACAAGGTGTGCCTATTGCCGACAATCAAAACTCATTAAAAGCGGGTAGCCGCGGCCCGACGCTGTTGGAAGACTTTGTACTGCGCGAAAAAATTAATCACTTTGATCATGAACGTATTCCTGAACGCATTGTGCATGCACGAGGCAGCGCTGCACATGGTTATTTTGAACTAACTGCGTCTTTAAAAGAATATACGACAGCAAAAATCCTGACTGAAACAGGTAAAAAAATACCCTTATTCAGCCGTTTTTCAACCGTTGCGGGTAATAAAGGCTCAAAAGATACGCCAAGAGATGTGCGTGGTTTTGCCGTTAAAATTTATACCGAAGAGGGTAACTGGGATATCGTGGGTAATAATATGCCCATATTTTTCATTCAAGATGCGATTAAATTTCCCGATCTTATTCATGCCGTTAAACCAGAACCTGATCGCGGTTTTCCACAAGCAGCGTCAGCCCATGATACCTTTTGGGATTTTGTCTCACTAAGCCCTGAAACCATGCATAACCTAATTTGGCTGATGAGCGATCGCGCATTGCCAAGAAGTCTAAGTATGATGGAGGGTTTTGGTATTCACAGTTATCGTCTAATTAATAAAAAGGGCAAGAGCACGTTTGTACGTTTTCACTGGAAACCAGTACTGGGTGTACAGTCGACCACTTGGGACGAGGCAGTAAAAATCTCAGGCGCCGATCCTGATTATCATCGACGAGACCTGTATGAAGCGATTAATAATGGGAATTATCCTGAATGGGAATTTGGTGTACAGCTATTTACCGAAGAAGAAGCACAACAGTTTCCGTTTGATCATTTAGATGCGACTAAATTGATACCAGAAGAAATGGTACCCGTCAAAATAGTAGGAAAAATGGTGCTTGATCGTTACCCTGATAATTTTTTTGCGGAAACAGAACAGGTAGCGTTTTGTCCATCACATTTACCGCCTGGCATTGATTTTAGCAATGACCCGCTATTACAAGGTCGATTGTTCAGTTACTTGGACACCCAGTTATCGCGCTTGGGCTCTCCTAATTTTTCTCAAATACCCATCAATGCACCTAAATGTCCGTTTGCTAATATGCAGCGTGATGGTCATATGCAAATGCAAGTGCCAAAAGGACGTGTTGCGTATGAACCGCAAAGTTTAGATCCAGATATGCCGCGTGAAAGTGCTAAGCGTGGCTTCGAGTCATTTCATGAGCAATTAGACGATGGGGTTAAAGGTCGCGTGCGCGCAGAAAGCTTCGCTGATCATTACAGTCAACCACGCATGTTTTACCGAAGCCAAACGTCACCCGAGCAAGCGCACATTGCCTCTGCCTACGCATTTGAACTGGGTAAAGTTGATACCGCGCATGTACGCACACGCATGCTTAGTCATCTTCTTAATATTGATGAAGATTTGGCGAATCGTGTGGCCAATGCACTCGGTATGGAATTGCCAGAGCCAGCTGATTCAGCCGCGCCAATTCAGAATATGGACACATCTAAAACCTTACGAACAATCGGCAATAGCCCCAATAGTTTAAAAGGTCGTTTAATTGGTATTTTAGTCGCTGAAGGCTCAAAACATAGTGAAATCAAGAAGTTTATCAAAGCCGCAAAAGAGCAGGGTGCAAGTGTGAAAATTGTTGCGCCTAACAAAGAAGTCGTTTTAGATGACAATACCCGTATACAAGCTGACGAACGTCTTGCGGGTGGTCCTTCGGTTATGTTTGATGCAGTTGTGAGTATCATTATGCCTAAGCAAGCCAAAAAACTCGCAATGGACGGAGCAGCTTTAGATTGGTTTACCGATGCGTATGTGCACTGCAAAGCTATCGCTTATTGCGGCGCAACAGACGAGTTTATATTAAGTAAGCTACCCATTGAGAAAGATGCCTTCATTAGGCCGCTTGCTGATATTGATACTTTTATCGAAAATGCCAAGTCGCGCCTTTGGGAGCGTGAACCGAAGGTTCGAGATCTTGCTTGAACAAAGTGAACTTAACTTGATAATGCCAAAAATATGATGACTTGATAGGTGAAAAGTATTTTATCAACATCTGTGTAATACATCATTGCGACAGCAGGTTAATTGCATCGGAAGTAATGGAGCCTTAGTTAAGTTTGTCTTTTTGAAGTGCGACAAGAGATAAAGCCCTAACCAAATTAAAAGTTAGGGCTATCTTTTAACCAATAATAAGTAAATTTCCTACTCAATGAATAAAAATCCTTTTCATCCATATGAGATCTATATTCCATCATTCCTATACGAACCACTTGATACTGCATGCTTGTTCGGTTGTCATCCATACTGTATGAGTTAAGATTTTTATGTAGGCCGTTAATAACATTCTTATTGGCTACATTGCTTTAGTACATATTGTTGAAACCTTCAGATTCTGCCTCAGATATTTTATCGTTTATCGTAGCGCCATACATCCTTTCTTCGTTCCTAAAATGCTCACTAATGTCATCGTCGTCGGTTTCTTGGTTGAAAATGAATTCTTCCTTGAAGGCCATGAATGTACCTTGTTAATTACATACTTTAGGAGGCTATGGATTATTTGGGCTGCAGATGACCGCGTTGCTACGTGAATGAAATAGAATAAAGTGAGTGGGTGATAGGTAATAATCACACAGCAGCGAAATCAAATACTCATTAACCGTTTTAAAAAAATTAACCAATATCAACGAGGGTGCTAACCGTATTGTTAAACATGTCTGTGGATTAAATGTGAATACTATTCAATTTAACATAATATACATTATACGCTATTAATTATATTGTGGATTAATTGTGAGTATCGTGTGTAGATATTCTTAAAACCATTTAATTGAATTTAATCAGATACTTAATTACTTATAGAATACATAAAAGTTAATTTAGACTTTCAAGTTAGTTGATCGTAATGCTGTGTGGATGAAATCATTTAATCGGGCGCGTTACCCACGTTCGTTTACTGTGGTGCATCATTTGTTATATCTTTCTATTCGTTTAGTGTTCAATAATGGAAGTTAAAATAATTTGGTAATTCCATTTATTGAACAGCTCAGAGAATAAATATACAGTTGCCATGTGCGCGCAATCATGAGGTTTGGCAATTATTAACTGGTGCTGACCCAAACTGCTGATAAAAATCCACTATATGAAAAACTTCGATTTTTAGTTTAGTGTTGTCTTTAAAGCTTCTTTTGTTAAACACACCCGAGTTATCGAACCGAGATTACTACACGCAAATGTTTTGACATTTAGGCAAGAAAGCTCAGTTGAAGGATGGGTTTTGAACATAAATGGTAAAAGTAAAAAAAGAAGGTTTGTTACTCTTCCAGAAGAATTTAACGATAACGTATTTATTCGATACAAAAAATTCACTAGGGTAATATCCCCTGCCCCAAACAGCCATTTTTGACTGGTTCAAGTAAACGATTTGCACTGTATCACGCTGCTCTATTTCATATTTAAACGATTTATACGGACTTTCTTATATCGATAAAACGGGATCGTTTTAAGTAATTTCTCGATTGGTATCATTGAGAACGCATAGAAAATAAAGATGTCAAATTGTATGTTCAAAAGGTCGTAAATGATCACTCCTCAACCTTTTGCATGATGCATTAAATATGTACGTGCAAAAATACTTCACTGTTTTTAACTGCTATATTCGTATAGAATCTGCTTCGTTAATTTCTGACTGAATATTTTATGAAGTCATCCTTACAAAGAGAGAATTTTTATTTTTTTAAAAGTAGCACTAAACAAATGAGCGATATAACAGTAGTCACCCACAACGGTAGTTTTCATGCAGACGATGTGTTTAGTATTGCAGTACTTAAACAAGTTTTGCCACCTTTTAAACTGGTACGCACACGTAACAAAGCACTCATCGAGAGCGCCAATATTGTAGTCGATGTAGGTGGAGCGTATGACCCAGAGAACGGACGTTTTGATCATCACCAACGCGGTGGTGGAGGTGAGCGTAAAAATGGTATACCTTACTCTTCACTTGGTTTGATTTGGAAAAAATATGGTCTTGAGCTATGCGAAGGTAATCAAGAGTTGGCAAATTCTATTGATGCAGGGTTAGTGTCGACTATTGATGCAATTGACTGCGGTTATGTAAAAGGCGTTACTGAAGGAATTAGTCTTAGTCATACCATTTCAATGTTTAACCCTACATGGCAAGAAGGTAGCGACTTTGATAGCGGTTTTGACGAAGCGCTTGAGTTTGCATCACGGCTCTTAACACGATTCATTGCAGCTGCAAGCGGCGGTATTAATGCAAAAGAGATTGTGGCGAAAGCGATTGAAAATGCAGAAGATCCTCGTTTGATTGTACTTGAAAAATACACACCATGGAAAAAAACGGTCCACTCTTTATCAAATGATGCCTTATACATGGTTTACCCATCTCAGAATGACCAATGGATAATTCAAACGGTGCCGGTAGAGCCTGGATCGTTTGAGGATAGAAAATCACTACCCGCACCATGGGCAGGTTTATCTGATGAAGAGTTACAAAATGAAACCGGCATTGATGATGCCGTATTTTGCCATAATGGCTTATTTATAGCGGGCACTAAATCATTTGAAAGCACGATGAAAATGGCCGCATTGGCTCTTGAAAGCGATTAAAAATAGTTGTTGAACTGGAACTGGCGTCCCCAATAGGATTAGAACCCGTGACCTTTCTTTGTAGCCGTTTTTAATAAATGTTACCTTGAGCACTGAGCTTTTCTCACTCGGTGCTCAATCGATTCTAAGTATTAAACACAATTCCACTTGCCATCTAGCAACCGTCTATTTAATCATTAGTTTGTGCACCATAAAATGCTGCATAAATGACTAATTTTTGGTAACTACAAAGAGGTCATCTAACATCTGTTTAGACTCGTCAGTGCAGCATTGAGAACAGCTTTCAATTACATGTCTGAAAACCGGTTCGCCGATTGTACTATTCGTTTTATCTCATTTTCCTCTACATTTTTTATCTTATCGAGCAACTCCTTTGCGCTGTCAATATCGACTTGAGAATAAAGATGGGCATACAACTCAATGACTTGATCGTGATGATTTACTATCTTTTCCATAATATGCGGCACATCTAATGCTTTAAAGGGTGAATCGCAGTGACCATGTTTAATAATGGGGTGTTTTTCCATATAGTCATAACACCAAGTGTTTAACACTTTTTTGTCAGCGTCATTTTCAAACCCTTGCACGATTTGCTCTAAACTCCCTTCGTGATCTGATAAGTAGTTGAGGATCATTCTTGCCCGCTCATCTTCATTTTGCTTAGCGCAGTGTGCTAAGCACTCCTTTAAATTTTTGTGAAATGAAACCGTCCAATTAAGCACATCTCTAATCGTTTCAACCTGCATCTTGTTTCTCCTCAGATTAATTATACTTGTCATCGCTAATGCGTTAACTTGGCTGGGTTCTGTGGCAACTCCAAGTTATTGGTTAGCATTATCTTTAGGTGGTTAGTGGATAAATTTTTAATCGTTCTCCATTTCATTCGTCACAACAGATGTGACTTACTTCGGCCCCGATTCTTTCTTCAACAACGTTTACATCTACTATCTGTACACCATAATTAATTGTAGTTCATCGTCAATCAAGGCATTTGCCATGATAGTGCCGCTAAGGCTTCAACTGAGAATGCTTTACTATTCAGATGTTTCAGTCAAATGTTTACCGCGCCACTTAGACAAGTAAAAGCGTTCGTATGCAAAAATACTAATAATAGCGACCACTGCATAAACAATGATAAGAGGATCTGTGTCTATTTTGTACATTGTCAGAGCAGTAAGAACGATTGCGTCAAAAGCTAACGCTGCCAGTATTATTGGTGCTACTGCATCTATTTCATGTCGCATGTACCGATACACGCCCCACTGAATGACTATGTCCATTACAATGTATAGAAAAGCGCCAAGTGAAGCAATCCTTCCAATATCAAAAAATACGGCAAGTAGCGAGGCAATTACTACGGCATATACGAGTGTGTGTTTGCGAATTGAGCCTGACATCCCAAAATGGCTGTGCGGGATCATTTTCATGTCTGTCATCATCGCTAACATGCGCGATACAGCAAAAACACTTGCTAATACGCCTGATAATGTCGCCACAGCAGCAAGGGCAATTGTTAAATAAAAACCAGTGCGTCCAAGTGCTGGCTCTGCAGCTTCTGCCAGCGAGTAATCTTTTGCTAAAATAATGGCTTCAATTGAAAGACTAGAGCCGACGGCAAATGTAACCAACACATAAACAACTGCACATAATGCTATTGAAATCATGATAGCCAAACCGATATTTCGATGGGGATTGGTGACTTCAGCCCCACTATTAGTGATGGTCGTAAAGCCTTTAAAGGCCAAAATTGTGAGTGCCACTGAAGCGACAAATCCAGTTAAGCTGAAGCTGATTGTTGAATCAACGCCAGCAGAAAACTGAAAGCCACTTGAATACAATGCGGCGATCGCAAACAGCGAAATACCCCCAATTTTAATCACCGCCATAATTGACGACAGGAGACCAACCGAGCGGTTTCCTGCCAAATTGACGGCAAAGGCAAATAGAATAACGGCAACAGAAATTATGGGCACTAATGGACCACCACTAATATCGAAGGGTCGTAAAACGTAAGAGGCAAAGGTTCTTGCAACGAGGCTCTCAGCAATGACCATTGATAGTGCCATTAATAACGCGGCGCCAGCAGCTATTGCGCCTGTGCCGTAAGATTTTTGCAGAATCATCGCGACTCCACCCGACGATGGCCAAGCATTAGACATTTTTATATAACTGTAAGCACTAAATCCGGCAACAATAGCGCCAATAACAAAAGCAAACGGAAAAAATGGGCCGGCTAATTCGGCGACTTGACCTGTTAGCGCAAAGATACCGGCACCAATCATAACGCCCGTACCCATCGCAACAGCGCCACCAAGAGATATAGAGTTTTTGCCTTGCTCATTGTGTGCATGTTTCATTCGTTGAAATACCTCATTATTACTGGAATAAACAATAAACTTGTAACCGATGCATGATTGGCACTACTTCTTTTGATTGACTGAACTTGGTGTCATATCTACTACCTGAATATGTTTTTTTCTGACCTTATTGAAACTGTAAGACGAACGTATAGAGCACAGGTAAAACCAATAAATTTAAAATTAAAACAATTTACGTTCCCTCCAATCATTAGTGCAGCAATCAGCAGAGTCACATCAGTTTTACATTTCTTTAGCATGAGATAGTTCATAGTCAATGAAACAGGTCCTAAAACAATCCAAGGGCTACTCTTATAGTTTTCACTTTAGAAAAGCATTTTTTCTCTTCATCCAAGTTATGGGAAGCGAACAGGAGCTAAGTGCGATTGTTTTTTTTATGGTAGACGTTTACCACTTAAAACAATTGATCTGGATCAACTTTCTGAGTCAATTTGATTACAGATTGATTACAATTGTGTAATGAAATCATTTACTTATTTAAAAAAAACAAACGGAATATAATGCTGGCACTGCTGATTATTAATTTTTATGTACAGGGAAAACGCTAGACAGCGTTACATTTTTCAAACGCAAACAATCAATTTTGATGTGGCACAAATTCTGCTATCTATAAATAAATTAAAAATAAATAGTGCGTTCTAATGCATCTAATTAATATCCTTTGCAAATTTTACTTGTAACAACGTAAATTTTTCACTAAAGAGACAACTAAAATATATGCCTTTTAAAATAGCAGCAGTAGATAGAGAACTGAATGCACAGACTATAGTTGTCTTGATTAATAGGTTGTTTGCGATAACTTCGCTAATGGTATTCACAAATGCGACTTTTGATTGCGTGATGCCTAGCTCATCCATATTTGAATTTACCTGCATACAAACTATATACTAGAGGTATTCTTTTTGACCGGCTCGAATACGCCCGCACAAACGACGAATAAAATGTTGGCATTTACTGGAGCCGAAGCTAGGTAATATTGCCGACGCTGTTCGCTTAAACGGCAAATCTGTTAGTGAAACGTGGTTTTTGCTTAGCGCACGCTTCTGGTTTTAGCTGACAGATAAGAGAGGTTAAAAAATGGATGCATTGATCCAACTAGCTATTGCGTTAGTCGCCATAGGTGTCAGCGCAGGCAGCCACTATGTTTTTTTAAGTAAGTTAAAAATGTGGGTGGGGGAAACCAAACTACCATCATTCGCAAATTTGCTATTGGTATTTTACGGAATAACACTCAGCCAATTAGTCGCAGCATTTTGGTTTGCAATAGGTTTTGAAGCTTCTATTTATTTAGGCTTAGGGTCATTTGGTGGTGTTGACCCAATTGCTTTTATTGACATTTTCTATTTCTCTCTTATTAACCTTACTACCTTAGGAATGGCCAATATTGAGCCACTTGGACACCTGAACTTACTCGTTGGACTTGAAGCAATGACCGGTTTTCTGTTAGTGAGTTGTTCTGCCACGTTAATATTCAAGACGATGAAACATTAAATTATGGAGGAATTACGATGACTAAAGCTACAGTAGTGAAAAACTAAGGGATTGTGTTCGTGCCAACGACGCTTCACCTTTTATTCCGTGGAAGGGGAACAGTTTAGTGGGTAATGGCGATATTGATAGGTGTATGTATAAATATCGTCATTTAGTTGAAAACGCCTTTGGGCTAATTAAGCAATATAGAGGAATAGCCACGAGGTACGAAAAGCTATATCCCATCTAAATCGTAAAACTAAATTACTAAGGTAATCAATAGCCTACGTTAATGGCAGGCTCACTTGGTGCAGCTACTTTAGACAGGCTTAGTAATAATGCTTACCGATTGATATTAGAAGGAGAAAGTTATCGAAATATAGTTGCAACAATGGTGTAGACAAGCTGGTTGTTTGTGATCACCGAGTCACTGTATAATAAATTTCCTGATTGAAAAAATGGAATATTTCGTGTCTGCCACTCCTATTTTTGCATTAGCAAATTTGTTTAACGATTTACCTGATGCCCCACAACCAATTTACGCCAAGTTAAAGCAAGCTATTACGCAAAAAATAACAAGCGGTGAGTGGAAAGCTGAACAACGGGTTCCTTCTGAATCTGAAGTAGTAAAAGCGCTTGGTGTAAGTCGCATGACGGTGAATCGAGCCCTGCGAGAATTAACTGCAGAAGGTTTATTAATTCGTCACCAAGGAATGGGTACATTTGTCGCCGAGCAAAAAGCACATTCGGCCTTATTTGAAGTCCATAATATTGCAGAAGAAATCGCTGAGCGTGGCCACCAACATCGTTCAGAGTTACTGGTTTTAGAATCAGCAAAAGCCTCTGTCGAAGAAGCTATGATGTTAGGGGTGCGCACTAGCCATAGCGTTTTTCGTTCAGTAGTTTTGCACTATGAAAACGACCTGCCAATCCAAATAGAAGAACGGGTCGTGAATGCAAAAATAGCACCAAAATATGACCAACAAAATTTTGCAAAACATACCTCTTATGAGTATCTAATGCGAGTGGCGCCAATGACAGAAGGTGAGCATTTAGTCGAGGCGATCCTTCCCACATCTTTAGAGTGTGATCGCTTACAAATTGCACCCAACCAACCATGTTTGCAAATTAAGCGCCGAACGTGGGCGGGCAATGATATTGTCACTGCCACCCGTTTACTGCATCCAGGTTCTCGTTTTCAGTTGTTTGGACACTTCGGTCGTTAAGTCTTGAAAAATCGGTTTTTACTACTCCCGCCTAGCTAATGCGAAAACGTATGCCACAGTCATCGTTACCGGATAAAACTTCCAAAGTCTCACCTACGCCCTTTTTCCATAGCATACGTTTATTTGCACTTCGCTGACCTAATCTGAAATTAGTACTTTATGTTGAACTGTGTGTCAGACATTACCTTTTTTAACACTCGAATAAAGGCGCTACGCCTTGCTTACTCACATTTTTTTTTGTACCGCACGTAAAGAATGAAAACAAATACCCGGATGGTGATAGAAGTGGTTCTTATTTGTATATACAAGTTCTCTTTTTAGTTATCAACACATAGTTTGAAATTAACTATATAAACCGTTTTTTTGGGTATAATTTAATATTTTTTACAGTGAATAGAGTTTATAGCTTTGATTTTTAGTGATTTATAAAATTCGCCTCAAAAAATGCTTGCAACAAATGCGCGTAAATTTTATCTTTATGATAAGTTGTATATACATTCTAGTTAAAATTTGAAGGGCAATCGTTATGACTGAACAAAAAACATCGCAAACACGTTATCGCCAAGGGACAGTAAAAGCGGCGACAGGCACAAAGATAAGCGCTAAATCTTGGCTTACCGAAGCGCCAATGCGCATGTTGATGAATAATCTTGATCCTGATGTTGCTGAAAACCCAGAAGAGTTGGTCGTTTACGGCGGTATCGGCCGCGCTGCTCGCGACTGGGAAAGCTACGATAAAATCGTTGCTAGCCTAAAAGAATTGGAAGATGACGAAACCTTGTTAGTACAATCTGGTAAGCCAGTAGGCGTATTTAAAACGCATAGCAATGCGCCGCGTGTACTTATTGCAAACTCAAATTTAGTACCCCACTGGGCAAACTGGGAACACTTTAACGAATTAGACGCAAAAGGTCTGGCGATGTATGGCCAAATGACCGCAGGTTCGTGGATTTACATTGGTAGCCAAGGGATCGTACAAGGAACCTATGAAACGTTTGTTGAGGCAGGTCGTCAGCATTACGATGGCAAACTAGCGGGTCGTTGGGTATTAACCGCAGGGCTTGGTGGCATGGGTGGAGCTCAGCCACTGGCGGCAACACTTGCGGGCGCGAGCTCTTTAAATATCGAGTGTCAGCAAAGCCGTATTGATTTTCGTTTAAAAACTCGTTATTTAGATGAGCAAGCGACAGATCTTGATGATGCACTTAAACGCATTAAAAAGTATACCGACGCCGGTAAGGCTGTATCTATAGGCCTTTGCGGCAACGCTGCGGATATTCTTCCTGAAATGGTAAAGCGAGGTATTCGACCTGATATGGTAACGGATCAAACGTCTGCTCACGATCCCTTAAACGGTTATTTACCAATCGGCATGAGCTGGCATGAGTACCGCGAAAAAGCACAAACTCAAGCTAAGCAAATTACCCTCGCAGCGAAACGGTCAATGGCGATACATGTGCAAGCCATGCTGGACTTCCAAAAAATGGGCATTCCTACATTTGATTATGGTAATAACATCCGTCAAATGGCGCTGGAAGAAGGAATAGAAAACGCGTTTGACTTCCCAGGTTTTGTACCCGCATATATTCGTCCCTTGTTTTGCCGTGGAATAGGTCCTTTCCGTTGGGTTGCCTTATCCGGTGACCCACAAGATATCTTTAAAACCGACGCCAAAGTAAAGGAGTTGATTGCAGATGATACACATTTACATCAATGGTTAGATATGGCGCGAGAGCGTATACAGTTCCAAGGTTTACCTGCCCGCATTTGTTGGGTCGGTCTTGGTCAACGTGCCAAACTGGGCCTAGCGTTTAACGAAATGGTACGCAGCGGAGAGTTAGCGGCCCCAATCGTCATTGGTCGAGATCACTTAGATTCAGGTTCAGTCGCTAGTCCAAATCGCGAGACTGAAGGTATGCAAGATGGTTCTGACGCCGTTTCTGACTGGCCTTTGTTAAATGCCTTGTTAAATACTGCATCTGGGGCAACGTGGGTGTCCTTGCACCATGGCGGCGGTGTGGGAATGGGCTTCTCGCAACATTCTGGAATGGTTATTGTTTGTGATGGAAGTGATGAAGCTGCCACCCGCATTGCTCGAGTATTACACAATGATCCCGCTACAGGCGTTATGCGCCATGCGGACGCGGGTTACGATATTGCCATTAACTGCGCTAAAGAACAGGGCTTAAATTTGCCTATGATCACTAAATAAACACGACGTATAAACGGAAACGAGAAATAATATGTTTGAATTAATGATAAAACCGGGCCAATTGAGCCTAAATAATTTGCGTCAAATTAGTCGTCGAAAGGTGAAGTTGAGCTTAGATCCAGCTGCTGTCCCATCTATTCATGCCAGCACACAAGTGGTTAATGATGTTATTGCTCAAAACCGCACTGTCTACGGCATCAATACAGGCTTTGGTCTATTGGCTAATACCCGTATTGCCTCCGAAGATTTAGATGAATTACAGCGCAGCATTGTACTATCTCACGCTGCAGGTATTGGTCAATTTATGAATGATAATACTGTCAAATTGATGATGGTGTTAAAGGTAAACAGTCTTGCCCGCGGTTTTTCAGGAATTCGCTTAGACGTTATCGAAGCTTTGCTTACCTTGATCAATAAGGAAGTATATCCGTGTATACCTAAAAAAGGCTCTGTCGGCGCATCAGGTGATTTAGCACCCTTGGCACATATGAGTACGGTTTTACTAGGTGAGGGTAAAGCACGATACCGTGGTGAATTCATTTCAGGTCGTGCAGCATTGTCTATAGCAGGTCTAGCGCCCATTTTATTGGCACCTAAGGAAGGTTTAGCGTTGCTAAACGGAACTCAAGCGTCTACGGCATTTGCATTGGAAGGATTGTTTGAAACCGAAGATTTGTATGCTTCTGCCACCGTTTGTGGAGCCTTATCAGTAGAGGCTGCTTTGGGTAGCCGTAGTCCTTTTGATGCGCGTATTCACGATGCCCGCGGTCATCAAACACAGATTGATGCTGCAGCGGCATATCGTCATTTATTAGGTGAAACGAGTGAATTAGGCAACTCTCATCAAAGTTGTGAAAAGGTTCAAGACCCCTATTCTTTGCGTTGTCAGCCACAAGTTATGGGGGCATGCTTGGAGCAGATCCGCAGTACCTCCAAAGTGTTGTTAGTAGAAGCCAACTCCGTATCGGATAACCCATTAGTCTTTGCCGCCGAAGGCGATATCATTTCAGGTGGTAACTTCCATGCAGAGCCTGTTGCTATGGCTGCTGACAATTTAGCCTTAGCTATTGCTGAAATCGGTGGTTTGTCAGAGCGCCGTATGGCCTTATTGATTGACAGTAGCCTGAGTAAATTACCTCCTTTTTTAGTGGACAACGGTGGGGTTAATTCTGGCTTTATGATTGCACAAGTAACTGCGGCAGCGCTTGCCAGTGAAAACAAGAGTTACGCACACCCCGCTTCAGTCGACAGCATACCAACATCGGCCAACCAAGAAGACCATGTGTCTATGGCCACATTTGCTGCTCGTCGGCTTATCGATATGACAGAAAATACCCGTGGGATATTAGCCATAGAACTACTTGCTGCCGTCCAAGGTTTGGATTTTCGTGCACCATTAAAGTCTAGTAACCGTTTAGAACAAGCTCGTGCAACTTTACGTGCCCGAGTGCCATTCTACGATAAAGACCGTTACTTTGCGGCTGACATAGAAAAGGCCAACGAACTTCTATTGGAGGCGGTACACAATGCCAGTATGCCAGCAGGATTATTACCAAGCTCAACGGTTTAAGACGGTGTTTGTAAAAGAAACAACACTGCGCTGTTATATTAGCGCAGTGTTGTTTATCTAGCTAAATACATCGAAAGCGATATTAGTTTCTGGCACACCTTTATCGTGGAGTAAGCGAATGGTGTCGTCCATCAAACCTTTTGGTCCACATAAATAGAATTCAGGTTCGCCCTGCTCAACAATGCGACTCCAGTTCAATGCCAATACATGCTGTGCATACCCAGTGGCACCTAGCCAGTCTTCATCTGGACGTGACAAAACAGGGTAGTAATAAAAATAAGGGTGTTTTTTTGCTAATTCATAAAAGTAATCGACGTACACTATGTCATGTTCGTTTCGTGCGCCATAAAAGAGGTGTATTTCCCTCTCTGACTTATCACTGTTACTACTTTGTATAAACAATTGCTCTTCAATCAGTGATTTTAATGGTGCCATACCAGAACCGGCGCCCACTAGCACCATACTTTTTTCACGGCTCTCATTAGCATAAAACTCTTCAAACGGCCCAAGTGCTTCAATGCAGTCACCTACTTGCAAATTACCTAGAAAGTTTGATCCAACACCGGGAATTACTTTAGGCTCACCCGCATTTTGCAACTTAATCACAAACAACAATTCATTAGTGTATTCATCAATGCTAGCTAACGAATAACTGCGACTACAAGCATTGTGTTGAAAGCTAATAGGCGATATATGCTGCCAATGAGAGCTTAAGTCGTTAGGCAAGTCAATTGGTACTGAATGACATGTTGCTTCAGGTATAAAGAATCGCATAAATGCACCCGCTTTATATTTCATAGGCAATTTAGAATAAGCTTTAAAACGTAACTCTTTGATAAATGGACTTAGGTATATACTGCTGATTAACTCCAATTTATACTTTTTAGCATCAGTGATATCCATTAGTGTCATATGCTCAACATCATCACTGAAATGTTGACAAGCAAGACGGTAACCTTGCTCTAATTGTTGGGCACTAAAATGGTGTAAATCAGCTGTCGTCTTTTTCGTGTTTTGGTTAATCATAATACGACAACGGCCACACGTGCCACCGCCACCACACGTTGAAGGTAATATTATTTTATGATCAACCAAGCCATCGAGTAAATTTTTATGATTTGAGAACGCAAGTTGGCCCATACTTTTTTGATTACTATCAAACAATTTAATCGTTGTTTTACGTGAGAACAATTTAACTTTGTACTGACCACGAAGGGCTAAATCAATCGTCCATACCAAACCCGTGATACTAAGAAACAATGTTAAAAATGCAAATACCATCATCAGTTCATTATTAAAACTACCTTCATTGGCATAATCCATAAAATGTAGTTTTAGAAAGAAATCAGCTAAACGTTTATCGTCATCACTATGACCCGCTATCCGACCAGAGTCGGCTTCAACATAAACGCTGGTGCTAATATTATCAGAGAAGTTTACTTGCCATACTGCATTTTTTTGTTTGAGCAAATCTGAAATAGGTGCTTGCAGTAAGGTTGTTGATATTATTTGGCCTGGCCCTGTATATGACTGGGTGGCTAAAGTTTCAGCGAAATTATTGTCAATAATAAACAGATCACCTGTTACAGCATCTATCACCGAATGTTGGTTAATAAAATAATCATATAAGCCACGTTGATGATTCAACAGATAAAAAGGTTTCCCTGCTAACGCAATTAACGAAAGCGTATTACTTTGAGGCTGCTGTTGTAACACAGCTTTAGGTTCTTTTAATGCCTGTCCTTTTAACTTAAGCCCCTGCCAATCGACTATAGAATTGCTACTGGATTTATAGGTATTACCTGCTGCTTTAGTATGGTCCATAAAATTGAAATACATGCCACTACCCAGCCAAACCATTAACTGAATACCAACAATAACTGAACTCCACTTATGGATTTTTCTGACCATATTCATCAAGCGACTCCTTGGTCATTGTGTTTATCTTCAGATGGTTTAATTAGAGCAGCATCTGGTTTACGAAACACCCGAAAATACACTAACAACAAACCAAAAATGGCTGACAGAATACCGAGTAGGGTAAACCAAAATAATAAGGTGTTATCGACCCCTCCCTCGTCATAATCCATGACATGGAACCTGAACATCCAGTCAAATAGGCGCCAGAAATCATGCCGTTTGCCAACTAACATACCTGTTTCAGCAGAAATATAAATGGAAGGCGAACTAAAATCAGTAAAGTTAACTTGCCAAGCGGGCATTAAAGCAGGGTTAAGTTCAAATGGTGCATTTTCACTAATAAGCTTAGCACTTTCTATTGCTCCAGTGCCGCTGTAATAATAAGTAGCGGCCTGTTCGGCTTGATCCTGATTCAATGGCGCTAATTCATCGCCACTTTTGCCATCAAGTACTAGTTTTTTGTCGCCTAGAGTAAAACGATACACAACCTTGTCTAAATAGCGGCCAATATTAATGTGCTTCGCTTGAGGATAATGCTGTATTAAACTTTGTAATGAATACTCTATTTGAGTTGGGTCTATTTTATCTTGAGCATTATTGATTAAGGTATCGCCATGAATGTAATCGATATTTAAATAAACCATGTAGGCTCCGGTCACAGACCAGATTACAAACTGAATACCGATAAATGCCATTAGCCATTTATGATATTTTCTACTGGTTTTAAGCACTCGCATTGATTCGTTCATTTCAAAACCTCATATCATATATTGCTGCATTTTTTATTATTCATAACGCGCGAACTATTGTTGATAAAAAATCACTCTTAATATCAAACATAATAAGGGATTAAGGGCTTTCCCTTACAGGCAAAAGCCACTTATTTTTATGATGTAAAACCTGTTTTAAAACTTATAAGTTGCCCGCATAAAACCACGTCTTCCTAGAAGGTCATAGGTCATCACATCTGTATTAGCATCATTCCATGACGTTAAATAAGGTGCTTTTTTGTCAAAGAGATTATCTACACCTGCAGTAAGGGTTAAATCATCATTGAAATACCAACTACCTGATAAATCGGAATAAGATACCGAACCTACTGATTTACCTAATGGATCTAAATCACTACCGTTAACGTCGTCGGCACCCCCGATGTAACGTAATGAATAGCTTGCAGACCAAGTATTTGTCATTACGGTATAACTGATATTACTGCGCCATTCAGTGTAACTGCCTTGGTCTTCAGTGATAACGCCAACTTTATCGATAGTGGGTTGCCCTTTAAACGGCGTACTTTCGTGGGTAAGTAATCGTGTTATATCTAATGATGCACGATTGTCTAGACCAAACAGCGTAAATTTGTACTTAGTATTAAGATCGACACCGCTAACTTTTTCTACTGCTGCATTCACAGGCCGTTGATTCAACTCACTAACCTGAAATGTAATCGGATGACGATTAAAAGTATCGCAAAACTTTGCATTCCCAATTGGGTCTTCATAACAAAGACGTAGCATGTCTGAGCCATTCACGGATGTTATGGAATCATCGATTTCAATATTAAAGTAATCTACCGTAGCCGAAAATCCTGACAAAAATTCGGGCTGCCATACAATCCCCATCGTTGTTGTTTTAGCTGTTTCAGGTGAAAGTTTTGGATTGCCTCCTACACTCGTCAGTATAGTATTACCATCTTGTACAAAGTTTACTGGCACGCCCGTAGCCATGCAGTTCGCAGCGATAGTACCGCTCGCATTTTCACACGGATCGATAGTACGCAGATTCTCTCCGTTAGTGCCACCAAATAATTCAGTAATGACTGGCGCTCTGAAAGCAGTAGAATGAACGGCACGTAACATCAAAGCGTCATCAACATTCCAAGTTAAGCCCATTTTATAGGTCGTTTCCGCCCCCGCAATACTATAGTCCGAATAGCGAGCCGCCAATTCGACCGATAACTGTTTAACTAAAAATGTATCCCGCAATAATGGCACTGAAAGCTCACCAAATATTTCATTGACACTGTAGCTACCGCTAATAGAATCTTCTAAACCATTGCTTAGCACCGTTGAGTCAGGATCACGCCAACCTTTTTCGTGACGGCTTTCTGCACCAACTGCAAAACCAAGTCCGCCAGCCGGTAATTCAAATAAATAGCCATTCAAATTCACCGACCAAGTACGCATTTCGTTACCACCCGTGCCTTCACGACGATACTTAACAAAATCTATTACATCTTGATTCAGCCATTTTTACCAAACCAGTCACCACATGGAATGCCATTATTATTGTCATAAGTACAAATGCTGTCATCTAACGTTTGGGCTGCACGCGCTGGATCAATATCAAAGGTCCAACCATCAACCCCAGTGTTACGGCCATAATTATAAGAAACATCCCACTCCCAGCCATTAGATAACATTCCCGTTAAACCGGTCACTATGCGAATGGTGTTGGTTTCCTGAAAGAAATAAGGCGCACCTAACTCAGTATTACGTCGGCGTAAAAACTCTAGATCTTGCCCTGTGGGATTATATCGAAAGTCAGCATCAACTTTAATACCTGCAAATCCATTACGTGGCGTAACTATTTGCTCGCCTTGGCGGTTACTGTAACTACTCTCGATAAATAACTGTACAGCATCATTAATTTTGTAATTCGCAAAACTAGATAAATTAAGTCGTTGCATTGGACTTACCGCGTTTAAATACGGCATGTATGCAAAACCGTGAATAGCACTATTATAGGGTCCATAATTGTCACCGCTGGAAGCAATATTAGGATCTTGATTAAATTGTACCTGTGTACCATCAGCTAACAAGGCTCTGCCACCTTCCGTCGTACTACTACCAAAACATTCAAACGTTCCCTCTTCAGTGCCAAACTTTGGGCAATCAACTCTATCCGACTGCCGAACTGCCGAGGTGTTTGCATAGCTTAAGTTAACAATAATATTACCTTTATCAAAATCAGATCCTAATGTGAGACTTACATCCTGACTTTCTCCATCGCCTTTATCAGATATGCCGGCTTTAACAGTCAATTCAGCCCCAGTAAACTCCTTTTTAGTGATTATATTCACCACACCCGCTACTGCATCTGCGCCATAAACGGCCGATGCACCATCTTTTAAGACTTCTATGCGCTCAATCATCGAAGTTGGGATCATATTTAGATCAACTGAACTGTTCGCGCCAGTACCTCCTCCAACTACTCGACGACCGTTTAATAAAACTAATGTGCGTTTTATGCCTAAGCCTCGCAAATTGACTTGGGCGGTACCATATCCACCATTTGTCCAATATGCATTGCTAGCGTTACCAGCGACACCAGCAGAAAAAGACATTTCTTGGAGCAAGTTTTCAACATTAGTGATACCGGATGCTCTGATATCAACAGATGATATAATAGACACTGGACTCGCTGTTTCTATATCGGTTCGCTTAATCTTTGAACCTGTAACTTCTATTCGCTCGATTTGGCCAGTTTTTTGCGCTGCAACGTGAAGTGGTATCGATACTAGTCCCACTAACAGTAGGGCGTTATAAACAGAGCTGAATTTTATTGTATGTGTAGTCATCATTTGTTCCCCTTAGCTTCGCTCAACTAACTCAAATTACATTATTTAGTTAAACAATATTATGTACAAATGTTATACAACACTATACCGGTATATACAACAGTGTTTTTGAATTTTATTCTACCCTAAAAACTTACATATTGAATTATATAAACTAATGATGATAACGGTCTTTATTTGACATTGACAGTTTTAAACTGCGGTATATACTGGCTATTAAGATGTTCACCATACTGCTAGTGCCGATAGTCTAAATGTGGTTAAAATACGACATACGTAAAATTGTTGCAATACGCGTTATTTACATAAAAGCATAATAAGCATCAATTTATTTATACCAAGGCCCCTAAAACAGTTGGAAAAGTAGATATTGGATGAAACTACCTAAGTATCGATTAATTTCTGATGAGATAAAAAGGAAAATAGGCAATAGTTTATGGGCTGTTGGTCACAAGATCCCATCTGAAACGGAGTTAGCAAATCATTTTTCGGCCAGCCGAATGACCGCCAGAAAAGCCGTTGATGAGCTTGTTAATAGTGGGTTATTGGAGCGTGTGCCAAGTGTAGGTACTTTCGTTAAAGAACCTATATCGCAAAGTTCATTACTTGAAATTCGCAATATAGCCGATGAGATAAAATCACGTGGTCATACGCACAAAATGACAGTATTAAGTCGATTAACGCTGATCCCAAACGATGCAGTTAAACTAACATTATCTTTACAGAGCAAAAAATTATATAGAATAATAATTGTCCATTGGGAAAACGAACAACCTATTCAATTAGAAGAACGGTATGTAAACGCTGACCGAATTCCCCTATTCTTGCAGCAAGATTTTAGTCAGGTTACCGCGAGTGAGTATTTAAATTCAGTTTCTCCAGCTACCGAGGCTGAAGTGACAATTGAAGCGATGATGCCAACGAAAATTTTAAAGCACAATTTGCTGCTAGAAGAAAATATTCCGTGTCTAAAAGTGACACGCATTACGCATTCACATGGTCAACCTATTAGCTATGCGGTGTTATACTACCCAGCAAATAGATATAAATTTACCAATCATATTAATATTGATTCGTAATATATGTCGACGCACGTCATTTAAAAACTATGGCGCATCGTCATATTGGCTTTCCATCATCAGGGCCAGATTGCTTGTCGTAAACAATCCTGAATGACCATCTTTACAGGCTGTAGTGGTTTTGCGATTAAGTTGACTAAATTTATTCATGTTTTATCCTTTATCTTGATTAGCAATGAAGCTCAGCCACCCGAACCACTCGCTTGGCTAAGGCTTGCAGCACACGGCCGCGACGAGCAGTCGTGTGGGCAGCGTTATGAGCTTTCCCCTATCCGTAAATAGACTTATACACAGCCGTATGCCATTTATTTTGAGCATCCGACATGGCTTTGATTGTACTTTCCACACGTGCAGCGGCTTGGCACTCCGCCTCTTTAAACGGGTTGTCTTCTTCTACCGTTTTACGGTTGTCTCTTACGGCCTGAGCGGCAAAGGGCAACGTCATCATGGCCGGGTTAAGTGTTTCAGAAAATATCTTGCGACTGGTACGCATCGGGTGCGCTGCCTTCAATATTTCAGCTGTCACCGGATTGGCAAAAGCCTGCACAAACGGACGCATGAACTGTTTGTATATCTCATCATTTTTTTCCGATACGCGGCGCACCTCTTCGAAAGGCTCTTGCGGCGCGACTTCGCATATATCCTCGACCTGGCGCTCCTCAAAATGCACATTATACTGATCGTGGTTGCAATCGGGATCTCCGGTCGGATTATCGATGATCATCTCGTAAAGCCCCGGTCTGAGAGCTTCAATTTCCGTTATGTTTTCAAGGATGGCGCGGTGTTCAAGCTTTGCAACTTTGGCCGAGACAAAAATACCCAGATGACCGACATGCGGATTAATTAGATAAACAATGCGTTGTCCGAATTTTTTAAGCGTTTTCGTGTCGGGATAGACAACGCGTATCCAGTGCAAGGCCTGCCGCGGCGGCGTAATATTGTCGCCTTCCGAGGCAAAAATCAGCAACGGGTTTTTGATCTTTTTGAGATCGATGGTGCAATGCTCATCCAGTACCATCTCGCCGCGCTCAATTTTGTTGCCAATAAATAAATTTTCTACAGTAGCCGTGATTTCCTCTTCGCTGAATGAATAAAACCCATTCCACCAGCGCTCAAACGATAAAAACCGATCGCTTTCTTTGTCAATATTGGCGAAAAGACTATAATATTTATCCCAGATGGACTTGGAGGGGTCAAGCTGCTCAAAATTATGCACCAGCCATGCTCCGTCAAGAATGCCGTTGCTCATATCGCTCATCATTCGCGCCAGCCAGACACCGCCCGACAGACCGCCCAGCACCTGCATCGGGCTTATTTCTTCCCCGCCTGCCCAGTAGGATAAAGGTGAGCCGTTCATCACGGCGGGGCCTGCCATTCCCAAACAATCAGCAGACAGCAAGGCCAGCATCCATCCGGCCTGACAATTTCCGTAGAGAACGGGCGGTTTACCATCGTGCCAGACGGAAACTTCTTCGACAAACTTGCGCAAAGCCGCCAGAACATCGCCCATTGTCTGGTCTGGCATAGGATCAGGATAGAAAACAGCAAAATAAACCGGGTGCCCTTCATGCAAAGCAATACCAACTTCTGAATCCCGCTTGAACCCGCCGATGCCGGGACCATGCCCGGCGCGTGGGTCAATAATAATGACGGGCGGTTTATCAGGATCGAGACAATCCACAAGGCAATCATCGCCCGCTTCGGTTATTTTCAAAAGCGCATAATTGGCCGGTCTTTCGAACTTTCTGGCATCCAGAACCGTTTCATATTTGAAATCCAGAAGCGGCGGCATTCCGGCTTTTTCGTGCTCGTTCATATTATCGGCGCGCTGTCGCAGCGTATCGAAAAACAATATGGATCGCTGCCAGGCATCAATCTGGTAATCCGCCCAATCGCTCCATGCACCTAATGTTGAAATCTTCTGATTATCCATCTTATCTGTCTCCTTGTTATTAACGGAATCAACCGTCGTATTATCTCGTTTGATATTAATCTGTACCTTTTCTTTCTTCTTAGTGGTCTGTATCATGACGGATTTCCTTTTTCATTCAGATAGATAATCGCTAGTTCCGCCCCGGCCTCATGGAAGGCGCGGGCGCAACCCCAGGCAATCGAATGCTCATTGGCAATGCCGACGATCAAACCTTTCTTTCCTTTGAGAGTATTCATTGTCATTTTTTAGCTCCTTAAATTTTCACACGCCGTAAGCGCAGCGCATTCATAACAACCGAGAATGAGGATGCACTCATGGCAAACGCGGCAAACATCGGACTGATCAGAATGCCGAGGAATGGATAAAGCACGCCTGCAGCGATAGGGACACCTGCAGCGTTGTAGATCATCGCGAAGAACAGGTTCTGGCGGATGTTGCGCATGGTCGCGTGCGACAGTTTTCGGGCTCGAACAATGCCGTCGAGATCACCCTTGACCAAGGTGATCCCAGCACTTTCGATGGCCACATCGGCCCCGGTACCCATGGCAATGCCGACATCCGCCTGTGCCAGAGCAGGCGCGTCATTGACGCCGTCGCCAGCCATCGCGACCTTCTTCCCTTTGGCTTGCAATTCTTTGATGATGCGCGCCTTATCTTCTGGCAGCACATCTGCCCGGATCTCATCGATCCCCAGCCGGCTCGCGACCGCTTGTGCAGTGCGTTCGTTGTCGCCCGTCGCCATGATGATCCGGAAGCCCAGATCATGCAGCGCCTTGAGCGCGGCTGGCGTGGTTTTCTTGACCGGGTCGGCAACACTCACCAACCCTGCTATGGCACCATCCAGCACGATGAACATGACCGTTTCGCCGTCGTCCCTGCGGACGTTGGCGGTGTCCACCAGCGCACCGCTTTCCAGCCCCAGATCCCGAATCAGGGCCGCATTGCCGAGGGCCACGGTCTTGCCGTCCACCCGGCCCTTGACGCCCTTACCGGTTATGGCCTCGAAATCCTCGGCCTTGGCGATTGTGATGCCGCGTTCCTCGGCGCCGCGCACGATGGCCTCGGCCAACGGGTGTTCCGATCCTCGCTCCAGCGAGGCCGCAAGGCGCAGCACCTCGGTCTCATCATGTCCGGCCTCAGGCAAAACCGCGACCAGCTTGGGTTTGCCTTCGGTCAGGGTGCCAGTCTTGTCCACGATGAGGATGTCGATCTTCTCGAACCGCTCCAGCGCCTCGGCGTTCTTGATCAGCACGCCCATCTGCGCACCGCGCCCTGTCGCCGTCATGATCGACATCGGCGTGGCGAGGCCAAGCGCACAGGGACAGGCGATGATCAAAACCGCCACCGCCGAGACCAGCGCATAGGCCAGCGCAGGGGTCGGGCCCCAGATTGCCCAGGCGATAAAGGACAGCACCGCGAAGCCTATCACCACTGGGACAAACTTGCCGGCCACCGTGTCGGCAAATTTCTGGATCGGTGCACGGCTGCGTTGGGCGCTGGCGACCATCTGCACTATCTGGCTAAGCATGGTGTCGGCACCGACCCGCATGGCCTCAATCACCAGACTGCCGGTGCCATTGATCGTGGCTCCGGTGACAGGTTCGCCCGCCATCTTTTCTACCGGCATCGGTTCGCCGGAAATCATCGACTCATCAACGAACGAACGCCCTTCTACCACGACGCCATCGACCGGCACCTTGTCGCCCGGACGCACCCGCAGGTGATCACCAAGCTGCACCTGGTCCAGTTCGACTTCTTCTTCGCGGCCGTCGGGCCGTATCACCAGCGCGGTCTTGGCGGCCATATCGAGCAGCGCCCGGATCGCCTTGCCGGCACCTTCGCGTGCCCGCAACTCCATCACTTGTCCCAGCAGGACCAGTGCCACAATCACGGCGGCCGCTTCAAAATAGACGCCAACGTCGCCGTTGTCATTGCGGAACCCTTCGGGGAAAACCCCAGGTGCGATGACGGCCACGATGCTGAACAGAAATGCCGCGCCGACTCCCATCGAAATCAGGCTGAACATGTTGAGATTCATCGTACGGAACGAATTGTAGCCGCGCACGAAGAACGGCCAACCCGACCAGAGTATTACCGGGGTCGCGAGAACCAATTCGATCCAAAGCGATGCACGTTCTCCCAACAATTCCCTGAAATATGTGACTCCAACGTACGGACTCATCGCCAGAACCAGCACTGGGATCGTCAGGATCGCACTCACCCAGAACCGCCGGGTGAAATCCACCAGTTCAGGGTTTGGGCTGTCATCTTCGAGGCTCACGGTTTCCGGTTCCAAGCCCATACCGCAGATCGGGCATGAGCCCGGCCCGGGCTGACGTACTTCAGGGTGCATGGAGCAGGTATAAACCGTCCCGCTATATTCCTCCGGCACCTTATCGTGTTTGCCAGCATTGCGCACAGCCGCTTCACCGGAAGGCTTATGGTGACCTTGATGGGCACTATTGGAATGATCTTCTGTCTTTGCTGAACCATTGTCATGTTTATGATCGTGATGGGTCATGATGATGTTCCTTTATAAGGTGTTGTAGATGATGAAAATTTAGGGATAAATCCCGGAACACGGGCATCATAGTAATCCCATAACTTGCCAAAACGCTCTTTGGAATCTCTTTCTTCCTTTTTGGCCAAACGCATATACATATCTTCAGCGACTTTAACGGATGCAACAAGCCAATCCAGGTGTAATAGCGAAAAGTGTCTTTCTTTACGCCGAAGGCATCTGCTAATTCTGTTACTTGCATGTTCGCTCCTCTTATTGACGGTATTTTTAGTTCATCATTTT
>RCMY010002827.1_pt1 | contig 25960 bp, 26 predicted proteins | sample 2041341 | NCBI WGS metagenome assembly RCMY01 (sample SAMN09708234, study PRJNA481090) | Marine sediment metagenome, whole genome shotgun sequencing project.
GGCTTTGTTGTCGTTGGCCTTGCAGATGGCTTTGTTGTCGTTGGCCTTGTAGTAGGCTTTGTAACTTTATTGTTTGAAGGTCTTGTCGTTGTTTTTTTTAAATTATCTTTAGAAACGGGTCTCCCTGTTGATCTGTAACCTTTGTCATTAGCAACTCTATTTACACTCTCTTTATTATTTATTCCATTGCTTTTCGCAGTACTTTTTCGACTGTTATTAAGGGCTTCTCTATTTTGAACTCCAGGGTTTCTTTTTGTAAAGGATTTGTTAGGATTATTGTTGAAATAATAATTATTATTATTCCTTTTTCTATTAAGGTTGACGTTATTGTTCATTCTAACATTTGTTATGTGATAATAATTATTTATGTTCACATAAACATGCACATTATTTCTGTATCTGTATGGAGAATAAGGTCTCCAAGGGTTGAAATAAGGCGGGTGATATCCCCAATACCATGGCGAGTAAAATGGTCTGTAACTTGTCATCCAAAAAAAGGAGAAAAATACCGGAACCACAGTATAGGTTGGAGTAATATAATAATTCGGACCATACATATCCACATTACCAACCACTTGTACTTTTTGCGTTCCTTTCGAATCTTTTTCAACATCAATTACCGCAACTTCTTGATATTGATCTTTGCCAAGAACTGCCTGAATAGAAATAGAATGTACATTGTTTTGTGAAGTTTCCATAACTCTTAAAAAATCAACTTCACCATCCTCGTTCAAGTCTAAATTGGAAATTTGAATATTAGGATCGTTTAATTTTTTTTCAAAATCTTCTAAATCTTTGGCATCTCCAAATATGGATGCTACGGCTTCCAAATCTAAATTGTCGCTAATGTCTGAATTTGTAGCTTCTATAGTTGTAACATCTTGAGCAGATAAAGAAAAAATAGAGGTAAGGGCTAAAAAGACAAAAACCAATAGAGAGTTATTGTTAAAATTTTTCATAATCAATGTTTGGATCAAAGTGAAATTGAAAACAAATATACTAAAAAGCATAATAATTATAATTTAAATTGTTTTAATCTTGCTTCAATTAATTTAGCTAAAATATTGAATCCTTGAATAAAAAATTAAATTTGCAGTAAAATTAATCAAGCACAAATCTATTGAATTTACAAAGCTACACATCTGAATTTAAATATAATCTCAAATTGGCTTTTCCGATCATGGTTGGTCATTTGGGTCATATCCTGGTCGGTTTGGCAGATAATGTTATGGTAGGAAGGCTTGGTGCAGCACCGCTTGCAGCCGTTTCTCTTGGTAATAGTTTTGTGTTTATTGCTTTTTCTATTGGAATTGGTTTTTCATTGGCAATTACCCCTTTAATTGCAGAAGCAGATGGTGAAGATGATGTAAAAAAAGGCCGAAACTATTTGCAACATGGCATATTGTTGTGCACAGTGCTAGGCGTGACTATGTTTTTATTGTTAGTATTAGCGACACCAATATTAAAACATATGAATCAACCACCTGAAGTGGTCGAACTGGCAATTCCTTATTTAGAAATTGTTGCTTTATCAATGATTCCTTTAATGATATTTCAAGCCTATAAACAATTTGCCGACGGACTTTCACAAACGAAATATGGAATGTATGCCACTATAATTGCTAATGTTGTAAATGTGGTTTTAAATTTTTTATTGATTTATGGTATTTGGATTTTTCCAAGATTAGAACTACGCGGAGCTGCATATGGAACTTTGTTCTCGAGGTTTGCTATGCTATTATTCATTGTGCTCATTCTTCATTCAAAAGATAAATTCAAACCTTTTTTAATTCGATTAAAACTAATAGAAATACGTAAAAAAATATTTTTAAAAATTATTGAATTGGGATTTCCTACTGCCATGCAAATGTTATTTGAAATAGGAATATTTACTGCTGCTATTTTGCTGGCAGGAACAATTGGTACTATTGATCAGGCAGCAAACCAAATTGCACTTAATTTAGCGTCGATGACATTTATGATTGCAGTTGGTTTGAGTGTTACGGCAACAATTCGCGTGGGAAACCAAAAAGGATTGAAAAATTATAAAGATTTGCGTAGGATTAGTTTTTCCATTTTCTTGCAAGTTTTCATAATTGAATTCATTTTTGCGATAGGCTTTTTTGTTTTAAAAGATATCCTACCGCAAGTATATATTAATGATCAAGCAGTTATTAGCACTGCCGCCTCCTTACTATTAATTGCTGGTGTTTTTCAGCTATCGGATGGGTTTCAAGTGGTAATTTTAGGTGCTCTTCGAGGTATGCAAGATGTGAAAATACCTACTTATATAACCTTTATTGCGTATTGGATCATTGGTTTTCCGGTGAGTTATTATTTGGGTAAAACTCTAAATTATGGTTCACAAGGTATATGGATGGGCTTATTGGCAGGATTAACAGCTTCGGCTATTTTGCTATTTTTGCGATTTAATTATTTATCAAATAAATTAATAGAAAAAGGAAATTAAAATGGGAGTTGTAGCGAAGCAATCTTTTCAGAATACATTAATTATATTTTTAGGTTTTGCTATTGGAGGCATAAATGTACTTTTTTTATACACCCATTTTTTGACAGACGATTACTATGGTTTAGTTACTTTCTTAATGTCATCTGCAAATATTTTAATGCCATTGCTGGTATTCGGAATGCAGAACACGATTATCAAGTATTTTTCGTCCTATTCTAAAAAAGAAGATCAAGATAGCTTTTTGATTTCTGCATTAATTTTACCAATGGTCATTATTATTCCTCTGGCTTTTTTTGGTATGTATTTTTACGATTATATCGCAACAATATTATCTCAAGAAAATATTATTATAAAAAAATACACCTTTTTAATATTTTTTCTTGCCATTTTCATGGGATATTTTGAAGTTTTTTTCGCCTGGAGCCGAGTCATGATGCAATCCGTTTTTGGCAATTTCATCCGAGAAATCTTCGCCCGAATTGCCACAACTTTTTTATTATTTATGGTATATAAACAATGGATCACACAAGAACAATTTGTTTACGCCGTGGTTGCTGTATATCTTGTTCGAATGATAATCATGAAGATATATGCTTTTATGTTGTATTATCCGAAGTTGTCCTCCTTTGCATTGCCTAAAAATTTTAAAGAAATTATTTCCTATTCCTTGTATATTATCCTTGCAGGTTCAGCCGGAGGAATTCTTCTAGAAATAGATAAATTCATGATTCCGCAAATGGAGCAAATCGCCCAAGTTGCCTATTATTCAGTTGGAGTTTATATTGCTTCTGTTATTGGTATTCCATCGCGAGCAATGCAACAAATAATAAACCCCATAACTGCTCGTGATCTAAACAATGATAATATGGCAGAGGTGGAGTCTATGTATAAAAAAAGCTCTGATATTTTACTAATAACCGGTGGTTTACTATTTTTATTGATAAATATTAATATCGTTGATTTATATCAAATCATCAATAAGGCCGAATACTCAATTGGTGTTTATATTGTTTTAATGGTTTCTATTTCAGAGTTGTATAAATTAGCTTTAGGTACAAATGGTGCAATTCTGGCAAATTCTTCCTATTATAAAATGTTTTTTTACTTTTCTATTGCAATGGCAATAAGCGTCATAGTTTTAAATAAAGTTTTAATTGATTTAATGGGTATTGATGGAGCTGCCTTGGCAACATTATTAGTGGTTTTAGTTTTTAGTACCATTAAATTATTTTATATAAATTCAAAGCTAAAAATGCATCCTTTTTCAAAAAGAACGAATAAAATAATGCTGATTATAACGATTTTGTTCTTTGCCTTCTATTTTCTTAAACTTAATTTGAATCCATTTTTGAGTATTGCAATCAAAAGTTTTGTAGTGGTCCTACTTTTCACTTTCGCTATTATAAAGCTTAAGCTTTCAGATGAAATTAATGAAATAGTGCGAAGATATTTGTAATTTGGTAGGTGTTTTAAAAATTAGTTATCCGATTTCTTAATTATTTGATAACTTTTTGTTGACCTAAAATTAATGCTATACTTTCGGTTATTATAACGTTTTTTGCAATCTTATTTAATAAACCAACATAAGTGAAAATAGCAGCTATATTTTCCACGTTATTCATTTTTTTAACTTTGAATAGCTATGCACAAGACCAAAATCAAGATTCTATAAAAAAAGAAAAATTTGTTCCTTCCTTGACTGTAGGAGGAAGAATAATGTATGATTTTAATAGAATCGATAGTTATAATGATGATTTGTCCTTTACAGGAAGTGAATTTCGACGTGCCAGATTAGAAATGGCAGGTGAAGTAGCAGAAAATATTGGTTTTGAGTTTCAAGCGGATTTTGCGAATGCCGTGATAAATTTTAAAGCTCTTAGTATTTATTTTGATAATATTCCAAAAATTGGTGGAAAATTATCTGTCGGTAATATTCATGAACCTTTTAGTTTAGATCAATTAACTAGTAGTAAGAATATAACCTTTATTGAACGAGCAACCACAACCGATTTTATTTTAAAATGGCGGACAGGTTTTTTATATGAAAACTTTGGCTTGTTTAAAGGTAAGGTTGGTTTACAATTGGCGTATACAGCTAACATTACCAGTGCTAGTTTGGTTGATATCAAGCTTGAAGATGGGCGAAATATTTCAGGAAGAGTTTCAGGACTTGTAATTGAAAATAAAGATAAGAAAGAATTATTGCATTTGGGTTTAAGCTATTCTCATGGTACACCAATACGGGTAAATGAAAATGACACTAGACAATTCGAAATCGAGGTCAAACCGGAAGCCCACATGGCGAAAGTTAGCTTACTCAATGTTTTTTACGATGTTAAAAATATTCAAATTGGAGGTTTCGAAGTAGCTTATAATTTGGGCAGATTATCTTTACAAGGAGAATATGTTCAAGCTAATGTTAATACTAATCTAGGCAATTTTACGGTGCCTAGTTATTATGGTTATGTGAGTTATTTTATAACAGGGAACATAGGCCTTATAAACAGTCAGAAAATCTCTTTGGTAGAATAGATCCGTTAAACGAGTTTAATTTTAAAGATAACTGGGGTGCTTTAGAAGTTGCGTTGCGTTATTCATCTTTTGATTTAACAGATGCAGATAAGGGTAAATTAGATAATATTACTTTGGGTTTGAATTGGTATTTGAATTCAAGAACCAGAATTATGTATAATTATATTTGGAGTGATCTTCACAATCAAGGAAACACCAATATTCATTTGTTGCGTTTTCAGATTGATTTTGGTAAAACATTTAAATAAGATTGGTTAGATTTGTAGGTAATCTGAATTTATGCAATATTTCACACACGTAGTTTTAGGGTTTTTAATGGCTTTTTTGAGCTTGATTCCTCCTGGAATGCTCAATATGACCGCATTAAGAACCAAACTTGAAAAAAGTAAAAAGGAAGCAATTCTATTTTCTTTTGGAGCATCAATAATCATAGTTGCTCAAGTATATATTGCTTTGGCATTCACAAAATATTTTGCAAAAAACCCGCAAATTATTGAAAGACTTACACTTGCCGGTACCATTGTATTATTTTCATTGTCGCTTATTTTCTTTATCCAAGCCCGAAAAAAGTTCAAGGGTGAAGGTAAAAAAAAACAGGGTAACTACTTTCTTCTTGGAATGTTCATGTCTTCTATGAATATGCTTTCCATTCCGTTTTATCTCATTTTGAGTGCATTTTTAAAAAATAAAGATCTATTGATATTGCAGCAGCCTTATATCAACTTTTTCGTATCAGGAACATTTTTGGGTTCATTTACTTTATTTTATATCTATATCGCTTTTGCTTCTTTCATTGAGAAAAGAGCCCAATTTATAGCAAGAAACATCAATTATATCTTGAGCGTTTTGTTTTTAGTCTTGGGAATTTTGACACTAATTAAGATGTTGAAGTAATTATATTATTATCTTAGCGACTAAATAATAAAATAGTTTAATGATTCTGGCAATTACACAAAACCTTCACCGTGGTATAAAGTTATTACAAACCATAGATGATACCCAGTATAGTAATAATTCCATTGCTCCATATTATTCCAGTATAGGAATACATGTTCGTCATATTTTAGATGTTTTTGATTGTATTTTTGAAGGATTAGAAACCAATTCTATCGATTTATCTGCAAGAAAAAGAAATGAATTAGCAGAAAATAAAGTAGCATTCGGCTTGACTTATTTTAACGAAACCATTGCGCAATTGGAGGCTCTGATGAAAAAAGATTTAAACGTTATGGTAAAAGTAAAAGATGACCTCGGATTAGGGGTTGTGACTGCAAATTACACTTTGGCTTCCGTTTTAATTCAAGCACACAGTCATGCGATTCATCATTTTGCGAGTATTGGTTATATAATTTTTCAATTAGGAATTGAGCTACCCGATACCGATTTTGGCTATAATCCGACGACACCAAGAAAGAAAGAACAAGGCGTTTAAGATTTGTTCATTTTTTTTAGCATGCCGGCATGAGTTCTCAGTGCAAACATGTTTTGTAGAAAAGGTTTTACCTCAGGATATGGAAATGCATATTTTGTATGATTTTTTATGGCAATTAAATCGATTATTTTCCAGTGATTTTTTATTTCTTTTATTGCGTCAAAATAAGTTGCATTGCCAGTAGCGTCATAAATATGAGTAGGTTCTGAAATAATCCCGTTTATTTCGATTATTTTGAAATTTTTACCGATAAACAAATCCTCTTTTGTCTTATATTTTAAATCAATTCTGCCATAAAACCAACCCTTTATTTGATGATTTACTCCATCAATTACCTGCTTTAATTCGCTGTTAATCATATTTTTACCATCTAAAAATTGTGTCCCCTTAGAGTGATTGCCAATAAAGCTTAATATCTTTTTTTCTCCTTTCGGAATTATCATTTCCAAATTTTCTTTATGGATGTTTTTAAGTAAATCAAAATATAAAAAAGCACGTTCGTCACTCAGAATCAATTCCGATAAAGTCTTTTTTCCATCTCCAATTAACGTTAAGTATTTTTTTATGGTTATTGAAGTAATTTCTCCTTTTTGTTCTCCGGGAATCCGATGATAAAAAACGCCAATTTCATTTTCAAAATCGATAAATTCCTGCAAAATAATAGTTGTTTTTACTCGAGAAAAGTAGTCTTTTAGTTCTTGCTTATTGTCAATTTTTTTAACCAAATATCCTCTAAATCCAATATCTGGTTTAACTATTAAAGGATAACCGATTCCTTCCCTTTTCATACAATCTAGAATAATGCTGAGCGAAGTTTCTTTTTCAATAAAAATACTTTTCGGTCGAAATTCTTCAGGGATAAGCATCAAGGTTTTAAATTTTGATTCCGATCCGCAGCCTGAATAAAGAATGCCAGGATTCGTCACTAAAAAATAAATAGGATTACCAACTTTAATTATTTTGTACAAAAAAAAAGGAACTAATGGCGCATAGAACATGAAAGTGGGCCAATGTTCCCATTGAGTGAGACGTGTTATAAAAGACTTAAAGTTCATTTCGCAAAGAGCGATTTTAATATAATTCGAAAAGCTTGTGTAACTAATCCGATAGTGAAAATTGCGAGTATGCATCCAAAGATGAGTACAAAATAATTATTGCTTTTCGTAATGGCTTTAAAACCTATAGTGATTGCAATTGGAGATACAAAGAGCAGAGGTAGGGCAATAGCCAAATATTTGATTCCTTTTTTAAATAAAAGTTTTGCTTCCAGATTTTCAAAAGTTTTTTCTCCTCTTTTTTTTGTTGTGCCCATTGCGATTGGTTTTAATCAGGGTAAATATAAGTATAGTTCTTAAAAAAGTACATAAAAAAAGCTTCTATAAAATCATATTTATAGAAGCTTTTTTATCTAAGTTGTTTAAATTAGGCTTGTGCCTTATCTAAATTTTCTTTTAAAGCATTTAAAAACTCTTGGGTATTTAAATAATTTTTGCTTGTTAAATTTTCTTTATGAATTAACAAAGCTAAATCTTTTGTCATTTTGCCACTTTCTACAGTGTCGATACAAACTTTTTCCAAATTATGGCAAAAATCTATCAGCGCTTGATTATTATCTAATTTACCTCTGTGCTCTAAACCTCTTGTCCATGCAAAGATAGATGCAATCGGATTAGTAGAAGTTTCTTTACCTTGTTGATGTTGACGATAATGACGTGTCACGGTTCCGTGTGCCGCTTCAGCCTCCATAGTTTTACCGTCAGGTGTAACTAAAACTGAGGTCATTAAACCTAAAGACCCAAATCCTTGAGCAACGGTATCTGACTGAACGTCACCGTCATAATTTTTACAAGCCCAAACAAAACCACCATGCCATTTCATGGCAGAAGCTACCATATCATCAATTAAACGATGTTCGTAGGTTATTCCGGCTTTTTCAAATTTACCTTTAAATTCATTGTCATAAACTTCTTGAAAAATATCTTTAAATCTACCATCATAAGCCTTTAAAATAGTGTTTTTAGTACTTAAATATAATGGCCATTTTTTAGTTAAGGCTTGGTTGAAACTAGAACGAGCAAAGCCATAAATCGATGAGTCGATATTGTACATTGCCATTGCTACACCATCTTCTTCAAATTGATAAATCTCAAAAGATCTTGGTTCACTACCATCTTCCGGTGTGAAAGTCATGGTCAATTTTCCTTTTCCTTTTGTTACGATATCGGTTGCTTTATATTGATCACCAAAAGCATGTCTTCCAATACAGATTGGCTCTGTCCATCCTTGTACATAGCGAGGTACATTTTTCATGATGATTGGCTCTCTAAAAATAGTTCCGCCAACAATATTTCTAATCGTTCCGTTTGGAGAACGGTACATTCTTTTTAAGCTAAATTCGGTTACCCGATCTTCATCAGGCGTAATCGTGGCACATTTTATACCTACATTATATTTCTTAATTGCTTCGGCAGCATCAACGGTTACCTGATCATTTGTTTTATCTCTATATTCAATTCCTAAATCAAAATATTTTATATCAAGATCTAGATAAGGTAAAATCAATTTGTCTTTTATAAATTTCCAAATGATTCTTGTCATTTCATCCCCGTCCAATTCAACTACTGGGTTTGCAACTTTTATTTTAGTCATTTTTTAAGTATTTTTATAATTGTTACAAATATAATAAACCAAAACAAAGTAGGCGTTTATAAAGTTAAAAAATAGCAATTTATAGCGCAAGTATTTAGAAGTTTATGACAATTAAAAAGCCATACTAAAGGGTAAACTTTACTATGGCTTCTCGAAAAGCTTATTCAATTGCGAAAAAGTAATTTTTCGAATTGATTTTAAGCATTAAATAGGTAATAATTAATGTGGTAAAACATTAAAAAGCTATTTAATTTGCTGCTTTTTAAGGGAGTTATTTCAGCATATAGTGTGCTAAACACTTTGAAATGAAATAAATATTAAAAAACAATTTTTAGAAAATAGTACTTTCTAAAAAGAACAAGTACATTCATGAAACATTTTTTCATAACAATTAGGGGGTGTTTCATGAAATATATCGTCTAAAACAAATGTAAAAGAAGTGCTTAAATTTAAGAGTAAAAAATTTGCTAATTTATAAACAGTATTTTAACAATCTTAGTCAACAATTGTTAATAAGTAATTATTATTCAGTGGGTTGTGTTAAAAAACAATATCCCTAATAGAGCAAAGCTTTATTAGGGATATCTGCCGAAATTTTTTTGAAATCTACTTTATTGTAAATTGCTAAACAATCAACGAAATTTCAAATTCAATTTCTAATGGTTTTCATTTTTCAAATGCTAAAAACTTCGATAATTCTCATTATACCAATTTTTATTTTTTGACGAATCCAACCATTTTAGACTAAGATACTTTCTCTTGAAGCACGGCTTTCAATTTACTTTTACATAAATCTAAACCAATTCAATTTGACCGTATAATAATCACAATTCTCTGTTTGACCTTCGAATTGATATTCAAATATAAATACAAAATATTGTATTTTTTTAAAATTAACTATCTTGTTTTTAACAAGATATCAATAGAGGTTATGAACAATTGTGCATAAAAAAATCCCACTCGATAAAAGTGGGATTTTTTATTTTTAAGGGAAAAAGATTAATATCTTTTCTCTTTAATTTGTGCTTTTTTACCGGTAAGACCTCTAAAATAAAATATTCTAGCTCTTCTAACTTTACCTTTTTTATTTAATTCAATTTTTTGAATGGCAGGTAAATTCATAGGGAAGATACGCTCAACACCTACAGTTCCAGACATTTTTCTAATTGTGAAAGTTTCAGAACTTCCTGAACCACGTCTTTGAATAACTACACCTTTAAAAAACTGTGTACGAGTTTTAACACCCTCTTTAATTTCGTAATATACAGTAATTGTATCTCCAGCATCAAATTCTGGAATGTCATTTTTTGTTACAAATTCGTCTTGAACAAATTTTACTAAATTTTGCATTGCTTTAGTTTAAAATGGTTTTAACATGCACGATTTTCGTCAGAGGTTAATTTGAGGATGCAAAAATAGAAAAAAGTTTTAAATTAAAAACAACTCTATGCAGTTTTTTTAACGATTATTTTCATCACCTAAATTGCTTTAAAACCGAATGTTAGCATATAATCCAACTTTATTATCCGAAAAGGTCGGACTAATAATCGTGCTTATTTTTTCATTCGAAAAAGGATTCCAGTTTTTTAAGGGTTCGAAACGATAAACTAGATCAGTTACCAAAATACCAATTCCGGCACCGACCAACACATCTGACACCCAATGATAATTGTTCAAAACACGCATTACACCTGTGGTTGTAGCGAAAAGATATCCGCTATAAGCGAGAAAAGTATTTGTATCTCTAAATTCATGATGCAAAACAGTCGCCATCACAAATGCATTTGAAGTGTGACCCGACGGAAAACTATCGCTATCGCCATTTGGTCGCTCTTCATTGGTGATTTTTTTCATACTAAGTGTGATAATATTATTCGCTAAACCGGCAATTGCTAAATATTTTGTTTGAGTAAATGCATCGTTTTTACTTTCCACTTTTAATAAATCTGCTGCATACATTGTGAGCACTGGAACAAACAACAAATAGTTGTCGGTATTTGAATCAAAATTTGGAAAGCTATTTTGAATATTTTCCTGTAAATTTTCTTTGCCAATACTTCCGTTCGAATAATTAATAATAAGTCCGCTACCAACTAACGATAATGGTATAATAGACTTTTTTAAAAAAGAGGCATCCTTTTTGTTTACATCAAAAGCCAAACTATCTTTTTGTGCAAAAGAAAAAGTTGTAGAAAATAACCATAAAAAAAGTACAATTTTATGCATATTTTTATTGTTTTGAAGTATCTAAATCCGGACGAACTCTTTTGGTTCTTTCAACCGCTTGCTCATGTCGCCACTCTTCAATTTTAGGAAAATTACCCGATAATAAAATATCAGGCACTTTCATTTCCTTATATTCTGCCGGTCGAGTATACACCGGAGGTGCTAATAAATCATCTTGAAAAGAATCGGTAAGAGCAGAGGTTTCGTCACCCAAAACTCCAGGAATTAAGCGTATTACAGCATCACTCAAAACTGCCGCAGCCAATTCGCCACCAGACAAAACATAGTCGCCAATAGAAATTTCTTTAGTAATAAATAAGTCACGAACACGTTGGTCAACACCTTTATAATGTCCCGTTAAAATGATCATATTTTCTACCGTAGACAGTTGATTTGCCGTTTTTTGATTCAAGGTTTTCGCATCTGGCGTCATATAAATTATTTCGTCATAATTTCGTTCAGTCATTAATTTAGAAATACATTTATCTATGGGCTCAATCATCAAAACCATACCGGCACCACCACCAAATTGATAATCGTCTATTTTACCATAATTATTTAAGGCATAATTTCTTAGGTCATGAAAATAAACATCGACCAAGCCTTTTTCAATGGCTCGCTTGATGATAGAATGCTCAAACGGACTCTTAATTAATTCGGGTGATACGGTGATAATGTCAATTCGCATGGGGCAAAGATAAGTTTATTTCATTATGGATTTAGTGATGCTAAAAAAGAAACTAAATTTGTTCACATTTAATCATTCTATCCACACCAAAAATATCTTTTTTACAGATAATATTCGTAAAGTTTTTTTCCTTTAACAGAGAAACCGTTTCTTGAGCAAACTCTTGATTGATTTCAAAAAATAATAGACCGCTTGCTTTTAAATTTTCTTTGGCAAAATCTGCAATTCTATTGTAAAACAGCAAAGGATCTTTGTCTTCTACAAAAAGAGCCACATGCGGCTCGTATTGCAGCACATTATTTTTTATTTGGGTCTTTTCCGAATCGCGAACATAAGGCGGATTGCTGATCATAATGTCGAATTTTTCTTTGTCTAATTGCAAAAGTGTTTTAACTTCATTCGAAGTTTTTTGTAAAATATCGGCAGGTATAAAACGGACAGAAACCTCATTATTTATTGCATTTTTTTTTGCAATATTCAAAGCTTTTTCCGAAATATCTACGGCATATAAAGAGCTGTTTTTAAGGTTTTTGGCAATGGAAATTGGAATGCAACCACTTCCGGTGCCAATGTCTAGAATCTTTAATTGCGTTTGGTTTGTTTTTAATTGTTGGTTTTCACTTTCTGCTAAAACCCATTCTACTAATTCTTCAGTTTCAGGTCTCGGAATTAGAACATTTTTATTGACTAAAAACGGGAGTCCGTAAAACTCAGTTTCTCCTAATATATATTGTATAGGCTCTTCCGATTTTAATCTTTTAAGAGCATTTGAAAATTGTTGTTGTTGACTTTCGTTTACCTTGTAATCCCTATTTAATGCGATTTTCAATCGATTTAAATCACTAAATTTATCAGCACACAAATAAAAAAAGCTCTCAATTTCTTCTTTCGGATAGAACTTTTCTAGTTCGACATAAAAAGTATTTTTCAGGTTTTTAATGGTCATTTGTTTGCGATGCTTTAAATTTTATTTTCATTGCAAATCTAATCCATATTTTAAAATAGCTTGTAAAGTTTGTGCAGAATTACAGGTTCTTGAGCATCCAAACGGAGCAGGCATGGTGATTTGTGTTTCCTAAAGGATTTGGTAATTTGACAAAGCCATTTTTTATATACAATTGAATGGCGGCTTCCATATTTGGAAAAGTTTCGAGGTAGCAACTTTTATAGCCTTTTTTTATAGCAAATTTCAGACTTTTTAAAATTAGGGCTTTTCCGATTTTTAATCCTCTAGCTTTTGGTTTCATATACATTTTTTGCAATTCACAAATGGCAGAATCTCCGTCTTTTAAAGGTTTAATTCCGCAACCTGCTATAATCTCGTTTTGTAAAAGTGCAATGTAGTAAACGGCATTATCTTCCGCGTAAGCGTCAAACATAGCATTCGTTTCTTTATCGTAAAATGCTGTTCCTTCGAGATTATCATTAAATTCGGTTAAAACAGTTTTGATAATTTGGGCTATGGCTTTGTTATCTTGAGCTTGAATTTCTCTAATTTCAATTTTATTGGTCATATCTATTCAAAATAAAAAGGACTTTGTAAGTTTACCAATAATCTTTTTTTAATTTAGTAAAAAAATAAAAAAATTGAGTTTTCACGTAAAATATATGCAGCGATGTTTGATTTTAGCAAAAAACGGATTGGGCAAAACTTATCCGAATCCGATGGTTGGCAGCGTTGTTGTACATGATGATATAATTATAGGTGAAGGATGGCATCAAAAAGCAGGAGAACCGCATGCGGAAGTAAACGCCATCAATTCCGTTAAAGATAGAAGTTTATTGTCTAAATCGACTATTTATGTCAATTTAGAACCATGTTCGCACTATGGAAAAACACCGCCATGTGCCAATTTAATTGTAGAAATGGGAATTAAAAATGTGGTGATCGGTAGCATAGATTATAATAGCGAAGTTCATGGTAAAGGGATTTTGCACTTACAAAAAAACGGATGTAATGTTGTTGTTGGTGTTTTGGAAAAGGAATGTGTTGAATTGAATAAACGATTTTTTACATTTCATAAAAAAAAGAGACCTTATATTATATTAAAATGGGCAGAAACTAACGATGGCTTTATATTTCCGGCATCAAATAAAAAGGTTGAAGAGAATATAAAAGAATTACAACCAATTTGGATTTCAAATGCTTATTCGCAGCAGTTGGTACATAAATGGCGAACAGAAGAACAGGCTATTTTGGTCGGAACGAATACCGTTTTACAAGATAATCCGAGGTTAAATGCTCGAAATTTTGTTGGCAAATCTCCTATCCGTATTTTGATTGATCGGGAGTTAAAAATTTCATCTGAATTTAACTTGCTGGATGAGAGTAAAATAACACTCATATTTACCGAAAAAAACACGAAATCAGATAAAAAAAATTGCAAATATCACAGATTCGATTTTTCAAAAAGTATTGTGGCTCAAATTTGCGAAGTTTTGTATCAAGAAAAAATTCAGTCGGTTATTATAGAAGGAGGAGCAAAGACTTTACAAAGTTTTATCGATGGAAATATATGGGATGAGGCTCGAATTTTTACGGGAAATGTTTCTTTTCAGGATGGATTATTAGCTCCAAGAATTAATGGGAAAACAGTTTTGAAAAAAAATATCAAGGAAGATAAACTAACAATTTTGCAGAATGATTAAAAATTTAATATTTGATTTTGGAGATGTTTTTATCGATTTAGATAGAAAACGTGCAGAAATGGAATTGCAAAAATTAGGAATGAATATTCTAAATAATGAAATGATTCAAGTGAATAATACTTATGAAAAGGGACAAATAAGTTCACCTGATTTTATTGATTTTTATTTAGCTAGTTTTAAAGGGTTTTCTAAAGAGCAATTACTGGCTACTTTTAATTCTATTTTAGCTGATTTTCCTTTGAAACGATTAGAATTCTTGGAAAGCATTGTTGGTGATTTCCGTATTTTTTTACTGAGCAATACCAATGAAATTCATATTAATTTTTTTAAAAATCGAGTAGGAGAAGACTTTTATCAAAGATTCGAGCAATCTTTTGAAAAAGTGTATTATTCGTATGAGATGAATTGTCGAAAACCGGATGCTGATATTTTCGAAATTGTCATAAACGAAAATAATTTAAAAGTTGCCGAAACTTTATTTGTTGATGATACTTTAGAAAATATTGTTACAGCGAACCAATTAGGATTTAACACGTGGCATATTGATCCACAAAAAGAGCAAGTAATCGATTTATTTTCTGTCAAAAAGGAATTATTTCTATCACAAGACTAAATTTATAAAACATAAAAACCTTTTTCATTGGAGTTTCAAGATCGTTATAAAACTATTTCAAAAGCCTCAACTGAATCTCTTTATAAAGAAAAGGGGAGTAAGTTTTTAGGTTATGCTTTTCCCATTTCTTCGGAAGAGGAGGTCGCTCCAATACTTCAAGAATTAAAAGTTAAACATCATAAAGCAAGGCATTGGTGTTATGCTTGGCGCTTGGGTGTTGAGAATGAAACTTTTCGTGTAAACGACGATGGAGAGCCAAATAATAGTGCAGGTCAACCCATTTACGGACAACTATTGTCTTATGATTTGACAAATATTTTGGTGGTAGTAGTACGTTATTTTGGTGGCACAAAATTGGGTGTTGGCGGATTGGTTCAAGCCTACAAAACTGCCGCTAATTTAGCATTGGATGCTTCAAAAATTATTCGAAAAACGGTTAATGTTATTTTTGAAATCAAATTTGATTATGTTCATATGAATAAAATTATGCGCATTATCAAAGAAGAGAATATTATCATTTTGGAACAAAAAATGGAAATATCTTGTTGCTTTAAAATTTCTATCCGTAAACGCGAAGCTGAAAATGTAAAATCAAAAATTGAAAATTTGCGATGCGCTACAATTATAGAATTAGAATAGTGCATATATTTTCTCTAAAAGTGCTTGAGGAGCTTTAATGGGTTTGTTTTTTTTCATGTCAACAAAAACTAAACTTGTAAAACCGGTGGTCAATAATTCGTTTTGTTCATTATAAACTTCAAAGTCGAATTCAATTTTCACTAAGGGTTTTTTTCTAAGAATCGTTTTAATGGTTAATAAATCATCATATTTTGCCGGTTTTAAATAATTAACATTTAAGTTTAAAACAGGCAACATAATTCCGGTATCTTCAAGACTTTTGTAGGTAACTCCCAAGCTTCTAAGCCATTCTACTCGACCAACCTCAAAAAATTCGGCATAGTTCCCATAATAAACATAGCCCATTTGGTCGGTTTCACCATATCTTACTCTTATTTTTGTTTCATTTTTGATCATTTTTTTGTACTTTGCGGAGGGTTGAGTTTACATAAAAAAAAATTAATAATCAATAGCAAAAACATTTTTTTATACTAAACTTTATTCACAAATTTGTAATCACAATAGGGTAACCTATTTTCCATTAGAAAAGGGAACAATACTAATTCGAAATTTTCAATTTAAATGACTAACACATCCTCCTCCGTATGGAATAATTGCCTACTTTTTATAAAAGATAATATCAAACCACAGGCTTATAAAACTTGGTTTGAACCTATCAAACCAGTAAAAATTTCAGGTGATATTTTGACTATACAGGTGCCAAGTAAATTCTTTTTTGAATGGTTGGAAGAGCATTATATAAAATTGTTACGAGTTGCTTTGGTTCGAGAGTTAGGTGAAAATGCAAAGTTGGTGTACGATGTGAAGATGGAGAATACGTATAGTAATAAAAATCCGCATACCGTAAAATTCCCAAGTTCTAACAGAAAGCCTTTCAATTCACAAGGAGTTACGATTCCTTTAGAAATTGATAAGCGCGAATTAAAAAATCCGTTTGTTATACCCGGAATTCAAAAAGTAAAAATTGAATCGCAATTAAATCCAAATTATAATTTCGAAAATTTCATTGAAGGAGATTCTAACAGATTGGCAAGATCTGCTAGTTTGGCGGTTGCAAATAAACCTGGAGGAACTTCATTTAATCCGTTGTTGATTTATGGCGGAGTAGGTTTGGGTAAAACACATTTAGCACAAGCAGCTGGTGTTCAGATTAAAGAGAAATATCCTGAGAAAACTGTTCTATATATTTCTGCTGAAAAATTTACACAACAATTTATTGATTCTGTAAAAGGAAATACTAGAAATGATTTTATTCATTTCTACCAAATGATTGATGTTTTAATTGTGGATGATGTGCAGTTCTTATCTGGTAAATCAGGAACGCAAGATGTATTTTTTCATATTTTTAATCATTTGCACCAAAACGGAAAACAAGTTATTTTAACTTCAGATAAGGCGCCTGTGGATATGCAAGATATCGAACAACGACTTTTATCTCGATTTAAGTGGGGATTGTCAGCAGAGCTGATGCCACCGGATTTCGAAACAAGAATTTCAATTTTAGAAACAAAAATGTTTCGTGACGGTGTTGAAATTCCAAATGAAATTGTAGAATATATTGCAAGAAATATTAAGACTAACGTGCGAGAACTAGAAGGTGTTTTAATTTCACTAATTGCACAAGCTTCGTTTAACAGAAAAGAATTTACACTTTCACTTACCAAGCAAATTGTAGATAAATTTGTAAAAAACACGAAGAAAGAAGTTTCCATTGATTTTATTCAAAAAGTGGTTTCTAAATACTTTGAAATGGACGTGACTACCTTACAGTCAAAAACGAGGAAACGTCATATCGTACAAGCTCGACAATTAGCTATGTACTTTTCTAAAAAAATGACAAAAGCATCTTTAGCTAGTATAGGTTCTCAAATAGGAAGCAGAGATCATGCCACAGTTTTACATGCTTGCAAGACCGTTGACAATCTTACAGAAACGGATAAGCAATTCCGTAAATATGTTGATGAACTAACTAAAAAGCTTACTTTTTAAAGTTAAATATTCGACTTGTAGTTTTTTTATAAAAGATTAATTTTTTTTCATGAAAAAGGTTTTAATGGTTTGTCTCGGAAATATTTGTAGATCACCATTAGCGGAAGGTATTTTACAATCTAAAATTGACCCCAAAACAATAACAGTTGATTCTGCCGGAACAGGAAGTTGGCATATTGGTAATCTACCCGATAAACGTTCTATTGCTGTTGCAAAAAAATACCAAATAGATATTACAAACCAAAGATGCCGACAATTTAAATTATCCGATTTTGATAGCTTTGATTTTATTTATGTGATGGATAGATATAATCAACAAGATGTTTTGGATATGGCAAGAAATGAATGCGACCGTGAAAAAGTAATCTTGATTTTGAGCGAAGTATCTTCCAAAAGTAACCTAGATGTTCCCGATCCTTATCATGACACCGAAGACGGTTTTGAAAAAGTATTTCAAATGCTGAACGAAGCTTGTGATATTATTGCAACTAAATTATCCACATGAAGAATTCTAATTTTGGCAATTTGTATTTAATTCCAACTACCTTAGGTGATAATGAACCTTTAGAAGTTTTGCCAATTTCGGTAAAAAAAGTAGTTGAGCAATTGGATTATTTTATTGTTGAAAATGATAAATCTGCTCGTAGGTTTATAAAAAAAATCACACCAAAAAAATCACAGCCCAATTTAAAATTATCTGTTTTAGATAAATTCACTTCTGAATTAGAATCAAGAGCTTACCTCGATGTTTGTTTGCAAGGTGTGTCTATTGGTTTGTTATCGGAAGCCGGTGTTCCGGCAATTGCCGATCCGGGTGCAAATATTGTAATGCAGGCACATCAAAAAAACATAAAAGTTGTTCCGCTTGTCGGACCTTCTTCTATAACCTTAGCGATGATGAGTTCGGGTTTAAACGGACAAAATTTCGCCTTTAACGGTTATTTACCAATTGATAAATTGGAACGAAAGAAAGCAATTAAAGATCTAGAAAAATTATCCAAAACTAAAAATCAGTCGCAATTATTTATTGAAACACCGTATCGAAATGATAAATTGGTAGCTGATTTGATAGCTATACTTTCGCCATCTACTTATGTTTGCATTGCTGCTGATATTACTTTGGCAACTGAATTTATTAAAACCAGAACAGTGCAAGATTGGAAAAAGCAACTTGTCAATTTACACAAACGTCCTTGTATATTTATTATCCATCAGTTTTAAAATAGACTTGTTTTTAAATTAGTTCCCCAATAAAAAAATTCCAAACAATAGAAATTGCTTGGAATTTTCAAATTAAAAATTAGAAATAATCTAAATTGTTGCGTTTTTTATAGGTTTTATAAAAGAGATATTATAGCCTGCAAATTTTCGCATATAATGTTGCACATTAGTTCCAAAAGCATCTTCAAAAATATCTTCTCCATTGCTTCGTAAGTATTTCCTTACGTTTCCGGCTCCTGCTAAATGTGCTGCCGCTAAAATTCCTGATTCCGTAATCGGAACTCCATTAATTTTTTTACCAACACTTCTTTTAATGTCTCTTATCAAAATCCATTTGTTTAATGAACAGAGCGCAATAAAAGCATCTTCTTGTAATTCAGGAGTGTTCAAAAATTCTTGTGAATCATAAATTTTAAGTCTATTCAAAGTCGATTTACCAAATTGGTATTTTCCTAAATAGCCTAATTCATTTACCCTATCATATTGACCTTGTGATTCTTTAAAAGCAACTGCTTCTCTAAAAGCAATAAAAGAATTATTCATTGTTGGTGTATAAACAATGTTAAAAGGTTCAATATCTTTGGTAACTGTCGGGATCGCGTTCGCCTGAGGTAAGTTGTAGATAACTTTTTTACCTTTATACGTTTTTACGTTGCTTATCTGAGTGAAAGCTGTAAAAAGAACGGCACTCAATGTAATTAATAATAGTTTCTTTCTCATCATTATATATTCTTGTAGTTAGAGGGGAATCAAACTAGTCAAATATAAATTTTCGGCAAATATACGTATTTTTAATGATTACGAAAATGTTAAACAATTGTTAATTTGTTGATAACTATGACTTTAGAAATAAAGATAATGAAATTTAAACTTGTTTTCACTTGAAAATGAAAGGGTTGGAGCCGGAATCTTAATAAAATTAAAAATGGTAAAAGTTGTCTTTAAAAAGGAAGATTTTGTTGATATTTTTGTTAAATCTATATCGATACTGGTATAGAATTGGCGATACGTATGAAAATCCTTTTCGGAATAGATATCTCCATTAAAAACACTTTCAGGAACGCCATTTGCACCATAACCAAGAGCAACATTAAACCATTTTGGAATTTTAGAATCCTTGAAAAAAGACCATAAATTTACGGAAACCCAATAAGTTTGCCCGTTATAATCTTTAAAAATCTGTTGTAAGGTATTTTCTCCTAATTTATCAGGATAATCATCTGCGAAAGTTGTGGTGTGAAAAGAAAATTTTAGCTGAATTCTTTGTTCATCCCACAACAATTCTTGTCCTATTAATAATCCTGTTCCCAAACCATTGGCAATCAAATCTCCGGTTGAAAAGCCCCATTCCTTAGAAAAACCATCAAAAATTTCAACGGTAGTAAGAAATGCAAAACCCAAAGTTGCGCCATATAGCAATTGTTCTTTTTTCGAAACACCAGCCCAATCTAAGGCATCCATGCCCATTTTACCAATATAATATGAACTGAATGTATGTCCGAATTTATCCATTTGCAGCCAATCACTATTATCATTATGAAAATGAAAATTAGATTTTGGATAATCAGCATACCACAATTGATTAAGACCGACCAAGGCAATTCCTGAGCCAATAGACTCTGTTAGAATGACAGTTTTTTTTCTACTTTTATTTAACGTGTCTGATTTTTGAAGAAAGGATGATTTTTCTTGCGATGTAGAGTTCGTATGATATAAAAAAACGAAGAAAATAAGCAACAGAAACCGTTTAAGTACAAGTCTTTTTTGATTTCTAAAAAGCTCCATATTAACGATTTATTCCTTGTTGACTGATCCAGTTTTGATATTTACGAGCATTCACATTGTGTTGGCTTAATGTTTTGGCAAATTCGTGTTGGCCTATATTTGTAACACTGGCGCACATATAATAATAATCGTGTGATTTCGGATTTAAAACTGCTTCAATAGATGAAATATCAGGCATGCCGATTGGTCCTGGAGGCAATCCGAAATTTGTATAGGTATTATAAGGCGAATCAATGGTTAAATCTTCATTTAAAACCCTTTTAAAAATAGAATCTTGCCCATGTTCTTGTTTCAAAGCAAAAATAATGGTAGGGTCTGCTTGTAATGGCCAAAAAGATTTTAATCGGTTGAGATAAAGTCCGGCAACCATAGGTCTTTCGCTAACTGTAGCAGTTTCTTTTTGCACAATAGAAGCCAAAATAGTAGCTTGTAACGGAGTGATATTTTGCTTTTCTGCTTTCGCTATTCTTTCGGGAGTCCAAAACTTGTTGTATTCTTTTAGCATGCGGTCTCGAAAACTTTCTGCCGAAGTATTCCAATAAAAATCATAGGAGTTTGGTATATACAAAGCCATGGCAGTTTTTCGATCTAAATCGTTTTCTTGCAAGAATTTAGAATCTTGAAATGCTGAAAGCAAGGCAACCGAATCTGCCTCAATCTGACTGGCAATTCTACCTGCTAATTTTTCAAAGGTATCTTGATTATTAAAAGTAACATTGACAGTTTCCTGTTTGCCAGATCTTAGATGATTTATTAAAGCATCATTACTCATTCCTTCGGTAATTTTAAATTTACCAGCTCTAATGTTGTTTTGATAACTTTTCTTTTCGGCAACCCAGGCAAAGCTTTCACCATTCTTAATATACGGTTGAACTATTTTAGTTAAGCTATCAAAATCAGAACCTGTAGGAATATAAATATCTGTGGTTTTAACCACATTTTCCCCATAAATTTTTTGATAAAACTGATAACCAATAATCGCTCCTATGATGGCTAAAATAAATACAATAAATGCTATTTTTTTTATCATGATTTGGTGTTAATTAATTGATATAAAAGTACATCTTGAAATCTGTTTTCGTTTTTAATCCAATCTTTTTGAATACCTGTTTGTTCAAAATTTAATTTTTCGAATAAAGAAATACTTTGTTTATTATCGATAGTTATATTGGCATAAATTTGATGTAATTGCAGCGTTTTAAAGCCGTAATCAATGAATAATTGGAGTGCTTCGGTAGCAAAACCTTTTTGTTGGAAGCTCTTTAAAATAAGAATTCCAATTCCTGCTCTTTGGTATTGTGGATTAAAATCAAACAAATCAATTAAGCCAATTTTTTCACCACTTTCAGCATTTTCAATGACCAAACGCAATTGTTTTGCTTCGTAAATATCTTGATGTGAATTTGCTAGATAGTTTTGCAAAAGATGTCTGGAAAAAGGTATTTGTGTACCACTTACTTCCCACAGAGCAGAATCATTTTCCGCCGTAAACAAAAAATCTACATCTTCGGGCTCCAAAGCGCGTAATTTTACTTTATGGTTTGCTAGTCGCTGCATTTTTATAATTCAATTTCTCCTTTAAAAACAAAAGTTGCCGGTCCTTTTAAAATAATATTTTTATACAAGTCATTTTCCACATCAAAGCTTACCTCTAAATTTCCTCCTAGTGTTTCTAAATGAATCGATTTATGATTCGTTTTTTTTGATTGATGGCTTGCAATTGCAACAGCCGTTGCACCAGTACCACAACTCAAGGTTTCATCTTCAACGCCACGTTCGTAGGTGCGAACTTTAAATGTGTTTTCGTTGATTTGTTCTACAAAATTAACATTAGTTCCTTCCGTAAAATAAGGAGCGCCATTTCTTATTTTTCTACCTTCCATTAGAACGTCAATAGTAGCAACAGTATTGTTAAATGTAACATGGTGCGGTGAACCGGTATTTAAAAAAAGATGATTTTCATATGATTCAACGCTACTTACGTCATTCATTTTTAAACTCACAGACTCTTTATTCCAAGTTGCGTAATATAGAGTTCCATTAGCTTCGAAGGTTGTTTTTTCTTTGAAAATTTCTAAAAAATGAGCAAATGCAACAATACATCTTCCGCCATTTCCACACATGGAACCAACCTGACCATTTGCATTAAAATAAATCATTTTAAAATCGGTGGTTTTTGAACTTTCGAGCAACATTAAACCATCAGCACCGATGCCAAATTTTCTATCACACAATCGATTTACTAAAGCAACATTATCTTTAGGGAAGTTGGCTTTTCTATTATCAATAATAACAAAATCATTGCCGGCTCCTTGGTATTTATAAAAAATTTGTTTCATTTGTTTATCCTTTATGATTTATCACGAACGATTCATCAGCAATATTAATTGATGAATTCTCGAAATTACATTTTCTACACCATTATTTTAAACCATATTTCTCAAGGCAAATGTAGCAATTTATAGCGTAAGAATTGCTTGTTAAAGTATCGTTAAAGATGAATTTTGTTTCAAATAATCCTTTAATTTTGAATTTTAATTTAATAAAAATAATTCATAATTATGAAAAAAATATTGAGTTTAGTTTTAGTTTCAGCCTTAGGAGGTGCTTTAACCTTAGGAACTTATTTGATTTTTTTTGAGTCTACCTACACCCAATTCAATGCTGATAAAAGCGAATCTTCGGTTTTACAGACGAGTTATATGCCTAATGCTGCCGCTGCCGCAGAGAAAACTGATTTTACGGAGATAGCTGAAAAAACGGTACATGCTGTTGTTCACGTTAAGAATGTTGCTGTTGCTCCATCTGCTTCGAACCCTTTAATGGAGTTTTTTTATGGAGCTTCTGCTTCTAATCAGCAAACCATTGTAGGTACGGGTTCTGGTGTAATTATCTCTGCGGATGGTTATATCATTACTAATAATCATGTGATAGCAGGTGCGAAAAAATTAGAAATAACTTTAAATAATAAAAGTACGTATCAAGCCGATGTTGTTGGAATTGATCAAAGTACAGATATTGCTTTATTAAAAATCAATGCTAAAGACTTGCCTTATTTACCTTTCGGAAATTCAGATAATTTGCGAGTTGGTGAATGGGTTTTGGCGGTTGGTAATCCGTTTAATTTAACTTCGACAGTAACTGCCGGAATTGTTAGTGCCAAAGCACGTGATATTAATATTTCAAATAATAGTAATAAAATTGAATCTTTTATTCAAACAGATGCAGCAGTTAATCCTGGAAACAGCGGTGGGGCACTCGTTAATGTTCGCGGGGAGTTAATAGGAATTAACACTGCAATATCCTCACAAACAGGTTCTTATATTGGCTATTCTTTTGCTGTTCCTTCTAATATTTCTAGAAAAGTAATTGAAGATATTTTAGAATTTGGCAATGTTCAAAGAGCATATCTCGGAATTAATTATGAGGAATTGGATAGTTCGAAGGCCAATGATTTTGGTGTTAATAGTACTGAAGGAGTAATCATTACAAGAGTAATTGATAATGGTGCAGCCAAAGAAGCTGGTTTACAAGCCAAAGACATTATTACTAAAATGGACAATGTTCGAATTGCTAACTTTTCTGATTTACAGGGGTTTTTAGGTTCAAAACGACCAGGTGATATTATTAATGTCGGAGTTTTAAGAAATAGTGATTCGAAAATTATTCCAGTTAAACTGAAAAACCAATTTGGAAAATTTGAATATGGTAAAACAGATTTTTCTAACTATTTTATTGGTTCTTTAGAGCCTATTTCTAAAAGCGATGCTAGAAAATTTGAAATTGACCACGGAGTAAAAATTGTCAACCTAAAAAACACAAGTCTTCAACAAACTTATGGGATTGAAAGTGGAGATATCATTTTGTCTATTGAAGATGTAAAAGTTTCTTCGGAAAGTGATGTTGAACAACTTTTAAAAAAGAACCAAAATAAAGAATATGTAGTCGTGCAAATATTAACTCAAAAAGGGAAACTGGGTTATATTCGTTTAAGATCAAATTAAGAAATGATTTTTTTTAATTGGTTCAATTAAAAAAGGAGCTTAAAACCATTCCATTTGAATGGTTTTTTTATGTAAAAAAATTTGAGATTATTCCTTTATTTTTATCTTAGTGCTTTTAAGAATAAAAATTTCAGGCTATGCAAACAAAAAAAGATTATGAAAAAGAATTAAATCTTCAAGTAGATAAAAGAAGAGCGACTATTGAACTTATAAAAATCATTAGTGATTTATGGTACGATAATAATATTGAACTGCTCTTGTTTAGAAATCCGTTATTAGATAAAAATGTAAGTGAAATTTTAACGCTAATTGATTATGCTGCAGAATTTGTTGAAAAACCAATTTCCGTTTTTGATATGGTTTTGATTGCAGAAAAAATTCGTGATTTAGATCTGCCGCCTGCAAAAATTGATATCGGTAAAATGACCTATGTCTATCATCTTGTTGGAGAAGCTAATTTAAATGATTTTGTTAGTGAGAAATTAAAAGATGCCAAGAAAACAAATGAATTTAAACCAAAAGATGTTGTGCTTTATGGTTTTGGTAGAATAGGGAGAATTCTTGCTCGAGAACTCATGTCGAGAACCGGTAAAGGTATGCAAATGCGGTTGCGTGCCATCGTGATTCGAGGTGAATTAACTCCAGAAGTATTAGAAAAAAGAGCTGCAATGTTGCGAAACGATTCCATTCATGGCATTTTTAAAGGCTCGGTAAAAGCCGATTTTAAGCATAAAGCTCTTTTGATAAACGGGACGACTGTTTATGTTATTTCCGCAAATAAGCCTGAGGAAATAGATTATACCAAATATAAAATTCACGATGCCCTTATCATTGATAATACCGGAGCATTTCGCGATAAAGAAGCTTTAAGCCGTCATTTAGTAGCAAAAGGGGTTAGTAAGGTTTTATTAACAGCACCGGGTTCAGGGGTCCCAAATATCGTTTATGGTGTTAATCATAATAAATTTAATCCTAAAACGGAATCTATTTTTTCTGCGGCATCTTGTACAACCAATGCGATTACTCCAATATTAAAAGCAGTAAACGATTCGATTGGTATTAA
>RCMY010001076.1_pt1 | contig 25946 bp, 23 predicted proteins | sample 2041341 | NCBI WGS metagenome assembly RCMY01 (sample SAMN09708234, study PRJNA481090) | Marine sediment metagenome, whole genome shotgun sequencing project.
CCCCGATCGGTCGACCAGCAGCCCACCGGTAATGATCGCCGCCGCGACGGCGACGAAGAACAACGAGACCAAGCGATCCCGTCGCTGGGGTACCCGATCCTGTGGCGACGGTGCAGGCCAGTCGGTTGCAGACCAGCGAGCGGGACGGACAGGTGGTGCCGGGATCATCGTCGTCATGCCCAGTTGTCGTAGCGACCACCTGGATCGGTTCATTCGTGAGTGAGACTGCCCAGCCAGAGTGCTCGGCCGAGAAACTTTGCGTGAGAATGAACCGATGTGAGGGTCGCGGCCGACAGGAACAGTGATGGTCGTCGAACGAGGCGAGGACGAAGCTCTGATAGCCCGGATCGCCCGAGGCGATCGCAGCGCGCTCGAACAGCTCTACCGGCGCCATGCAGTGTGGCTGGTACAGCGCCTCCATAGCCGCTGTAGCGACCCCGACCTGGTCGACATCGCGCTGCAAGACACGTTCATCGCCGTGTGGAAATCGGCCAAGAAGTATCGTGGCGAGGGCGAGGTTGGTGCCTGGTTGTGGGGAATCGCCGTGCGACGCCTCATCGACCAACTCCGCAAGAAGCGCCCGACCCCGGTCCCGGCCGACGCCATCGCCGATGGTGTCGTCAGCTTCGAAGATGCCTTCCTAGAGAATGGTCTCCACGGCGCGCTCGGGCCGGCGGTCAATCGCCTCGATCCCGATCTTCGTGCCGTGCTGGTACTCACTGCGATCGACGGATTGACGACGAGAGAAGCTGCCGCCGTCCTCGGTATCCCCCAGGGAACGGTCAAGACCCGGCTGCAACGGGCCCGCTCGAACATGCAGGAGATGCTCAAATGACGCCGGTCGAACCGTCACGAATCGATGCGAACTGGCGAGCGATCGTCATCGAACTCGATGCCCCTCACCCCGGCGTGATCGAGCGAATGATGCGATCGGTCGGCGTCCCATCGGAGGTCACCCGGATCATGGCGGCAACACCGGCGCTGCGCCGCTCGTGGTTCGCAGCCGTGTTCGTCGTCGCCGTCATTGGGCTTCTCGTGGCCGGGGCCGAACAACCACGAGACTCCTTCTTCACCCTGGCGGTCCTGGCGCCGCTGGTTCCTGTCGTCGGGATCGCTCTGGCCTACGGACCATCGAATGACCCCGCACACGAGATCGAACTGGCAACCCCGAGCAAGGGACTTCGGCTGCTGCTCATCCGGGCCGCAACGGTGCAAACGGTGTCGACGGCGGTTCTCGCTTCGGTCTCGCTCCTGTCGCCGATCCCGGTTCTGGCGTCGCTCGGCTGGATGCTTCCCTCCCTCGGACTGACGGCGGCCACGATTGCACTGATGGCGGTGGCCCCACCGCGTCGAGCAGCGTCGATTGCGGCGGTGGTCTGGGTTGCGCTGATGCTGGTTGCCAGCCGAGGATTCGATGAGCGTCTGGATGTCTTCGGACTGGCGGCACAACTCGCCGGTGTGACCGTCGTGGTAGCCGGGCTCGTCTTCGTACGGTGGCAGCGAGAGCGATTCGAGTACCTGCGAGCTGGCGCATGACCACGTCGGTACTGGCATTCGGTCTGGAGAAGCGCTTCGGTGGAGCGAAGGTGCTCGACGGTGTCGATCTGTCGATCCAGGGCGGACTGACCGCCGTGCTCGGCCCGAACGGGGCCGGAAAGTCGACCCTGCTGCGTTGTCTGGCAACGGTGATGGCCCCCGATGGTGGTTCGATGCTCATCGACGGGCTCGACCCGAGCTTCGAGTCCGACCGGATCGAGATCCGTCGCCGGATCGGCTATCTCCCGCAGGCCCACGGACTCGCCGGACCGAACCGGGTCTTCGACACCCTCGATTATCTCGCCGTGCTCAAACAGTGTGGCGATGCACGGACCCGGCGTCGGATGATCTTCGATGCCCTCGACCGTGTCGGCCTGGCCGACTGTGCCGCGGTGCCAATCAGTGATCTCTCCGGGGGGATGCAGCAACGCCTTGGGCTTGCCCAGTCGTTGCTGGCTGCGCCGACGTTGCTGGTTCTCGACGAGCCTGCGGCCAGCCTCGACCCCGACGAGCGCTTCCGACTGCGAGAAATCGTTGCCGAACGCCGGCACCGATCGACGGTCATTCTCTCAACTCATCTCACCGATGAGGTCACCCACTGCGACAAGGTCATCGTGCTCGCCGCAGGCAGGGTTCGCTTTGTTGGCCCGCCCTCTCGGCTGGCTGAGGTCGCAAAGGGCTCGGTATGGCGGCAGTCAACCAAACCCGACGGCGCCCGGGCAGCTTGGCTCCAGGCTGACGGCTCCTACCGCTGTCTTGGCCGTCCACCGGCCGGGGCCGAGCCGCTCGCCCCCACCATGGAAGACGGCTATCTGGTCTTGGTGAGCTCTCACATTGGCTCGGCTCCGCCTCGCAGCTTCGCTGATCCGGCTCACGAGTGTTGAGCGACCTCATTCCTCGGTCGCGTTCCGGCTAGTGTCTGCCGGGCTGGAGGGACGCCACGCGAGGGAGTTGGTTATGCACCGATTGGCGAAGCTGGTCATGGTCGTGGTGATCGCAGCCACAGGCTGCGGATCGAGTGGCGCGTCTGACGCCGCCGACACCGACCCGGCGGCAACACCAACCTCGTCGGTGCCCGAGACGGTGCCAACCACAGCGCCGGGAACGGCGTTCAGTGACCCCGCCGACGCCGAGCGGGCCGCGCTCGAAGACATTCGAGAGGCGTGTATCCAAGATCTCATCGCCGCCGACCCCGGGCTCGGCGCACTCATCGACAAAGCCGAGGCGGCCGGGGGAGCGGTGAACCTTCCTGTCGAGGAGCACGTCACGATCATCACCCGAGTGACCGAGTGCTCACCGCCCCAGCTCATCAGCCTCCGGCTCGAAGGCGCGGACCAGGAGTGGCTCACCAAGGAGCAGCGAGACTGTATGGCAACCGCCATCAAAGGGTCCGACACTCAGGGAGTGGCCTACCTCGGTTTGCTTCACCTGATGAACGGTCGGTTGGAAGCGCCGGAATGGAGCGGCGCCGGGCAGGACCCCGCCATCATCGGGGCAACGGCCTGCGTCTCCCCGATCGCCCCCATCTTGGGAGAGTCGGTTGCATCACTCCTGGCCGAGCCGAGAACGGCCGGTGCGGTCGATCAGGCCTGTCTCGAAGCGATCTACACCGCACCGGAGCAGAAGGTGAACTTCTGGCTCCAGCGATATCGGCGGGTCGTCTATCGCGAGCCCGACGACGAGGCCATGAAACTGGCGCTCGAGGGCACCGTCCAGTCCTGCCTCAATACCGGGATCCTCTACCAGGCATCGTTGTGGAAAGAACGAGGCATCGAGATCTCGAATGAAACCGCCTCGTGTATCAACGAGAAGGTGAAGGCAACCGAGTACCCGAAGCTCTCCACCCTCGAAGACCCCGCCGCCGAGGAGATCTTGTCGACCGCAGCCGGTGAGTGCGTCACCAGTGCCGAGCGAGCCCAGTTCGACGACTAGCTCGAGACCTGCCGCTGCGTCAGAAACCCAAACCCGACAATCGCCGGAAGGGTGACGATCGCGGTCGCCTGACCCACCGAAAGGGTGCTCGCGGCCAGTGCTCCGACGATGACCGGTGTTGCCAGTGCTGTGACCCGGATCCCTGCGGTCAGTGCGCCGACACCGGCCCCGGGTCTGCCGGGAAGCTTGACGGCGTCGTCGTAGAGCCGAGGCATGAATGGGGCGATGCCGACGCCGGTCAGCGCGTAGCCGACGAGAGTGAGCGCTCGGGTGGGGCTGAACGATGCGAGTGCCAGGCCAAACGCCGTCACCGCAATGGCCGCTCGCAGCAGTGCGTCCCTACCGATCCTCGCCTCGATCCAATCGCCCGACAGCCGGCTGGTCGTCATGCCGCCGGTGTTCGCAACGTAGGCAAGCCCGGCGAACCCGGCGGTCGCCCCGAAATCTTCGGTGAGTCGGAACGCCGCCCAATCGCTGGCGGTCATCTCCATGGCAACGGCCGTTCCCCCCGCGAGCGCGAACATGAGCAGTCCGGCTCGAGTCGCCTTTCGCTTGGCTCGCACCCCGTCCACCGAGGCGTCCTCGTCAGCGGTCTCGACCGTCTCATCGACGACGAGCAGACCACGGCCAACGAAGACCAGCACCAGGATCAGCACGACCACCGCTCCGATCAGGTGGACACGGAGCGACACACCCGATGCGGCGACACGAGCCGACACGATGCCACCGACAACGGTGCCGAGCGACCACAGTCCGTGGAGGCGGTTCATCACCGGTTTGGTACGACGGGCACTGATCCACGAGCCCTGCATGTTCATCGGAACATCGACGATCACATCGAACACGCTGAAACCGGCCAGGGCGGCGACGAGCACGAGCGGATGCTCGGCGAGACCGATCACGGCGAGACTCGACACGAGAAGAAAGCCACCGACGACAATGACCGACCGAGTGCCGAAACGCTCGATCAGCGGCGAGACGGCGACACTGCCGATGATCCCGATCGCCCCCGCAATCGTCATGAGCAGACCGAGTGTTGCCAGCGAAACATCGACCTGCTCGCGAATCTCGGGAAGCCTCGGAACAAATGACGCCAAGACGGCACCGTTGACGAAGAACTGGGCAGCGACCGACTGCAATGCCCGGCGATCCGTCACTTCAGACATCGCAGCAGGCTACGGCGAGGGACCCAGATCCCGGCGCCTAGGCTCTCCGGGTGGCTGCCAAGGAACCGCACGGAACGAGGGCGACCAATGCGAAGGAAGACCTCTATCGAGAACGGGTTCGGGCCTGGGTTTTCTACGACTGGGCGAACTCGGCCTTCGCGACCACCATCCTGGCCGCGGTACTGCCGGTCTACTATTCGACCGTTGCCGGCTCGACACTTGCCTCGCCAGCCGCAGCAACGCGCTACTACACCCTCACCCTCAGCGCCTCCGTTCTCATCGTCGCGATCCTCAGTCCGATTCTGGGAGCCGCCGCCGATGAGGCGGGGTGGAGGAAGCGATTCCTCCTGATCTTCGCGACGATCGGGATCGTCGCGACCATCTCGATGTTCGGGATCGGCGAGGGTGATTGGCTGATCGCTTCGATCCTTTTTGCCATCGCTCGGATCGGGTTCGGGACATCGAACGTGTTCTATGACTCGCTGCTTCCGCACGTTGCCCGAGCCGACGACATCGATCGGGTCTCGGCCCGAGGCTATGCCTTCGGCTACCTCGGTGGCGGTCTGCTGCTCACCGGGAACGTCATCGCAATCTTCGCCCTTCCCGACGACAATTTCGGGGTTCGACTGAGCTTGGCATCGGTCGGGATCTGGTGGGCCCTGTTCTCGATGCCGCTGATCCGATCGGTACCCGAACCGCCCGGTCTGGGCACCCGAAGCGTGCTCGAGGCGGTGAGATCGGGCGTTGGCGACACGATCACCACGCTGCGAGGGCTGGGCGAACTCCCCGATCTCAAGCGCTTCCTCATTGCCTTCCTGATCTACAACGATGGCATCAACGCAGTGATCACCGTTGCCGCCATCTACGGCGCCGAACTGGGTTTCGGAGCGATCGAGTTGACCCTCGCCATCCTGCTTGTCCAGTTCGTCGGCATTCCCTACAGCCTCCTCTTCGGTTCGTTGCTCAGCGCCGATCGAGTTCGCCGCCGTTTTCTCACTGCATTCGTGATCGCGAACATCGTGTTGCTCCCGGCGGCAGGAATCGGTGCTCGCCTCTTCACCCCCAGCGACGTGAGCGGCGTTTCGCTCGACGGATTCGTGGAAGAAGGTGTCGTCGAGATCGATCGAGCATCGAGCCCGGTCGTCTTCGGTTGGTCCGGTCAGTCGATCGAGGTCACCTACGACACCGGACCCGACAATGGCGACATTGCGGTACTCGTCGACGGCAACCCATACCTCGATGACGATGGCGAACTCTTCGTCATCGACACCGACAACCCAACCGATCGCACCGGCGAATCAGAGGTGATCGAGCTCGACGCCGCAGGCGATCATCAGGTCACCCTTCAGCTCATCAGCGGCTCGGGCGAGCGGTTCCGAATCGAGTCGATAGAGGTGCTGCCGCCGCCCCGATCGTCGAGCATCCCGACCATTCTCGTGCTGATCGCGGCAACGCAACTCGTCGCGGCCGTAGCGGCGGCGATTTTCGGTCGCCGCTTCACCGGCCTGGCCGACGGGCTCACGACCAAGGGCGCCATCACCATCGCTCTGGTCGCCTACAGCGTGATCGCCGTTTGGGGATTCGCGCTCGACTCTGTCGTCGAATTCTGGTTCCTTGCATGGCTCGTTGCCGTCTGTCAGGGCGGAAGCCAGGCACTCTCTCGGTCGCTGTTCACTCGGCTCATTCCCGAGCGCCGTAGCGGCGAATTCTTCGGGTTCTTCTCGGTGGTCTCGAAGTTCGCCTCGTTCATCTCGCCATTGGTGTTCGTGCTCAGCATCACCATCTTCGATTCGAGCCGGCCCGCAGTGCTTTTCCTTCTCGTCTTCTTCGTTGCCGGCATCTACCTTCTGCGATCGGTCGACGTCGAACGGGGGCGAGATGTCGCCCGTCGCCTGTCAGACGTCGGCTGAATCGAAGAATCCGGGCTCGCCTGCCGCCCGCAGGAGCAGTTCGGCGACGTCGGCCGGTTTCTGGGCGTGCACATCGTGGTGAGCGGGCGCGAACCACTCCGATCGAGCGACGGGAGCGAGCGATACTGCCCGCTCGATGGCCGCCCGCTTGTCGAGCGCATGTTCGCCACCTGACTCGTCGTCCGCCCCAATCAACAGCAGAGGTGCATCGACCGCTGGAAAGCGGCTGAACGGATCGTGCTCCCACAGGCCGCGGAGAACAGCCAGATGCCGTTCACGGGTCAGCCAGGGCGCGACCGTCGGCTGATCGCCGGTCGAGATCTCGAAGTTGGCGAGTGTGCCCTGCCGTCCTTCCTCGGGCCAGTCGGCGGCCGACGACATGATCCACGCCTCGATCTGCGACAGTGGCGTTCCCGCGAGCGGCGGGGGAGCAAGTAGCCGTAGAGCGTCGTCCCAGTCGGGGAAGCGGCGGCGCAACTCGATCGCTCCGCCGTCGACGCCGACAACGAGGCTGACGCGTTCAGGGTGCCGGAACGCCGCCTCGACAACGACGTTGCCGCCCCAGGATTGGCCGACGAGGTTGGCCGTTGACCAACCGAGAGCATCAAGAAGGTGGATGAGGTCGTCGGCAACGGTCTCCATGTCGAATGGTCCGTCGACCTTGCTCGACCGCCCGTGGCCCCGCTGGTCGACGGCAACCGCGAGATGTCCGGCCTCGGCCAGTCGCCTGCCGACGCCGTCCCAGAGCCGAGCGTTCGATGCCAGCCCATGCACGAGCAGCCAGGCCGCTCCCGTCGGCGGACGGTCGGGTTCCCACCACAGCGTTCGCAACTCGATGCCCGAGGCAATCGGGATCATTCGGGAATGGTCGGCCCGCTCGAACGCCGCCGTCATCCGAGGTCGGGGAGGTCGATCATCACCGCACCATTGGCGCCCGATTCGTTGGCCGCTTCGAGAACGGCAACGACGGCTCGGCTCTCGCGAGGGTCGACCGCTATCGGTTCCCCGAGAAGAAGGTGGTCGGCGAGGTTGCGATGGAATCCCCAGCCCGGATGCTGAGCCGGGGGCAGCGTGGTGGTGGTGATCCCGTAGCCGCTCTCGTAACGCGCGAGTTCGAGATCCACCGGCGCCTCGGCGTGGTGATGCCAGGCATCGAGGTGACCGCGACCCGGTTCGAGCCGTTCGTTTCGCAGCGGCCGGTAGTGACCGGCGATCGTTCCTTCGGTGCCCTGCACGTAGAACTTCGGACGGCGGACGGCGGCGATGTCGCTCTGGCGGAACGTGGCCTCACGACCGTCGTCCCATTGCATCCACACCGATAGCTGATCGACATTGCTGGTGTCGTGCCAGACCCGTGTGTGGCTGTTGCCCAGCACGCGCCGGGGTGCCGAGCCGTAGAGCTGGAGGATCCAGTCGACGTGATGGGACCCCCAGTCGTAGACCGCACCACCCGAGATCGAGTCTTCGGAGTGCCATGCCCGGCAGGGGTGCTCGAAGCCGCCGACGAACGTCTCGATGTTGAAGACGTCACCCAGTCGTCCCCGATCGATTGCCATGCGCAGCGCAAGGTAATCGCGGTCCCAGCGACGGCTCTGATGCACGGTGAGCGTGGTGCCGTTTGCCGCGGCTGCTGCCAGGAGTTCATCGCCCTGGGCCAGAGTGAGACACATCGGTTTCTCGACAACGACGTGCTTGCCTGCGGCGAGGAGTTCGAGTGCGAGGGAGGCATGAAAGACCGGTGGAGTTGCGATGATGGCAACGTCGACGTCGTCGTCGGCTGCGAGAGCCGACGCCTCGGCGTAGGTTCGCAGCGCGGGGAAGTCCGCCCGCGCTGCGTCGAGGCGGGCAGGCGAGGTGTCGACAGCAACGACGAGTTCGAGACCGTCGGTCTCGGTGCAGGCCAGACCGTGGGTGTACCCCATGCCCCCGAAGGGTCCGTAGCCGACGACGGCGACGCCCATCGTTGCCGGAGCCCGCTCGAGTGGGCCGATCAGGAGGCGGTCGACGAAGCGGCCGATCACCGGGTGCTGTCGGGCCGGACCGACATCGAGGCCACAGCCGACGACCATGCCGTGCCCGACTCGGCGAACGGTGAGGATCGGCCGATGCTCGAATCGGACGCTGGAGCTGGCGGCGACCTCGGCGTCGGGGGCGATCATCCGAAGGTGTCGCAGACCACTGCGAACGGGCACCTCGCCGTCGAGCCGAATCGCCTCCGGTCGATCAGCCAGCGTGACGAACCATTCGGCGTCGGCTTCGGTGTCGGAAACCTCGGCCCCGGCGAGCGCTGCTCCGGCATGATCCCCGGGCTGTAACACCAGGAGAAGGCGGCCACCGCGGCGCACGTGGTCGTGCAATGCGGTGAGTTCGCGGTCGGTGAGGGCATCGAGCGAGGTGGTCATGACCGTCGCCTGATCGCCGAGGTCGATGCTCGTGGAGGTTGTCGTCATCCCCGGCGAACGTAGCTGGCGCCGGTTGTCCGCGCTTGATCAAGCGAGCTGGCGTGACCGATCGATGGCGAAGCCTTCATAGCCGCCGGCGGCGACTCGATCACAGATCTCGACGTAGGGCGGATAGCCGAGCAGGGGCATGAAGACCCGCTTCTTGCCCGGGATGTTGGCGCCGAGGTACCACGAATTGCAGCCGGTGAACAGGGTTTTCTCGGCAACGCCGTTCACATGATCAACCCATTGATCTGCGGCGTCGTCGGTCGCCTCGATGGTCTGATGCCCCTCGGACCGCAGGTGCTCGACACAGTCGCCGATCCAGCCGACGTGCTGTTCGATCGACACGATCATGTTGGTCAGCACCGACGGACTGCCCGGCCCCGAGATCGTGAACATGTTCGGGAACCCGACAACGCTGAGGCCGAGGTAGGTGACCGGTCCCTCGGCCCAGGCATCGCCGATCGAGCGGCCGTCGCGGCCCCGGATGTCGATGCGCAGGATCGACCCGGTCATGGCGTCGAATCCAGTGGCAAACACGATGGCATCGAACTCGTACTCGTTGCCTCCGGTGACGAGACCGCCCGGTGTGAGCCGTTCGATCGGGGCCCGGCTGACATCGACCAGATCCACATTGGGCCGGTTGAAGGTCTCGAAGTAGCCGGTGTCGACGCAGAGACGCTTGCAGCCGATGGTCTGTTTCGGGGTGAGGAGTTCGGCGGTTGCCGGGTCGTTGACTGTCTCGGCGATCTTGCGTCGGACGAACGCCGCCGCGGTTGCATTCGATTCGGCATTGATCGAAAGATCGCCGAATGCCCGCATGAAACCGAAGCCGCCGTCGCTCCACCGAGCTTCGTAGGCGTCCTGGCGTTCCTCGGCCGAAGCAGCGAGCGCCGAGGCGTCGTTGCGTGCCATCCGTGACCCGAACGCACCGTTCTGGAGACTGTTCTGCGCTCGGAAGTCGGCGTAGTTCGCCTTGATGTCGGCCACCGTGTCGGGATCGAGCGGACCGTTGTGGGCCGGGACGGCATAGTTGGCGGTGCGCTGGAAGACGGTCAGATGCTCGGCTTGCTCGGCGATGATCGGGATCGACTGGATGGCTGACGAGCCGGTGCCGATGACGCCGACCCGCTTGCCGGTGAAATCGACGCCCTCGTGGGGCCACTGTCCGGTGTGATAGGTCGGACCGCCGAATGACTCATGCCCTTCGAACTCGGGCATGTTCGCCGACGAGAGACAGCCGACGGCGAGAATGAAGAAGCTGGCGTCGAGTTGCTCGGGTCCGGCTGCGCCGTCGGTGGTGACGACCCAGCGTTCGTGCTCCTCGTCGAACACGGCGGCGTTCACACTCGTTTCGAACGCGATGTCTTGTCGGAGGGCGAAACGATCGGCAACGTGGTTGGCGTAGCGGAGGATCTCGGGCTGAGCGGCGTAGCGCTCGGTCCAGTCCCACTCCTGTTGGAGGGCGTCGTCGAACTGGTAGCTGTACTCCATGCTCTCGACATCGCAGCGGGCACCCGGATAACGATTCCAATACCAGGTCCCGCCAACGCCGTCAGCCCGTTCGATCACCCGGACGGACAAGCCGTCGGATCGGAGGCGATGCAGCATGGCCATGCCGGCGAAACCGGCACCAACGATGATCGCATCGAAACTGTTACTCATCTGCCCAAGTCTACGACGTAGGTGTCAGCGGTCGGTGATCTCGACGCGCAGTCGCTTGTTGCCTTTGCCCTTGGACTCGGTCTTCACCACGCGGAGACGACCGACCTCGCCGGTCGAGCGGACATGGGTGCCGCCATCGGCCTGCTTGTCGAGACCAACGATGTCGACAACGCGTATCTCGGTGACCGCCTCGGGAATCAGGTTGACCTTGGTCCGCACCAAGTCGGCATCGGCGATTGCGGTGTCTCGGGGCAGGAACGAAACAACGATCGGGCGATCGGCCTCGAGCTCGGCATTGACCAGCGCCTCGACCCGTTCGGCGAATCCCTCCGGAAGCGGATCGAACTCGAAGTCCATCCGTGCCTTCAGCGGCTCCATGTTGCCGCCGGTCACCGGAACCGACCACTCGTTCCAAATCACACCGCACAACACGTGCAGCGCAGTGTGGGTTCGCATCAACTGATAACGACGGTCCCAGTCGATCAAACCGCTCACGGTGGTGCCAACCACCGGTGGTACGCAGTCGAGTGTGTGCCAGATGGTCGAGCCAACCTTCGCAACATTCACGACTGCGCCCGACGTGCCGTCGAATTCGATGCTGCCGGTGTCGTGCGGCTGGCCACCACCCGTCGGGTAGAAGGCGGTGGCATCGAGCGCAATCGCTCGGTTGTCGGGATCGACATCGACGACGGTCGCGTCGAACTCACGAAGTTCGGCATCGCGGAGGTAGAGGGCGTCGGTCATCGTGCTCAACCCAGCGTGCCGAGAAGGTCGAGTGCCTGCTCGCAGAGGCCCTCGACCTGCACCTTGTAGAGGTCGGTGTCGACGGAGTCGTCGGCCATGACGCCCTGGAGGTAGCGGGCGAGGACGCCCTCGACGATGGCGGCGAGCCGCCAATTCTGGAACGCCCGGTAGTAGTTCACGCTCGTGACTTCGAAGCCGGTGAGCTCGGAGTAGTGAGCGATCAGCTCTTCGCGGGTGCCGAAGCCGCCGACCGACGTTGGATTGGCGGTCGCCCCTCGGGCCGATTCCTCGCCGGGCTGCACCCAATTGTTGAGGAGGTAGCCGACGTCGGCCAGTACGTCGCCGAGGGTGCACAGTTCCCAGTCGAGGACACCGGCGACGGCACCGTTGGTGGGATCGATCAGCATGTTACCGAGGCGGTAGTCGCCGTGAACGATGCCGGTGTATTTCTGTTCGGGCTTCGCCTCGACCAGGAGCTGGTGCGCCCGCTCCATCTCGGGAAGTTCGCGGGTCTTGGACTTCTCCCACTGTCCGGCCCAACGCTTGAGCTGGCGATCCAGGTACGCCTCCTTCCGCCCGAGTTCGCCGAGTCCGACATCATCGGGATTGGTCAGGTGGAGGTTGGCGAGCACTTGGACGACGCTCTTGCTCGTCGCCGCCCGCAGTTCGTTGCTCGGCATCGCCTCGTTGACGGCTTCGTCGTTGTGGAGCACCACACCTTCGACATAGTTCATGATGTAGAACGGAGCGTCGTTGACGGTTTCGTCTTCGCACAGCCCGAGCGCACGCGGCACCGGGATCGTGGTCTGACCGACGCCCGAGATGATGCGATGCTCGCGGGCCATGTCGTGGGCCGATGCGAGGACCGCGCCGAGCGGCGGACGTCGAAGCACATAGGCAGTGCCATCGCTTCCGGTCACCTTGTACGTGATGTTGGAGTGGCCGCCGGTGATGATCTCGAAGTCGAACGGCCCCGAGGCACCGTCGATGTTGGCTTCGAGCCATTCGGTGACCGGTGCTTGCTTGATGCCGCGGACCTCGGTGTTCTCACTCATCATCGGACCTCGTTGGTTGTCATTCGCTCGGCTTGGAGCTGGGCTCGGCGGACTTTACCTGCGTCGTCTCGCAACGGCTCGTCGACGTATTCGAAGGTTCGAGGCTGCTTGTAACGCACCAATCGCTCGGCGAGAAATTCACGAAGGTCGTCGTCGGTGAGCTCGCCCGCCGGCTGGACGATGGCGTGCACGATGTTGCCCTTGTCTTCGTCGGGAAGGCCGATCACGGCGCACGATGCGACGTTCGGATGCGCGCTGATGGCGGCCTCGATCTCCGCCGGATAGACGTTGGCGCCACCGACGAGAATCATGTCCTTGCGTCGGTCGGCCAAGTAGAGGTAGCCGTCTTCGTCTTTCCAACCAATGTCGCCCAGACACTCCCAGCCGTCGCGAGCCTCGGCCTCGGCACCGATGTAGCGGTAGGTGATTCGGCCGGGCTCGGTTGGTCGCATCCAGACTTCGCCGATGGTCCCCGGTTCCACCTCACTGCCGTCGTCGTCGAGGATTCTGATCTCGCCGGCGCTCGGTCGGCCGACCGAGCCACGATGGGCCAGCCATTCGGTGCCACTGAGCACGGTCGAGGCTTGACCTTCGGTCCCGCCGTAGAGCTCCCACAGCACGTCGGCCCCAAGCCAGTCGATCCAGACTTCCTTCAACCAGGCCGGGCATGGTTCGGCCAGGTGGAAGGCAATCCGCAGACTCCGAAGGTCGTACCGATCTCGGGTGTCGTCGGGCAGCTTCCACATCCGCTGCATCATCGTCGGCACCAGATAGATCGACGTTGCCGAGTGATTCTGCACCGCAGCAAGCGTGCCCTCGGCGTCAAAACGTGGGAGCAGCACGAGGTGTCCGCCCGAGAGCAACGTCAGCCATGACCAGATGAACGGACCGTTGTGATAGAGCGGTCCCGGCATCACCATGGTGTCGTCGGCCGTCGCCCCCAGCAGCTGCGCCATGCCTTGCAGACTCTCGGCGAACACCGATGGATCACCCGACACGATCAGTTTCGGGAGTCCGGTCGACCCGCCCGAGGTCGGAGCTTTCCACGCCGGCGAGACGACATCGGGCAGCGGCGCGTCGGAGGTAGCAGCCGGAGGCTCATAGCCGAGCGGGAACGACGTGCGGCCCTCGACTTCGACACCGATCACGGCGGCAGGATCGGCCAACTCGATGATGGCGGCCAACTCGAGACGGGGCAGACGGGACGAAACGGGCTGCGGTATTGCTCCGATCTTCCAGCAGGCAAGGCCGCCGATCAGGAAATGAACCGAGTTCGGCTCGGCGATGGTGACGAAGTCGCCTGCCGTCACGCCGTGGTCGAGCAGCGTTCGACCCATTCTGGTGGCGGCGCGGTCGAGATCGGCATAGCTCATCGTGACAGAGCCTGATATGTCGGAGCCCACGGTGACCGCGGGGGCATCGGGTTGGGCGACGGCATGGTGGGCGAATTGGGCGGCAAAGGACCGGTGTTTGCTACTCACGTGGTTGCTCTCCGATGTTGGGTGGCGCAGGTCACGCTAGTAGGCAGGGACCAACCGATGAAAACGATGATGATGACCCTGACCATCGGTCAGGGTCGATTCGACGGCAAGATGGTGGGTTGTGAGCGCGCCCCGCCGTCAGAAACCGAGCGACCGACGATGGCTCGCGGCGTTCGTGGCCATGTTGTGCCTCCTGGCCGCGTGCACATCATCCACCTCGGAGTCCGGGATGGAAGATGAGGCCACCGACTCGACCGGGCTCCCGATTCCCGAGCAGCCGATCTCGCCGTCTCGTGAAGCAGTCGCCGCCCTGTCAGGTCGCTTGGCCGTCGTCGATGGACACGAGCTGCGGGTCATGGGCCCCGATGGTTCCGACGACGAACTGATTGCCGGCTCCGAGACCGAGGTGGCGTCGCAGCCGTCGTGGTCTCCCGACGGCTCACGCCTGGCGTGGGCGCAGACCGACGGCATCGACTCGATCGTTGCCGCTGCCGTGCCGCCGGCCGAACCCGAGGTGTCCTCCGGCTTTTCCTCGACGCCTTTCTACCTGGCGTGGGATTCCACCGGAGCATCACTTGCCTACCTCCGCCCCGAAGCTGACGGCCCAAGATTCGAGATGGGCACCGTCGTTCCCGGTGAGCCGCCGGCGGTCGGACAGGTCGGTGCCCCGCTTTTCCTTTCGTGGCGTCCCGATGTCGACGAGTTGGCGTTGCACACCGACGGCGACCGCCTCGAGTTGCTCGAATTGTCGTCGCCCGCGATCTCGATCGCTCCGACCACGGGGCAGTTCACGACGCCGGCATGGATCAACGAGAACGAAGTCCTCAGCGTCGAAGACGGCAAACTGATCGTCCTCGACGTCGAAACCAACGCCGCCCGAGAGTTCCTCGAGATCGGTGACATCACGCGGTTCGTCTTGAGTCCGGATCGGACTCGCCTCGCCTACCTGACCGTCCTCGAAGGCACCCAAACCATCGGTTTCTTGCCGAGCCCAGCACAGCCTGTCGTTCCGGCTGAGGTTCGTTTGCGAGTCTTCGACTTCGAGACGGGACGAGACACGCTCGTCACCCAGGAACCGGCACTGGCCTTCGAGTGGAGCCCGAACAGCGGTCTGCTGTCGTGGCTCGGCGAAGCCGGTGGCGACCACGTGCAGTGGCACATCTGGTCGCAGGCAGGCGAATTCAATGTGCTGTCGCCATACGTGCCGAGTCTTCTCGATCGCAACGCCTACCTTCCGTTCTTCGATCAGTACGCCCAGAGTCAAAACCGCTGGGATCCCGATGCCCAGGCCGTGGTCTATGCGGGCACGATCGGCGCCGAGTCGGGGGTGTGGGTGGAACTGGTCGACAGCGACGCCGGGCCGCACCGCATTTCCGAGGGCGACTACGCCACCTGGAGTCCGCCGAGTGGAGGCGGTGGCGGAGCGTCAGTCCTCTGAATCTTCGGGGTCCTCGGGCTCGGTCACCGGGGCCGATCGCAGCGCGACCTCGACGACCGCGTGGCGTTCCACGGACCGAACTTCGATGATCCAACCTTCGATCGTCACCGACTCGCCCGCTTCGGGAATGTGGCCGAATTGGTCGAGCGCCAGGCCGGCAACGGTGGTGTAGTTGCCCGATGGGAGGCTGATGCCGATGTCCGTCAGATCGTGGATCGGGAACCGTCCCGGTAAGACCACCGTGCCATCGGGTTCGTACCGGACCGAAGCGAGGTCGGTGTCGCTCTCGTCGTAGATCTCGCCGACCAGTTCCTCGATGAGATCTTCCATTGTCACGATCCCCTCGGCGCCTCCATGCTCGTCGACGACGAGCGCCATCTGACTTCGCCTGGCTTGCAGATCACGCATGGTCGTGAGGACTCGAGCCTGATCGGGAAAGACCGGCATCTCGAGTGCGACGGCCGATACCGGCTGATCGGGCGCGCTGAGCAGATGGCGGAGATGGACGACCCCGATCACGCTGTCGAGTTCGATCCCCGCCACCACCGGTGCTCGGGAGTACCCGGCGTCGAGCAGAAGCACCGCGCCCTCTTTGCCCGACAGGTCTTCATGGAGCGACACCACATCGCTGCGAGGAACGAGCACCTCGCCGAGTGTGCGGTCGGCGATCTCGAAGGCGCCGTTGATGATCAGACGCTGCTGCGGGGTGAATGATGTCTGGGCGTCAACGAGGTCTCGGAGTTCTTCCGCGGTGACTTCCTCCCGCTGGATCGACGGATCGCCACCCATCAGTCGGACCGCGGCATCGGTCGAGTGGGAGAGCAGCCACACCGCGGGCCGGGTCAACACGGTCAGCGCCGCGAGCGGACGGGCCATCACGAGGCCCCAGCGCTCGGCCTTTTGCATTGCCACTCGCTTGGGCGCCAGCTCACCGAAGACCAGCGTGAGATAGGCCAGCACGAGCGTGACGACGATGACGGACGTTGCCCCAGCGGCGCCACCCAGGAAACTCAAGGGACCCTCGAGTGGTTTGGCCAACGAGACCGCAGCCGTTGCCGATGCCAGGAAGCCGGCAAGGGTGATGCCGATCTGGATGGTGGCCAGGAATTGGTTGGGTTGGCGAGCCAGTTTGGCCAGCCGGGCCCCCGACTTCGATTCCTCTTCGAGGCGGTGGAGCTGACCTTCTCGCAGCGACACCAACGCAAGCTCGGTGCCGGCGAACGCCGCATTCAGCATGATCAAGATGAAGACGAGCCCGAACTGGGGAAGGAGTCCATTCACGTTGGGGCCCTAATTCGAGAGGAGTGCGTCAGGGTTGGCGGCGATCCACGCAACGGCGTCGACCGGCTCGGGCTCGTAGTACCCCGGTCGTAGGACGACGAGGCCGGCGGCCGACCGGAAGAACACGTCGTAGGCGTGGTATCCCCGGTAGGCGAGTTCGTTGCGTTCGATCACTGCTGCGTAGTCTTTCACGGCTTCGACGTAGTCGGTCGACCGGTTGTAGGAGAAGAGTGCACCATCGATGTCACCGGGCGCACCAACCTGGGTGAGATAGACCGCAGCGCCGAGGATCGCATCGGCATCGATCGTTGGGTCGCCCTCGCAGCAGCCCTCCCAGGTCGACGGCATGAACTGCATCGGGCCTACGGCTCCCGCCGTCGACAGCCCTTCGATGCGCCCCATTCGCGTCTCGATGAAGTTGATCGACGCAAGCAGCTCCCACGGGACGCCGGTCTCTGCTTCTGCCGATTTGTAGGCTGCGACCAGCTCGTCGACCGGAAGCGGTTCGTCGATACGCCAGGCCGGCATGTTCTCGGCCAGTTTGGTGCTCGTCACCAGGGCCGAGAGGTGTTGGCGGGCCGACCAGTTCGATTCGACATCGACCGCAATCGCAGGATCGACGCCCGCCATCACCCCGGCCGCCCATTCCTCGTTGTCGGCCATGATCCGGTACAGCCGCTGTAACCGCCGGCCCCAACTCGCCGCAACCTCAGAGCTGTTGGCCTCGTCTCGGATGGCCAGCTCGGCTTCGCTGATCGCCGCAGTGAGCCCTGCCTCGTCGCTTGGCAGCGGTCGAGCTTCGGGCAGTTCGGTCGTCGTCGTTGCCTCGGTGGTGGAGGTCGTCGTGGATGGTGCCGTCGTGGATGGTGGCGTCGTGGATGGTGCCGTCGTGGATGGTGCCGTTGTTGTGACCGGAGCAGTATCCGACGATGACCCCGAGCACCCGGCGGCGATCAGGCAAAAGCCGAGTGCGGCCAGTACGCGCACCGATCTAGAACATCGTACGGCAGTGGGCGAGGGGATCATGTCCGAAGAAGGCATCGGCTCGCGACAGTACGCCGCGTTCGGCCCGAATCCGGCGACCCCCGGCCAGCGCCGACGCACTGACGCTGCCGAGGAGGAGCGGACCGAGCGCATCGAGTTCGCAAACGAGGTCGGCTTCGTCGGTCGTTGCCTCGCAGATCTCTGGTGTCACCCGATAGTTGCCCCCGGCCGTGCCAAGGACCAGACGGTCGTCGGTCCGATAGCTGCGAGCCGAGAACGCGGCGGCGACGTCACGAACGGCAACCCATAGGAAGTCGTTGAGATCGTTGGTCCGCAGCACACGAGGATCGGTCAGTAGGTGTTCGAGCGGATCGTCGGGTGCGACCGCCGTCAGCGCAGTGATCTGCCCGACGAGGTCGACCGACAAAATCGTGTGCCACAGCGCGGCGTGCGCATCGGCCGTTGCCGCACAGAAGTCTCGGATCGTGAGGGCATGACGTGGGTGGCCGTTGTCCCAGTCCTGGGTGATCGACCAGGCGGCGAAGCCATCGTCGTGGAGGGCGAAGGTCGAGGTCCTTCCCTTGTCGAGGTTGGCGACGAACCAGGCCTCGTCCCGCGAAATCTCGCCCGGCTGGCCCAGCCGATAGCGGTCCCACCGATCGACGAGAGCGGCATCGAGACCCTCGCGATCGACGATTCGGACGGTCCCCGGTGGCGGCCGGAACTCCTCGTCGATCTGGCCGAGTCGTCGATCGATGTTCGTATGTCGCCATTGGGTTGCGACCCCGTACCCGTAGCGGCGATAGATCGCCCCCTCACTGGCGGTCAGGATCATCACCGGTTCGTTCCGCTCCGATGCCGTTGCGTCGAGTCGCCGCATCATCTCCGACAGCAGACCCTGCCGACGGTGGGTGACCGCAACCGCAATCCATGTGACGGCAGCGACGTCGATCGTTGCACCCCCGGGGAGCGTCAGCTCCTTCTCGTAGGCGCCGCCGGCGGCAACGATGCGGTCGTCGTTGTCGGGATCCTCGCCGATGACGAACCGGTCGAGTGGGATCGTCGGTCTCGCTCGCGCGAGGTCGTCTTTCTTCCACTCCGAGCCGAAGGCCCGACCGTCGAACTCGGCAAGGCGGCCGAAGTCGTCAGCGGTTGGCACACGAAAGGAAACGCTCATCGGCCCAGTACTCATGAAACCAGTGTTACCGCCCCATCGGTTCGGTGCTGTGAGTTTCAGTCGGCCTGCTTGGCTGCCGCTCGGGCTTCGGCCATTGGCGACAGCGTGCGGAGCGGGATTTCTCGGAGCCGGAACGCAACGGCGACGACGAGTAGCGCCATCGGCACCGCCGCCAGATAGACGAGGTGGACGGCGTCGGCAATCGATTCGATGACCGGTGTCTCCAGCTCTGGCGGGAGCTCGCGGATCTTCTTCGGGCTGCCAGTCAGTTCTGACAGATTGAGATCGCCGATCGTTGATTCGTCGATTCGTTCGGCCAGTTCTGATCGGAGCTTGCTGGCCATGAGCGCTCCGTAGAGGGCAACGCCGATGGTCTGACCCAGCGACCGGAAGAACGCGGTCGCCGCAGTGACGACGCCAAGGTCGGAGTACGGAACGGCGTTCTGCACCGACACCGATAACGGTGGCATCAGCATGCCCATGCCGATGCCCATGAGGATGACGAAGGGCACCGCCATGAGGGCCGACGACGACGACGTCAGCAAGGTCAGCCCGGCGATACCGAGGAGCGCCACGATCGGTCCGATCCGGATCAACGGCTTGTAGCGGCCGGTCTTCGACAGGCGCCCGCCGGCGACGATCGATGACAGGGTCAGTCCGACCATCATCGGTGAGAGAATCAGCCCGGATTCCGTGGCACTGGTTCCGGTCACCACCTGGAGGAAGAGTGGCAGGAACACGTTGGTGCTCATCAACGCCGCGCCAGTCAAGACGCTGAGGATCATCCCGATGGCGACGATGTCGTTGGAGAACAGCCGTAGCGGCAAGATGGGTTCCTCCGCTCGATTGCCTTCCCACCAAATGAAGCCAACCGAACCCACGACTCCGACGGTGATCAGCCCGAGAATCAGTGGTGATGACCAGGCATGATCGTCTCCGCCGATACTGGCCGCGGTGAGCAGGGCGCTGACGCCGACGATCAGAAGGCCTGCACCCTCCCAGTCGATCCGCCGCTCGATGCGGGTGTGCGGCATTCGCAGCACGGCGGTGATCACACCGAACGTGATGAGACCAATCGGCAGGTTGAGGAAGAAGATCCATCGCCAGCCCAGGAACGATGAGTCGACGATGAGGCCGCCAAGGAGCGGTCCGGCCAGCCCGGAGAGGGCGTAGGTGCCGGTGAAGTAGCCCATGTAGCGACCTCGGTGTCGGGGTGAGACGATGTCGCTCATCACGATGAACCCGAGCGACTGGAGCCCGCCACCGCCGATGCCCTGCAGGGCTCGGAAGAGGACGAGCTGGGTCATGTTCTGGGCGAGCCCGGCCAGAATCGATGCCGCGATGAACGAGATGATGGCGAACTGGTAGACCACCCGCCGTCCGAGGAGGTCGCTGACCTTGCCGTAGAGCGGAGTGGCGGCGGTCGAGGTGACGAAGTAGGCGGTGACGACCCACGTGAGCTGGTCGAAGCCCCCGAGCTCGCCAACGATGGTTGGCAGGGCGGTCGACACGATCGTGCCGTCGACAGCGGCGAGGAAGATGCCGAGGAGGAGGCCCGAGAGAATCACCATGACTTGGCGATGCGTCAGCTCGCCCTCGGTGGTCTGCTCGGGCTGTTCGACGGTTGCCATGTCCTTGCCCTCGTTCGGGTGACGCCTACGGTTGTAGGTCGACTGGGAATCTATGTGTGAGTCGTTGCCTAGGCGAAATCCGTGACGGGCCGCGTCGGTGCCCCCGCTGGGGGCGGGGGTCGCCGAAGCTCGTATGCGTCCTGCCCTTGGGACTCGCCGGCAGGACGATCGCCGGGGTCGGGTTACGGGATTGGTGGCCAGAGTCCCATGTTTTCGAGCCGGGTTTTGTGGCGGTGGCATGGCCCGCATCTGCTGCCACCATTGGTGGGGCTGGTTGTGCCGCCGTCGGTGTGCCGTTTGATGTGATCGGCTTCACAGTGCCACGAGGCGGTGTCGCAACCGCCGCCGGTGTTGAGTGTGTTCAAATACATAGGTGAAGTCGAGAGTAGTCAACGAACAACCAGCGTTTCGTCGCACGGTGCGGCCCGCGACTCTTCGGACCTTGTTGCGGTCGCGCCGACTACGTTGCCTGCGTGAAGGATCAGCCGATTCGATATCGATCTGGAGACGAAGACAGCGCCCGGTGGCTCGACTTCGAGCCACGCCACGGTGACATCGTCATCAGCACGAGATCCAAGTCGGGCACCACCTGGGTGCAGATGATCTGCGCCCTCCTGATCTTTCAGTCGGCCGAGCTTCCGAAGCCGTTGCCGGAGCTATCGCCGTGGCTCGATTGGCTCATCCTGAAGAAAGACGACCTCTTCGCTGATCTCCAAGCGCAGACGCATCGCCGATTCATCAAGACGCACACGCCGCTCGACGGGCTCCCAAATGACAATCGAGTCACGTACCTCGTCGTTGCCCGACACCCGCTGGATGCCGCCGTCTCGCTGTACCACCAGAGCAACAACATCGACCGTGAGCGAGTGGCCGAACTCGCTGGTAATCCAGAGCTGCTCAAGCTGAAGGAACTCCCGCCGCTGGACCAGTGGCTCCGTCGATGGATCGAGTCTGATGTGAGCCCACAGGCCGAACTCGATTCATTCAACGGCGTGTTCCATCACCTCACCGACGCGTGGGCTCGTAGGGAGCAGTCGAACGTGGTGCTCGTGCATTTCGCCGACCTCCTCCACGATCTCGGCGGCGAGATGCGCCGAATCGCAGCCGCTCTCGAGATCGACGTTGCCGACGAGCGCATCGGCGAGTTGGCGCAGGCCGCCACCTTCGAATCGATGCGGGCGAACGGCGACAGCTTGGCCCCCGACCCCGCGGGAGCGCTGAAAGACAAGACCCGCTTCTTCCGGTCAGGCCGGTCAGGCGCCGGCATCGAAGCTCTGAGCGCCACGGACCTGGCCGCCTACCATTCGAGGGCAGCTCAGGCCGCGCCGGCAGATCTTCTTGCTTGGCTGCATCGGAGCTGATCTTCCTGGCGAGGGTCGATCACGGGATCTCGTGCCTGGGTGCGTCGGACCGACCTACTCCGCCGAGCCGAGGTCGGCGTTGAACACGGCCTGACGCTTCTCGCGGAACGCTCGTCCGCCTTCGGCTGCGTCGGGATGATGGTCGGTCACCGCGGTGCGGGCGGCGATGTCTTCGAGCGAGTGTGCCCACGTCTGCTCGGCGGCCAGGTAGATCGAGCGTTTGAGCATCCGCATCGCCGCTTGGGGACCGTTCGCCAGCTCGACAGCCAGCGCCATGGCCGTGTCCATCAGTGCGTCGTCGTCGGTCACCTCATTGAGGAGCCCGAGCTCGAATGCGGTCTCGGCGTCGACGATCCGTTTGCGCATCATGAAGTCCATCGCACCGGCGACCCCAAGGTGTTGCACCAGGAGGAACTGACCCCCTTCGTCGGGAAGGAGACCGAAACGCAAGGTGGCGCTCCCCATCTTCGCCGACCGGGCGGCCAGCCGGAAGTCACACGCCAGCGCGAGGGAGAAGCCGGTCTGGATGGCATAGCCGTTGATGGCGGCGATGGTGAGCTTGTCGAGATTGCGAACTGCGGTGTTCACCGTTTGGGAGAGGACACGCAGCCCGTTGTAGGTGCCCATGGCGCTGTGATGGCCGGGGTAGATCGGGGGCACCTCGGCGTTGGAGCGATCGGGCTCCATACCGCTGAGGTCGTCACCGGCCCAGAATGCTTGGCCTTTCCCGGTGAACACCACGACCCGCACGGTGTCGTCCATCTGGGCCTGGGTCAGCACCTCGACGAGATCCCGCTTCATTGCGGAGGTCGACGCGTTGAGCCGATCGGGGTTGTCGAAGGTGATCACGACGATGCCGGGGTCGTGAATGTCGAGATCGAAACCGGTGAACTGACGAGGCGAGGCGAACAATGAATCCATGCGCTCGGTCTACTACGGCCGGCTACAGGTCAGCGAACGAGCGACAGTACCCGCTCGGCGAAACGGGCGGCGTCGTTGAGAGGGTCGAACGGGCTGGGGAAGAACGCCAGGGCGTCAGCGCCGGCCTCGGCCATCGAGTCGATGTAGGCGGCTGCTTCGTCGGGGGTGCCGATGGCGCCCAGTTGGCCCCACCACTCCTTCGGCATTGCGGCCACTGCCTCTTCCCAGCTGCTGCCGGCAGCTCGGTCGGCGAGGTCGTCGTAGAAGTCGAGCATCATCAGCCCAATGTGCGGGTCGGAGAGCACACCGGCAACGAACGGGGTTGCGATGGCTCGAGCCAGATCACCGTCGTCGTTGACGACCATCGATGCGAAGATCGTCATCCGATGGGGCTCGTCGACCCAGCCTGCCTCGGCCTCGCCCAACGCGACCTGTTCCCGCGCCCATCGGAGGTAGGTCGGACTGCAGAGTTCGGCGAGGATCGTGCCATCGGCACTGCGCCCGGAGAGCTGCAACGACTTTGGCGAGCGGACCCCGGCCGACACCAGCGGCACGATGGTCGGTGGCGTGGCAAGCGCAACGTCATCGAGCGAGACGTAGAGGCCGTCACAGGTGACTCGCTGTCCATCGAGCAATTGTCGAACGGTGGTGATCGTTTCGTCGAGCACGGCCAGCGGTGAGGCCTTGCGGGCACCGATCTGGCCCATCCATTCCTGCACGCCGTGGCCGATGCCCGCGTGAAATCGCCCTGGGGCCAGTTCGGCCAGTGTCGTGATCTCCATGGCGGTGATGGCTGCGTTTCTGGCAGCCGCTGGCATGATCCCGATGCCGACCCCGATGCGCTCGGTGGCCGTCAGTGCGGCTGCAGCCAGTGTTGGCCCGCTGGTGTAGAAGCAGTCCTCGATCACCCAAAACTCGTCGTAGCCCAGCGTCTCCGCGGCTCTGGCGTGTTCGACAACGACGCCAGAAGAGAATTCACGGTGAAAGCACAGTCCGAAATCAACCACCCGTCGAGCGTAGTGCGCGTCCCGCTACGGGACGTCCTGCTATGAGCCGGTTGCGACCTCACGATCGGGCTCCGATGACCACCCCGACCATGAGCCGACATAGAGCCGAGGGCGGCCGAGTCCGGCGTGTTCGGCGGCCAAGATGTTGTTGCAGGCGCTGACGCCCGAACCGCAATAGACGATGGCGTCGGCGTCGACGCCGGCACCGGTGAAGCGCTGAGCAAGCTCGGATTGGGGGAGGAACCGGCCGTCGCCGAGTGTGCCGTCGATGTTGGCGGAGAACGGGAGATTGATGGCACCGGGGACGTGCCCGGCCTTCGCATCCATTGGCTCGACGTCGCCCCGATAGCGCTCGGCCGCCCGACTATCGACGACCACGCCACCGGCAATGCGATGAGCTTCGACGGTGTCGGCGTCGACCATGGCATCGGCAGGCCACGCCCGGACGCGCCGCTCGACGGCAGTCACATCGGCGGCATCGCCTGTCTCGAGTGCATCGTTGCCGTTCACCGCGATCCAGGCGCCCAAGCCACCATCGAGAAGCGCAGCATCGGTGCCGAGGATCCGCAGCATCCACACCAGTCGACCGGCGATCATGCCGCCGGCGTCGTCGTAGGCGATCACCGTCGCGTCGTCACCAATGCCCTGCTCCCCGAGACCCTGTGCGAACACGGCGGGGTCGGGCATGGGATGTCGCCCGAGACCCGGCGCGGCAGGCGCGGCCAGCACGGTGTCGAGATCGATGAAGCGGGCACCCGGAACATGGCCACCGAGAAACGCGTCTCGCCCGACTCGGCCGTCGAGATAGGAGCGAACGTCGCAGACGATCACCTCGTTGCGATGAGCGTTCAGCCAGTCGAGGTCGATGATGGGATCGATCATGGTCATGGATCAGCCCGCCAGGTACTGGTCGGCCAGGCCGGAGATCGTGGCGTGGAACTCTTCGACGCAGTCGGCAATCACATCGGCAACCGGACGAATCGCATCGATTCGGCCCTGCACCTGGCCGCTCAGGGCGATGGCGGCGTTCATGTCGCCCCCGAAGTACAGATCAAGCGCATTACCGAAATCACCGAACACATTGTGCTCGGCGAACTGTAAACCGAGCGTGCGTTCGGTTTTGATCGCCCGCAGCGCCGGGGAATGACGCTGATTCAAGAAGACCGTGTCGGTTTCGGATCCGTTGATGATCGCCTGCTTCCAGTTGTCGTGTACTGGACTCTCGGCCGACGACACCATGCGGGTCCCCATCTGGACTGCCTCGGCGCCGAGCGCGAACGCGGCCGCCATCGAACGACCGTCGACGATGCCCCCGGCGGCGACGATCGGAACATCGACCTTCGATCGGATGAGCGGAAGGAGGACCATCGAGGCAACGGGATCAGGGTTCTTGAAGCCGCCACCCTCACCGCCCTCGACGACCAGGCCGTCGACTCCAGCCTCGACCGCTTTCATTGCTCCCTTCAAGGTGGGGACCACGTGGAAGACGGTCAATCCTGCCTCTTTCAGGAGGCCGGTGTAGGCCTGCGGATTTCCCGCCGACGTCGTCACGAACTTCACACCCTGATCGATCACGAACTGCACGATGTTCGGATCCCGCACAAATGCCTGGGCGATGTTGACGCCAAACGGCTTGTCGGTCAGATCTCGCATCTTCAGGATTTCATCGCGAACGTTGTCGAGTTCGCCCGAGGACGTCTCGATGATGCCGAGGCCACCGGCGTTCGATACAGCAGACGCAAGCTGGCTCCGCGCGATCCAGCCCATCGGGGCCTGCACGATCGGAAATTCGACCCCCAGGAGTCGGGTGATGCGGTTGTCGAAGGCTGCGGCGGAGGATGAGGTCTTGGTCGATGAATCGGTCACGCCGCAGACCATGCCACCGCTCAGTGTCGACTGTCGAGCGGGCCCTCGCGGTTGAGCAGTGCCTCGATCGCGGTGGCATCGAGATGACCGGTATGACCGGGGCAGGAAGCGAGGTAGACCGCGGCTTGGGTCCGGTCCCAACCACGAAGCTCGGCCAGCCCGTCGGCGATGACCCGCAGGTAGGAGTGGTGAGCAGGGCCAACCGTGTCGACCGGGGTCGTGCCGGTGAACGTGAGCACCGGCTCGCCGCTGATCGACCCGACGTGGAGCAGGGTGCCATACCACGTGGGGTAGAGAGCCATGCGGCCATGCTCGGTGAGCTCGTCGAGATCGATCGACACCGCATC
>RCMY010001077.1_pt1 | contig 25938 bp, 29 predicted proteins | sample 2041341 | NCBI WGS metagenome assembly RCMY01 (sample SAMN09708234, study PRJNA481090) | Marine sediment metagenome, whole genome shotgun sequencing project.
GTCAACGAGTACGCATCCTGGCGGGGACGGCGTGAGCGGTCAGCCCCACGGCCCTCGCCGAATGAAGCCAAGGTTGAGGAAAAGACCTTCCGAAGCAGTGTTGCCGTCGGTAATCGTCGCGCCGACATCGTTGACTCCTGACGTCACCAGCGAGCTCAGCAGCAAGCGCACGGCATCTCGACCGAGACCCGTCCTCTTTCGATCGGCAGCGACGACGACGGGATTGACGTAGTGAACGCCGTGGCCTACTGAGACAAAGGCCATGGCGACCACCCGATCGTCCTCGGTCACGACGAAGGACTGGTCATGGATCATGTTGGCCAAATAGTGATCAACGGCCTCGAGAGCGTCGTCGAAATTTTCGTCCTCGTCGTCGATTGTGCCCCGGTAGGCGTCGAGCATGAGGGCTGCCAGGACGTCCCGGTCGTCACCGGACGCCCGGCGCGTCTGCCGTTCGGCTGCCGGCGGTTCGACAGTGATCGGCGAGAGTCGGTACTCGCTTCGTGTTCGCGCCATCGCTGAGATCTCCTTGAGTTCAGTTTCTCCTACTAACCAATCATTTTCGCAGCTTGTGAAGGCTGAGGAAGCTGAATTGTTTGTCGGATGGACCGCCTGCCATCTGGCAGACTGGCACGGCTACTCAGATCGGTGCACGTCTACTCTGCGCTGAACCGCGGCGAGGAGAACATATGACTGAACACCACCTGAGCGATGAAGTCGTCCATCCGTACTGGGATCGCGAGGTTCCCGTACGGCTCGAGATCGAGTCAGGTGACGTGGTTGTCATCGAGTGCGCCGAACCGATCGGGCAGGTCACCCCTAGCTGGACCAATGAAGATTTTGCTGAGGCCGATCCGAGCCTGGCACACGCCTTGAGCGGGGCGATCTATGTCAAGGGCGCCCAACCGGGTGACACCCTTGAGATCGACATCGTCGACATGCGCCATAAAGGTTGGGGTTGGAGTGGGCACATCCCTCACTTTGGCCTACTTGCCGATGATTTCGACTCGGCCTACATCCATCATTGGGAGCTCGACGGCGACGTGTGTCGGTTCGTGGACGGAATCGAGGTCCCCGCGGAGCCGTTTCCGGGAGTTGTGGGCGTGGCACCAGCTGAGTCCGGCCGGTTTGATACGTTCCCACCTCGGTACAACGGTGGAAATCTCGACACCCGTGATCTCGTAGCCGGTTCCACTGCCTGGTTGCCCGTCTTCGCTGAAGGTGCGTTGTTCTCGATCGGCGACTGCCACAGCGCCCAGGGCGATGGCGAGGTGTGCGGCACCGGAGTCGAGTCACCGATGACGGCCACCGTCCGGCTTACCGTTCGTACAGACATGCCGATCAAGGAGTTCCAGGCTCGGCGCCGGACCCGGCCAGCGCTGGTCGACTCGGAAGTGCACATCACCACGGCGCATGGCCCAGATCTATTCGAGAACGCTCGAACGGCGACGCGTTACATGATCGACTGGTTGGGCGCCGAACGAGGACTTGATCCGGCAGATGCTTACCTGCTGTGCAGTACTGCAGCCAACCTGAAGATCAGCCAGATCGTCGACGGTCCAAACTGGCTCGTGTCGCTGCACTTTCCGCTTGCGATTTTTCGATAGGGACGCCGTCAAGCGGTCTAAGCAAAGAGCGGGCGAAGATGGTCATTGAGGAAGACGCCCTTTGGATCGAAGCGGCGGCGGACCTCGATGAAATCGTCATAACGGGGAAAGAGGCGGGCCACCCGATCGGCGGTCATAAAGTGGAGTTTGCCCCAGTGGGGTCGACCTCCGAATTCAGCGAACAGGCTGTCACAGGCCCGTAGGTACGGCCAATAGTCGGCGCCCGGCTGACCGGAGATCGATACCACCAGGTTTTCGCGACGGTAGTTCGGACTCATCCACGCCTCCTCGCCTGCGACCACCCGAATCTCCAGGGGATAGATGCTGAGCGGGTGCCAGCGGAGCATAAGACGTCGCATCTCAATCAGGATGTCGCGCCACTGGTCGAGGGGGAGGAAATACTCGACCTCGTGGAAGTTGGGGTCGTAGACCATTGGATAGATCCGGTATGACCGGTCCATTCGCTCATGGAGTCCCAATTCGATTTCGGCGTCAGCCTCGACTTCCCGATATCGTTTCACGACGCAGTCATCGGCTCCCGCTCCATCGAGGTTGTATAGGCGGGCCGACTCGTCGGTTGGCATCCAGAACAGCCCGTAGTGGCGATATGTGTCGACATCGTCTTCGAATGTCTCAAGCATCTGAGCGAACGGCATGATGTCGGTCCGGGCGTGCAGGTGATAGGCCGGTACCACCTTGATCGTCAGCTCGGTCATGATGCCGAGCATTCCGATCGAGGTTTGGAGTGCAGCCAGGTCGTCGGGACTGGACTGGCGGGTTACTTCGACGAGTTGACCGGTGCCATCGACCAGCCTAGCTCCCTCCAGAGTGGCCGAAAATGATGGGAACCGCCTGCCAGACCCGTGCGTGGCCGTGGCGACCGCCCCGGCGATCGCCTGGGTATCGATGTCGCCCTGGTTCGCCAAAGCTAGGCCGTGTTTCCACAAGGGTTTGGCGAAGTCCCCGATGCTGGTTTTGGGCAACGCCCGAGCCAAGAAATGGTCGGAGTCGACGTCGACGACTCCCCGCATCGCCGACGTATCCAGCAAGACGTCGGTTTCAACAATCGGCGTGAACGAATGCGCGGTCCCGGCGGTTCGGATTGTGGATCCGGAGGCGGCTGCATCGGTCACCAGTTGCTGGATCTCCGCCTCGGTCGAGACGGTTTTCACATCGCGCGGCTCGAAGGACTGATTGCCAACCCAGTTCGACCAAATCGTCATTGGCTGATCCTACCTGCGGCGTTACCGAGCCTGCAGGGGCCGCCAAACCGACGGTCGTACACGATCCGCGGCCAGATCCCGCCGTGTACCGTATGGCGTCATGTTGCAATACCTCGCCCTGAACAAACTCGTCCTGGCAGCCTCAGTCGCGCCATCCCAGGCGACGGAAGCGGTCGCTCAGGCTTCGGATGAGATTGCGTTCGGAACGCTCATCATCGGCCTGCTCGGTGGGTTGGCGATCTTCCTATTCGGTATGGATCAGATGACGGACGGTCTGAAAGTGGTGGCGGGGGAGCGGCTCCGATCCATCCTTGGGCGGTTGACAGCCAACCGGTGGGCCGGCATGGCCACCGGCGCGGGTGTGACAGCCGTCATTCAGTCATCTTCGGTCACGACGGTCCTGGTGGTCGGATTCATCACATCAGGGCTCATGACGTTGGAACAGTCACTCGGGGTAATTATCGGTGCCAACATCGGCACGACGGTCACAGCACAAATCGTCTCCCTGAATGTCACCAAATACGCCCTCCTGCTGGTAGCTGCCGGATTCGCCATGACCTTCATAGCTAGGCAGAAGAATCGAGTCGCCCAGGGCGCCGTCGTGATGGGACTCGGTTTGGTCTTCTTCGGAATGGTCATCATGAGCGACGCCATGTCACCCCTGCGAACGTATCAGCCGTTTATCAACGCCATGGCCACGATGGAACGACCCATCGTAGGTATCGTCGCCGCCGGCATCTTCACGGCGCTCGTCCAGTCCTCATCGGCGACCACCGGCATTGTGATCGTTCTCGCGTCCGCCGGTCTGGTGACCCCCGAGGCCGGGATCGCCCTCATCCTTGGTGCCAACGTCGGGACCTCGGCCACCGCCCTGCTCGCCGCCATCGGCAAACCACGCGAAGCCCTGCGAGCAGCTGTCGCTCACACGTTCTTCAACGTGGTTGGCGTGTTGCTCTGGGTGTTCTTTATCGACGAGTTGGCCTCATTCGTAGGGCTCATCGGTGGCGGCACCGCTCGCGAGATCGCCAACGCTCACACAACCTTCAATCTCATCAACGCTGGCCTGTTCATCGGGTTTACGAAACAAATTGCTCAGGCTGTCGAGCGGTTAGTACCCGATCGATCCGCAGCTGAAGAAGCCAAGATCAAGGTCAAGTATCTCGACAAGACTCTGTTGGACACACCGCCGCTGGCATTGGATCGTGTTCGCCTCGAGCTATTGCGGATGTCTGACCGGGTCCGGGTGATGCTCGACGAAATCTTGCCGGCAATTTTGACCGGAACCCGAGACGACCTCGTGGCGATTCAGCGAGCCGATGATGAAGTAGACGAACTGCACGGCTACATCATCCGCTACCTGGGCCATATCGGCCAGAACCCGATGAGCGAAGCAAGTGCCGAAGAGCTTGTCAATCTGATGGAAGCCACCAACAACCTCGAAGCTATCGGGGATCTCATCGAGACGAATCTGGTATCGCTTGGCTTTGCGAGGATTGAGGAGTCGCTGACGGTGTCGATGCCGACCCGGCGGGTCCTTCGGGAGTACCTCACCACCGTCCAGGAGGCTCTGGACTTCGCGATGGTGGCGCTCACCCAAAAGAACGAATCTGCTGCTCACCAGGTCGAAGCGATGAACAAGGAAGTGAAGAGCCTCGAGCGGTCCGCTTCGCTGCATGAAGCGGAGCGGCTGATGGTCGACGCCCCCAATCGGGTGGCGCTCTATCGATTTGAGGTCGATGTCCTCGCCAACCTGAAGCGGATCTTCTATTTCTCTCGCCGGATCGCCCGGCTTTCCGTTCCCGCCAGCGAACGTAGCTCCTTGTAGGTCGACCAGCTAGTCAGCTATCGACAAAAGACGGTAGGCAGGAACCGGGTCAGCTTTTCCTTTGGCGTCGATCGGCCCAGCGGCTTCAGCGGTTACCACATGACGGACCAGATCGTACGTTGTGGCTCCCATAAGAACCTCACCGGGCTCGGCGGCTGTTTCGAGCCGGGCGGCCACGTTCACGGCATCGCCGATCGCTGTGTAGTTGCGTAGCTCATCGCTGCCGATGTTCCCGACCAACACCGAACCGGTGTTCACACCGATCCGAAATCGAGGCAGATGCGGATTCTGTTCGACGATTTCGCCGATGGCCTGCTGCATCCGGTACGCAGCTCGGACCGCCCGTACTGCATGGTCGGGTTGCAGGACTGGAGTGTTGAAGACAGCCATGACGGCGTCCCCGACGAACTTGTCAACCGTTCCGCCTTCATCGAACAGGATTGGCACTGCGGCAGTGAAATACCGATTGAGCAATTCCACGACGTCGCCCGGATGTTGTATGCCTTCTGTGAACGACGTGAACCCGCGCAGGTCCGCAAATAGCACTGTGGCCTCGACTGTCGCCCCTCCCAGCTCAGCGCTGCTCGGGTCGCTCAAGAGCCGGGCTGCCACGCCGGGCGAAACGTACCTACCGAAAAGGCCACGCAGATCTCTATAAACAGTGAGATTCCCAAGTGCCATGCCGAGGTGGTCAGCGAACGACTGGATTAGTTCCCGATCGTGGGTGGCGTCTGACATGCCGGCTGTCTGGAGAGCTCCGAATTGGCGGTCGTGAAACACCACGGGAAAACTTCCCTGACCTTGGCTCGGCTGTTCTTGGCTATCGGTGACAAATCGGTACTCGGCTCCGGTCGCCTTACCGAGCGTCTCGGCTGCCAGCTCTCCGAGTTGTTCCTCGGTCACATCGGCGAGAGGCTGCTGCGCGAGGCTGGCCATTGCCGCCAGTACGGCTGACTGGCGGCGCTCGGTAGCGACGGCCTCGGCCGCCCCCTTGAGGACGTCAGTCTGGCTGGCGCTAAGCCCGAACTGTTGTCCGACGGTCCGGGCGGCTTGCTGGGAGTCGGCGAGCAAACCAGGGTCCTGAAGGGTCGAAATGAGTTGTTCCATGGCCTGGCGAAACTCCGATCTGACCTCCTCGACAGTCGCGGCCAAGGCCACTGAAGCAAACAAGGTGCCGGGACGTCCTTCGCGGCGGAACTGGACGTACGCCGCATACGCCACGTATCCGTAGCTGATGAGGATGACTACGTGCCAGGTCCACCAGGAGAGCTGCCATGGGCGAGAGAAGCCGACGATGACGACAACCTCAGCGAGCAGGATCAGCGACGTGACGAGGGCCATCCCTACGGGTGAGGGACGATTTCGGTAGACGAGGTAGTAGCGGAATGCGGCAATCAGGAACAGTGCGACACCGATCACTTCAAGCGGCAGGAAGAAGTCGACCAGTCCCGATTCCTCAACCGGCACACCGAGGGGTGCAATGTCGTTGACGCTCAGATAGAGCCATCCGGCGGCAATCGCCAGGACCCCGACCGTCAGGCTCGATCGAGAGCGGACGATCGCTTTCGATTGTTGCTCGGACCATTCAATCGACGAGAGGGTGGCCAGTATGGCTGCTACGAATAACCCAGCCGGCATGGCGAGCGAGAACCCGAGGTTGCTGCCGCCTGCCAAAAGCCTGGGTGTCGCGAGAGCATGAACGCCGAAGAAGGCGGCACTTACCGAGTATGACAGTGACATGAGGAATAGGCGAGCGTCGCTTCGAACTTCGGCTTCTCTTCCGATTCGCGTGGCGAGGACGACGTTGCCGAACGCGACGAGCGCCACCAGCCAGAAATGGGTGGGGTTGTGCTGCCAGGTGGCATCTGCCGCGGGTGCGGAGAGCAGAACCGCAACGAATGCCGGGGCTATAGCCATGTGGGTAACCCACACCAGTACGCCGGGCAACGCAGCCGAACGGTTTGCCAAGTTGGAACCTCCGGCGGCTAACCGTACTCCCTTTTGCCCTCGGGCGCGACCGGCTTGTGACCCCCAACGAAGGCGGCCCCCGCAGATGCGAGGGTCGCCGTGTTGAGTCGAGTTTGAGGGCTAGCCGCCGAGTAGGCCGCCGAGACCTTTCTTCACGTTGTCCATCATGCCGCCACCGTCGGCTGCATCTCCGCCGCCGCCCATGAGTCCGTCGAGTTGTGAGGCGATGGGTCCTGGCAGCTTGTCTTTCACAAAACCGATGACCATGCCAACGACCTCTTCGGCCTTGTCAGCTGACAGTCCGGTCTTTTCGGTGATCATTGCGATGAGTTGGTCCACGAATTACTCCTGTTGTTGGTGGGCTGTCCCTTGGTAAGCCCGGTCTCCCCATCGTAGGCGCTCACAACCCGCAACGACTGTGCTTCCACGCAGCTATGGATGTCATAGATGCACAGTCGATCCAGCCGGGGCCGGGGGCAGATGGTCGCTAGCGTGTGCTCATGGATTTCGATATGCCAGCCGATGACGATCCGCGCCGCCTGGCGGTGCGGGCCTGGTTGGCCGAACACCCGGCTCCGACCGGACGCCAGGTATCGGAAGCCGGGTATGTCGTGCCCCACTGGCCAGCGCCGTGGGGTCTAGAAGCGGACCCAATGCATCAAGTGGTCATCGACGAGGAGTTCACCCGGGCTGGCGTGAAACGATCAGACAATGCCATCGGGATCGGGTGGGCCGGGCCGGTGCTCTTGGCGGCCGGCACTGAAGAGCAGCGAAACCGCTATCTCCCGAAGATCCTGAGCGGCGAGGAGTACTGGTGTCAGCTGTTCAGCGAGCCGGATTCGGGCAGCGACCTGGCCGGTTTGTCGACTCGAGCCGTTCGAGATGGTGACGAATACGTCATCAATGGTTCCAAGATCTGGTCCAGCTACGCCCACAAATCACAGTTTGGGATCTTGCTGGCTCGCACCGACCCGAACGCCGCCAAACACAAGGGCATCTCGTACTTCATCATGCCGATGGACTCGCCGGGTTTGACGATGCAGCCGATTATCGACATGTCGACCGCCCATTCGTTTAATCAGGTCTTCTTTGATGAAGTGAGGATTCCGGTCGCCAACCGGGTCGGCGCTGATGGTGACGGGTGGCGCCTAGCGGTTGCCACGTTGTCGAACGAACGAGCTTCGCTATCATCGGGTGGGTCGCTGTGGGGGATAGGACCCACCGCCCGGACGTTAGTGGACCTTGTCCGCGATTCGGGCGGAGTTTCAGACCCGATTGCCCGTGACCGACTGGCGCAGATCTACTGCGAGTCTGAGGTGCTGCGCCTGATGCAGTTGCGCATGTTGAGCGCCCGACTCAAAGGCCAAACTCCCGGCCCAGAAGCATCCGCCCAGAAGATCCTGTCGGACGAGCACGGTCAGCACATCATGCAATTTGCCAAAGACTCCGCCGGTGCTCACGGTCTGCTCGAAGGATCAGGACCGTCTGGCGCCGTGCCGATCCTCGAACGGGACGGCCTCACCGAAATCAACTTTCCTAGCGGACCCGCTAGCCAATTCCCCGAAGTTGATCCGATTTGGCATTACGGGTTCGTGTTCCAACCGGCCCTCACGCTGGGTGGAGGCACGTTCGCGATTCAGCGCAACATCGTGGGCGAACAGGCGCTGGGGTTACCGCGTGAGCCCGACGTCGAGGCCGGAAAGTCGTGGGCTCAGACTCGTCGGGGCTGATCGACGCTGACTGGTCGGGTCGTTTCTCATGGCACCTGCTGGTCGGTTCAGTGCACCGGGGGGCGCTCTCAGGACTCTTAGGTCTTGGTCGGCCACCGTTGCGGGTTTACCCCCAACCGAGTTGGTGCAGGCGCGTCTCGTCCATACCGAGGTGATGCGCGAGTTCGTGGAGCACCGTGGTGCGGATCTCGGACCGGAGCGCATCCTCGTCGAGGCCTAACGCAAGGTGAGCTTCCCGAAAGATCGTGATCGTGTCTGGTAGGAACGCCGAATAGTCGTTTCCGCGATCGAGCAGGGAAACGCCCTCGTAAAGGCCGAGCAGCTCGTCGCCCTCAGCGGCCTGCTCGGGCGTCGGCCGATCCGCGGTAACCACGCCCAGGTTGTCGATGGTGTCATTGACCCAATCCGGCAAGCTGTCCATCACGTCGGCGACGGCCCGCTCAAACTGCGTGCGACTCAAGTTGGAGCCGGAGGTCACGGCAGAGCGGCGGCTCGTCTGAGGAACGCCGCCATTTGCCCGCGGGTGACTGATTGGTTGGGGCAGAAGGTCGTTCCGTCGCCGCAGCCTTTGGTGATTCCGGCGGTGGCGAGTTTTTCGATGTCGGTCTCGAAGACAGACGTGTTGTCATCGTTGAAGTCGATCGCCGGGTCGACGGCAGTCAGTTGGTAGGAGCGCACCAGGAACGCGGCCATTTGCCCCCGGGTGACCGATTGGTTGGGGCAGAAGGTCGTTCCGTCGCCGCAGCCTTTGGTGATTCCGGCGGTGGCGAGTTTCTCTATGTCGGTTTCGAAGATAGACGTGTCGTCGTCAGTGAAATCGATAGTGTTGTCGTGTTCTGTCAGGTTTAGTGCCCGGACCAGGAACGCGGCCATCTGTCCACGAGTGACCGACCGATTAGGGCAGAACTCGGTTCGGTCCGCGTTACAGCCACGAGTAATCCCTTCGCCGGCGAGCCAAATGATGTCGTCGAAGAAGATGCTGCTATCGATGTCCGTGAAGCGGATGTCGATGGTGGTCACGATCGAATGTATCTCGTCGCCCCGGTAGATGGCGGCGCCAGCAGGGTTGGTGCCGGTGACCCCCGGAAACCATTCGGTGACGTAAACGTCGCGGGTGCAGTCAACCAAACGCAGGTAGAACCGGTCCGTGTCGGCAAACTCGGCAAGGGTGAAGTTTCCGTCGTTGTCGGTGGTGTCCGTACGGATGACGGTCAGATCACTTGTTCGGACCGCCTCAGTACAGATCCCTTCGACCGGGTTCAGGCCCGGTCCCACCACGACACCGGTGATCCAGCCGCCCGCGTTCGAGTCGACAGTCATCTCGACTCCGGCAGTGTCGGACCCTTCGACGGCTGCTACCACCGCTGCGCCGTCGTTGATGGGATCGGCAGTCCACAGGTCAGTGCCGTGCCAACTCGCGGACGGTCCCGAGATGCTGAACACGTAGTAATTGCCGGAGGGCAGCCCGGAGATCGTGTAGTTACCGTTGATATCTGTCAGAGCGACGTTGAACGATGATTTGGCGATGCTGAACAGGTTGAAGTCGTCAAGGGTGGCAACGGCGACGACCGTGGCGTTGCTCACGGTGTGACCCTCGTTGTGCGTGACCGTTCCGCTGATGGTGCCAACGGGATTGCGGACGGCGAGATCCAGGGTTTTGTCGCTACTTATGTTGATCGGCGATGATTCCGTGTAGCGGATCGCGCCGTCGTGGAACTCTGACACGTACCGTCCCGCTTCGTCGGCGGTCATCACGTAATAGTTGCCTGGTTCGACCAGCAAGCTATACGTGCCGTCGCTTGCGCTAAGAGCGTCAGGTAGAACGATTTGCAGGGTCGCAGCGTCGGTAAGGAAGACGCTTACACCTTCGACGGGTGATCCGTTGTGCGTGATGGTCCCGCTGAGCGCATGGGTACCCCCGTGGCTTGCTGGTTCGGCGTTGTCGGAGCGACACGAACCCGTGAAGTTGGGCGAGTAGCGGCACTCGGGCTGACCAATGTCCGGCTGGGCGGTGGCTGCTGGAACGGTGATGATGCCACTGAGAGCCACGATCAGGGCGGTGAGGACGGCGACTCTGGTTCTGAAAAACATGCGGAGGTCCCTGGGAAGCGTGCTTCGATCGTACTTGTCGGACGTATGGACTCCAAGGCTTATCGAAATTCGATAAATAATACTTGACTGTTTATCAACAAACATTTATTGTAAAACGATAAACAAATACCGATAAACGGAAAGAGGAGTCCAGTATGAACATGAAGGTAATCAAGATCTCGAAGGTCTCGTTCGACATCCTGTTTGTGGTCGGTGTCATCGGAGTTGTATTGGTTGCGATCTTGACGGTCGCCTCGCCATTGATCCTCGAAGCTGTCAAGGAGATTTCACCAACCGCCCAGTCAGGAACGATCATGGGGGTCGACTTCTCGGTAGACGCCGCCAACCTCGATGACGCCGCTGCCAAGCAGGTTGCCTATGCAGCCGGGGCTGGCATCGTCGCGTCGATGGCGGTGGCGACGTTCATCGCTCACCAGATTCGTCGGGCACTCAAAGCCGTATTGGCTGGTTCGGCCTTCCGGGAAGAGAACTATCTGCGTCTGCGCAAGGTCGCAGGCGCCGCATTCGTGCTGGTTCCCATCGGTTGGATCATGGACACGTGGGTGGGGACTGCGGTTGCTGGTCAGTTCACCTTGTCTGTCGGCCTACCGCTCACAACTATTGCCGGTGGCTTGCTGGCCTTGGCGGTTGCCGAGATCTACCAGGCGGGCGTCTCACTCCAAGACGAATCAGAACTGACGGTGTGATGATGGGTATCGAAATCAACCTTGATCGGGTGTTGTTGGATCGCAAAATGACCCTCACGGACCTGGCCGAGTCGGTAGGGGTGACGCTGGCAAACCTGTCAATCCTCAAGACCGGGAAAGCCAAGGCAGTGCGGTTCACAACGCTCGAAGCGATCTGTCACACCTTGGACTGTCAGCCAGGTGACATCCTCCAATACGTCGACTCGTAACCCAGCCAGCACAGGCTAAAGAGGGGAGCTGATCTTCGGGTCAGTTCCCCTCCTGTCGTTTCGCAGGGCCTTACGAACCTTCTACACTGCCTGGTCACAGCCCGACCCAAAACTGGCTGGGGCGATTAGCTCAGCGGGAGAGCGCTGCCTTCACACGGCAGAGGTCACTGGTTCGATCCCAGTATCGCCCACCACGGAAATCCCTTACAGGGATTGATGATTCCCGTTCTCGGATCTTATCGAAACGACGTTCAACCCGTCTGGTGTCCGTCTGGTGTCCGTCTGAGCTTCTGAACGGAGGCGGTCGAGACCCTCCATCGCAGCTTGATCGCCCCCGGTTCCCGTCGATGTTCGTCGGTGGGTTCGCCGCCACCCATGACGACTGCGCACCCCTCGACCTGTATTTCGGTGATGACCCGCAGCCGACACAAATTGTCATTGCCCTTGGAATCGTGGACTGTCCGGACGGAACGACTCCGGTGGAGCTGCCGGAACCCGGTCCGCTTCCAGATGTGATCGGGTTGACCGTCCGCCAAGCCCGACTGGCCATCCGCCTCGTCGGGCTAATTCCGATGGCAGAAGCCGGGGACCGGGCCGTCGACCCGGATGGAATCGTTTACGCGCAGGAACCCAACGACCGGCTGACATATGAGCCGGGAACGATCATCGGACTGCGCGCTTGCCAGCAAGCCAGCCATGTTGTGGCGACCTATCAGCTGCGACTTGATGGGACCGGGGTGACCCTTTCGAACGGGTGGATGGCACCCTCGCAGACCACCAACCTCGATTCATGGTGGTTCGTGTCGGCCTTGGTGTCGGGAGGTCCCAGCGACGGACGGGTAGCGACCTGGGCGCTTCCCAGCTTCGGGGGGGTCGATCCGGTGAACACTCCGGGCCTGTCATTTCCCGCAAATGAGGTGTCCCAGGGTTTCGATTTCGGGGACCGACGGTTCACTCCAGACGATTACGGCGTAGCCGACTGGGTCGAGCTCGATGGCGCCCTAGCATCTCAACTATGCGTCGAGGTTTCCAACGATCGATGACGTCCACAATGGCCTAGCCACAGAGAGATCGGAACAGGGTTGACAGTGATCATCGTTCGGGGTGGTTGGATATTGCTCGGTTTGAGCGGGTTGTGGTTGACGACAGTGATCGTCGAACGGCTGCTCGGTCGGTTCAAGTACCGGTGGACGGTCGGCATCGTAGTTTTGGCCGCGGTAGCGATTGCTTCTTCGCTGGCAGCAGGGACGGTTGGGGGCGTTCCGGTGGACGGCTGGATCAATGGTGCCTTTGTCGTTGAAGCTGGAGCGGCTGTGGCAATCACGTTTTGGGGGGCGAGGCGTGCCGGCCTCGGCAGGTCACGCGGTTTCCGGACTGGACCTCGATGTGGGCAGTTGCCGGTCCGTTGGCGGTCGGGGGATGGTTGCTCGTTGGGATTCCGGGAGGGAGAGAGGATCGTGCGGTGGTGACTGGGTTGACCATCGCGATTTCGGGGCTGATCCTGAGCACGACGTGGCTGTTGATCACCAAGAGGTCACACAATACAACGGTGCCGTTGGCTGGCGTGACCGCCGTGACGATGATGGTCCTTGGGTGGCTCGGAGTTTTGTTTGGTGCGGCTCCGTGGTCTCTTATGGTCGTTGTGATTGGCGGTGTCCTCCTTGCCACGCTTGCGGAGCGAGCGCGGCACGTGACTCTGATTTCCGGCCGAACCGGGACCGGTTTGTCGGCCGAAGACAGTGCATAGTCCAAGTCCGCGCTCCCGTGCTTCGGGTCGTACCGTGCCAGGGTGACATGCGACCGATCACCGACCAGACCGGGTTGGCGGAAACGAGCGCCCACAATGCGGGTTCTCGGAGATCGACTGTCTATTGCAAAACTATACCGATATTGGTATAGTTTTGATATGGACGTGATGAGTGTTGCTGAATCGGCCGAGCACCTGGGGGTGAGCCCACGTCGGGTTCGTCAGATGCTGGCCGATGGGCTCCTCGTCGGCCGTCGGATAGGCCGGGAGTGGGCGGTTGAGCGACGCTCGCTCGAGAACCTGAGGCATCACCGGGGTCCTGTGGGTCGGCCGTGGCGTGCTCGATCTGCCTGGGCCGTACTGGCGATCGCCAGTGGTGACCACTCCGATCTGTCGGCCGTGGACCGATCCCGAGCGAGTCGCCGCCTGGCCGAGCACGGGCTGGTTGGTTTGTCGGCCAAGCTGGGGGCGCGGGCTGAGTTGCGGCCATTTTATGGGCACCCGTCGGTGCTGGATCGTCTTGCAAAAGAGTCTGATGTGATCCGTTCGGGTGTGAGCGCTGCCGCCGAATATGAGGTCGACATTGTTGCTTCTGACTTCTTGGAGGCATATGTGCCGAAAGCGAGCTTGGCGGCCGTGGTGAGCCGATACGGCCTCGACTCGGAATCGGAGCGACCGAATATCCTGCTCCGCGTCGTAGACGACTCAGTCTGGCCTTTTGCTCGCGAGATGGATTTCGCCCCTCGACCCGTCGTTGCAGTTGATCTTCTTGACGCAGACGACGAGCGGAGTCGCCGAGCCGGATCAGAGCTGGCCAATCGCCGATGACCATGTGGCCGACGGTGGAACGATCCTCGGTACTGTTGCCGGCGCTACCGGGCCACGACGACGCTTTGTGGGAGACGCTGATCGAACTCGCCGACCTACGGCCTGGCGAGTGGACGCTTATTGGTGGCCAGATGGTCTACTTACACGCCATGGAGCACGCTGCGCCTCCGCCCCGTGTCTCGACCGACCTGGACGTGTTGGTCAACGCTCGCATTGTGACGGGTGGCGTCTCGGCTTTCGTCGCCGCGATTGAATCACGGGGCTTCAGACTTGACGGGTCATCGCCCGAGGGAATCGCTCACCGGTATCGACGAGATGGAGTGAGTGTCGATGTCTTGGCTCCCGAAGGACTTAGTCCACGTTCGGACCTCACGACGACACCTCCGGGCCGCACTCTCCAGGTACCTGGCGGCACCCAGGCGCTCAATAGAACCGAATTGCTGCCCGTCCACACATCAACCAGCGAGGGCGTTGTACCGAGACCCTCGCTCCTTGGTGCCATCGTCGGGAAAGCAGTGGCCGTAGGTGTCGACGACGTCCCAGACGCCCAACGGCTCGACTTTGCCTTCTTACTTTCCCTCGTCGAGGCACCACTGGACATGGCCACCCAGATGACCCCCAAGGACCGGAAACGGGTGCGTGCCCGCACCGAGTTGGCTGACCCACAGCATGCGATCTGGCAGTTGCTTGCTCTGCCGCAACGCGAGAGAGCGCGTGCCACCCTTGCCCTCTTGGTCCGATGAGTGGGTTCGTCGGGAATCTTGGGGGACCAACCGGTGGAACGAAGGCTTTAAGGCAGGCTCACGGCGGGTCACTCAGATCACCGACTCGGGAGTGGGGACGACCAGCGTGGCGGTACGCGTCAACTGGGGGATTGCTGAGCAGCTGGGTTGAAGGGGTCGAGTCGCTACGGGGTGTGTTAAACGCTACGTGATCGGCCGGGGTGAACGAGCGGGTGTGACATCCCAGGATGGGGACTAGTTCAAGGAGGCTCCAGCGTCCGGAAGTCTGGAGTGGGGTCGGGCTACCGAGCCTGTCCCGAGATCCACCGAAATCTCGAGCGTCCTCGCACCGGTCGGGCCTCGGTGTCCGTCAGGTGTCCGTCAGACAACCGAAAACGACCATGGAGGAGTACAACCAACGACAGGTGAAATCCCTTATTGCGCTTGGGGTTTTGGCAAAATCGCCCGCCCTCCTTGGGTGCCTGATCTGCCTTCACACGGCAGAGGTCACTGGTTCGATCCCAGTATCGCCCACCCATCATTCAGTCCGTGAACATTGGTGTTTCAGGGTTTGTCGCCTGGTCGGATTGTGCCGCTCAGCGGCTAAACCCCACAAAAGCCCCACTTCACGCAGACCCCTGAAGCCCCGATGGGCGTGGCAAATCTGCCGGGTTGACGTGAACATATACTCTTTGGGATGTGCGTGGGTCGCGGTGTCCCATGATCGCCTGCACCTCGGCTGGCATCCACCGGTCGATGATGAACAGTCTGGTCGCTGTTGAATGTCGTAAGTCATGCGTGACGGCATCAATGCCGCTCGCCTCGGTGATCTTCGCCCACACTCGGCATCGCCAGTCGTTGTAGTGGATCGGGTATCCGCTTCGGTATTAAAGTAACCCGACAGATTGGCGACTAGTCGACCAGTAATGTGTCTCCTTAGGCGATCTTCGACATCTTTTGGCATGGGGATTGGACGGCTAAGCCGGGTTACCCGGACTCAGTGATGACTCTCATAACCGCTCACCGCTTGGCCTACGACGTCGGTCAGGCACGGGACAAGGACTGACCTCTCGGGCCATATCGGCACTTGTGCATCTTCCGCCCGACCTACGCATAGTGCCGGTTATGCGCCCCCAGCGGTGTCGTCATTGATGCCCCAGTCGCTAGCCGCTCACGGTGATAATCGTTGCGTAGTGCGTGTTCACTGGTGCGCCCGTTTCCACAAAGCAGTTGACGGCGTACAAACCTTCCTTGTCCAGAACCACCGTCACTGGGTAGTCGGTATCTAGCTGCGTCGGGGGAAACTTCGCCTCAAAGAACTCGTACGGGTCAGTGTTTCCTTGCATGGTGCCCGTGGCCTCGAAAATGCCGACTTCGTCAATCAGCTCAGCAGTCGTGCCATCAGGGACCTCCCACACCACAAACCCCACGCCAGTGCTGGCGGACTCGTTCGTGAACGTGAACGTCACTTCATCGTTCAGGTCGAACTCGGTCGCACCGTCGTAGACACAGTCGGTGCCATCGTAGGTCTTCGTTGGTTCGCTACTGCTGGTACAACCGGCAAGAGCCAGCACCAGGAGCGTCACCTGGGCCGTCATTCGGCGTACAGTCGCTCGTCGTTTCATTCGTTGTCTGCCTTCCGTTGAGGGAGCCGATGGTCGGCCTCACAAGTGCCGTGTGTGTATGGACCGGCCATCAGTCGTCCGGCACCGATATCCACACCGCGGCGTCGGGTCCGTCCGATCCGACAGCCACGAGACCTGGGCCTCCTGCAGTAACACCCCACATCTCAACTCCGCCGAATAGATCCTCGTCGTGAGGAGTGCGGTCCCATGTGATGCCATCTATGGAGGTCCAGACGGCTGCATCCGAGTTTCGCGTTGCGACCCATCCGATCCATCCAACTGATACGAGGCCGGGGCCGCCCTCCGTTAGGTCGACCATCTGCCCTTCGGCCAGAGCCTCCTGATCGTTGGGAACCCGCTGCCAGACGATCCCGTTTTCTGAAGTCCAGACGGCAGCGACGATGTCGGAAGATCGCTCAACCCCGACGGCGACAACACGGGTGCCAACAACGGCTATTGAAACCGCTGCTTGGTTCCCCACGCCACCGAACAGGTCCTCATCATGGGGGACACGGTCCCACACGATTCCATCGACGGAGGTCCAGATCACTGCGTCAGCAGTTGATCCGCCAGACCAGTCGAGCCCTACCGCCACCAGACCGGGCCCACCCGCGGTGACCGCATCCATCGAGAGATCACTGTCGCTTCCGAAGACCGCCGGGTCGTGAGGCGCGCGTATCCACGTGATGCCATCCACCGACGTCCACACCGCCGCACCCGATTCAACATCCCCTACGGCGACCAGACCGGGGCCTCCAACAGTCACGTCCTGCATACGTGCCTCACCAAACAACGCGGCGCCGTGGGGCACGCGGTCCCAAGTGATCCCATCGGGAGACGTCCAGATTGCCGCTTCGAAACCGTCATCTTGCTCAACGTTCCCCACCGCAACGAAACCGGAGGCCCATACGGTCACGCTGGCCATCTGACCGTCCGCAAACACATCGCCATGATTGGGAGTTAGCTCCCATGTGATCCCGTCGACGGATGTCCACACCGCAGCACCACCATCGACATGTCCCTCACTCGGGCTTGACCCAGTCCATCCCACCGCCACCAAGCCTGGACCACCAGCCACGACACTATTCATACTTGCTTCGCCGAAGACATCTGGGTCATGAGGTATCCGGGACCAGGACGACTGCGGCAGTGTCTCAGGCGGAAGAGTCGTTGCAGGGGGAGTCTCATCAGCGGGACCGACACCGTCCTCGGCAACCGGCTTGGCCGGGGCGACCAGCGAGCCGTCTTCGAGAACTTCGACCTGTGTCGTGGTTCGAACGGTGACTTCGAGGTCGGTTCCTGTGACTTGTAGCGTCACATTGAACGGGCCGATAAGAAGCGCGAACACTCCAACGGCGATGATGGCGGCTGCGAAACCAGCAGAGAAGGCCCTTGCGGTGGACAGTCGCGTTCGACGCGGTGTGGGAGGTGCAATATGTCGGGCGAGATCGTCGAAACTAGGAGGATCGGGCGCTTCACCGACCATCTCGGCAAGAGTCGACCTGATCTCGGTGTCAAAGTCGTCAGTCATGAACCTCTCTCCTTAGGTGAGTTTTCGCTCGTGCGAGGTGTCGCCGGACCGAACCGGCGGAAATACCGAGATAGTCGGCAGTCATCTGATTCGTCATGTCCTCCCAATACGTGAGGTACACGACGGCCCGCTGACGAACGCTCAGCTTCTCAACCGCCTGCTGGACATCGGGACGGAACTCCGGAAGAGAAACCACTGGTTGGCTCAACCTGGCCTCCCCATTCCGCCGCCGTCCTTCACTGCGAAACAGGTTGCGAGCTTCATTGGCGACCGCCTGATGAAGGTATCCGCGGTGATTCTTGACCTGCCTCCACCCGGGGCTACCGAGTGATCGGAGTACCGCAGACGACACAACATCCTGCGCATAGACAGGGCCGACCAGAACCGTCGCAAAGCGAACCAACACGACAGCATGGTCGGCGTAAATCTCAGCATCAGAACGTCTCTCCGAGTCGACCGTCACATGCCCTCCGGTATCTCCTGACTATTAGACACCACAGCCCCCCACTTTGACTGACACCCATGCAAGCGATCCGACGCTTACAAGATCCGAATCCACGCATAACGAAGCCTCTTTGTGTCAAGGAGAAGTTTTCGTGCCTTGCGGGGCGCGACGCCCTGGCGGGCCGGTCTGATCGGGCGGCTCGTGGACTCCGATGCGAGGCGCGTTCCGTAGGTGTTCGGTTGCTGATGGAGTGGCGAACGCCCTTGGGTTTCGAAATCGGCCGCCAACCGTTCGATGAATGTTGGTGGCTGGTAGCTGGGAGGGTTAGCCTCTTGCCGATGAGCAGCAAAAAGCGTGACCTCGGCGTTACCCCTCTCAGCGAGGACGTCTCCGCCTGGTACAACGAAATCGTCTTCAAGGCTGAGCTGGCCGATCGCGGCCCCGCCAAGGGCACGATGGTCATCCGACCATACGGCTATGCCATATGGGAGCTGTTGCAGGCCCAACTCGACCAGCGGTTCAAGGACACGGGTCACGTCAACGCCTACTTCCCGCTGTTCATCCCCGAGAGCTATTTCCATCGTGAGGCCGAACATGTCGAGGGCTTCTCCCCGGAGCTGGCTGTGGTGACCCACGCCGGCGGCAAGGAATTGGACGAGCCGCTGGTGGTGCGACCGACGTCTGAGACCGTTATCGGCGAGATGTATGCCCGTTGGATCTCGTCCTATCGAGACCTGCCGGTGCTCATCAATGCCTGGAATAACGTGGTGCGCTGGGAGCTTCGGCCCCGCATTTTCCTGCGCACTACCGAGTTCTTGTGGCAAGAGGGCCACACCGCCCATGCCGACGAAGCCGAAGCCATGGTGGAGACGCTTCAGATGCTCGACGTGTACGCCGAATTCGCCCGCAACGTGGCCGCGATCCCCATGATCGAAGGCGAGAAAACGCCGGGTGAGCGCTTCGCCGGTGCCGTCCGCACTTTCACCATCGAGGGGATGATGCGCGACGGCAAGGCTCTGCAGTCCGGAACCTCCCACTACCTGGGGACCAACTTTGCCAAGGCATTCGACATCACCTACAGCGACCAGAACAACGAGGTCCAGCACGTCCACACCACGTCCTGGGGGATGTCGACCCGGATGATCGGCGCAGTCATCCTCGCCCACGGCGATGATCAGGGTCTGGTGTTGCCACCACGTCTGGCGCCCATTCAGATCGTCATCATCCCGATCGGACGTGACGATTCGGGAGCAGCGGCGACATCGAAGGCCGAGGAGCTGGCTGCCGAGCTTCGGGTCGCAGGAGTGCGGGTACACGTCGATGCTCGCGACGCCTCGCCCGGGTTCAAGTTCAACGACTGGGAGCTCAAGGGTGTGCCGCTGCGAGCCGAGCTAGGGCCTCGCGATCTCGAGGCTGGCCACGTACTCGTCGCTCATCGGGTGGGTGAGTACGACGAGAAAGGGCGTGCCGTCAAGGAAGCGATTCCCTTCAGTGAGTTCGGCGGCCGGGTGCCGGCGATGCTCGACGAATACCACGGCTACCTGTTGGCGCGTGCTGATGCCTACCGGGAATCCAACACCTCGACGGTTGACGAGTGGCAAGCCTTTGCCGAGCAGGTCGACACCGGGTTTGCTCTCGCCTTCCATTGTGGGCGGCCGCAATGTGAAGGCGACATCAAGTCGGAGACTTCGGCCACTCCCCGGTGCATCCCCACCTATGGCGACGCCGCCGAGGGTGTCTGTATCCGTTGCGACAAACCCTCCGACTACGGTAAACGGGTGGTCTTCGGGCGGGCGTACTAGCGAGTCCCGAGTCCTCGGAATCTGTCGTAACTGGTTGATACGAGACAGATTGAACCGGGGCTGTTGACGGTAGTCCGGGCGAGACAGTCTTCTATTTCGCACTGGCTACCGTCCACTTTTGGCTCGCCGCACTTAACTAGGCTGGATGCTTCTGACTGTCTCAGCTAACGGGCCGAAAGGCAGTAGACAACTAGGCCCCACTTTGTGACAGTGATTAGTGAGATAGCTCTAAGGAGTTGACGCATGCCCTACCCACGATGGTTGGCCAAGATCAACAAACGTACCTTCAACCCACGAGCGATAAGAAAAGGGGAGTACCCCGTTGTCACCCATGTTGGTAGGACGTCGGGGCAGTCCTACCAGACACCACTCGATGCCTCCCCGACCAAAACTGGCTACGTACTGGTCGCCAGGTACGGCCCCAAATCGGACTGGGTTCGGAACATCCTGGCGGCCCAAACCGCCACTCTCCGCATAGACGGTGAAGAACACGGTCTCGACTCGCCGCGATTGGTCTCCCAGGAAGAAGCCCTAAATGCTCTGGTTTCCGACGAACCGCCGGCCGACTACACCAAAGCCGAAGACTTCGTGTTGATGGACCACAAGACCTAGACACGAACTCACCCACACATAACGGTACTCATGTGCGGAGCCCCTCATCGAGCTGGTCACTGCGTCGATTTCAGCAGTTCATTCACTTCGATGGCTTGGTAGGTGTGCCCTCGGAAGCCTTCACACGGCAGAGTCAACCAACTGCGGTTGTGACACGGATGAGCAGTTCGTAGCTATCCCTAGACGCCGGGAGTGGCGGTGCACCGTGATACCACTCCTACATCATGAATCCTGGGGATGAGTCCCACATCGCTAGCAGGAAAGCGTCGGCGCCGACACGATGATCGCTATGAGGGTCCATCCGGCATTAGACCCAGTCGTGTACACTTGCACATCGCCAAGTCACAGAGGGGACATGCCGGATTCGACCGAAGAGAGCGATCCGTCGGATGTCGAGTCCCCTGGTCCCGATCACCCGGCGCCAGACGAACCTGGTGACGCGCGCTCTCTACGGATTGAAGGGGAGGGCGCAGGACAATGGAGGCGGTTTGACCCTGATGGCGTCGATCATCATCCAGACCTGTCTGGCGAAGATCTTCCGCAGCCTCACACTGGAGATGTCGGCGAGGCATTCGTCAAGCTGTTCAACCCAAACATGTCGGAAGCCGAGCTCGAAAACGATCGGTCGGATGCACGATGGCGCGCCGATTACGAAGCCGGGGTCGAAGCACGCCGCAAGAACGCCGAGTCCGAGCGAGAGGCCGATTGGCAAGATCCAGCAGGTGTACCGATCGGATTGCCCGACGGATCAAAGATCGTTCTCCCAGACACCGAGTTCGAGGCCTCAGACGGTGTGCTGCATCCCAGCACGAAGACAAAGAAGCGAGCCCTAGCCATTGCAGCGGGGCTTGGAGCAGTCGTCGTCCTCATCGTCCTGCTTCTCCTATTCAATAATGACGCGCCTGAATCGGCGTCCACCGCGCTGTCGGGCACGGAACCGACAACCGAGGAGCCTCTTCCGGGCTTGGATGAAGACCCTCCGGGAGAGAGTTCTGCCGAGCCGGTACAGCCTGAAGATGCGGAGGAGGGAAACGACACTGAAGCAAAGGCGAGTGCCGCAGGGACGAGCACTGACTTTGCCAACGATGCCGTTGGCGACCTGACCCAGGCGTTCCCAGACCTTGACGGCATCGACCCTGACCGAATCGACGGCGGTATCACGGGCAAGCTGGTCTTAGAGACGATCGACCTTGTCGGCGTAGCGGTCACCTCGACGGCACCCGCCGGCCCGACCATCATCGAGATCGCGTTCAATGGCGACGTTGAGAGCGTGCTCACTGAGACCTTTGGCACGCTGAGGAGCCGTACGGTTAGTGCCGATGTGTTGCTCATCGCGCCCAACGGCAACACTCTGAACGTCCTGTTCAAGCCGGATGGCTCGGTCAAGATCTCCGATATACCCGCCGGTATGAGCATCGCCTCAGCATGGGCGGCGCCGGATTCGCTCCGGATAGTCATTCAAGGCCTTTCTCTGGAGCCCGGAACCCAGGTGGATGTCTTGGCCCTCGTAGAGGCCTACGGCGGGATCATGAGAGACGAGGTAACCCTCACCACGACGGGCCCGTAGGGGATAGGCACCGCAAGAAGCGCACTGCCGCATATAGCTGCACGTGGCCGAGGGAAAACGTTACCCGAGCAGTCAGCGCTGTTGCCGTTCTCGCAGGTTCCTTCGTTCACGAGCAAAGAACACTTCCAACCCAGAGCGCCTCCGATCAGCACGTATGTGCTCGGCGTGGTCGGAACAGGTCTGCCCGATGCTCGATGTAGATGACACGGACTGTCCAGCTCGCCCCGCTGGTGGATCTCGAAGCCACCTATTTACTCCTGGCGAAGAGAACCACCGATCGGATTTGAGGGCTAGGCGACTCCCGCAGACGTCACGCCCCCCTCTCAAGGGGAGCGTGACTTGATTCCCCGATTCCCCTCCGCTACGAACTGCTACCCAGAAGAGGTCCTCTCGACCAGGAAGATGTAGTGAGTGAGGATCTTGTTTCCATCGAATTGGAGAACGGAAATGCCGTCGGCCTCGCCCCCGGTACCCCCGAACTTCCAGTGATACGGCGACACAACGAACGCTCCGTCGCTGGACATGGTGCCGTTCTCGAGCACGGAACCGACCGGATATCCGGCTGCGTAGGTCGTGATGGCATCGAGCCCAGCGAAGGTCCCTGTCCCGGTAACGAACCGGATCGAACCATTCTCAGCGAAGAAGGATGCAACGCCTTCGGCATCGAGATCAACCCATGCGGCGTTGTAGTCGGCGGCGATTGCCTCGATATCGCTTTGCCCACCTATGAAGCCGGTGGTCGTCGCCAGTACTAGCGCCAGAGCAATGCTGATCACAGCCAGAACCGCGGTGGCAACCTTCCAAGGTGTGGTCGGGCCGGGACTGGTGTCTGCAGCCCGGGACTTGACGTCGGTGGTAGTCATGTTGGCCTCCCTTTCCATATGACGCGATACATAAGTGGCGGGTGGCCTGCGCTATCGGGCCCACCCGCAGCGCGTTCCTCATGTTCGCGCTGCTGCCTCCTCGGTTGTAGGGCCTTCGGTCCCACCAGGGCGGCGGGTGTGTCCAGGACCCTCTTCCGATTTGGGGTTGCGAAAGCCCTTGAAGCGGAACGCCAATGTCGGATGCCAAATACGATCTTCATCGATACCCGCGAGCCGGGAGCGAAGCCGTGTTTTGGAAGTCGGACGGACTATCGGAATACCACGTGCGCCGTCATCCACATCGCTACCGAGACCTACCGCCATGCCGGGCACGCGGACACCGTGAGTGAGCTGATCGACAGCTCAGCTAGCCTCCTGCCTGCAATGAGAATCTGCCCGAATACGACCAAGCCTGGTGGGTGCTATCGACACAAAGTCGAAACCGCCGCCCGTCACCTCGGCGACGGTTCGGTGTCTCTGGGTTAGCTACCTGCTCGGTCTACCTTTTCTTGGCGTTGCGTTCGGCTGCTAGGGCAGCATTGACGGCGGCGGCGTTGCGAACGAGTTGTTTGAAGGCTGCTTCGTCGATTTTTTCGCCCTCACGGAAGTCGATCGCCCGTCGGGCTTTGCCTTCCAGGCTTGAGTTGAACAGCTTTTTGGGATCCTTAACCGAAGCACCGCGGAGGAAGGTCAACTTCACGACCTGCTTGTAGGTCTCTCCGGTGCAGATGATGCCGTCGAAGGACCAGACCGGAACCCCGGGTGAACTCGGTTTTTCCCATTTCCATTCTTCTTGTACGTCGGGAACGGCATCGAAGATGAGCTGTCGGAGCTGTTCGAGGGTGTTTCCCCGCCAGTCGCCCAATTCGTCAATGCGAGCCCTGATCTTGGCCGCAGCAGCTTCGCTTTCAGGAGTTGTCGATGCCATCTGTCTTCCGATCTTTGTCTCCCGAGGCAGCTTGCCTCGGTGTCTGATGCAGTGTCCAACCTAGGATACGGCACTGTGACTACGAACTTTGTGCCTGATTCTTTCACCGTGCCACAGTCGTTTGCGGGCAAGGGATACTTCTTCGAACCGCTCGGCCCTGAACATAACGAAAGAGATCACGCCGCCTGGATGGGGAGTATCGAACACATCTTGTCAACGCCCGGGTTTGCTGACAGGGGCTGGCCCCAGCCAATGAGCCTCGAGGCGAACCTCTCCGACCTGGAAGCTCATGCCAACGACTTCAACAATCGCTCCGGGTTCACCTATTCGATTCTCGACGGTCATGATGTCATCGGATGCCTCTACATCTACCCGGCAGACGGCGACGAGTTTGACGCCTCGGTCCGATCGTGGGTGACCGCCGCTCGAGCCGGACTTGATGTGGTCGTGTGGCGAGATGTGTCGGCATGGCTGGCTGCCGATTGGCCCTTTGAGAGCGTCCGTTACGCGAGCAGGCCGTAACCTCAAGCGGGTGAAGCTCTGTCGACGTTGGTAGTCCCCAGAATCTCCGATTTCATCAGTCCCGGTCCCAGGAAAGGTCCTACGATGTGCGGCATGTGTCGCTGTGGTCGCCCGGGCCGATCCCTGTGAGGGCCGTCGTATACGATCGATATGGCCCACCCGATCTCCTCCGAGTTGAGGACGTGCCGACCCCGATACCTGGAGCTAACCAGGTACTTGTGCAGGTAGCGGCGACCTCGGTCAATCTATCCGACTGGGAGTGCTTGCGAGGAACTCCGCTGTATGGGCGCATAAGCGGGCTGCGTCGCCCTGGGCGTCGGACGCTGGGTTCTGACATCGCCGGGCGCATTGTTGCCATCGGCTCCGGCGTTACCCGGTTCCAACCTGGCGAAGCCGTCTACGGCGAGAGTCCCATGGGTGGGTTCGCCGAATTCGCGGTGGCGGGTGAGTCGGCGTTCGCTCATAAGCCCGAGGCGTTGTCGTTCGTTGAGGCGTCCACCATTCCCCAGGCGGGTGCAATAGCGATGCAGGGGACAGCTGGCGTTGGCCCTGGTCAACGGGTACTGATCAACGGAGCCGGGGGAGGTTCCGGCTCGTTCGCCATACAACTCGCTAAGCAGGCAGGGGCCTATGTGATTGGCGTCGACAACGTGAGCAAACTGGCGTTTATGGAATCGCTCGGCGCTGACGAGACCCTCGACTACCGAACCCAAGACTTCAGCAAGGTCGAACCGAGTGACCTCGTATTGGATCTTGTTGCTGGCCGATCGGTGTTCGCCTATCGACGAGCGTTGGTGCGGGGAGGCAGCTATCGCTGCGTTGGCGGGTCCGTGCCGGCGCTGTTGCGGGTCATAACGGTCGGCGCCGCCCTAGGAAGGCTAACTGGACGCCGAATGGGACTGCTGATGGTTAACACGGGTCCCAAGACCTTTGAGCCGCTGGCCGAACGGTGTGTTGCGGGTCAGATCAAAATCCATATCGACCGCACGTTCCCGCTAGACGCCGTGCCCGAAGCACTGGCACATGTCGGCGAGGGTCGAGCGCTCGGGAAGGTGGTTATCGAAGTTGCTTGAACAGACCTATACGGCTATCCCAGGATAATTACGCGTCCCACCACTTGAGAATCCGAAGCGACCGCAATGTGATCCACCGCGACGGTTGGTCTTCGCCGTCGTCGACATCGAACCAGGTGCGGCCGGTCGGGTTCCAGTCGAGATCCCAACGACCGTCTTCTCGCCGTTTCGAACGCACATGCTCGATCGCCTTGCCGAGCCGTGGATCGGGCGGCGTTCCAGTAAGCAGACTGGCTGATCGAAAGTAGTCGAGGGCCCGAAGCACGTCGTAGTGGAAGCGATTGGGATGGAGGAAGTACAGGTAGCGATTGTC
>RCMY010001078.1_pt1 | contig 25934 bp, 23 predicted proteins | sample 2041341 | NCBI WGS metagenome assembly RCMY01 (sample SAMN09708234, study PRJNA481090) | Marine sediment metagenome, whole genome shotgun sequencing project.
GGACAAGATAACTGTGATGAACTTAGGCTTTTCCAGATTCCGAAATCGACTCCGGCTTTATCCTGGCGAACCATCCAACGTAAAAACATATTTATTCTTTTTGCTGCGGAATTTTTTAGCGGATTAGAAACATGCTTTTGAGTTCGATCGGGATGTTCGATTTCAAAAAACACCTTTTTAAATTCTGCAATTGATTTTTGTAAGGAATCCTTTTCTGCGTTTTTTGTAAAAACAGGCTCTAAACCATCATGGTTTTGATAGATGTTTTGAAGCGATTTTATGAAAAAAGAAAAGTCGGTGCCATTAAAAGTTCTATGGACAAACGAATCTAGGTTTTCTAATTGATATTCATTGTGTTGCATGACAAAATCAAAGGGGGAGTTACCTAATAAGTTCATCATTTTATTGGCATTATTAATAATCATTTTTCGGTTTCCCCAAGAGATTGTTGCAGTTAAAAAAGCGGCAATTTCTATATCTTCTTTGCGAGAGAATTGATGTGGAATCTGTATCGGATCAGAACTTATAAAATCAGGATTATTATATTGAATAACTTTCGCATCTAAAAATTCTTTTCGTTCGTTTTGTGTCATCTTTTATTGGAGGTGTTTTAAGAAATCAAAAGTAAAAAAATAGCTTTATAAACCGAATTTATTATCTTCGTATTTGAGAAAAATACCATGTCAGTTAATCTACAAACTTCCATTGCTTATTTAAAAGGTGTAGGTCCTGCTCGTGCTGAATTGTTAGGCAAAGAGTTGGGTGTTTTTTCCTATGCTGATTTGGCTAATTTTTTTCCGAACCGTTATATAGACCGCACACAATTTTTTAAAATTAATCAATTACAAGCTAATAACTCTGAAGTACAAATAGTTGGAAAAATTACTTCCGTCAAAACGATACAACAAAAAAGAGGAAGTAGGTTGGTTGCTACTTTTATGGATGAAACCGGTATGATGGAGTTGGTTTGGTTTCGAGGTGCGAAATGGATAAAAGACACTTTAAAAGTGAATACTCCTTTTGTTATTTTTGGAAAAGTAAATCATTTCAATGGTCTATTCACGATGCCACATCCTGAAATGGAATTAGTTAGCGATTATAAAAAGAATTTGCGCACAGCGATGCAACCTGTTTATCCCTCCACAGAAAAATTAGTAAACAAGAATATTACGAACCGCGTAATGCAAAAAATAATGCAGTCGTTGTTCGTTGAAACGGAAGGTAGATTTGGCGAAACTTTATCCGATACAATTCTTTCTGATCTCCATCTCATGGGAAAAAGTGAAGCCATGTTTAATGTTCATTTTCCTAAAAGCCAGCAAGATCTCACGAAAGCGCAAAAAAGATTGAAGTTTGAGGAATTATTTTTTATTCAGCTACAGCTTATCAGAAAAAAATTGATTCGAAAGCATAAAATAAAAGGGTATGTCTTTGAAAATATTGGTGTTAATTTCAATAATTTTTATAAAAATAATTTACCATTTGAGCTTACAAATGCTCAAAAAAGAGTTTTAAGAGAAATAAGAAAAGATGTCGGTTCGGGTGCACAAATGAATCGATTGTTGCAAGGTGATGTGGGCTCAGGTAAAACAATTGTTGCAGTTTTAGCTATTTTAATTGCATTGGATAATGGCTTTCAGGCCGCTTTTATTGCGCCAACAGAAATTTTAGCACAACAACATTTTAATGCAGTGCAAGAATTGTTAGAAGGCACAGATCTAACAGTTCGTTTATTGACAGGCTCTTCAAAAATATCGCAAAGAAGAGTTATTCATAAAGAGTTGGAAAACGGAGAGTTACAAATTTTAATTGGTACTCATGCTTTATTAGAAGATAAGGTGAAATTTAAAAATTTGGGTCTGGCAATAATCGATGAACAGCATAGATTCGGAGTTGCTCAACGTGCCAAAATGTGGATGAAAAATGAATTACCACCGCATGTTTTGGTAATGACTGCAACGCCTATACCAAGAACTTTGGCGATGAGTGTTTATGGGGATTTAGATATCTCTGTCATTGACGAACTACCACCTGGCAGAAAATCTATTCGAACCATTCATCGATTTGACAAGAATAGATTGGGAGTATTTCAGTTCTTAAAGGAAGAAATCAAGAAAGGTCGCCAAGTATATATTGTATATCCGTTAATTCAAGAATCTGAGAAAATGGATTATAAGGATTTGATGGATGGTTATGAAAGCATTTCAAGGGAATTTCCTTTGCCAAAATATCAAATAAGTATTGTGCACGGCCAAATGAAAGCTGTCGATAAAGAGTTTGAAATGCAGCGTTTTATCAAAAAAGAAACACAAATTATGGTAGCAACTACGGTTATCGAAGTTGGTGTAAATGTGCCCAATGCAAGTGTGATGGTAGTAGAGAGTGCAGAGCGTTTCGGACTTTCACAATTGCATCAGCTTCGTGGTAGGGTGGGGCGTGGTGCTGACCAAAGTTATTGTATTTTAATGTCTAGTTTTAAACTTTCTGCTGATGCCAAAGTGCGCTTGGAAACCATGGTGAAATCGAGCGATGGATTTGAAATTTCAGAGGTTGATTTAAAACTTCGCGGTCCGGGAGATTTGATGGGAACACAACAAAGTGGTGTTTTGAATTTGAAAATAGCAGATATAGTAAAAGATACTGCCATTTTACAAAAAGCAAGAAATGTTGCGATAGAAATTTTAAAGGTTGATTCTAATTTAAGTTCTGTTGAAAACAGAAATATTTTACATACCTACCAAAAAATAGCTCGAAATAAGGGAATTTGGGTAAATATTAGTTAAGGTGTAAAATTAGTGTTTGATTGCTTTAATTTTAGGTTTATGAGTGATTTACCCTCTTGCCCTAAATATCTTCTGGCTCCTAAATATCTTGTTGCATTTCCTTCATCATAATATGAAGAATTTGGATCTATTGAGCTCAAGCGAACTTGTTTCGAAGAATGAATAAACTCTCCTCTGCCATTTCCTAACCAAATGCCAACATGTGTTACTCGTTGTTTTTTATCGACGGTTGCTTTAGTGCCAAAAAATAGGAGATCTCCTTTTTCTAAACCTTCGAATCTTAAATTGGCATCTATAGTTTCTCCTGCCCAAATTTGCTGTGAGGCATCTCGAGGTATAATATAACCATTCATTAAAAACACGGTTTTGGTAAAGCCACTGCAATCCATTCCTTTGGTTGAAGTTCCTCCCCACAAATATGGAGAGCCTAAAAATTGTTTAGCATAGGTCTCGATTAATTCTCCTGAAGCTTGCAAATTATGCAACCATTTAGAATAAATTTGACTTTCCTCTTTTTTGATATATCCAATACGTTTATCCGGATAGGCGACTTTAAAAAAAGCATCCTTTTCCTCCATTAATTGTAATTGCGAGCCTAAAACAATATCCGATACAACAGACAAGTTTTCATTTTCGGTGGCATAAACATATCCGAAAGTTTTGGTGTAAATTACTTTTTCTGATTGATTCCATCTAGCGTAATCGTCTGAATTCATTAATGTTATACCACCGTGATCAACCCATGAAATATAAGTATCTGGTGTTTGAACTCGAAAAAAATCGCCTTCCTTTTTTAAAATTTTTAAGCCGGTTCCCAAAAGAGCCTGTGTTCCTAATTCGGCAGAATGTTTTGGATTGGATCGTATGTTCGCTACCGAATTATTAACTACTGCATATTTTAATTCACCTACTGAATTATCGGGTAATAAAGTTGTACTATCGATGATTTCTAAAGATTCCTGACCAATTTTGTACTTGAGTCGCTCTAAAGCTTCAGGTTGATCCGATTCTCCTTGGATTAAAAATTTATTTTGAAAAGGTGTGATTTCTATATCATAAATGGCAACTCTTTTATCAGGAGCAAATTGTTGTTTGATACTATCGTTAATGGCAATTAATTTTGATAAATCTTTGTTGTTTTCTGAACAAGAAGTTAAAATTAATGCAATAAGAAAAATGGCAAGTGCTGTTTTAAATTTCATAAAAGAATAAAATTTTCGCAATTAAATTGGATAAAAAAAGATAGGATTAAATTCTCTCTTCCAACCATTTTTTTAGATCGAAAAAGTTTTGTGGTGCCACACCATGGCCAACAGGATATTCTTGATATACGTTTTTAATACCAATATTGTTTAAAAACCCAGGAGTTTTTCTTGCCAATTCGACAGGAATAACCTGATCTACAGTACCGTGTGACACAAAAAAATCAATGTTATTATACGTGTTATTTATAGTATTTTCTATTAATTCTTCATTGACATAACCGCTTAAAGCCACAACATGTTGTATTTTATTTGGATGATTTATTGCGTATGCTGTGCTTAAAATTGTTCCCTGACTAAAACCTAATAAAAAAAGATTAGTTGTATCGACTTCATATTCTGCTATAATTTCTTTTAAAAATGTATCGATTTTCAATAAGGCATCTTTTGCTTCAGCGATATCTGAATAATTAGGGCCATCAGCATTAAAACCAATCGAATACCATGCATAACTGCCATAACCCAAAGTTAAAGGTGCTCTCGGACTAATTATTAAAAATTCATCAGGAAGTTCTTCCGAAAAGGAAAATAAATCGGCTTCATTACTACCATAACCGTGTAAAAGAACAAGGAGTGGTGGATTTCTAATTGCTTTTTTTGGTTCTCGAATAAGGTACTCTAACGTTTTTCTTTTCATTTAATTAGCCAATATTTTTAAACCATTCTTGAAATTGATCCCCCAATAATGGAACACTTTTTTCTTCCCCTTGAATTGCTCCAATCAGACCAAAAATCCATAAGGCAAAAACACCTAAACTTAAAATGGTATCTATCCAGCCATAGTCTATATAGCGGCTTAAAAAAGAAACTAATAATCCAAGTAAAAAAAGTCCGACAGCTTGACGAATATGAAAGCTGGCAAACGTATTTTTTTTATCTTGATTCATTATAAAAGCGATAATGGTTCCGATAATAGTAATATAGCTAATGATTGCAATTGTTTTACCATCATTTACATTTTGAGTATTCATAATAAGGGGTTTTTAAGGTTTGGGGTAAATATAATAAACTTTTTGTGAACTAAATTAGCGCATGACTAATTTTGAATCGCAAAAAATTCCGTAAGCAATTCCAATTAATTTTTTTGAATTAAAAATCGCATTTTTCGATTTGGATAAAATATTTTCATCGGAGAATGTATAGTTAAAATCCGGATTAAAAAGTGTCATATTTGCTTTTTCTCCAATCTTTATTTGAGGTGTGTCGATACCAAAAACACTTCTTGGTTTATCTGTTATACAGGATATAAGCATTTCTAAATCAATGACTTTAAGCGCAGCTCCAAAAAGACTCTCTAAACCAATAGTGCCATAAGCAGCATTTTCAAATTCGACTTTTTTATGCTCAATATCTAAAGGATTATGGTCGCTGGTAATCATATCAATCGTACCATCTTTTACACCTTTTATTAGTGCCTTGGTATCTGCCTTCGAACGAAGCGGAGGTGTCACTTTAAATCTAGAATCAAAACTTTTTATTTCATCATCGTTTAAAACCAAATGATGTGCTGTCACACTACAAGAAACCTTTAATTTTTTCTTTTTTGCATCTCGAATTAATTGAACCGATTTAGCCGTGGTAATGGTTGGAATATGTAATTTTCCGCCCGTATATTCTAATAAAAACAGGTCTCTTGAGATTTGCAATTCTTCCGATAAATTAGGTAAAGATTTTAGTCCGAGTCGTGTGGTATTTTCACTTTCATTAACATAGCCTAAATGCCCAATACTGGTGTCTTGCGGAAAACTAAGCACCAAGGCATCAAAATTTTGAGCGTATATCAAAGCGATTTTCATCAAATTTGCATTATCAATAGCCCTGGCATAATCTCCAAAAGCGATAGCTCCTGATTTTTGCATGTCGTACATTTCCGATAATTCTTTGCCTTCTGCTTTTTGTGTTAAATTCGCTATCGGAAACAAAGAAACAGGTGATTCACTGCTTTTGCGAATCAAAAATTCTACAGCTGATTTATTATCGATTAACGGATTGGTATTCGGATTTAATGCGATAGCAGTAAAACCGCTTTTTGCTGCGACTTCTAAACCATGTTCTATGGTTTCTCGTTCTTCATATCCGGGCTCGCCTAAAGAAACACTCGTGTCAAACCAACCGTTCGAAATATGCAAATTTTCTAAAACTATTTCTTTGCATTTGTCAGTTGTGGCAATGGATTTCGCGATTTGTGTGATTTTTCCATTTTCAATTAAAACATCTTTTATTTGTTGGTGAAAACTAGAATTTTGATCTATAATTTTAGCAGATTTTAAAAGTATTTTCACGAGAAGTATTTTAAATTAATTAAAAAGGACTTTTGCATTAGCTAACTTTTTAAGAATTTTTGTAAAAGTATTTCTATTCCTAAAAATAGTAAAACAAAAATAATAAATAATTGCCATAAATTATGCTTTTTATCTTTGTCATTTACAGTATTTATTCCTTGGGTTACCGATGAGAAATAACTAGCATTTTTAAAGTTTTCAACCCAATTTTTCATATCAAAATAGCTTAATTCACCTTCTTTTCGGTCATAATTATAAGCGATATGTTGTAAAAATTCATCTTTTGAACGAATTTCATAAACACCGTCTTTTTCAGGATTTGTATCCGTTTTTATTTTTATTTGGGTGGAGGTTTTCGTTTGTAACGGAATAAAATTGGTCTCTGAATTGCTTATTTCTAAAATTTCTTCTTTTTCGTTTTTATTCGTGATACTAATTTCATTGGCATTACCAATAATATAATATGCAGTACCCATCTCTTCCGATTGTAATCCAAAATTATAAAATACAGGAACTATTAATGGAGAGGATGTGAAATTGGAAATTGGAGAGTCTAAAGAAGAAGCTACCCAATATATTTTTGAATTTTTATAATTTAGTTCGGAAATAAAAGTGCTCTTATCTGCAAATTCTAATAAAGAAGTACTTCGATTTAATTGAGTGTCAAAGCTTTCATTTACAAATGGATAGTTAAAATTATCAATTTTATTTTCGAATACATTTTTAAAAAAAGGATGGTCGTAGTAAATAGTGGTAATAAGTTTTTTGTTCTCGTTTTTCGCAATGACTTTCCCTATTTGTAAGTTGCTAAATAGATTGTCATAAGAAGAAATATCACTATTTATCGATGGTATAATAATGAGTTTTCCTTCTTTATCCAAATAACTTTTTAAAGCGTTTTGAAGAGCGGTTGGTAGCGTTGCAAGTTCGTTGATAATGACTAGATTATTCTCTGAAATAATACTGTAATCGAGGCTTTCAAAAGAAGTAGATGTAAATTCAAATTCTTTTTCGATATATATCTTTGAGAGAAACTTGTTGTTCTCGCCAATGGCTAACACTTTCGTTTTTTCTTTTTCATTAATGCTGAAGTATAGCGTATTATCAAAAAGCAACAAGTTGTCATCCAAAGTTAATTTACCATAAAAGGAATTCATAAACGGAACGCTGAATTCAATTTCTGTTGCATTGTTTTTTTCGACACTTATGGTAGTTTTTCCGGATAGATTGTCATTTATAAATAAAGAAACACTTTGGTTCTCAATAGCCGAATTATAACTTTTTATCGATGCTTTTATCAGCATATTTTCAGGATTATTTTCAACAATCCAAACACTGTCGATAGCACTGTTTTCAATTTTTTTTGGAAAAATTTGTACAAAAGAATATGAGTTCAAACTATCTAAAACTATATTTTCAAAATCACTATTAGTAGTTTGAAAATCAGATATTAAAAAAACATTTTTAAGCGTGTTATTAGTATTGGAAGTATTTCTTACCTGCAACAAAATTGTTTTTAAATCCTTTTTTATAGGATAATAGTTTGTTTTTAAAAGTTCATTTTTAAAGGTGGCGGCGGTTAGATTTTTTAATACTTTATCGTTAGTAATCAAAGTGATTTCAGTTTCTGCTTGTTGCATAGCTGTAATAATTTCCATTTTGGCTTTTTGCAATAATTCTCCGTTTTCTCCTTTTACCTGCATACTCCAAGAGTTATCCAAATAAACAATAGTTTCTGCTTTTTTCGCAGTATCTATTTTGCTGAAAAAAGGTTGAGCAAAAGCAACGATTAAACAGCTAAGTGCTGCTAATCGAGTTGCTAAAATTAAGCGCTTTTTTAATTTTGAACTCTTACGCGTTTGCTGTTCAATTTGTTGCAATAATTTTACATTGGTAAATGCAACTTTTTGAAACCGTTGTAATTGAAATAAGTGAATGAGAATTGGAATTAAAAGCAGAAAAAGAAAGTAGAGAATTTCGGGGTTTTTAAATTGCATTATTCCAAAAATGATTTCTCAAAAGTAGTAAAATTATCTGTATCAAAACTAAAAAGAGGCTTTATAAAGTTTCTCGTTTGTATATTGTTTAAAGAAATATTCATAAGCAGTATTGGTTAAATAGTAGGAAAAATTCTATGAAATTAGAATCGGCAATACTTTTTTAAAATGGAGAAGTAATATGGAAAAACCTTATTTAGAATCATCATAAATTAACATTTTTACTATAACTTCTTTGAAAAAATTAATGTTTAAAACACTGATATATAATTGGATAAGATTTGCTTTTTAAATTGCTCATTTTTAAGGTTTCTTAGAAGTAGTTTTGTTTCAATAATTGCCTACTTAAAATCGTTACTATTCTTTACACTATATCACTTTGTATTGTAAACCTAAAAAAATCCGACAAAGACAATATTTTTTCTTATCAATTTAACGCATTTAAAGCAACTACCAAAAACCAACAGTTAATGAAAAAGCAACTCATATTTTTAAGTATATTCTTTGCAGTTTTTCAAGGATATGCGCAATACGACTATGAAAAGGGATATTTTATCGATAATTCAGGACAAAAAGTGGAGTGTTTTATAAAAAATATAGATTGGAAAAATAATCCAGATGAGTTTCGATACAGGCTTACCGAACAAGATTCAGAACAAACTAATAGGATTAATGAAGTTGCAGAATTTGGTATTTATTCTGAATCAAAATACGAACGCCATTCGGTATTAATCGACCGATCGCCGGATAGTATGAAAAATATGAGTAATGATAAGAATCCCATTTTTGAAAATGAACAGTTGTTTTTAAAGGTACTAATGGAAGGTAAGGCGAATTTATATTATTTCGAAAGTGAAAATTTAAGAAGATACTTTTTTAAAACCGAAGATACAGAGATTGAGCAATTAGTTTATAAGCGATATAGAACAGAAAATTCAGAGAATGCGGATAATAATAAGTTTCGCCAACAACTGTACTTAAGTTTGAAATGTGATAAAATTCCTGTAAAGAAATTTGAAAATATAAGTTATACCAAATCGGAATTGGTATCTGTTTTTGAATTGTACAACCAATGTGAAAATGCTGATTATAAGGCTTTTGAAAAAAAGAAAAAAGGAAATCCGATTCATGTAACTTTACGTCCCGGGATAAAAAGTTCATCCTTGGCAATAGAAAATAGTACTTCACCATTAAAGAATACTGATTTTGGCAATGAAATTTCCTTCAGACTGGGATTAGAGTTCGAGTATATATTACCGTTCAATAAGAATAAATTTGCTCTAATTTTTGAACCAGGCTACCAGTATTTTTCATCAGAAAAGGAAATTACTTATGTGAAAACTTTGACTTTTTCGGGAACAACTGTAGTTACGGCAGATTATAGTTCGATTGAATTACCAATTGGTTTTCGATATTATTCCTTTATTAACGATAATTCTAAGTTGTTTTTTGATGCGCAGGTAGTTTTTGGCATCCCATTATCGAAAACCATTCAAGCTGAACGTCCGGAATTATTAGGTGTAGAAATTGGTACTTCACAAAATTTGGCTTTCAGTTTTGGGTATAATTATGCTAAAAAATATAGTGTTGCAATACAATATCAAACGAGTAGAAATGTACTTTCAGTTTATAATTATTGGAAATCTGATTATCAAAATATTGCGTTGATTTTTGGTTATACGATTTTTTAAATAATTAAATTTCAGATTACTTTCTGTCAATATCATGCTCAATTTGTAGATTGTTTTTCCTAATTACTGTGTACCAATTATAACAAAATGAATCAGCAGGCATTAAAAATATTCCACTATGAAAATTTAGGCTAGTCAGATTCTAAGAATAAACTTGAAATGTAGTTCCATTTATCAAAATTAAAATGAGGTTCTTTTTCAAATTATTCATAACTACTTTTATCCATTCCAATGCAACAAATTAAACCTACAATTTTTTTAAATCCAAGCTTTCTAAACAATTTAGAATTGATAAAAATGAATAAGAGTTTGCAATAGAATCATGCTATTAGGATATTTTTCGAAAAAAGAATAAAGCTTGCTTGGTTGTAGAACAAAAAAAATCTCAAAAACCAATTTGGCTTTTGAGATTTAAACTGTATTTAAAAAAGTGCTTACACTAATTTTTTAGCGTTTTTCACTTTTTGTTTTAATAGAGCGATATCAATAACTTCTCTCATGTCATTTACATAATGAAAGGTTAAACCTTTAAGATATTTTTCGTTGATTTCATCAATATCTTTTTTGTTTTCCTCACATAAAATAATCTCTTTGATATTAGCTCTTTTGGCAGCAAGAATTTTTTCTTGAATTCCACCAACCGGTAAAACTTTTCCGCGAAGCGTTATTTCACCTGTCATTGCCAATTTTGCCTTTACTTTTCTTTGTGTAAACGAAGAAACTATAGAGGTTAACATGGTAATACCAGCACTTGGTCCATCTTTCGGAGTAGCACCTTCCGGCACATGAATATGAATATTATATTTATTAAATAGTTCATGATCAATTCCAAAATCTTCTGCATTCGCTTTGATATATTCTAAAGCCAAGGTTGCAGATTCTTTCATCACTTTACCTAAATTTCCGGTAATATTTACTGCACCTTTACCTTTAGAGAGAATCGATTCAATGAATAAAATATCACCACCAACGCTTGTCCATGCCAATCCGGTTACTACACCTGCAGTTTCATTATTTTCGTATTTATCTCTTTCTAAATGCGATGCTCCTAAGATTTTTACAATATCATCATTGGTAATTTTAACATTGTATTCTTCTTCCATTGCAATGGATTTAGCCGCGTAACGCACCACCTTTGCAATCATTTTTTCTAGATTACGAACACCTGATTCTCGAGTATATCCTGTTGCAATTTTTTCAAATTGTACTTTTCCTAACTTAATGTGTTCCGGTTTTAAACCATGCTCTTTCAAGAGTTTTGGTAATAAGTGACGTTTGGCAATTTCAACCTTTTCTTCTATGGTATAACCGCTTACGTTGATAATTTCCATACGATCGCGTAAAGCCCAAGGAATATTTGATAAGTTGTTAGCGGTAGCAATAAATAATACTTTCGATAAATCGTAGCCAACTTCTAAATAATTGTCATAAAACTCAGAATTTTGTTCCGGATCTAAAACTTCCAACATTGCAGAAGAAGGGTCGCCATTATGGCTTGAACCTAATTTATCAATTTCATCCAACACGAAAACAGGGTTCGAACTCTCTGCTTTTTTAATGTTTTGAATTAACCTTCCTGGCATTGCACCAATATAAGTTTTTCGATGACCTCTGATTTCTGCCTCGTCTCGCAAACCACCCAATGACATTCGTACATATTTTCTCCCGAGTGATTCAGCAACTGATTTCCCTAAAGAAGTTTTACCAACTCCCGGAGGTCCTGCCAAACATAAAATTGGCGATTTCATATCTCCTTTTAGTTTCAAAACAGCCAAATGTTCAATAATTCTTTCTTTTACCTTTTCTAGACCATAATGATCTCTATCGAGAATTTTTTGTGCTCGTTTTAAGTCGAATACATCTTTGGTATAGTCGCCCCAAGGCAACTCTAATAATAAATCCAAATAATTACGTTGCATAGAATATTCGGCAACTTGCGGATTCATTCGTTGCAATCGACCGAGTTCTTTATCAAATAGTTGCGCAATTTCTTTACTCCATTTTTTCTTTTTTGCCAACTCTTGCATTTCTTCCATTTCTTCATCATACGAAACACCGCCCAATTCTTCTTGAATGGTTTTCATTTGTTGATGCAGATAATATTCTCGCTGTTGCTGATCCATATCTTCGCGAACTTTCGATTGAATATCGTTGCTCAATTGTAAACGCTGCAACTCTTTATTCATCTTTTTTAAAGTCGCTAAAGCTCGGTCTTTTAAATTGTGAATGTTTAAAAGTTCTTGTTTAGAAGCGGTATCTAAATTTAAGTTAGACGAGATAAAATTGATCAAGAAAGAATCGCTTTGAATATTTTTTATAGCGAAAGAAGCTTCACTTGGAAGATTCGGATTCTCTTTTATAATTCGTAAAGAAAGTTCTTTTACCGATGCTATAATTGCTTTGAACTCGGTATCGGTTTTCTTTGGAAATTTATCTGCTAATTCTTTGGTATTGGCAACCAAATATGGTTTTTCTTGAACGAGGCTTTCAATTTTAAAACGCTTTTTACCTTGCAGAACTACCATGGTATTTCCATCAGGCATTTTCAACATTTTTAAAATCCGGGCAACCGTACCAATTTGGTAGACATCGTCTAAAGTAGGATTTTCTGTAGCTTCATTTTTTTGCGCCACAACACCAATAGATTTATTGCCCTTGTTGGCCTCTTTTATCAATCGAATAGATTCATCTCGACCTGCAGTTATCGGAATAACAACACCCGGAAATAAAACGGTATTTCGCAAAGGTAAAATAGGTAAAGTAGCCGGTACATCTTCATTGTTTATCTCTTCTTCATCTTCTGGAGTCATTAACGGAATTAATTCCGCATCTTCATCTAAAATGTTTTGAAGTGACAAATTGTCAATATTTATAAATTTTGTATTACTCATAGTTTCTTTTTGTCAGTTAGATCATATAAATTCAGTAATTCTGTAAAATAACTTTTCGTTTCTTTATTTTAAATAGCTGTATATTAATTTATTAGATCGTAATTGGTTTCTTTCTGTCAAGGTATAGTAGTCAATAGTTATGCCAATACTTTTTTTTTAAAATGTTTTTATGCGGAATTCATTTGCCAAATTTTTAGGATGCCGAGAGTTATGAAGTTGTAAAATATTGTAAATTTAATTTTCGAGTAACTGTAACAAGTTTAAAAACGATTTGTCTTTTAAATAGCTGAGAAATCTTGCAAGATAAAAACGAACATATTAACCGATTATTACAACGTTGTAAAAATGAAGATCAAACTGCACAGTTTGAGATTTACAAGCTGTATTACAAAGCGATGTTTAACACATCACTGCGGATTGTTAAAGATACTTTTGAAGCGGAAGATGTGATGCAAGAAGCCTTTTTAAGTGCTTTTACAAAGTTAGAATCTTTTAAAGCAGATGTGCCTTTCGGAGCTTGGCTAAAAAAAATTGTAATCAATAAAAGTCTGACTCAATTGAAAAAGAACAGCAGATTTGATGAAGTAAAATTAGAGACTGTTGATTACAAATTAACAGATGGAATTTCAGAGGAATCTCAAGAAAGTGAAGCGATGGATTATACCAATGTAAAAGTGAAAGAAATACTAGCAAAAATAAAGGAACTAAAAGATAATTATAGAATTGCTCTAACTTTAAGTTTGATAGAAGGTTTTGATAATGAAGAGGTTGCCGAAATTATGCAAATTACTAATGAAAATTGTAGGACAACCATTTCAAGAGCAAAGAATAAGTTGAGAAGTTTAATGAACCAACAAGTACAAATGCAATAAAAAATGAAAAGAGATTTAGAACAACGTGTTTTGGAATTGCGTGAAGAGTTTGATTTTGCGGAACCGAATGTGGGTCATTTCGAACGATTTCAAGCAAAATTGAAAGAAGAAAAAGAAACAAAGAATAAAACTTCTTGGCTTTGGCTATCTATAGCGGCAATGGTTTTATTGGCTTTTGGTTTTATGTTGGGAAATTTAAACACACAAAAAGGAATACAATTAGCGGATGTTTCTCCGAAAATGCAAGAAACTCAAAATTTTTATCTGGCTTCTATTCAACAAGAAATAGATTTAGTGAAGGCAAAACAAACTCCAGAAAATCAAAAAATTATTGAAGATTCTTTCGAGCAATTGACCATTTTAGAAAATAAATATGAAGAATTAACCTTAGAACTTAAAGAAAGTAACGAAGATAAAAGAGTCATTTTTGCCATGATTTCGAATTTTCAAACACGTATTGAAGTACTACAAAACTTATTGCAACAATTAGAAGAGTTTCAAAGTTTTGAAAAAAATATTCCCGAAAATAAAATTTTATAAAGATAATGTCTAATCGAATTAAAATAAAATTATGAAAACAATCGTATATAAAATCCTATTTTTCTTGAGCATCATTCCGATGATAGGGATGGCGAATCCAAATCCCGGTAAGAATAAATATGAAAAAAGTAAAACTATCAAGAAAGAATTCAACGTCAACGCAAATGCCTTATTAAAAATAAGCAACAAATACGGTAATGTTGATGTGATTTCTTGGAATGAAAACCGTGTAGTTATTGAAGTAAGAATTACTGCAAGTGGTAATAATGAAAGTAAAGTGGTTTCAAAATTAAATGAGATTTCCGTGAATTTTGAAAGCTCAAGCAGTCAGGTTTATGCAAAAACAACCTTTGAGAAATACTCCGGTTGGGGCAATAATAACTCTAACGTGAACTTTCAAATTGATTATAAGGTGAAAATGCCAGTAACTAATCAAGCAGATTTTACGAATGATTACGGCAGTATTTCATTAAATGAATTGAAAGGAAAAGCAGATATTAACTGTGATTATGGAAAAATTATTATCGGTAGTTTGTTTCATGAAAATAATAGTATCAATATAGATTATACGAATAATTCAACTATTGAATTTATAAATGGCGGCAGCATCAATGCAGATTACTCAGATTTGACAATTGATAAAGCAAAAAAAATCGATTTAAACGCCGATTATACAAAAACAACTATTGAAAATATAGAAGATTTTGATTTTAATTGTGATTATGGAAAATTGAATGTTGGTAATGCAAATAAAGTATTTGGCGATGGAGATTATCTCACCATGTTATTTGGTACTATTTTCAAAGAATTAGAAGTTGGAGCAGATTATGGTAATTTTCGCTTAGATGAGCTAAAAAATGGTTTTTCAAATGTAAAAATAAATGCAGATTATACCGGAGTAAAAATTGGGATTGAATCGGGTGCAGCTTTTGATTTTATGATAAAAACAGGTTATGGTGGATTTGACATGAATGTGGATAAAGCAACGTACTCGAAAAAAATCGTTAAATCGAATTCTAAATATTATGAAGGATTCGTGAATAAAGCAAATTCGAATAGTAAAATTGAAATAACAACAAGTTACGGAAGTGTAACCATGTTCACAAAATAAAAATTAACTAATTAAATACTAAAAAAACATGAAAAATTTATTTTTAAAATCATTTGGAATATCCTTGGTATTGGTCTTATTTTTAACAAGTTGTAGTGCCCAAAATTGGGGAAAAGTTAAAGGTGATGGAAACGTTATTACAGAGAAAAGAAGCGTTGGGAATTTTGATGAATTAGGAGTTTCCGGATCTTTTGATATTTTCTTGGTTAAAGGAAAAGAAGGGGAATTGACCATTAAAATTGAAGAAAATTTGTTGCCGTATTTAGTTACAGAAGTAGATAATGGTAAATTAAAGATTAAATGGAAATCAGGAACAAGCATCAACACAAGAAAAGGTGTCGAAATTACAGTAGCTTTTGAAGATATAAAAGGAATTGCTTTGTCTGGTTCAGGAGATATTGTTAGTAAAGACATTATTAAATCGGATAATTTTGAAGTTGCAGTTTCTGGTTCTGGAAATATGGATTTAGAATTAGATGTTCAAAAAATGACTGCAGCAATTTCTGGTTCTGGTGATGTGAACTTAAAAGGAACAGCGACAAATTTTGAAGCTGCGGTGGCAGGTTCTGGAGATATCGACGGTGTTAATTTGAAAACAGAAAAAGCCGAAGTAAGAGTTTCTGGTTCTGGTGGAATTACGATTACAGTTTTAAAAGAATTAGACGCTAAAGTTTCTGGTTCTGGAAGTGTAAGATATAAAGGAAACCCATCTGTAGAAGATGTAAAAGTTAGTGGTTCAGGTACTGTAAGTACTTTTTAATCCTAAGAAGTGGAGCTGCAAAAGAGTTCGGTTTTTAAGCTATAACTAATTCAAAACCAAATGTCATTCCCGCGAAAGCGGGAATCTTTTTTTAAAGAAACCGAGAATTATATTAAAAACAAAGAAACTCAAGAATAAAGTATAAAAGAATTTCATTTTCATGGGAATGACAGTTTGAAAATTCGCAAACCAAAACCAACAACTAACATCAATCAGCCAACAATAAAAACCAAATTACTTCACATCGGCTTTTTCAATAATAGCAATTGAATCACAAACTTGTACGGTAAGCGCAATATTTTCTTGCTGTTTTGATCCATTTATGAGATAAATTCGGCAAGGATCATTTTTTACCTGGCTTTTTGAAAAGTCTATACTTCCGTCTACCAAAATAGTGTTAATGGCTAAACTATCAATAACGGCAGTTTTAATTTGTTCTTGAACCTCGTTGGAATATTGAATTTGTTTGCTTCTGATAATTTGAAGCATCCGGTCATTTGGCAACCAATTGCAAGAAGCTTTTTTACCCCCGAGAAAAAAGAAAACAAGAATTATTCCGATGGTAAAACCAAATCCGTATAGCGCAAAGCGCTTTTTCATATCTTGCATAATGTACTAAAAAGTGAGTAGGTTAATATCGGTATAAGGTAGGCTAAACCAGTCGGCAATAGATCGGTTTGTTAAAATTCCATGATAAAAGTACATGCCTTTTTGTAAACTTTTATCAAATCTGGCAGCGTTCTCTAATCCGCCCTGCTCACCGATATTCAATAAATACGGTGTAAAAATATTACTGATAGAAACCGATGCTGTTCTTGAATATCTCGAAGGAATATTAGGTACGCAATAATGAATAACACCATGTTTTACAAGAGTGGGATTGCTATGTGTTGTGATTTCTGATGTTTCAAAACAACCGCCATTATCAATACTAACATCGACAATCACCGCGCCATCTTTCATTTGTTCCACCATTCTTTCAGTTACAACAATCGGAGTTCTAGCCTTTCCCCGTAAAGCGCCAATAACAACATCACAATCGATCAAAGATTTTAATAAATTTTTAGGTTGAATCGTCGAAGTAGCAATAGGAAAACGCAATTTCGTTTGTAGGTTTCGCAATTTGGTGAGCGAATTGTCAAAAACTTCAACACTGGCACCAAGTCCCATAGCCGATCTCGCCGCAAATTCAGCAACCGTTCCAGCACCTAAAATAACTACTTTACTCGGCGGAACACCCCCAATATTACCCAATAATAAGCCGTTTCCTTGATTTTCATTATTCATCAATTCGGCAGCAATTAATATAGAAGCGATTCCTGCAATTTCACTTAAAGACTTCACCAACGGAAAAACCCCATGTGTATCTTGAATATAATCAAAAGCGATGGCTGTAATTCTTTTTTTTGCCAAAGCCTCAAAATATTCCTTGTTTTGGGTTTTGATTTGCATTGCAGAAAAAAGAACGCTCTGCGGATTCATCATTTTGATTTCATCTAAAGACGGTGGTTCAATTTTTAAGATAATGCTACAGGCAAAAACGTCATTTGGATTATAAGAAATTTTCGCGCCCGCTTCTGAATATTCTTGGTCGGAATAATTTGTTCCATCTCCAGCACCAGATTCTACAACAATTTGATGCCCGTTAGCCGTTAAATCAGCAACGGCACTTGGAGTAAGACAGATTCTTTTTTCTTCGAAGTGGGTTTCTTTTGGTAGACCGATATATAATTCATCTTTTGGCCTTTTTATTTCCAGCATTTCCGGACTCGGCATTAGCTCTTCTTTGCTAAAAGGTGAATATTGGTGGCTCATTTTAAGTAATTTGTATATTTCTTAATCCGTTGCTTAAAATCGAAATATGAATTGCAACCGACTCTAAAGGTAGTAAATTTTCTACTTTATTTGGCCATTCGATAAAACACCAAGCCTGGCTGTATAAATATTCTTCTACGCCAATGTCATAAGCCTCTTCTTCGTTATCAATTCTATAAAAATCAAAATGATAAATGGTTTCTCCCTTATCGGAAATATATTCGTTTACCAAAGAAAATGTTGGCGAACTAGCAACTTCTTTTACACCTAATTGTTTTACAATTTCTTTTATCAAAGTAGTTTTGCCCGAACCCATAGCACCATAAAACAACAAGACCTTTTTCGGTACTGTTTGAATAATCTCTGCGGCAATCGTAGAAATTTGTGCTAAAGAATAGTCTTTATTCATGGGATTTATGCAAGGTTTTATAGGGTGCAGATTTTACTATTCCATGGTGTGATAGACATTTTGTACATCGTCTTCGTCTTCCAGTCGTTCTAATAGTTTTTCTACATCGACTTGTTCTTCTTCGGTCAATTTTTTAGTGATACTTGGAATTCTTTCAAATCCGGAAGATAAAATTTCTAAATTATTTTCTTCCAAATATTTTTGAATTGCACCAAATTGCTCGAAAGGGGCGTAGATTAAAATTCCGTCTTCATCTTCAAAAACTTCTTCTACTTCGTAGTCGATTAATTCCAATTCAAATTCTTCCAAATCCATTTGTAAATCTTCTGTTTTTACACGAAAATTACAGGTATGATCAAACATGAATATTACAGAACCTGATGTTCCTAAAGTTCCATCACATTTGTTAAAAGCTGCGCGAACATTGGCAACTGTTCGGTTATTATTATCGGTTGCAGTTTCTATTAAAACGGCAATTCCATGAGGTGCATAGCCTTCAAAAAGAACTTCCTTATAGTCGGCAGTATCTTTATCTGCCGCTTTTTTAATGGCTCTTTCTACATTTTCTTTGGGCATGTTTGCAGCTTTCGCATTTTGTATCACTGCTCTCAAACGCGCGTTGGTATCCGGACTTGGGCCTCCTTCTTTTACTGCCATCACGATATCTTTTCCAATTCTGGTAAAGGTTTTCGCCATAGCCGACCAGCGTTTCATTTTTCTTGCTTTTCGAAATTCAAATGCTCTTCCCATTTCTAATTATATTAATTTTATTTACAATTTTCTTTATAAAATTCTATCATTTCTGGTATGTTTTTTACCTGAAATTCTTTTTCATTAATTCTGGCGACCAAGATAGGACAATCTTCAAAATATTTTGCTGCTGTTTTTTTAAATTTTTTATACAAAGGATTCCCTTTGGAGCCTATTAACAGTAATTTGTCTTCGTTTGTTTTTTTAACATAGTAATCTATTCTTGATATCTCAAGAGTTACACTACGTTGCATATCGTGCCTATCGTAAGAATCATAAAAAGGGCGATACTCATCTGTAAACTGCGCATATTTTAGTATGCCAGGTTGGTAAAAAGCAAAGACTGGCTTTAATAAATCTTCATAGGGTTTTCCATCAACTAAGGTGTTTTGATAGAATAAGTCAATATTATTGCTCGTAGCTTGATAAATACTAATCGTGTCCTTTTTCAGTAACTCGACAAAATGTAAAAATTTATCTTCGTTGGTATTTTTATAATAGAAATATCGAGTATGCAAGGAGTCTATAAATGTGTGAATTTTATCAATCTCCTTGAATTTAATTTTTTCTTCTTTTCTCTGTTCTTTGTTTTTTTTAAATCGGATATCAAACGGAGAAGATGCCATTCTTATTAAACCAGTTAAAGAATCTCCATTTTTTAAAATAATTCCTCCATGGATAAAAGGAGTCGATTGTAAGTCTAATTGTGCAAATACAAAGCAAGGGAATAGAATAAGAGAGAATAATATTTTTTTCATGTAATAGTTATACTTGTATTACTCCCATATTAAATTTCTTTTCAATCGGAGCGTGATTTGCAGCTTCAATTCCTGTAGAAATCCATTTCCTCGTATCTAATGGGTCAATTACAGCATCTGTCCATAATCGGGCAGCAGCATAATAGGGGGATGTTTGTTTGTTATATCGATTGGTTATGGTATCTAGAATTTCCTTTTCCTTTTCGGGTGTAATCGTTTCGCCTCGTTTTTTTAAAGTAGCAGTTTCTATTTGTAATAAAACTTTGGCCGCTTGTGCTCCACCCATTACTGCCAATTCTGCTGATGGCCAAGCACAAATAAGTCTCGGATCGTAAGCTTTTCCGCACATAGCGTAATTACCCGCACCATAAGAATTACCTATTACCACCGTAAATTTTGGAACCACCGAATTGCTTACTGCGTTTACCATTTTTGCACCATCTTTAATAATACCACCATGTTCTGCTTTGCTACCTACCATAAAGCCTGTAACATCTTGCAAAAATACTAATGGAATCTTTTTTTGATTGCAATTTGCAATAAAACGAGTTGCTTTGTCCGCTGAATCAGAGTAGATTACACCTCCAAATTGCATTTCTCCTTTCCCATTTTTAACCAATTTTCGTTGATTGGCAACAATGCCAACCGCCCAACCATCGATTCTGGCATAAGCACAAATAAGTGTTTTACCATAGCCTTTTTTATACTCTTCAATCTCAGAATTATCAACCAAACGTTCGATAATTTTTTTCATATCGTATTGCTCATTGCGTAACTTAGGTAGAATGCCATAAATTTCTTCTGATTTTTTGGTTGGTAGAGAGGGAGTTTCTCGGTTAAAGCCCGCTTTGTCGTAATCTCCCAATTTGCCGATGATATTCTTGATTTTATCTAGAGCATCTTTATCATCTGTAGCTTTATAATCGCAAACGCCCGAAATTTCGGTATGTGTTGTTGCACCTCCAAGGGTTTCATTATCAATAGTTTCTCCAACGGCGGCTTTTACCAAATAACTACCTGCAAGAAATATACTGCCTGTTTTATCTACAATAATCGATTCATCGCTCATGATTGGCAGATAAGCGCCACCAGCCACACAACTTCCCATCACTGCGGCAATTTGGGTAATACCCATACTACTCATCACTGCATTATTTCTAAAAATTCTTCCGAAGTGTTCCTTATCGGGAAAAATTTCGTCTTGCATGGGTAAATAAACACCAGCACTATCCACTAAATAAATTATGGGTAGTTTGTTTTCTATGGATATTTCTTGAGCTCTCAGGTTTTTCTTTCCGGTAATGGGAAACCATGCTCCGGCTTTAACTGTAGCGTCGTTTGCCACAACAATACATTGTTTGCCTGAAATTTTTCCGATTTTCACAACAACACCTCCCGACGGACAGCCACCATGTTCTTTGTACATATCATCTCCTGCAAATGCCCCAATTTCAATCGCTTCGGTGTCTCTATCCAAAATGTAAGCAACCCGTTCTCTGGCAGTCATTTTGCCTTTTTCGTGCAATTTTGCAATTCTACTTTTGCCGCCACCAAGAGCAACTTCGTTGAATTTTTTTTCCATTGCAGCCGCAAGTTGCTTGTTGTGATTCGTGTTTTTATCCATTTTAGTTGGGTGATTTATTCCTTGCTAAAGTACAAAAAGCAGGTTAATATGTTTGCGTTAAATACCATGTAAATAAATACCTAGGTAAATATAAATATTTAACCTATATTTGCAGTGAATTTAAAAAATCAAAAATGAAAACTAACAAAATCTTGTTTTGGAGTTCAACCGGACTTTTAAGCACATTTATTATAATTTCTGCAGCAATGTATTTTTTTAATTACGAGGTCGTTAAAGAGGCATTTATGAGCTTGAGTTATCCGGTTTATCTAATTTATCCTTTGGCAATTGTAAAGATTGCTGCGGTAGTGGTTTTATTAATTCCAAAAAAAGTAGTAGTGAAAGAATGGGCTTATGCTGGTCTGTTGTTTGATTTTATATTAGCATTTTTTGCCCATATCATGATAAGTGATGGTAATCAAATGACTGCCGTAATTGCAATTATTTTATTATCGGTTTCCTATGTGTTTTATAAAAAGGTTTTTTGACACATAACGATATTGAATTACGAAAGTCCATAATGGGCATTTAATTAAAAAAACAACACCAACCGATATCAATAATTTAAAAATAGTAGGTTGGAGAAAATTTATTAAGATGAAAAATATAATTAGTTTGGGTGGTAGTTCGAGTAAGAAATCCATCAATAAAATGCTTGCTGAATATACGGCTGATTTGGTAAAAAATGTTAGTGTAACCAAAATTGATTTGAATGATTTTGAAATGCCTCTATTTTCTGTTGATTTAGAATCTAAAGATGGATTTCCAAAAAGTGTTCAAGAATTAAATGCAATTATTGAAAAGGCGGATGGTTTTGTTATTTCTTTAGCGGAACATAACGGTGCATATTCTTCAGCTTTTAAAAATGTATTCGATTGGTTATCGCGAATGGATGGAAAAGTGTGGAGAAATAAACCAATGCTATTGTTGAGTACTTCGCCTGGAATTCGCGGTGGCGCTTCGGTTTTAGAAATAGCCAAAAATCGATTCCCATTTAATGGAGGTAATATTGTTGGAAGCATGAGTTTTCCATCCTTTTATGAAAATTTTATAGAGGCCGATGTGGTTAATGAAACTTTGAAAACAAAAATAATCAGTCTCGTGGCAACCTTTGAAAAAGAATTATAGTTATGGGAGATATTGAGAAAGATATTAATTCTAAGTTTCCAAATGAATTGGTTAAAGCATTGATAAATATCAAATATACAGCACATTGGCTCGATAATATTGCTAATGAGGTTTTAAAACCCTTTAAAATTTCAGAACCACAATATAATATTTTAAGAATTTTACGAGGCGCTGGTGAACCAATTACGGTAAATATGGTAAAAGAAAGAATGATTCAAAAGTCACCAAATTCGACTCGTTTGATGGATAAACTTTGCGATAAGGATTTGATTGAAAGAGTTCGTTGCGAAAATGATAGGCGAGTCGTTCACGTTCAAATTTCTAAAAAAGGATTAGCACTTTTGAAAAAAATTAATAGTAGTGATTTCGATGCGGCTATGAATTCGATTACCGAAAACGAAGCGAAAGTTTTGAATGAGATATTAGATAAAATACGATAAAAACTAAAAATATCATGAGAAAAATAATACAACGAGCAAACGAAAGAGGAACGGCAGATTATGGTTGGTTAAAAGCAAATTATTCATTTAGTTTTGCTAATTATTACAATCCACAACAAGTGAGTTTTGGAGCACTTCGAGTACTTAATGATGATATTATTGCTGGTGGAATGGGTTTTGGAGAGCATCCTCATGACAATATGGAAATTATTAGTATTCCGTTACGAGGTGCTTTAAAGCACAAAGATTCTATGGGAGAAAAATGGGTTGCTCTAACCTCTGATGAGGTGCAAGTGATGTCTGCTGGAACAGGACTTGTGCATGCCGAAAAGAATAACTCTGCTACTGAAGAGGTGAATTTATTTCAAATTTGGATCATTCCAGAAGAACAAAATGTTGAACCGGCATACGGACAAAAAAAGTTTGCTCTTAGCGATAGAGATAATAAATTACAAACTTTGGTAACTTCTTACGAAGATGCAGATACGAATAGTTTAAAAATTCATCAAGATGCAAGAATTTCAAGAATTGACTTAGACGAAAACAGTGAATTTACCTATACTTTGAAATCGCAATACCACGGAGTTTATATTATGGTAATAGATGGAACAATCGAAATTGATGCAGATATTCTTGAAAAACGAGATGCTATTGGTATTTTTCAAACGGAAGAGATTAATTTGAAAACCAATAAAAATAGTTCTTTGGTCTTTATTGAAGTGCCAATGAAATTTTAAATAAAAGTAGATTAAATTATTAAAAACGTTCTTTTTATAGGGCGTTTTTTTATGGAGATGATTTTGCATAAAGTGGAATACTTACTTAATTATTGTATCAATAATGGGGTGTTCAACGTTTTTCACTTCTTAATTGTTAAAATCATTTCCTATTTATCATAAAAAATACAAATCAATTATTAAGTTTGCAATTGAAAAATAATTTTGATTTAACAAATTGATGAAAGAATTCAACGACTTTATTTGGGAAACACACGGAATTCATGCGGGTACAGAGCAAGATCATGTAAAACACGGAATCGATAGATTAGAAGATATTGTTGATAAGGCCATTGAAGCGAATCACCCAAGTATTTCGTTTATTATTCATTCCCCTCGTTTGACCAATTTTCGCTATATCGCGGAAAGAGATACTAATGTTAAGTTTATTCGAGGTAATCAATCCTATCTTAATTACCCGAAAAGAATAGCGAATCTTCGTGAAAAGTATGACGGTAAAATCAATATAAAATATGGTGTTGAATTAGAATGGATGGGTTCTGATTTGGGTTTACAATGGAGTCGTTCAAAAATATTTCAAGCAGAAGATGCAGATTTTGTTATTGGCTCAGTACATTTTGCGCCAGAAGGTTTGCCTTATGATGGTTCGATAGAAGAGGCGCAAGAGTTATTAAAAATAAGAGGAAGTCTTGAAAATTATTGGGATGGTTATTTTAATGAAATGATTGAAATGATTGAAGCTTTCGGAGATATGATTCAAGTTATTGGTCATATAGATTTGCCAAAACTCAATGTTGAAATGCCAGAATCTCTTATTCATTTTGAAACGAGTTCCCATCCGTTGGCAAACAAATTTCGTACGCTTTTAGAAATAATTGCCGATAGAAATTTGGCTTTGGATGTTAATATGGCAGGAAAATTTAAAGGAGTAGGAGTATATCCTACCCAAAATATTTTAAAGCGTGCATACAAATTGCAAATTCCCGTTTGTGTTGGAACTGATACACATCATGTAAAATATTACGGACTGAACTTTAAAGAAAGCTTAGAATATATTTACCAAGCCGGATACCAACAATATGTAAGTTATTCTAAATTAATTCCTGAAAAGAGAACCATTTTTGACGACCACGATCTAAAAGTGAAATATACGATTTTGAATAAAGGAATTGAGTTGTTAAATCAACGTTTTCATGATAATCGCAGAAGAATTATTCCTGATTTTTCTTTTGGAGGATCATTTACAGAATTTCTAGATATTTATAATAACTCTATTGGTATGGGTGGTTATAATGCGATTCGAATTCGAAAAAGTGATAAATCGATTACTATAACAAATGAAACTCCAATTGCCGAAAAGTATAAGGTAAAGGGGTTGTTTTCAGAGCATTTAGATAAACCTGGTGTAATTTCATCTTTATTTAACACCTTGGCTTCTGAAGGAATTAATGTCGAAACGGCTCGACTGAAATCAAACAATGATGGAACGGCGGTAGCATTTTTAACCATAAAGGGAGAAAATGAAAATATTGAAAATGCCATTGATTTTATAGGAGGGACTAGTGGTGAATTATTCACAAAACTAACGTATAAAGAAGATGCCGATTTGCCAAATTATTATAATGATGGAGTTTATTTGTTAGAATTGGATGGCGTGGAATTAAAATTGCCTTTACGGGAAAAAGTTATCCTAACAAAGCATGAAAATGCTCCAGGAGTGCTATTAATTTTATTATCCGCTTTGGCTTCTAAAAATATCAATATTGTCGACCTGCGATTAGGTAATCGAAATAGAATTGGTTATTCCGCTTTAGCGATCGAAGGCGACAGCAATACAATTCGTCGTTTATTAAATAAATTAGGTTCGCAGTATTTTGAAGCAAATCTGATTGAATTTCATAGTATGTAACCCTTTAAATGTTCAAACATTATTTTATGAAAAAACTTATTCTATTTTTTTTAGGCTTGATTTCTATAAGTACTATTGCGCAAACCGATGCAGAAACATTAAAAAAGATTTATGACACATCGCTTACCAACGGGAAAAGCTATGCTTGGTTAGATTATTTATCTAATGAAATTGG
>RCMY010001080.1_pt1 | contig 25906 bp, 22 predicted proteins | sample 2041341 | NCBI WGS metagenome assembly RCMY01 (sample SAMN09708234, study PRJNA481090) | Marine sediment metagenome, whole genome shotgun sequencing project.
ACCCCCCGCCCCCCGGCCCCGCGGCCGCAACGCGTCCCCCCCCCCCTGCCGATATTGCCGTATAATCACGGCCGGTAAAACATACGGAAAACACAATGCCCGCCACCGCTTACACGCAGCAGCTTATTGAAAAAAAGCAATATATCAAAACTTTATTTACCGGCTTGGCTGCGCCCGAGTGGACACTTTTCGAATCGCCCGAGCAGCACTACCGCATGCGAGCTGAATTTCGCGTGTGGCACGAGGGCGAGGAAATGTTTTACGCTATGTTTACACGCGGGCAAAAAGCCGGCGGCGGCTCGCTGATCCGCTGCGATCAGTTTACCCCGGCTTGCGCGGCCATCAATGATTTGATGCCGCGCCTGCTGGCTGCGGCCGATAAAGTGCCGGTGCTGAAAACCCGCTGGTATGCGGTGGAATTTCTGGCCACTTTAAGCGGCGAGATGTTGGTGACGATGATTTACCACAAAAAGTTGGATGACGAATGGCGCGCCGCCGCCGAAGCATTGCAGGCGCAATTGGGCGTGTGGATTATCGGGCGCAGCCGTGGCCAGAAAGTGGTGTTGGCGCAAGATTTCGTTACCGAAAAGCTCAATGTGGGCGACGAAACTTTTTGCTACCGCCAAATCGAGGGCAGTTTCACCCAGCCCAATGCCGAAGTGTGCGAAAAAATGCTGGCCTGGGCCTGCGCCTGCGCCGAAGGTTTGGGTGGCGATATGCTCGAGCTTTATTGCGGCAACGGCAATTTCACTTTGCCGCTGGCGCGCAAATTTCGGCGCGTGTTGGCCACGGAAGTGTCGAAAACTTCCGTGAACGCGGCTTTGTGGAATATCGAAGCCAATCAAAGCCATAATGTGCAAATCGCGCGTTTGTCTGCCGAAGAATTCACAGAAGCTTATCTGGGCGGGCGCGAATTCCGCCGCTTGCAGGAGCAGGGCATTGCGCTGGCGGATTATGATTTTTCCACCATTTTTGTCGACCCGCCGCGCGCCGGCATTGATGAGGCAACTTTAAAATTGGTGGCGCAGTTTGAGCATGTGATTTACATTTCGTGCAACCCCGAAACCTTGCGCGCCAATCTGGATATCTTGGTGCAAAGCCACGACATCATGCGCACGGCTTTGTTTGACCAGTTTCCGTTTACCCACCATATCGAAAGCGGCGTGTTGCTGAAAAAACGCCGATAAACAAATAGATAATCAAACAGGCCGTCTGAAACGTTGGGTTTTGCAACCCAACCTACGCCATTGCTGAAAAAGCGCCGATAAACAAACAGATAAACCAACAGGCCGTCTGAAACAATATGTTTTCAGACGGCCTGTTGGTTTTCGATATCACACTTCTTCATTCAATATTTTATTGGGCGCTTCTTTGGGCAGCACCATATTGAGCACAATCGCCAAAATCGCGCACAAGCCCACGCCGGCAAAGCTCATGCTGCCGAATTTGATTACCATGCCGCCCACGCCGGTGGTGAGCACGGCGCTCACAATCACCAGGTTTTTTGGCTGCATCAAATCCACTTTGGCATCAATCACGGTTTTCAAGCCCAGCGAAGCGATGGTGCCGAAGAGCAGAATCATCACGCCGCCCATCACCGGCAGCGGAATTGAAGCCAAAAAAGCATTGAATTTGCCGAAAAAAGCCATGCAAATCGCGAAAACGGCCGCCCATGTCATGATTTTCGGGTTGCTGTTTTTGGTCAGCATCACCGCGCCGGTCACTTCGCCGTAAGTGGTTACGGGCGGGCCGCCGATCAGGCCGGCCACGCACACGCCGATGCCGTCGCCGGCTAGCGTTTTATCAAGCCCCGGGTCTTTGGCATAATCTTTGCCGGTTACCTTGCCGATGGCCATCACGCCGCCGATGTGTTCGATGGCCGGCGCAATCGCCACCGGCAGCATAAAGAGCGCCGCATGCCAGTTGATTTGCGGGGTTTCAAAATGCGGCACCGCAAACCACGGCGCATTCAGAATCGGCGTGATGTCCACCAAGCCCATAAACAAAGCCGCCGTGTAGCCCGCCGCCACGCCGATTAAAATCGGCACCAGCCGCATCATCTTGCTGCCAAACACCGCCACCATCACGGTAACGATAAAAGTAAAGCCCGAAAGCAGCAGCGCCTGGCTGTAGTCCACCACTTGCACGCCGCCGGCCTGGCCCATGGCCATCTGGCTGGCCACCATCGCCACCGATAAGCCGATTACCATAATCACGGGGCCGATCACCACCGGCGGCAGCAGCCGGTTTACCGCCGCGAGCCCGCGCCATTTAATCAACAGCGCAAACACAAAATACATAAAACCGGCCGCAAAAAGGCCGAACATGGTCGAGGGCAGCCCCCATTCGGCAATCGAATAAATAATCGGTGCGATAAAGGCAAACGAAGAGCCCAAAAAAATCGGCACTTTGCGCTTGGTTACCAATTGGAAAAGCAAAGTGCCGATGCCCGCGCCCAAAAGCGCCATGGCTGGATTCAGGCCGGTGAGCAGCGGCACCAGCACCATCGCGCCAAAGGCGACAAACAGAATTTGTGCGCCGGAAATGGCTAACTTGAGTTGTTGCATGTGAATAACCGTTAAGAAATTTTAATAAACGGTGCGGATTATAACGCTCCAAGCCAAGTTTGTGTGAAATGCTTGAGCGTATGTTTCAGACGGCCTGCTTAACCCACTTGCCGCTCGACACGACGTAATACAAAGTCGGCGTGCATACGCATGGGAAAGGCGCTTTTTTTGATTAAAAACATGAATTAAATTAAAGGCCGTCTGAACATTTTCAGACGGCCTCTCGCATATTGGTCACTCAATGGCCGGCGCAATCCATTCAAGCGCGCAAGCCGGCAAACACGTCAAAATAAGTGGGAAAGGTTTTGTGTGTGCATTTGGGGTCGTTGATAATCACCGGCACGCCCAAGAGCGAAACCAGCGAGAAACACATGGCCATGCGGTGGTCGTCGTAAGTGTCGATTGCCGCATCGGGCGTGAGCACGGCAGGTGGCGTGATGTGGATGGCTTCCGGCTCTTCCACCACCGTAGCGCCCACTTTGCGCAATTCTGCCGCCATCGCGGCAATGCGGTCGGTTTCTTTCACACGCCAAGAGCCGATATTGCGCAAAGAGCAGGGCGCGCCTGTGGCCAGCGCCACCACCGCCAGCGTCATCGCCGCATCGGGAATGTGGTTGGCATCCAAATCAAACGGGCGCACCGCTTGCCCAGCCCCGCGCGACACTTCGATAAAATCATCGCCCCAAATCACGTTTGCACCGATTTTTTCCAATTCGTGCGCAAAGGCCACATCGCCCTGAATACTGTGGCGGCCGATGCCGGTTACGCGGATGGGCGCACCCGAGAGCAGGCCGGCGGCAAGAAAATAAGAGGCGCTCGAAGCATCGCCTTCCACATGCAGCACTTCGGGGGCATGGTAGTGCGCACCGGCCGGCAGCCTGAATATTTGATAATTTTCGTTTTCCACCTGCACACCGAATTGCGCCATCAATTTCAAAGTGATGTCGATATAAGGCTTGGAAATCAGTTCGCCCACCATGCGGATTTCAAAGGCTTCGCCGGTGAGCGGCAAGGCCATCAGCAAAGCGGTGAGAAACTGGCTCGACACATTGCCTTTAATCGGAATCACGCGCGCGCCCTTATCGCTGCGCTCATTGATTTGCAGCGGCGGATAGCCTTCGTTGCCCAAATATTGCACATCGGCGCCCGCAATGCGCAGCGCATCCACCAAGTCGCCAATCGGGCGCTCGTGCATGCGCGGCACGCCGTGCAGCCGGTAATCGCCGCCAAGCACCGCCAGCGCCGCCGTGAGCGGGCGAAAAGCCGTGCCGGCGTTGCCGAGAAATAAATCGGCGCGGCGCTCGGGAAAGCGGCCGCCGCAGCCGTGCACTTTGATGCGACCCAGCGCTAAGGGCTCCAGCTTCACCCCTAGCGAAGTAAGCGCTTCGAGCATGCGCGCGGTGTCGTCAGATGAAAGCAGCGAGCGGATTTCGCATGCATTGTCAGATAAAGCCGCCAGCAAAAGCGTGCGGTTACTGATGCTTTTCGAGCCGGGCAGGGCAACAACAGAAGGTTTGAGGGCAGCGGCGCTCAGGCGGATAGATTCAGTCATGTAGGCAGATTTCGTTGAATGTGAGAGGTGGAGAAAACAGCTCAGGTTTGTTATTATAGATAAATTGTTTACAAACCGCCATCACGAGAGAAACCGGGCGCTCACCCACGGATAAAGAAAATATGGAATCCAAGCAAACACAAAAAGTTATCGCCATAGACGGCCCCAGCGCATCCGGCAAAGGCACCATTGCCTCACGCGTGGCCGCTGCATTGGGCTTTGATTATCTCGATTCGGGCGCACTCTACCGGCTCACGGCGCTTTATGCGGAAAAGCAGGGCGTGGAATGGGGCGATGAAGCCGGCGTGGCCGCACTGGCGCAAGCTCTGCCTGCGGTTTTCGAGAGCGGAAAAACTTTTTTGGCCGGCGAAGATGTCAGCGAGGCCATCCGCACCGAAGCCATCGGCATGGGCGCATCAACCGTGGCACAATTGCCGGCCGTGCGCGCGGCTTTGCTGCAACGCCAACGCGATTTCCTCACCGAAAAAGGCTTGGTGGGCGACGGGCGCGATATGGGCTCGGTGATTTTTCCGAATGCGCTGCTGAAAATCTTTCTCACCGCCAGCGCGCAAGTGCGTGCCGAGCGGCGTGCAAAACAATTGGGCTTGCCTTGCGAGGGTGTGGCCTTTGAGCGCATTCTTGCCGATATCGAAGCGCGCGATGAAGTCGACAGCCGCCGCGCCGTTGCACCGCTGGTGCAGCTGCCCGATGCCGAGCTGTTGGACACATCAGCCATGGGCATTGAAGAAACCGTAAAAAAAGTGCTTGATTGGTATCGCAAAAAATAAAATCTGCTGTATAATCCACGTTTAAGCTTTCAGACGGCCTTGTTAACCTAAAAGGCCGTCTGAAAAATATTTTGCAGCACCCGCTTGTTGCGCCAAGGGCAGCCAAGCGTATTCCAACCAGACCCGCACCCCTTGGCGGTGTATCGAAAAGAGATATTATGACCATGGAAAATTTTGCCCAGTTATTGGAAGAGAGCTTTACCCTTCAGGAGATGAACCCCGGTGAAGTGATTACCGCAGAAGTTGTGGCAATCGACAACAACTTCGTTACCGTAAACGCCGGTTTGAAATCTGAATCCCTGATTGATGTAAACGAATTCAAAAACGCTCAGGGCGAGATTGAAGTTAAAGTAGGCGATTTCGTTACCGTAACCATCGAATCGGTGGAAAACGGCTTTGGCGAAACCAAGCTGTCACGCGAAAAAGCCAAGCGTGCTGCCGACTGGATCACCTTGGAAGAAGCCATGGAAAACGGCGACATCCTCTCCGGCGTGATCAACGGCAAAGTCAAAGGCGGCCTCACTGTGATGATCAACAGCATCCGCGCCTTCTTGCCCGGCTCGCTGGTTGACGTGCGCCCGGTGAAAGACACTTCACACTTTGAAGGCAAAGAAATCGAATTCAAAGTGATCAAGCTCGATAAAAAACGCAACAATGTGGTGGTATCGCGCCGTGCGGTGCTGGAAGCCACTTTGGGCGAAGAGCGCAAAGCCTTGCTGGAAAACCTGCAAGAAGGTGCCGTGGTTAAAGGCATCGTGAAAAACATCACCGATTACGGTGCATTCGTTGATTTGGGTGGCATCGACGGCCTGTTGCACATCACCGATCTGGCATGGCGCCGCGTGAAACACCCGAGCGAAGTGCTGGAAGTGGGTCAAGAAGTTGAAGCCAAAGTGCTGAAATTCGACCAAGAAAAACAACGCGTGTCTTTGGGCATGAAACAATTAGGCGAAGATCCGTGGCACGGCCTGGCCCGTCGCTACCCGCAAAACACCCGTCTGTTCGGTAAAGTATCCAACCTCACCGACTATGGCGCATTTGTGGAAATCGAGCAAGGCATCGAAGGCTTGGTGCACGTATCCGAAATGGATTGGACCAACAAAAACGTACACCCGAGCAAAGTGGTGCAGCTGGGCGACGAAGTTGAAGTGATGATCCTCGAAATCGACGAAGACCGCCGCCGCATCAGCTTGGGCATGAAACAATGCCAAGCCAATCCGTGGGAAGATTTTGAAGCCAACCACAATAAAGGCGACAAACTCTCAGGTGCCGTGAAATCTATCACCGACTTCGGCGTGTTTGTAGGCCTGCCGGGCGGCATCGACGGTTTGGTGCATTTGTCTGACCTTTCTTGGACCGAATCCGGCGAAGAAGCCGTGCGCAAATACAAAAAAGGCGAAGAAGTTGAAGCCGTTGTATTGGCCATCGATGTAGACAAAGAGCGCATTTCTTTGGGCATCAAACAGCTCGAAGGCGACCCTTTCGGCAACTTCATCAGCGTAAACGATAAAGGCTCGCTGGTAAAAGGCTCAGTGAAATCTATCGATGCCAAAGGCGCGGTGATTGCTTTGTCTGACGAAGTGGAAGCTTACCTGCCGGCTGCCGAATGGTCGAGCGAGCGCGTGGAAGACTTGCGCAATGTGCTCAAAGAAGGTGATGAAGTGGAAGCCGTTGTGGCCACCGTTGACCGCAAAAACCGCAGCATCCGCCTGTCTGTAAAAGCCAAAGATGCCAAAGAGAGCCGCGATGCGCTCAATTCGGTGAATTCTACCGCTACAGCCAGCGCCGGCACCACCAGCTTGGGCGACTTGCTGAAAGCAAAATTGTCCGGCGACCAGGAATAAGGCGTCAACATGACCAAGTCAGAGTTAATGGTTCGCTTGGCAGAAGTATTTGCCGAGAAAAACGGTAATCAATTGGTGGCCAAAGATATTGAATACAGCGTAAAGGTTTTGGTAGATACCATGACCCGTTCGCTGGCCAAAGGCCAACGTATTGAGATCCGCGGTTTCGGCAGCTTCGACTTGAACCATCGCCCGGCCCGCATCGGCCGCAATCCGAAAACCGGTGAAAAAGTGGATGTGCCTGAAAAGCATGTGCCGCATTTTAAGCCGGGTAAAGAATTGCGCGAGCGCGTGGATCAGGCCATGTCAGCAAACGACAAGTAATCCGGAAGCAAAGAAGCGCCGCAGCAATGCGGCGCTTTTGTATGCGCGTAGGTTTGATTTGTTGAACCGGTATGCTTTGTTTTAAGGTGCAAACATTCGATTTGTCAGTGTGGTTTTAGCTGAATTTGCCAAACAATGTGGCACTTTATTGTGAAAATCCCGTAAAAAGTATTCTGCCGGCGATAATCCTTTCAGGCCGTCTGAAATCCTTTATAATGCCTGTTCGCCTATTTTTTACAAAATAATGGTTACTATGAAGAATAACGAAAACCGTTTTGTTGCCCCTGTTTTTACCAACCACAGCCCGCTTACTTGGTATCAGGCTGCTTCAGAGCAGCCGGCTTTTATCCGGGATGCCGCCCAGGCCAAAGCGATAGAATATCTCGACAAGCTCTGGACCGAGCTGATGATGTTCAAGCGCAAGCGCAACCGCTTTCTGGGGCGCAGCCTGCGCTCGCCACAGCTGCCCAAAGGCTTGTATTTTTACGGCGGTGTCGGCCGCGGCAAAAGCTTTTTGATGGATGTGTTTTATGGCTGCCTGCCTTATAAGCGTAAGCGCCGTGTGCATTTTCATGCGTTTATGGCTGAAGTGCACAAACGCATGAAAGCGCTCAGAGGCGAGCCTGATCCGCTCAAAGCGGTGGCGGCCGAAATCGCCAAGGAAACCCGCGTGTTGTGCTTTGACGAATTCCACGTCAGCGATATTGCCGATGCGATGATTTTGGGGCGTTTGCTGGAAAACCTGTTTGAAGACGGTGTGGTGCTGGTGGCCACATCAAATTATGCACCGGCCGAGCTTTATCCCCAAGGGCAAAACCGCAGCAGCTTTTTATCCACCATTGCTTTGCTGGAGCAAAAGCTTACCGTGCTGAATGTGGATGGCGGCGAAGATTACCGCTTGCGCACTTTAAAGCCTGCCGAAGTGTTTTATGTGCCCGATAGCAAAGAGAATGAAAACAAGCTGGCCGCTTTATTTGCGCAAATGACACACGGCACGCAAAAAAATCCGCACACCATCACCATTCACGGGCGCGAGCTGCAATGTAACGCGCGCGCCGATAAAGCCATTTGGTTTGACTTTCGCGCGCTGTGTTTCGGGCCGCGCTCGCAAGCCGATTATCTTTATTTGGCCGAGCATTACGAAATGGTGTTTGTGTCCGGCATCGAGAAAATGGATGAATCGCAGCGTGCAGAAGCCCGCCGCCTCACTTGGCTGATCGATGTGCTGTATGATTTTCGGGTGAAATTTTGCGCCACCAGCCAAGTGGCGGCTGCAGAAATTTATGTGGAAGGCGATTTTGCCAATGAATTCGTGCGCACCGTGAGCCGCATGGTGGAAATGCAATCGGAAGAATACTTGGCGCTGCCGCATCTGGTTTTAACCAAGCCTGCTAAAAAAGCCGCAAACAAATCGCCCAATCTAGCGGAAACTTGATAGAATACGCCGCGGATTTTAACCGATACTAAAATATTTATTCTAAGGAAACCCATAATGGCGATTGAACGCACCATTTCGATTATCAAACCCGATGCCGTAGCCAAAGACGTTGTCGGCCAAATTTACAGCCGTTTTGAAAACAACGACCTGCGCATTGTTGCAGCCAAAATGAAACATCTGAGCACCAAAGAAGCGCAAGATTTTTACGCGGTGCACAAAGCGCGCCCCTTTTTCGGCGACTTGGTGGCTTTTATGACCAGCGGCCCTGTGATGATTCAGGTGCTGGAAGGTGAAAATGCCGTGGCCAAAAACCGTGAGCTGATGGGCGCCACCAATCCGAAAGAAGCGGCTGCGGGCACTATCCGCGCCGATTTTGCCGATTCAATTGAAAACAATGCCGTGCACGGCTCCGACAGTCTGGAAAATGCCGCCATTGAAATCGCTTACTTTTTCAGCCAAAGCGAAATCTGCGCACGCTGATGCAAATCCTGCCCAGGCCGTCTGAAAGCTTTCAGACGGCCTGGGTATTTATTTTAAGGGCTTTTAAATTAAAGTTATTTTGGGCTGGGCGTGGTGTTGGCCGCATAATTTCAGTACAATACCCAAAGCTTTCATTTAAGCGTCTTTCACGCTTGTAACAGAACACATGAAAACCAATTTATTGAATTTCGATCTCGCCGCGCTGACGCAGCATTTTGCCGAAATGGGCGAGAAACCTTTCCGTGCCAAACAGGTGATGCGCTGGATGCACCAATCCGGCGCATCCAGTTTTGATGACATGACCGATTTGGCAAAATCATTGCGGGTCAAGCTCAATGAGCAGGCCTGCATCGGTGTGCCCGATTTAATGGTGTCGCAACAATCGCTCGACGGCACCCGCAAATGGCTGCTGGATGTCGGCACCGGCAACGGTGTGGAAACCGTGTTTATCCCCGAAGCGGAGCGCGGCACTTTGTGCATTTCTTCGCAAGTGGGCTGCGCGCTTGAGTGCACATTCTGCTCCACCGGCCGCCAGGGCTTCAACCGCAATCTGAGCACATCTGAAATTATCGGCCAGCTATGGTGGGCCAATAAAGCCATGGGCGTTACCCCGAAAAACGAACGGGTGATTTCCAATGTGGTGATGATGGGCATGGGCGAGCCGCTGGCCAATTTCGACAATGTGGTCGCCGCGCTGAGCATTATGCTCGATGATCACGGCTACGGCCTGTCGCGCCGCCGCGTGACCGTGTCCACATCGGGTATGGTGCCGCAAATGGATCGCTTGAAAGACGTGATGCCGGTGGCCTTGGCGGTGTCGCTGCATGCCTCCAATGATGCCGTGCGCGATGAAATTGTGCCGCTCAATAAAAAATACCCGCTCAAATCGCTGATGGCCGCCTGCCAACGCTATTTGGTGAAAGCACCGCGCGATTTCATCACTTTTGAATATGTGATGCTCGACGGCATCAACGATAAAGCGCAACACGCGCGCGAATTGATTGAGCTGGTGCGTGATGTGCCGTGCAAATTCAATCTGATTCCGTTCAATCCGTTTCCCAATTCGGGTTATGAGCGCTCCAGCAATGAAAATATCCGCGTGTTCCGCGATATTTTGCAGCAGGCTGGCTTTGTGGTAACGGTGCGCAAAACACGCGGAGACGATATCGATGCCGCCTGCGGCCAGCTCGCCGGGCAGGTGCAGGATAAAACCCGCCGCCAGCAAAAATGGCAGCAGATTGTGGTGGAACAACAAGGATAGCCGATGAAAGCAATGCGGAAAATCTGGCCGGCTGTTTTGCTGGCATTGGCGCTGAGTGCTTGCGCCGGCGGCGGCTCTTCACAGCCGAGTGCACGCGAGCGCGCCATTCAAGTGTCGAACATCAAAGCCCAATTGGCTGTTGAATATATGCGCGCACAAGATTACCGCCAAGCGGTGAACAGCATCGATGAAGCGCTGAGCTCCAACAGCAAAAATGAAAATGCTTGGTTGGTGCGGGCGCAGATTTACCAATATCTGAAAGTACCGGATAAAGCACAAGAAAGCTTTTTGAAAGCATTGGCAATTTCGCCCAACAGTGCAGAAATCAACAATAACTACGGTTGGTTTTTGTGCAATACACAAAATAAGCCCGCCGAAGCTATTGCTTATTTCGACAAAGCCCTTTCCGACCCGACTTATCCGAATCCGCAGGTGGCTTATCTAAACAAAGGCATTTGCAGCGCCCGCAGCGGCCAATTCGGCTTGTCGGAAGCTTATTTGGAACGTGCATTGGCGGTGTCGCCGCAGTTTTTCCCGGCGCTCAAAGAGCTGGCGCGCACCAAAATGCTGGCCGGCAATTTGAAGGATGCGGATTATTATTTCCGCCAATATCAAAGCCAAATAGACATGCTTTCACCTGATGATTTATTGTTGGGCTGGCGCTTGTCGCGCTCGCTCGGCCAAACGCAGGCGGCTTATGAATATGAAGCACAATTAAGGGCAAATTACCCTTATTCCGAAGAACTCCAAATGATTACAACAGGACGTTTGTAATGAGTGAACAATCACCACAAAATGACAACACCGCCGTTTCGGCTGCCGCAGAGCTTGGGGCGAAGCTGCGTGAAGCACGCGAAAAACGCGGCTTTTCTATCGGGGAAGTGGCTGAGCGATTGAAGCTGCCGGCCCGCCAAATCGAGGGGCTGGAAAGCGGCAATTATGAAAACATGCCCGAATTGGTGTTTGTGCGCGGCTTTTTGCGCACATATGGCCGCTTCTTAGACTTGGACGAAAATGAAGTGGCCGCCTACCTCGACCGCATCATGCCGCAGGCGCGCAATAATGTGTATGCCGTGCAACGCGAAGAGAAGTCTTCCAGCCTGAGCTATCAGCAAACCGAGGTGAAAAAACCGTTTCCGAAATGGATTTTCGGCTTGCTGGCTGTGGCGGCAATCGCCGGCGGCGTTTATGCCTGGCAGAGCAAATCTCAAGCGGACAATGAGCGGCAGGCGGATAACAATGAAACCCATATCGGCTTGGGCAATGTGGCTGCGCCCAATTTAAGCGCCAGCAATATTGCCGTGGTGGCCATGGCCAGCGATGTGCCGGCCTCGCAAGTGGTGGCTGCAAGCAGCGCCGCTTCGGAAGCAGCGCCTACTGCCGCCTCTGCTCCGGCAGCGGTTGCAGCCAGCGAAACTTCTGCTGCAGTGGCTGCAGACGAGCTGGTGGTGAAAGTGCGTTACCGCTCCAATTTGGTGATTAAAGACAAAAGCGGCCAATTCGTGATCAACCGCATTGTGCCGGCCGGAAGCGAACACCGCTTCAGCGGCGGTGCGCCATATGATGTATGGATTGGCTATGCTAGCGGCGCAAGCGCCAATTACGGCGGCCAAGAAGTGGCAGTAGCGCAAAATATCCTCAAAGGCAAAAAAACCGCATCATTCAAAGTGGGCCAATAATGAGCACACAAGCAATCACACGACGCCACACCCATCTGGTGCAGATTGACCATGTGCAAGTGGGCGCAGAAGCGCCTGTGGTGGTGCAGTCGATGACCAACACCGACACCGCCGATGCGGCCGGCACCGCGCAGCAAGTGAAAGAATTGAGCGATGCCGGCTCGGAAATGGTGCGCATCACTGTCAACAGCCCGGAAGCGGCGGCCAAAGTGGCCGAAATCCGCCAACGGCTGGACGACATGGGTTGCAACACGCCGCTGATCGGCGATTTTCATTTCAACGGCGAGCGCCTGTTGGCCGAGTTTCCCGATTGTGCGCAAGCTTTGTCGAAATACCGCATCAATCCGGGCAATGTCGGCAAGGGCGCAAAAGGCGATGAAAAATTTGCCTATATGATACGCACCGCCGCCGAATACGGCAAAGCTGTGCGCATCGGCGTGAACTGGGGCAGCCTTGATCAAAGCCTGGCCAAGCGCATGATGGATGCCAATCTGGCCTCGGCCGATCCCAAAAGCCCTGATGAAGTGATGAAAGAAGCGCTGATTGTGTCGGCGCTGGAATCGGCGCAAAAAGCCGTGGATTTGGGCTTGCCGGAAAACAAAATTATTTTGTCGTGCAAAGTCAGCGCGGTGCAGGATTTGATTCAGGTTTACCGTGACTTAGGCGCACGTTGCCGCTATCCGCTGCATTTGGGGCTGACCGAAGCCGGCATGGGCAGCAAAGGCATTGTGGCCTCGACCGCAGCGCTCTCGGTGCTCTTGCAAGAGGGCATCGGCGACACCATCCGCATTTCGCTCACGCCCGAGCCGGGAGCCTCGCGCACGCAAGAAGTGGTGGTAGGGCAGGAAATTCTGCAAACCATGGGTTTGCGCTCGTTCACCCCGTTGGTAACTGCCTGCCCGGGCTGCGGCCGCACCACCAGCACCGTTTTTCAGGAGCTGGCGCGTGATATCCAATATTATCTGCGCGAGCAGATGCCGGTATGGCGTTTGCAATATCCGGGCGTGGAAAGCCTGAATGTGGCCGTGATGGGCTGCGTGGTCAACGGCCCGGGTGAGAGCAAGCTGGCCGACATCGGCATCAGCCTGCCCGGCACCGGCGAAACGCCGGTGGCGCCGGTGTATGTCGATGGTGAGCGCAAAATCACCCTTAAAGGCGACAATATGGCCGCAGAATTTTTGGCCATCGTGCAGGAATATGTGGAAACCAACTATGGCGAAGGCGGTGCCAAGCGCAGCCAAAGCCGGGTGATTCCGATTAAATTGTCATAAGATGAATCAGGCCGTCTGAAAAGGCAGGTATTTTTCAGACGGCCTTTATTGATAGTGCAGATAAAACATCCATGGGAAACAAAATCCAGGCCGTTAAAGGCATGAACGATTTATTGCCGATCGAGCAAAAAGATTTCAAATTAACTTCAGCCTTCTGGCAAGCTTTTGAAGAAGCTGTGGTGCGCTGGACGCGCCGCTTCGGCTACCAGCAAATCCGCACGCCGATTGTGGAGCAAACCGGTTTGTTTGTGCGCTCTATCGGTGAAGAAACCGATGTGGTCGGTAAGGAAATGTATACTTTTTCCGATTCCAACGATGCACTGAGCCTGAGCCTGCGCCCCGAAGGCACCGCTTCTTGCCTGCGCGCCGTAGTGGAGCACAACTTGCTCTACAACAGCCCGCAAAAGCTTTGGTATATGGGGCCGATGTTTCGTCGGGAGCGGCCGCAAAAAGGGCGCTACCGCCAATTCCATCAAGTGGGCGTGGAAGCCTTGGGCTTTGAAGGCCCCGATATCGATGCGGAAATCGTGGCCATGTCGGCCGATTTATGGCGCGAGCTGGGCATCAGCGAGCAGCTTACTTTGGAAATCAACAGTTTGGGCAACCGCGAAGAGCGTGCCGCGCATCGTGCAGCTTTGGTGGCCTATCTGAGCGGCTATGAAGCGCAATTGGATGATGACAGCCGCCGCCGCCTGCACACCAATCCTTTGCGCGTGCTCGACAGCAAAAATCCCGAGTTGCAGGCCATTTGCAATGCTGCACCGCGCTTGACCGAGTATCTCGGCGAAGCCTCGCAGGCGCATTATGCGCAGTTTAAAACCATGCTCGACGGGCTGGGCATCGCCTATGTGGAAAACCCTCGGCTGGTGCGCGGCCTGGATTACTACAATCAAACCGTGTTCGAATGGACCACCGACAAACTCGGTGCGCAAGCCACGGTGTGCGGCGGCGGCCGCTATGACGGTTTGATTGAAGAGCTGGGCGGCAAACCTGCTGCCTCTATCGGTTTTGCCATGGGCATTGAGCGCCTGCTGTTGCTGGTGCACGAATACGGTAAGCTCAATGTGCCCGCCGCCCCCGATGTGTATGCCATGCATCAGGGCGAGGGCGCGGCGCTGAAAGTGATGCAATATGCACAGAATTTGCGCGAAGCCGGCTTTGATGTGTTGCAGCATTCAGGGCAGCAGAGCCTGAAAGCGCAAATGAAAAAAGCCGATGCCAGCGGCGCACGTTTTGCGCTGATTGTGGCGCAGGACGAGCTGGCCGCCGGCAGCGCCACTTTGAAAGACATGCAGGGCGGCCAAGGCCAGCAAACGGTGGCCGCTGCCGATTTATCAACCACTTTGCAACAATGGAAACAGGCATAAATGGCTTCACATATTCAAGATCAAGAAGAGCTGGAAAATTTTAAATATTTTTGGAAAAGCTGGGGGCGCTGGCTGTTTACCGCGCTGCTGATTGCCGCATTGGCCTATTTGGGCTATGTGCTGTATCAAAATTATCAGGCCGGTAAAGACCAAGAAGCAGCCGGCGTGCTGGCCGGATTGGTGGAAAAAGCGCAAAATCAAGGCGATGCAAAAGCCATTAATGCCGATCTGCTGAAATTGCAGCAAAACCACCCGGGCACCATGGCCGCTGCGCAAGCCACCATGATGGTGGCCGCCACCGAGTTTGACCAAGGGCAATACGACACTGCCGCTGGCCATTTGAATTGGGTGCTGAAAAACCAAAAAGCGCCGCTGGTGCAGGCTTTGGCAGCGCAACGCTTGGCGGTGGTGCAATTGCAGCAGAAAAAATACACCGAAGCGCTGGCCACTCTGGCCACGCCGGTAGAAGCCGATTTTGAGCCGCTGCTGCTGGAAACCAAAGGCGATGTGTATGCGGCCGAGGGCAAAAACAGTGAGGCCGTGGCTGCTTACGAGCAGGCATTAAACAAGTTGCCCAAAGAGGCCGGCAACCGTCAATTGCTGCAATTGAAAGCAGACCAGCTGAAATAACACAGGCCGTCTGAAAGCGACCACACAGGGGCAACTCCTTGCCCGCTGCGGCTTGCAAAAGAAACCCTTTCTTTTGCAAGCCCTTGCGCTTTTTATTCAAACGCTTTTATGGATAACCGAAACATTTGAATATGACCGTGAAGCAGCGATTTTCCATATCTGCCCATACTGCAATACTGTCAGGCGCAGCAATACAATATGAAGCTTGAGCCATACCGTATTTTATGTAAATGATTCGGCCGCAGAGGCCGTCTGAAAACAACCGAGAAAATAACTATGAAACCCACCATCGCGCTGGTTGGCCGCCCCAATGTCGGCAAATCCACCTTATTTAACCGCCTCACCCGCAGCAAAGATGCCTTGGTGGCCGATATGCCCGGCCTCACGCGCGACCGCCATTACGGCCACGGCAAAATCGGCAGCAAACCTTATCTGGTGATCGACACCGGCGGCTTCGAGCCGGTGGTGGACAGCGGCATTCTGCATGAAATGGCCAAACACACCCTGCAAGCGATTGATGAGGCCGATGCGGTGGTGTTTCTTGTGGATGCCCGCAACGGCGTTACCCCACAAGATAAAATCATTGCCGACCGCCTTCGTCAAAGCACGCGGCCGGTGTTTTTGGCGGTAAACAAAGGCGAGGGCGGCAACCGTGCCGTGCTGGCGGCAGAGTTTTACGAGCTGGCGCTGGGTGAGCCTACCGTGATTTCCGGCGCCCACGGCGATGGCGTTTACCACTTGATTGAAGACGTGTTGACGCACTTTCCCGAAGCGGAAGAAGAAGCCGACGCGCCCAAACACCCCGTGTTTGCCATTATCGGCCGCCCCAACGTGGGCAAATCCACCTTGGTCAATGCCATTCTCGGTGAAGAGCGTGTAATCGCATTCGATATGGCCGGCACCACCCGCGACAGCATCCACATCGATTTCGAGCGTGAAGGCAAGCCCTTCACCATTATCGACACCGCCGGCGTGCGCCGCCGCGGCAAAGTGGATGAAGCGGTGGAAAAGTTTTCGGTGATTAAAGCCATGCAGGCGATTGAAGCGGCCAATGTGGCGGTGTTGGTGCTCGATGCACAACAAGATATTGCCGACCAAGATGCCACTATTGCCGGCTTTGCGCTGGAAGCGGGCAGGGCTTTGGTGGTGGCGGTGAATAAATGGGACGGAATCAGCGAGGAGCGGCGCGAGCAGGTGAAGCGCGACATTTCTCGCAAGCTGTATTTTTTGGAATTTGCCAAATTCCATTATATTTCGGCATTGAAAGAGCGCGGTATCGATGGTTTATTCGATTCCATTCAAGCGGCCTATGATGCGGCGATGATTAAAATGCCCACCCCGAAAATCACCCGCGTGCTGCAAAGCGCCATCGAGCGCCAGCAGCCGCCGCGCGCCGGTTTGGTGCGCCCGAAAATGCGCTACGCCCACCAAGGCGGCATGAATCCGCCGGTGATTGTGATACACGGCAATTCGTTGCAGCATATTCCCGATGCCTACACCCGCTACCTCACCCAAACCTTCCGCAAAGCTTTCAACCTGCAAGGCACACCGTTGCGCATTCAATACAATGTGTCGGAAAACCCTTATAGTGAAGCAGACGACAAGCCCAAGAAAAAGCCGCTGCGCCGTGCCGCTTTGAGCAACCGCATTGAAAAGCGGGAAGGGCGCAAGGAAGAAAAAAGCCGCTTCAAAAAGAAAGCCAAAGTAAGCGTGAAAAAACAGCACAATAAATAACATTGAAACAAACGAGGCCGTCTGAACGCTTTTTGCTTTCAGACGGCCTCGTTTTATACCTGAGCCCGGCAAAGAAGTTATGCGCAGGCAGAATGGCCAGGCCGTCTGAAAAAAAACGGAAACTTTCAGGCTGCCTGCCTATCTAAACGCCGTGCGCCGGCTTTAGCGCTTCTTTATGTTTGCACATTCTTACTGAGAAAGTATTGGAAAAGTGCCGCATTCAGGGCTACAATCGGCGCGTACTTTCCCGAAACCTTAAAACCATAATAACGGAGTTTAAAATATGACCGCTAAAGGACAAATGTTACAAGATCCTTTCTTGAATGCCTTGCGTAAAGAGCATGTGCCGGTTTCAATTTATCTGGTCAACGGCATCAAGCTGCAAGGCCAGGTAGAATCGTTTGACCAGTATGTGGTGTTGCTGCGCAACACATCGGTAACGCAAATGGTTTACAAACATGCGATTTCCACCATCGTGCCGGCGCGCGCCGTGAGCCTGCAGCACGAGAAGCAGCAAGCCGCAGCGCCCGTGCAAGTGGAAACCCACTCCGCCGAATAAGTTTTGCTCAAATGCCTTACCGTTTTTTTGCGGTAAGGCATTTTTCTATGCGCTATTTTAAGAGGGCCGACAAGCCCTGTTGCATGGCGCGTACAAAATTACACAATAATTATTTGCATCATTTTTAGGCAGCGGCCGCATGAAGAAATTCAGCAATGGCTGAATACTCAAGGCGCTATGCCGACAGGGTGGGCGCAGCGCCGTTTGCGCCTCCCGAACAGGCAGTTTGTCAAGACTGGCAGGCCGTCTGAAAATACATTATATTGTGGTTTCCTCAGCAAGATACTACCGTATCTTGTGTTTTTCAACTGGATGGGATTTGGCGATGAACGCAGCAAGCAATCTGAAAGTAACCAAACGCGACGGCCGGCTGGAGCCGATCAATCTGGATAAAATCCACCGCGTAATCAACTGGGCAGCAGCCGGTTTGGACAATGTTTCGGTGTCGCAGGTTGAGCTCAAATCGCATATCCAGTTTTACAACGGCATCCGCACCGACGATATTCACGAAACCATTATCAAAGCTGCGGCCGACCTGATTTCTCAAGAAACGCCCGATTACCAATATCTGGCTGCGCGTTTGGCGATTTTCCATTTGCGCAAAATTGCTTATGGCCAATTCGAGCCGCCGCATTTGTTTGACCATGTGGGCAAACTCACCGAAGCGGGCAAATACGACCGCCATCTTCTGGCCGACTACAGCCGCGCCGAATTCGACGAGCTCAACGATTATCTCGACCACGAGCGCGACATGACTTTCTCTTACGGTGCCGTCAAGCAGCTCGAGGGCAAATATCTGGTGCAAAACCGCGTGAGCCGGCAAATCTACGAAACACCGCAGTTTCTGTATATGCTGGTGGCGATGTGTTTGTTTGCCAAATATCCGCAAGCCACGCGCTTGGCTTATGTGAAAAAGTTTTACGATGCCGTATCCACTTTTAAAATTTCATTGCCCACGCCGATTATGAGCGGCGTGCGCACGCCCACGCGCCAATTTTCCAGCTGCGTGCTGATTGAGTGCGACGACAGCCTCGACAGCATCAACGCCACCACCAGCGCGATTGTGAAATATGTGTCGCAGCGGGCCGGCATCGGCATCAACGCCGGCCGCATCCGCGGCTTGGGCAGCGAAATCCGCGGCGGCGAAGCGCAGCACACCGGCTGCATTCCGTTTTTCAAAATGTTTCAGGCAGCAGTCAAATCCTGCTCGCAAGGCGGCGTGCGCGGCGGTGCGGCCACCTTGTTTTACCCGCTTTGGCACATCGAAGTGGAAAGCCTGCTGGTGCTGAAAAACAACCGCGGCGTGGAAGACAACCGCGTGCGCCAGCTCGATTACGGCGTGCAAATCAACCGCCTGCTCTACACCCGCCTGATTAAAGGTGGCGATATTGCACTGTTTTCCCCGCACGAAGTACCGGGCTTATATGATGCATTTTTCGCCGATCAAGACGAATTCGAGCGTCTCTACACCCAATACGAGCAAGACCCTGCCATCCGCAAACGCATTGTGCCGGCCACCGAATTGTTTTCCATTTTGATGCAGGAACGCGCCGGCACCGGCCGCATCTATATCCAAAACGTCGATCACTGCAACACCCACAGCCCGTTCGATCCGCGCGTAGCGCCGGTGCGCCAATCCAATTTGTGTTTGGAAATCGCGCTGCCGACCAAGCCCTTAAACGACATCAACGATGAAAACGGCGAAATCGCGCTGTGCACTTTGTCGGCATTCAATCTGGGCGCGCTCGAAAGCCTGGATGAGTTGGAAGGCTTGGCCGACTTGGCCGTGCGCGCGCTCGATGCCTTGCTCGATTATCAGGATTACCCGATTAAAGCCGCCCAAATCGCCACCATGAACCGGCGCACGCTGGGCATAGGCGTGATCAATTATGCTTATTATCTGGCCAAAAACGGCGTGCGCTACAGCGATGATTCCGCGCTCGGCCTTACCCACCGCACCTTTGAAGCGATTCAGTATCACCTGCTCAAAGCCTCGGTGAATTTGGCCAAAGAATACGGCGCCTGCCCACTGTTTCACGAAACCACTTATGCGCAGGGCAAGCTGCCCATCGACACCTATAAAAGAGATTTGGATGCCGTTTGCCAAGAGCCGCTGCATTTGGATTGGGAAGGCTTGCGCGCCGATATCGTGCAACACGGTTTGCGCAATTCCACCCTCACCGCGCTGATGCCGTCTGAAACCAGCTCGCAAATCGCCAATGCCACCAACGGCATCGAGCCGCCGCGCGGCCTGGTGTCGGTGAAAGCCTCGAAAGACGGCATTTTGAAGCAAGTGGTGCCCGAATTCGAGCGCTTGAAAAACCAATACGAATTGCTGTGGCAGATGCCGAACAACGACGGCTATTTGAAGCTCGTGGGCGTGATGCAGAAATTTGTCGACCAGGCCATTTCTTCGAATACAAGTTACGACCCGCAGCGTTTTGAAGGCGGCCGCGTGCCGATGAAGCAGCTTTTGAAAGACTTGCTTACCGCCTATAAATTCGGCCTGAAAACCCTTTACTACCATAACACCCGCGACGGTGCCGACGACACCCAGGCCGATTTGCAAGACGACGGCTGCGCCGGCGGTGCATGCAAAATTTGATGCGTTAACGAGTAGAGCAGGGCGGAACACAGCTTCCGCCTGTTGTGCCTTATGCGGCTGCGTGAGGCCGTCTGAATATATTATCCGAAAGCCCGATTATGTCTTGCGAACATTTAGTGATGTCTTACAGCACCTTCAGCAAAGCCAAAAACAACGCTCTTTTGGAGCCGATGTTTTTCGGCCAACCGGTGAATGTAGCGCGTTACGACCAGCAGAAATACGAAATTTTCGAAAAGCTGATTGAAAAGCAATTGTCGTTTTTCTGGCGGCCGGAAGAAATCGACGTGTCGCGCGACCGCATCGATTACCAAAATCTGCCCGACCATGAAAAACACATTTTTATCAGCAACTTGAAATACCAAACCCTGCTCGATTCGATTCAGGGCCGCAGCCCCAATGTGGGCCTGCTGCCTTTGGTGTCGATTCCCGAGCTGGAAACCTGGGTGGAGACTTGGTCTTTTTCCGAAACCATCCACTCGCGCTCCTACACCCACATCATCCGCAATATTGTGAACGATCCTTCGCTCGTGTTTGACGATATTGTCAGCAACGATTACATCATCGCCCGCGCCGAAGACATCGCCTGCTATTACGATGATTTGATTGAATACACCCAGTATTACAACCTTTTGGGTGAAGGGCGCCACGAAGTAAACGGCAAAACCGTGCACATTCATTTGCGCGAATTAAAGAAAAAACTCTATCTTTGCCTGATGTGCGTCAATGTGCTCGAAGCCATCCGCTTTTATGTGTCGTTTGCCTGCTCGTTTGCCTTTGCCGAGCGCGAATTGATGGAAGGCAATGCCAAAATCATCAAGCTGATCGCCCGCGACGAAGCGCTGCACCTCACCGGCACCCAGCACATGCTCAATCTGATGCGCAGCGGTGTGGACGACCCTGAAATGGCCGAAATCGCCGCCGAATTGGAGCAGCAATGTTTTGATTTGTTTAAAACCGCTGCTTTGCAGGAAAAAGAATGGGCCGAATATTTGTTTAAAGACGGCTCCATGATAGGCCTGAATAAAGAAATTCTCGGCCAATATGTGGAATACATCACCAATCTGCGCATGGCTGCCGTCGGCCTGCAACCGGCTTTTGAAAGCGCCACGCAAAACCCGATTCCGTGGATTAATGCCTGGCTCTCATCCGATAATGTGCAGGTTGCCCCGCAAGAAGTGGAAATCAGCTCTTATTTGATCGGCCAGATAGATGCGGAAGTGAAGGCTGAAGATTTGGGCGATTTCGAGTTGTAATAGCGCTTGTGAACAGACTCTGGCCTCGGCTATTACAACAGGCAGCCTTTCGTCTTGATGAATCCGGCATTCATTAAACGGTCACGGTTTTTTTCTATGCTGTTCAGACGGCCTCAACTCAGGCCGTCTGAAACCATAAGGAAAAACCGTGCAGATTCATTCCCATCCCCGTGCCGCCGTATTGCCCAACCGCCTGTGGCAGGCAATGCTGCAACGATTGAACCCGAGCATGACCTTAATCACCACCAACGATAAAATCTTCGAGCTGCAAGCGGGCGAAACCCTGCTCGACGGTTTGGAGCGCACCGGCCACGAAGTGGAATACCAGTGCCGCAGCGGCTATTGCGGCGCCTGCCGCGTGAAATTGCGTGCGGGCAGGGTGGATTACGACGAGCTGCCGCTGGCTTTTGTCGGCCCCAATGAAGTGCTGCCTTGCTGCTGCCGCGTGAGCGGGCCGATAGAAATCGACTGCCGCGCCCGTGTGCAAGAGCGGGATTTGTTTGACAGCGATTTGTTTGAAAACCAATAAAGCAGTTGCATCATCGAAAGGCCGTCTGAAAGGTTTCAGACGGCCTTTCGTGATTTATACCCAACCTAAAAAATAATACCCATTCAAAAAGTAAGCGTATACCCATTCGAAAAAATAAGATAACAAGGCGGCAAGCCAAAGACAGTACACGCGCGCGGCAAGGCGAGCCAACGCCCTTAGGTTATTTTTTTAAGTTTGGTATTATTTACATGATTTACGGGCGTTTTATCCGAATAGGCTGGATAAAGCCGAAAAATTATACTATCGTGGGCAAGATAAACCCCCTTCACTGAAAACGCGGGCATTGCCTTTTATAAAACGCAAGCAACACAAAGGAGACAAACAATGAATAAATTAATGGCCGCTTTAATGGCCGCACCGGTGGCCATTGTTGCCCCTTATGCCGCAGCCGCCACGGCCGCCCAACATCCGGCGCAGGTGCAATTTCAGCAAAATATGGATGCCGTGCTCGCTGTGGCGCGCAATCCGCAATTGAGCGAGGCGCAAAAAGTGCAGCGCATCGACCGCTATGCCGACCAATATTTAGACTATCAACGCATTTCGGCGCTGGCCGTGGGCTTGCCGTGGCGGCAATTCAACGCGCAGCAAAAAAGCGATTTTATCGCCGCCTTTAAAAGCATGATGATCACCATGTATTCGCGTGCGGCTTTGATGGGTGCAGCAGATGCAAAAGTAATTTTGCTGCCGAAAATAATCGAGGGCAACAACAACCGCGTAGAAGTGTTTACTGAAGTGCGCAGCGGCACCGGCAATAAATATGAAGTGAGTTACCGCTTGTATCGAGTGGGGCAAACCTACAAAATCTACGATATCCGCGTTGACGGCGCCAGCATGGTCACGATTTACCGCAACCAGTTTAACGATTTAATCCGCCAGCAAGGCATTGATGGCACAATTGCAACACTGCGCCAAAAAGGGCTGAAACCGGCAACGCCTGCCGGCAATTGATTTTATATTTAAATTTAATAAGATAACACAGGCCGTCTGAAACATTCTTTCAGACGGCCTGTTGCGATGTTGACCAATATCAAACCAGCAGCAAGATAAGCCGCGTTTGACAGCAGCATTTATTGCACAAATATTACAGATTAAATATGATTACATACATATACAAAAATTATAAATTGCATACGCAAAAAAAAATGAGCCGGTTTAAAATTAAACTTATTGAATATCAATAAGATATTATTTCGGCTTAATGAATATTCCGCTTACTGGAAAATAAAGTATGTCAATATTTGTATTGTAATTACGCCGCTGGCAAGCGGCACAGCCCTCAACATCATTTTCCTACATGGGAGATTTACCGCATGAACACTCAACGCACCTTAACCTTGCTGGCCGCCACCTTGTGCACGATGCCGGCATGGGCTGAAAACACAGCCGCCGCATTGGCCACCGGCGATGATTATGTCAACGCCATTGATGATCGCGCACACGAGAAAAAAGGCTTTTTCGAAGACCGCTTTACCGCAGCCGGCACACTGCGTTTCCGCATAGACGGCGGCGACACCCAATCCTCTTATGCCGGCAATGAAAACCAGCGCCCCGACAGCCAAAGCCATGCCAATTTAGAGCTGTGGCTTTCAGCCAAGCTGACCGAAAACTGGCGCGTTACCACCCAACTGGAGCCGCAAATCAACCTGGAAAACGGCAAGTTCAACGGCGATCATGATGTGCCGATGAACAAACTTTATGCAGAAGGCAAGGTTTACGACAAAGTGAAAACCCGCTTGGGTAAATTCGGCGCATTCTCTTCATACGGCCGCGTGCTCGATAATGAAATAACCGGTGCCGAGCTCTTTTTCGACTACAAATACCCCACCAAAATCGCCGCCGCGCGCATGACCAAGCATTTGAACGACAACCCGTGGGGCGTGGAAGTGCGCCGCGAATTTATCGCTTCGGCGCAAACCGTGGTGCCGGTAAACGATAAAGTGAATGTCGGCGCCACCTTGGTTTATCTCAACGATTTGAAAAAGCCCGACAACCGCACGCAAAACGCTGTGTTCGGCGAGGTGGGCATGGATGTGAAATTCAACGGCGATTGGCGCTGGATGGCGGCCTATAGCCGCTCCAATATCGATGATGTGCGCGACAGCGCCGGCAAAAAAGTGTCGCCTGATGGTGTGTTTACCGAAGTGAAATACAAGCTGGCCGATATCAAAACCCGCAACAGCTACGATGTGTTTGCCAACTATCGCCGTGTGGGTGCCATGTCGGGCATTTCATCGGTAAACGATTATTCCAAAAACGTGCAGGGCGCGCAGCTGGGCTTTGATTTTGTGCCCTACAAAAACATCAAATTCAATGCATTCTACCTGCACGGCAAGCAGGTAAACGCCACTGCCGGCAACAGCAAGCAAGATGTGAATGTGGTGCGCGCACAAGTGGAATTTTTCTTCTAACCCGAATCAATAGCATCCATTCAAATCCAGGCCGTCTGAAAAGCTTTCAGACGGCCTGATGATTTTTTTATGACACAGGCCAAATATCGCAGCGGCAGCGGTTTTCATCTGCCGGGAAAAAGCGTAATATTGTTAACTATTGCTTTATATTATTTTATCCGATCATCATCACAGAGAGGCGTTATCATGTTTGAGAAAATCCAGGCAGCACCAGCCGACCCGATTTTAGGCTTGGGCGAAGCATTTAAAGCAGAGCAGCGCGAGGGCAAAGTCAACCTCGGCATCGGCGTGTATAAAGATGCGGCCGGCCAAACCCCGATTGTGAAAGCCGTCAAAGAAGCCGAAAAACGCCTGCTCGACAAAGAAAACACCAAAAACTACCTCACCATCGACGGCGTAGCCGCTTTCAATGCCGAAACCCAAAAGCTGCTGTTTGGCGCCGAGAGCGAAATCGTGCAAAGCCGCCGCGCCAAAACCGCGCAAAGCTTGGGCGGCACCGGCTCATTGCGCGTGGCTGCCGAATTTATCAAACGCCAAACACCTGCCCAAAATGTGTGGATTAGCGCGCCGACCTGGCCCAACCACAACGCCATTTTCAAAGCCGTCGGCATCAATATCCGCGATTACCGCTATTACGACAAAGCCAGCCATAGCTTGGATTGGGATGGCATGATCGAAGATTTGCAGCAAGCGCAAGCCGGCGATGTGGTGTTGCTGCACGGCTGCTGCCACAACCCCACCGGCATCGACCCCACGCCGGAACAATGGGCGGCATTGGCTAAAATTTCGGCCGAAAAAGGCTGGCTGCCCTTGTTTGACTTTGCCTATCAAGGCTTTGCCAACGGCTTGGAGCAAGATGCCGCCGGCCTGCGCGCTTTCGCCGCCAACCATCAAGAAATGCTGGTGGCCAGCTCTTATTCGAAAAACTTCGGCCTCTACAACGAGCGCGTGGGTGCATTTACCTTGGTAGCCGCCGATGAAGAAACCGCAGCGCGCGCATTCAGCCAAGTAAAAAGCATTATCCGCACCCTCTATTCCAACCCCGCTTCGCATGGCGGCAGCGCCGTGGCCATCGTGTTGCAAGACGAAGCCCTCAAAGCGCAATGGGTTGCCGAATTGGATGAAATGCGCAGCCGCATCAAAGAGATGCGCCGCCAATTTGTGGATTTGCTGAAAGAATACGGCGCCGAGCAAGACTTCAGCTTTATCATCAACCAAAACGGCATGTTTTCATTCAGCGGCCTCACGCCCGAGCAGGTTGACCGCTTGAAAGACGAATTCGCCATTTACGCCGTGCGCTCCGGCCGAATCAACGTGGCCGGCATCACAGCAGCGAATATCCGCTATCTGTGCGAAAGCATTGTGAAAGTGTTGTAAAAGCAATAGCCAAGGGTAAAAAGGCCGTCTGAAAAAGTTTCAGACGGCCTTTTTGATAAGCAAAACAAATGCTTGAAAAATGGTTTCAAACCCTTATGCCCATTTGAATATATACACGTTTTATACCAACTCTAAAAAATAACCTTACAAAATAAAAGCAGTTCGGCAACATCATCCGCGTAGGTCGGATTCTTGAATCCGACGTTTGGCCAACGGCCA
>RCMY010001081.1_pt1 | contig 25903 bp, 35 predicted proteins | sample 2041341 | NCBI WGS metagenome assembly RCMY01 (sample SAMN09708234, study PRJNA481090) | Marine sediment metagenome, whole genome shotgun sequencing project.
CGAGCCAAGGGGGCAGGGGATGCTGTCGCCTTGTTTCTGTCCAATGACGCGCTAATGCCTGCGGCGCTGCCGCTGAGCGACCGTGCAGCGCGGCGGCTCTGTGATCGGTTGGTGGATCTGGGCGTGGTGCGGGAATTGACCGGGCGCGACACCTTTCGATTGTACGGGGTCTGAGATGGCAAAGGATCGGCCTGACGCAGATATTGACCGCGAGCTCGAGGAGCTACCGCCCGAACTGCGTTGGCGCGAATGGATGTGCCGGATCGAGGCAGTGCTGTTTGCAAGTGCTGCGCCGGTACCGCGCGAAGACTTGGCCCGTGTCGTGGGGCAGGGGGGGGCAGTTGATCTGTTGATTGAAGATCTCATCGCGGATGTGGCCGACCGGCCCTATGAGGTTGCGGCCGTTGCTGGAGGGTGGATGCTGCGGACGCGTGCTACATACGCCGCTGTGATCCGAGCTGCGGCGGATGTGGGCGGACAGGATTTGGATTTGCGCGAATTTGACGTCGCCGTGCTGGCTGCCGTGGCCTACAACCAGCCGATTACGCGTGATGGGTTAAAGGACATTTTTGGCAAGGAGATCAGCCGCGATTTGATTGGCCGGCTGCATACCCAAGACCTTATCGCCACCGGCCCGCGCAGCCCGCGCCGTGGTGCGCCTTATACCTTCGTGACGACGGGGAAGTTCCTCGTCGCGTTTGACTTGGAAAGCTTGCGTGACTTGCCGGACCGAGAGCAGTTGGAAGATGCCGGGTTGACAGAATGATAATTGTAGCTTCGGCTATTGAGCAAATGACGGATCATCTATTGAGCAAATGACGGGATACCTAATAGACAAATGGCGGCACTTCTATTACACAGACCGCAGGCAGCCTTTCAGCATGGCTGCCGCACACTGAGTTAAGGAAATGGCAGGTCTATGACTGAGACAGAGGATTACCTCCCGAGACACCTTGTTGTCGAACTGGAAGAAGCCATAGCGTCAGCGCGCGTGGTAAACCTCATTGGACCTAGGCAGGTTGGCAAGACAACGCTTGTCAGAGACTTGTTCGGGCATGGTCGCTTTATCACATTGGATGACGCTGCAGTCCTGGCAGCCATTGAGGCGGATCCAGAAGGTCAACTGGCCAGCCTAATGCAGGACCTGGATCAGGCACCGCTCATTATCGACGAGGCTCAACGGTCCAAGAAGTTGGCGCTTGCGATCAAGCGGGTGGTCGATACAGACCGACGCAAAGGCCAATTTGTTCTCACCGGCTCCTCCAACATATTTACAACCACTGACGTGGCTGACTCGCTGGCAGGCAGGATGCGCACGCTGAAACTCTGGCCCTTGTCGGTGGCAGAAGTCAAAAGCGGACCAGTTAGCCAATTGGTGGACTGGGCAATGCAAAGAGACCCGAACCTCGGTCAGATATCTGATCCCGAACCACTTTTACGCAGCGACTACATAGATCTGATTTTGGCCGGCGGGTTTCCGGAAACAAGAGAACTGCCCTTGCGATCACGACAACGTGGATATCGCGATTACATTGATGCCGTGGTTGAGCGGGACGTGGCCGATATAATCCCAGTTCGAAAGCCGGATGCCTTGCGGATTCTGATTGATCAGATGGCTGCGCGATCTGCACAGGAAATCAATACCTCTGAACTTGCCAAATTGACAAAACTGCAACGTGTGACTGTCGACCAGTACCTTGATATTCTTGTTCGCCTATCGATGCTCACAAAACTCGGTGCCTGGACATCGGGTGAAGGCAAACGCGAGATCAAACAACCGAAGTATCATTTTGTGGATTCCGGGATCGCCTGTGCCCTGCGCCGCTTCACGGACGCGACGTTTGCGATAGACAATACACCGCAGGCTTTAGGCGGGCTGATGGAGAGCTTTGTCGCAGCCGAATTGCAGCGCGCTCTTCCAATGCAGGAGTCCGACTATCGGCTTTATCATTGGCGAAGCTCTGAACAGCGTGAAATTGATATTTTGATCGATGGAGGCAATCACCTCGCCTGCATCGAAGTGAAATCATCTGCTTCGGTAAGCAATGACGATTTCAAGCACCTGAAGTGGTTCTCAAAAGAGGGACCGGGTCGGACAAAGACTTGCACGGGTATTGTGTTCTATCTGGGTCAGGAAAAGCTCTCGTTTGGCGGTGGAAATTTTGCGCTGCCAGTGAGCGCCCTTTGGAGCCCAGTTACGCTTTAACCGAATAACAAAGTCCCTGCTCAAAGGCTTACTGCCGAGGGGCAGCATTACCGTATGGCGGGTCTCAACCTGCTTGCCGCCATCGTCATCTATTGGAATACCAAGCATCTCGGCCACGCCGTCGCCGCCCGCCGCAGGGCCGGGCTCGACTGCCCACCAGACCTCCTCGCGCACATCTCACCACTCGGATGGGCTCACATCCTTCTCACAGGCGAATATCGATGGGCAAAGATCAGGGAGAACGCCTTATGATACGATCTGGCCCCCTACCCAAAGCGACCCCAAGATACGAAAGCATTCCGGCATAGAGGTGGATTTCTGATGGCGTCGTTCTCGACTTTCACCCTCGAGGCGCTCGTCCAAGTGATCTCCGGCGGCTCGGGGATGAACAACCCTGAACCGCCGATCGGCATCTACCGATCCGGTCCCGAGATCGACAGCTTCCTGATGGGGATCGGCATCGACCCGGCGCATGGGGAGGGCTCTCGACTGCCGGCGCTGCGGGAGTGCCTCCGATGGGCCGCCCGTCAGGAAAACGGCGACGAGTTCATCGGTCGGGCGATTGAGGCGGTTGCCGATCCCAGAAACCACGCACGGGAGCCTGAGAAGACGCAGGCCGTGCTCAGCCATCTGAACCTGCATCTCGAGCCGGACGGCTTCGAGGTGGCGATCCTCGGGGGCAGTGCGGCCCTGCGCAAGACAGGTTCCGGGGCCGCGGTCGTCGGTGCCATAGCCGACAAGACCGCAACGCTGGATTTTGGGACGGTGAGCCGGGACCTCGACCGCGCGATCCGGAACGCGGAGGAAGACCCCGAGGATGCCGTGACGGCTGCCTGCGCGACGCTGGAGGCGGTCTGCCGGTCGATCCTTGTCGAACTGGGACTGGATTTGCCAGCGAAGAAGGATGTTTCTGCGCTCATTCGGGCCGTCCAAGAACCGCTCGGTCTCTCTCCTGGGTGGCAGGACCTTCCTGATCTCATCGCGGGTGACATCCGCAAGGTGCTGAGCGGCTTGACCACGGCAACTGAGGGGATCGGAGCGCTCCGCACCCATGGTGGCGATGCCCATGGCCGGGAGCGTGGCCATCGCCGGGTCGATCCTCGGATCGCGCGCCTCGCCATTCACGCGGCGAGCACCGTCGCACTCTTCCTGATCGAGACTTGGGAACGGAAGATGCAGCGTAGTTTGCCCGCGGAGCAAGTGGCATGAGCTTCGTCGCCCTGTCCGCTGCGCCAACCGCCGATAGGCATTCGCTTGTAACTCTGCCCACGCGCCTTCACGTGCAGGACGCAGAACCTGCTCTCCTGGCTCACCCGTTCGACCAGATCGGCCAGAACCTTGGTTGGGCTGTCAGATACTGGTATCAGACCACCCGTCGGATCGTCTTTGTGCTGACCTTGAATAGGTCAGCAATCTCAGGGATCGAACGGTGTCCCATGTCTCTCATCCTCGTCACTTCGATCTTTTGGGCCGGTGTAAGGGCTGGGGGTCTTCCGCCAATGCGGCCACGTTTGCGCGCGGCCTCCAGACTCTCTTTTGTCCGCTCAACAATCCGCTCGCGTTCGAATTGGGCGATCGAGGCAAAAACGTGAAACACCAACCGCCCTGCAGGGCTGGTTGTGTCGATGTCTTCTGCCAAAGATCGAAAACCCGCGCCTTGAGCCTGAATGTGCTCGACGATCTCCAGCAGGTCTTTCAGGCTCCGGGCCAAGCGGTCGTATTTTGTCACGACGACCACATCACCGTCACGGAGTTCCGACAGTAACCTGTCCAGCTCCGGACGGGACCGTGCGGTCCCTGTGACTGTATCTGCAAAAATCCGTTCCGCGCCAGCAACCCCGAGAGCGTCGCGTTGGCCATTGAGGTTCTGATCTTTGGTGGAGACCCGCGCATACCCCAAAATCATAGACATAAACCTCCCAAAACATGATCAGTTTTGTCAGGGGGTTTTGTCCAGGTCAACCCGTTGAAATCTCGTCGGGTGGGGGCGGTCGGTCAAAAAGGACCGTTTCTGGAACGCTTTGTGCTGTGCTACCCTGTAAAGCCCTTTGCGCGGGCTTCTTCAATTGTAGGCAGCTGATTTCCGCCATGATGTTGTTTGGCGTATTGAGTAGCTCTCACAATAATTCTGTTATCGGCATCTGGGTCTGACCATGCCTCAAACAGGCTGGACGCTACGGTGTTTGCGGTTTCGGGTGGGTCGCCGTGATTTTCTAAGGCTTCAAGGTAGTAGTAAGCGCGGACAAAGGTTTTGCCTCGTTCCACGTTGCCATTCAGATTTTTTTGAGTCGCCGTAGGCCCGGTGGAAAAAGGCTGTGTTATCGTTCTGAATGTTGCAGTCAGAATCAAGTACACCAACTGCACAAACCAGATAATAATGCCTAATAATAATTTTATCACCGAGCCGCCTTTTCTTGCAAACAGAGCGGACACCTAACACGAGCGCGTAGCGAAGTAACTTCTCCAGAAACCACCCGTTTTTGGGATAGACCCCGCATTCAAGCGGGGCTGGCACTGCCGGGAGGTCAGGCTCGACGAGAAAGCGGCGCAGCCACATCCGGACATAAAAAAAGGCCAGCTCCGTGAGGAGCCGGCCAATCGCTTACGAAAGCTTGTAGGTGTTACTGGTCGAGGCGCGCACCGTCAGAGCGGAAGATTGGGCCGTAGCTTTCCAGCTGTGTGTCAATGAAAGCGCCGCGCGGGTCATCATCCGCGGTAAGCGGTTTCAGTTTTTTGCGCTCGGTCTGCGCGCGATCATTTATCTTGTCGCACAGGTCGTCAATGTCAGCGAGCAGACGACCAATGCGTCCTTGCGTGTCTGCGTCGCCGGGCCACCCTATGTCGCTCAGTGAGCTAAAGGCGTTGTTCAGTATGTCTTTGATGTCTTGGTAGCTGATTGCTATTATGGCGCGAACTGGCGAACCTGGGCGAGGCTCTGTCATCTCGACATAACGGCCAGTAAAGTCGGCACTCAGGACGGCTTGCATTTTGTCCCATTTGGCCGGGCAGATGACGATCTCGTAAGTGTCTTTTGCCAGATCAACGCCGAACCTCTCGACAATAATCTTTTCACCGTCTTCGTGGGCCTGATCAATGGCATCGAAGAGAGCCTTGTTCTCGACCCCCATGTTGTTCAATCGCACTTGCAGGTGGCCTGCTGTCTGGTGATCTTTTGCGGCACTGCGGATTGCTGCCTGGATTTCGATGTGAAGTTTTGAAAAGGTCATGAGTAATCTCCGGTTATGTTTGTTTGACGGAGGCTCTGATCTGAACCGGCCCGCACGAAGTCGGGGTCGGTTCGGGTCAGGACCTCAAAGGGCTCCGAAAGCAGTAAATGGTATCGAAATCCGCACCCGGAAACTGGATACACTCCAACCCTCCAAACGGTCGAAAGAAAGACAGAAAGAGAGAGGAATGCGCCGCCTAATGCGGTCGTTGGTTACCCTTGCTGATCTCTTGATTTGTATCCTCCGTACGTTCCTTCGCACGGTCGGTGCCTTGACTTGCCTGCCCCGTTCGGGCCGGCAAGCAGGATCATTGTTGGGCTCATTCCTCGGAATTGGTGTTCGCAAGGACGATGTTTCCGGAAGCATCAAGTCCGACGGCTTTACCGCTTTTACGCAAGTCGGCAAAATAGGCCTCTTCTTCGGGGCCTGGTTCGGACATTTTTTTCAAGAAGCTGTCCGACCACACCGCTTTTTCTTCTGCGGTAAGGGTGGTGGTTTCGGCATTACCCGAGAGCACGCGCGAAATCTTGGTATGATCGAAGCTACCGGATCTCTCGATGGCACGACCAATCCGAGCCCAATGCATGATCTGACCGGCGAGCGAACGGCTCTGTATCCCGGCCTCGGCGCGCGCATCGTTAACGAATGCATCGTCGGCAAACTTCACAGACTTGGCCATTTGGTAACCTCCTGCGTTGAAAGGTTTGTAACTGATGGTGCGAGGCGATTGAATGTCTGCTCTTCCTGGTCCGGGTCAGCAAACGAAAAGCGCTAAACAGGTCCCGCGAAATTTTATTGTCGTGTCCGCAAATCGTGTTGGGGATGAAGCGACGATCGCCGCTTCACACTTCGGTTGCGAAGAAATCAGCCAATATCTATGCATGACATGATGATGTAAGTCGTAATGATTGCAAGCTTGCAGATCGCAAACTGTATCACTGTGTTATAGATAGGCGAAAATGAGCGAGATACTCAATATCACACACGACATGGCAAAAGATCTACATGAGGTCGGTGCCATGGATGACATCACCATGCGGGTGATGGATGAGCTGTGCCTACCTGAACCACGGACCTTTGCTGCGGAGGACATCAAGATCATCCGCAAGAAAACCCGGATGAGTCAGGCCGTTTTTGCTGCTTTTCTTAATGTTGGCAGCAACACCATCGCCCAATGGGAACAAGGAAACCGCTCTCCGAGCGGGCCTTCCGTGCGCCTTTTGGATGTGATCGACCGCAAGGGCATCGAGGCTATCACCTGACCTCTGACGCCCACCGGAGTGCTTCCAACACGATTTGCGGACACGACATTTTTTTTGCGCATGCCGGAAAGGCAAAAGATAAAAGGCTCCCCGAAGGGACCAGCCCCTGACGGTAAATGTTGAACGAAGCGTCGCCGGACCCGGGCCCGTTGAGTTTTGGCCTGATTGGCGAAAGTCTTAGTATTCGGTCCCTTGCCTGGTGTCCCAAAGTCGAAGAACCTCAATCTGGGTTGGCATCACGCGATAGACGACCACGAAAGGAGTCCGGGGTATGGAAAACTCCCGCACTGTATTTCGTGTATCACTGGGATGACCAGCGTAGGGATTGGCAGCCAATGTCGCCTGGATGGCCTTCATCTTATCCCGAGCCTTGGCGCTACCTGCAGGGAAAACAGATCGATAATAGAAACGGAACCATTGGATGTCCTGCGCCGTGCTTTCTAGGAAGACGATCTTCATGCGTTGTCGCGAGTGATGTCAGCCTTTGGTGCGGGGATCTCGCTTTCGCTGTCCCACGAGTCGATCCAGGTATTCATCGCGTCGGCGGAGATAAAGTTCCCTTGTTCTGCTTCTTCAAGGGCAGAGTCGATGGCCGCGCGCTTGGCTGCCTTGGATTCCAGCATTGAACGGATGGCACGCACCGCGAGCTGCGCGGGCGGACGGTCCTCGATCTCCGCTTCCTTCTCCAGTGATTTCCTCAAGTCATCGTCAAGGCGGATCGAATATGGTGTGGTGCCCATGGCGTATTCCTTTCGGGGCTGGTGAAATACAATGTAATACGCGACGGAGTCAAAGGCAAGGGATTCCCGATGAGCCTCTCGTCAAAAAAAGGCTCTCGAAGATTTCTTCGACGAATGCGCGTTGGAACAGACAAGGCTTTCTAAGCTGCCAGCGATGTCTTCAACATATACCGTCAGGGGCTGGGGGTGCCGGTGCCCTAATTTAACAATTAGAATAGGACAAAAGGTCAACTGATGCGAGCGATCCTTGCCCGGGCCGCGAGGCTTGAAGGCAGCAATCTCGTTGAAAAGGAAAAAGGGCAGGCCCGAAGGCCCGCCCAAATGCGTCTTAGCTGAACCTCTCGAAGGCGTGCGTGGTTGGATCGAACGTATGGACTGACAGACCTTTCCAAGCGTCTTCGTTGTAGACCTCATTCAGAGCCGCCTTGTAGACTTCGGTGCCCTCGTCGATGTCTTCCTGCGTCAAATCCTCATCATCCCATTCCTGGATAACATTTTCGGCCATCCCGCGGCGAACCTCGCGCGCGGTGTAGGCGATCTCAGCGTCTTCGCTGTAATCGTGGTTGAAGTGAATGAAATAGATAAGAGCATTCTTAGGCTCAACCATCTTGCCTTCATTGACGATGCGCGATGCCTGACCTTCATGCGTCACGAACTTGCCATCGGCTGTCTCCAAGACCGCCTCGACGCCTGAGGCTTTTAGATCTTCCTTGAAGGCTTCGATGCGCTGAACGCAAGCAGCGGCAGGGGGCATGCTGACGAGTGCGGAAAACTCTTCCATCAGATTGTCGCTGAGGTCGGTCGTGGTCCAAAGGCGAATGCTGTTCATACTATATTTCCTACGTTTGTTGGATTTTTTGTTGGTGCTGCCTCGGTGATCCGGCCAGCGCGATATTGTGGCCGGTTTCACAGGTGAGGCACATACGGGTTAGGCCTTAAGGTGAAAAGAAAAAACGGGGTGCCACGATCTCTCGCAGTATCGTTCAGAGCAGTGTGGGCGTTGTTCAGTGCGTCGTTGATGTCTTGGTAGTTTATTGCTTTTATCCTCAATGGTTTTTTATTGGTCAGGCTTTAGAGCCTTCCAGTTTAGGCTGCATAGATGGCGCGAACTGGCGAACCTGGGCGAGGCTCTGTCAACTCGACTTAACGGCCGGTAAAGCCGGCATCCTGGACGGCGTGCAGAATGTCCCATTCGGCTCCATGGAGAAACTCCCTAATAATCCATCCGTTAGGGCTGAATCTCAGATCAGGCGATCACAAGGAAGGCGGGTGCGGCGCATCGATTACGCCTTGGTTACTCAACGCACGCATAGCGAAACCTTCTCCTTCTTTCAGGCAGAGCCTCGGCAACCAACGCTTCGAAGCGTTCTATGAACTTTACCCTATTTGAATTATTAAAAGGGTAAAGTAAGGTCATCTGATGCAAAATCTCCCAATGGTTGCGCAAGACCTTCCGTAATGGCTGGCGAACCGTACGCTCACGTCACCTCTTTGATCGATGTTTTGAAAAATTGCCCACGGGCAACGAACATAGAAGTGTCAAACATCTTAGCTGGTCGAGCTTGGAATAATGTCAGATGCCCGCGGGCTATTCTTTCGATGTCCAAACTTGGGTGCGGCTTTGCGCGCTGATTTGGCGCGACATCCAGGACAGTATGTTCGTTGCCCGTGGGCAACTTTTGCCTATCGAGCCGCATGTTGGCCCTCTGCCTTTTGCGCGAGACCTGCCGTAATGGCTGGCGAACCGTACGCTCACCCCCAATTTTATTGTCATAGACACAGGCAAGTAACAAACTTGCCCGTTTCTACTCCAAAGTCATCTGATCATAACTGAAATAACCCAAGGCTTTCTATGACTTCACGCTTAGTCGCCTCTGTACGCTCTCGCGCGCGGTCAGTGCCTTGTCTAATTGTATCGAGGATATCCGCTTGAGCTTTATATTCAAGGCGCGCAAATGCGCGATAGTCGTCTACTGTGTAGGGCAAACCCAAAGGCGATTTACCTGCGATCATAGTCTCGGTAAGCGCATGAGCGGCTGCAATAGGCTCGGCATGCGCCTCAACGCGCCCATCCTCTTTAGTATAATGCCTCAAGAAGGTGCGCGGCAATCTGAAGGCGTCGATACCGATGGTGACAAACGAGAGTTGCTGTGCCCAGAATGTTTCATCAACCACGCGTATGATGCCGCCGTATCCGTCGGGATCTGGAAGGCCAAGGTAGCTGGTCGCCATATAGCGATGGCCCAAGGCATTGGCGGCTGTAAATTGACTCAGGTAGGCACAGCTGTCTGCATGCGAGCAGCGCGCCTCACCATGTTCGCAAAAACTCTCGCGTATATTCAGTCCCAATCGAATTCCACGCTGAACCAATTCGGATTTGCGACACATCTTTTGGTCCGGATCAGCCGGATCGGCTGCGGTGCGCCCACGGATGACATGGGCATTCCCTGCCAGTTCATGCGCATGACCGGCCGCTTCCTCTGAAAGGGCCAGCGTTGGCGCATGAAACACGATTGGGTCATTCCCAGCCAAGTCCCCAAGCAGTTCGCGCGCAATACGGCTTTTGCCCGCACCGGGACTGGCCGCAATAACGATCGCCGGCACAGGAGTGCCTTCCGGCACCGCCTCAGTTTTAGCAAGATGTTCGATGCCTGTTGTCAGGGCTAGCCTGAGGTTGCATTCCGCATTGTCCAACTTCGTGAACATAGTGGTCGGCGCGGGGGTGTTTGTTTGAAACGCGCCCTGCCCGCCAAAGCGGCCGGCCAGATCTCGGGGTGGGATGGTGTTCGACATGATCGTTCCTCGGATTGTTGTATCAAAGAAATCGGTCGATCCGTCTTGGCTGGGAAATATGCGCATAAAAAAGTGTCACGCCGGTCATGAACTCTAATAACCGGCATGACACCTAAGCTGTCCTTGGCCAGTCGCCTCGCGCCGTCGGCGGGTCCAAAATCAATAATCTAGTCATGTCGTTAAGCGGGATGAAAGTCTGCGGGACCTACCGGATAAAGAGATGCAGGGATGGGTTTGAGCGACGTGTGATAAGATCTACCCGCTCTGCCGTTGCGTGCTCCCCTGTGTGAGAGCACGCAACGGCAGAGCGGATCTGAACCTCGGACAGTAAGAAAGGATATGACAGGCCTGTTTGGTGTTTTTCTCCACGGCCGCACCTCTCCTTAGCTGCGCTGCAAGCTCAACCGCATTAGCTCTCCCACCGCGCTCTGCGCGCGGCGGCTTGTCCGGGCAATCCGTCCGGCGTCACCCAAGAGGGACCCAATGACGAAAACCCAAAAACGCGCCCTGGCGCTGAACTTCCTGTCACGCAATGATCTGACGTTGCAGCATGCCGTGCTGTTGCTAGGAGGGGCACATGCGCTCTGGCGGCTTCAGCGACTACGCCAGTCGCTGGCGAAGTCGGCGCACTTTGCCCCCAGCCATCGCAACGGACTAAACTGGCTGCACGGTCTGCTGTCCCTGGAGATCGTCGAGCACGACGGCCCTATTGAGATCATGGCGGTCAATCCGGACGATCCGGCGGTTTACGAAATTTGCCAACTGAGCGAAGCCTGCGGGGAAATGATCAAACGCCTCGGCAAGCCGGGTGATGCGGTTGCTGCCGCAGGGGGGCAGCAAGACGCCGCCTGAAACGTAAGATGGCAGGGGGTTCCCCTGCCATCTTTTTTTGATGCCGGTCCATGCGGGCGTCTTTTTGGCACAAATGCGATGTCCCTTCTACTTCTGCTCTGAAGCATCATCCATTCCAGCCTTGCCACAGTTCTCGACAATTTTAGCTGCCTACGCCAGTTGGCCGTGCACAAGTTTATGCGGCGGTGTTTCTGCGGCGGTTTCAGATAGACCCGAACGGCTTGCACTCCAGGTTTTGCATCCAGGAGAGATCCGGGTGCTGCTGGAACAAGTGGCTGGCCGCCCTGATCTCGTTCATTCGGGCCGATGTCATCTTTGATCCGTAATCACCCAGAAGAACGGCCGGGGCCATTTCTTCTGGCCCGTCGGTATCGAAGATATCCCAAATATCATTTTCGAGTAACAGCATGCCGAAACCGTTGAAATGGAGGCTGAATATCGAACCGTTTTCCGCAACCGATTCGTAGTATTCAACCACGCGTATTGTGGGCACTTCCAACGCGACAATTCCTGCCATGGCCTGCAATCTGATGTCGCTGCGCGGGAACTGCTTGTGCAGCGTTAACTGCCCGTCCGCGCGGACGACTGATGCCCGTAGGGTTGATCGGGGTTCGAAGAATCCGTCATTAAACAGGGAGTGCTGCATCAGCATGCCTGTAAGGTCGCCGTCTTGGGCGGAGCCAAGGTCGGTAAAATTCTGGTTTGCGGCCTTCTCAAAATTGGCGGAAAAGACATGCGATGTCGCAATCATTGGTGGAACCATGAGCTTTGCAGGAGCGGCGTCGGTGTCGAGAGAGGCGCTGAGCGTCCAGCTGCCGCCCGACAGGTCCGCTTCTATCTTCAAGGAATTGCATACGCCTTCCAAAGTCGATGCTTCGCGGCCCGGCTCCAACGCGGCGCACATCAGGAGCGCCGTCTGCAGGAAAGCGAACTGCATCGCAGTCTGCGCAGGCCAACCTTCAGCGCGGGCAATTTCTTGGATTTCGCTATGGCAGAGGTTTGACATAGCATAGCGCGTGTTCAGCACGGGCCGACATCCAGAGAAGTTCTGATGATGGGATTTCTCATAGTCCAGAGCGTCCCGCAGTGCAGGGTATTCAGGATCCGCTATGATTGCTTGGTATGACGCTGCAATTTTTTTGAATTCGACGGCCGGGTTTGCGCCACAGTTTGCGGCAAAACGGCTTCCAGATTCAATCAATGCATCGGTCAGATTTGAAAGCCGACCATCGCCAAAAAAATGGTCCGGGTAGTATGTGGCGATAAGTGTCGAGATGGCGCGGCTGGTGAGAGTAGTCATTGGTTTTTCCTTTTTGGGTTCAGGAGCAGGCTGTTGCCGCTCGATGACCCTAAGGTTTGTCTGGCATCCAAATCAGAGAAATGGATTTGATACATTTTTTTTTGAGGGCCGCGAAATCTGGCCCACGGAACTTGCGACAAAACCGGCTCCAACCTTTGAGTTTAAAAGCAGAGGAAGGGCCATGGGGTCCGAGACCTCCGATCTGTCTGTGCGCTTGTCATGCCGCACCGACAGATCGAAGGCTCTTCCCCCTGAGGCTTCTTGGAGGTGCGGCATTCCCTCACCTAAAAAGGAGCCGTCGCATGACCGACCGCATTCAAACCTCACCAACCGCGTGGCAATCTGACCTCAAACCCAACCAAATCGTCGCGTTCCGTTTTCCCCACGAACGCAAAAGTAGCGTGGGCCCGAAAGTGCGTCCGACGCTCGTTCTCGACGTGCTGACAATTGGTGAAGAGCGCTATGCCGTGCTGGCATATGGCACATCCAGTCCTCGCCGCCGGTCACATGATTTGCTGGTGCCAGTCACCTGTTCAGCGGAGCTTGAAGCGGCTTCCCTCAATGCCCCGACCAAGTTTGACGGCGCACGCCGCATTCTGGTGCCTCTTTCGGATGCAGGGTTCTCGAGAAAGCGTAAGCTTAACACGCCCGTTCTGGGTTACCTGACCGGGGCCTCAGCGAACCGCGGAGATACCGTGCGCCGGTGTATCCGCGAGGTGTCGCGCCCGCGACCGTCGTCCCTCCACCGCAGGCGCCCGCAGGGTAACGACCCAAAAACCGAGACTGACATTCATCAATTCCACACAATGACACAAGCCCAGGAGGCCTATCATGTCTGAACCCACTCTCGACTATGACCCACTACAAGAGCAGATCTATGCCGCATTATCGAGTGCCGCAGATGTGGCTCGCGATCTCGAAGCGGTGGCACCCCACGTCCCAAAGACCTGCCGACGTCTGATCGGCGGCCTCGTTCAGGACCTGCACCAAGGGCGCATTCTGCAGCAAAAGATGGCGCGAGACATGCAAGTCGTGATTGACCATGCCGAGCAAGAGATAAGGTGCGGAGAACGCCACGAACTCATCGTGGATGAACACTGCGCGGAAGGGGCGTATCGCCAGACTGTCTATACGTCAGAAGCCGAGGCGCTCAGAGATAGGCTGCCAGGGCTGCGACAGATGCACACCCATCTCAACGCGATCCATCACATTTGCGCGGCTGAGGCGCTTGCGCTTGAGATGCGCACGGACCGTCAGCGGTAAGTGCGAGACCCCGGACCCGCGGAACGCGGGTCTGGCTTGTAAGGATACTGCAAGCATGCGGCGGGAATGCCCCGTAGGTGCGCCAAATATCATACAGGCAGTTTGCGACATTGATCCTTTGTGGTCGATCCCGAGGCCAACCGAGGGGCTCGGGCACCCCGGGCACAAACACCCCCCAAACTGATTTTTTCTCTAAAAAGCTATTGGGGACCATCTCCCGTTTCGATCAACGAAACGAAGGAGAATAAGATGATCACATCGGGGTCTGATGCCGGAGGGGGCAGAATAGTACGCAAATCTGCTCTGAGAGCTGGCCCGCAAGCGAGCCTGGCTGAACCGCAGAAAAAACCGCGCCTTTGCAAGATGGGGCCACCCTCTCGCCCTTTGGCGGTTGTCGGCCTGCAAATGGAACGGACACGCACCACAGGAGGGCAGGGGCCGACGCGCCAACTTTCTTTCCAGGATATTGTTTGGATTGGGACCCCGGGGCCTAATTGCCTTTGGTCATGAATTTTGAACCCGCAGATACCGAGCGCTTACGCCTCTTCTATAACGTCGCAGAGTCCGGCGTCCGTGCTGTTTTGTGCGCGATGAAGATCCGGCCCATTGGCCGTAAGGTCCAATGGTCGGTGATACTGGAAGCACTTGGCCTCTCGCAGCACCAAGATCCCAACCACTGGTGTGATCTGACAGCACCGCTGATGACCGCCAAAGAGGTTGGCGCTTACTGCGGCGTCAGCTCGCGGACGATCTATCGCTGGAAGAAGGGCGAAGGCTTACCGGCGAACATTGAATCCATGCCGGCCGCTATCGATCTGTCTGGCGGACGTGAAGACGCGCGCCAGATGCGGTGGCGTAAGTCCGAAATCTGCGCCTGGCAGAACCGGCAACCTCGGCCGGTCTACACGCGTGCGTCTCCCACATTCGGCTCTCTCAAACCCACAAAATGAACAGGAAAACCCATGCCCAAGGAGATGCCCGATACACGAGTTTCAACCAAGCGACACCGATACGCATCAAGCGACACTGATACAAACGCCCAAGGGGTTTCACCGGTGGTAATCGGGAGAGGGTCTGTATCGAAACTGCGATTTAGCGACAAAAGCCACAATTTAGAGACAGAAGGAGAGCCCCGATGCTGCAAATGACAGTAGCCCCCTCACAGACGGTAATACCGGCGCAGGCAGGACCCAGTTTGCAGGATGTGATTGTGCGCGTTCAAGATCGCCTCCTCGCTGGTGAGCTGACCAAGAGCACTGGTGAGAGTTACATAGGTGCGCTGAACGCGGTCGCCGAGCAGAAGAACAAGCCGCTCTCGCTGATCCCGGCCACTTTGGAAGAGATCGCACGTATCCTGCCGGTGAACGGCTTCAACGCTGCGCGGGAAACCTCGAACACGGCCTATGATCTGAAGCGCCGCCGGGTCACGGCGGCGGTGAAGGAATTCCTCGGGGTTCATGCGGTCATACAAGCCCTCAGGGCGCAGGAGGACGACTGGAGCGCACTCTTCAGTATCCTGAAGTCTCTTACGAAAGGAAAGTCAGGCCACTGGCGCTGGCATCCAATGAAGCTCGAAGCCTTGCGGACGTTTGCTCTTGTGGCGCGGGCGCAGGGATGGCAACCGCGCGATCTGAATGCGCCAAGAGCCAAAAAGATTGACGATGCGCATGGCGGCAGCAAGCGCACGGCAAATCGAAAGTGCCTCGAGCGTCTCGACGAGCTTCGGGCCTTCCCCGAAGCGGTTGCGCTGTTGCCACCGGAGCCGATCGGTTTCAATGCAGCCCATCGCCAGGACATCAAATCAGGGCTTCCAGCGACTTTCGAGACAGCGTTCAACTCCTGGATCGATGCCGTCACGAAATCCGGCTTTGATCCCGTTACCAACACCTTCAGCGATGATCATAAAAAACACGCCCGGGTCCTGCGGTCTGCGTTCCGGTGCTTTTTGCGGATTGCGCTCGCGTTCGATCTGATCTCCCCGGATGAAACGGACATCTTGCCGGTACTGTCTTGCGATAATGCGGTCCGCATCGTCGCGGCTGAGATGTTTGATCGCAAGACCCGCACAAAAGCGGATGGGAAACTCACTTCAAGAACAACCCGGAAATATCTCAAATGCATTTGCCAGGTCCTGAGTGCGCTTGGCGCGAATGTGACAGTTCTGAGCCAGATCATCGCCAACAACAAAGACTCGCGCAAAGGGGCGAAGGCAGACAAGCGCATGACCAAACAGAACCAGGACTTTTGCAAGATGCTGATCGATAATCTGCATCTGCGGCGGCGGTTTCTATTCTCGTATAGCCCCCTGCGCGCGGAGGCCGAAGCCATCATGGACATGGCCCGGATCGAGGGGCGCGAGATGACCAGGAACGAAATGTCCCGCGCCCGCATTCTGGGCACCTGCGCCTGCTTTGCAGCAATCGAGATTGGCGGAGCGCCGATCCGGGTCGAAAATGCGATGAGCCTGACCTGCATCGGTGAGGATGCGCAGATCCGCATCCCGCTGAAGGGCGAGAAGCCGATGAAGGTGCTTATCCCGGAAGAGTTCGTCAAGAATGATGAGCAGATCGAATTTCAGATCCGGAAAAACAAGCACGGGTGCTATGATACCATCCGCTGGTATCATGAGAAAATCCGACCGCTGTTTGATCATGCAGCCAGCAGCCCATACCTGTTCCCGGCGATAACGACCCACGGCGCACCGATGGACCCCGGGTATTTCGGCGAAAAATTCTCCGAACACATGCGCACACTGGTTAATCTGCCGATGACCCCGCACCAGATGCGGCATGGGCAGACCTCGCTGTTGCTGAACAAACATCCCGAAGAGATAGAGGTGATTGCCAAACGCATCGACGATACCGTTAAGACGCTGCGCATGTTCTACGGCTGGATGAGCGCGATAAAGCTGGTTGAACGCGGTCAGGATCTGCTGGTGGGGTTGATGGATGACTAAGCGCGCATATGACACGCGGCCGCGGGCAGAGATCCTGGCCGCCCCGCACTTTACCCCTTATCTCGAAGCGCCCCGTCTTGGAGAGATCGGCATAAGGGATCTGCGCACGCTGGATGCCTTCTTTGAGTGGGCGGACAGGCACAAGGTTCAGGTGCCGACAGTTGCGGAGTTTTTGGCCTTCACAGCGGACAGGGCCTCCTCACGTCAATTGGAAAACCTGCGCACGGCTCTCGACCGGATCTTACCCCAAGGTGCAGCTATCCAACAGACGGTCCGCGACGCCATCCGGGAAAAGAAACCGCGCAGCCGGAGATGTGATCGGCGGTCTCGGTCGGAGATCATCGCGGCGGTGCATTTTGCCGATTACCGCCATCTGGGCGGTCTGGCGGATATCCCGCTTGAGCATCTCCGGGCCCTGGACCTGTTTCTCTGCTTTGCTGCGACCCGGCATATCCAGATACCCTCTGTCGAAGACTTTCGCTGCTTTGCCGGCGACAAGCAGTCGAGCCACCGTCTGCGCAGTCTGAAGAGTGCACTGGACGTCCTGTTGCCCGGCAATCCGGCTGTGCTGCTGACACTGCAAGATGCAATCCGGCAGAAATCACCGGTACCTGTCTCAAAGACGCCGCCGACGGGCAGACCGGAGGCCGAGTACCGGGTGCCGGAAACTGTGCTGCCCGATGACTGGCAGCGTGTCCTGGCAGCATTGAGGCTGGGAGAGGATGTCGCCGGCATGAGACCGCCGGCGACGAGCACGCTCAGAACCATGACGGATGTGTTGCGCGAATATGCCCGGATCATGGTCGATGCAGGCCTGCCGGTCACAATCACCATCGATGGCCTGCGCAGGCTTGAGGCGGCGCGCACGGCCAGGGCGGCGGCGCGCACGGATCCGAAGTATCAAGATCACGGCAACCGTCCGGCCACGCGCCACACTGCCGTGCAAAGGATCCGCATGTTTGCTGAATACTTACGTCTCGAGCCGCTCGTGGTTTCTGCGATCCGCGCCCATGAAAACCAGCTCCGCTGCAAGCTTGCCTTTGTTGTGCCCCTGAAATTTGGAAAACTCGACGATCTGCCAAGCCTTTCCGAAACATGGCAACTGGCAAAGGGTCTTTTGCGTAAAAGCAATATGAGTAAGCGGCGTCAGACCAAGCTGCGGCTGCTGAACGAAGCCGTCATCCTCGCACTTTGGACGTTGCTGCCGCTGCGCCTTGCCGACGGTCAGTTGCTTTGGGGTGTGAATATCGGATGGACTGGCGAAGGGTACCAGGTCGATATCGATACGCAAAAAGCAGATGTGCCTTTGCGCGGACGGCTGCATCCAAACCTGACGCCGTTTCTGGACGCACTTATTCTCAATGGAATGGATCCGGTTTACCTCGAAACGATGCGGGAGATCGCCCTCGCGCAAGGGTTGCCACTGTTTCGGGGGACAACCGGCAAGATGCTTGCACGGACCTATCCGTCAAAGGTCTGGGCCGCACACATGGGAACCGGTGCCCATATCTCGCGTGCCCGCGTGCACACGGAATTAGGCAAGCTCGGCCCCGAAGGCGTGGAGGCCGCATTGGGCCTCAGCGCACAGTCAGATCCGAGGTCCAGGAAGTTCTATCAAGGACTGGCCGTCGCCGCCGCAATGATGGTGCGCGGGCAGGACATGATGGCGGAACTGCTCGATGAAAGTGCCGCGGGGAACTGAGGGCAGGTAGGCGTGTGGTTACGAAAAACGCACCACGATTGGGTTTTGAACAATGGTCTTGGTTCAGGCGACATTGGGCGAAGCACTACACGCGTTGAAATGATACCGGATCGTCAGTGCTACACGGCACCGCGAGGGAACCAAGAATAAGCTGCGGGTTAAGACCTCACCATACAATGTGTATTATTTACTGCAAAAGCCTTGGTCTCCTTGGGTATCAACACTTGTGTCGGCGCGGTGCGGAAGTGCACTTGTTCAAGGGTTCTCTCGCGAAGAAACCCCGCGGTGGCAGAGCAACGCCGCAGCGGCGATCCCGGCGGCCATAGGGCAGGCTGACCATGCGGTTGGAGGACAATCGCAGAAAATTTGAAAAAAACAGATCAAAACGCTTTGCAGAAAAACAGACGGTTCAATCTCCTCTTTGGTCCCGTGAGGAATGAGCCTCACAGGAGCCGAAAACTAGCCTGAGAAGCCAACAAGATAAGAAGGATGAATGTCAGATGGATTCATTAGGTTTGATGATGACGGAATTTGAACTTGGAAGATTTACTGGTGATGTGCAGAAAAAGCAGATGATTGAGATTTTTGCAGACTTATCAGGGCTAAAACTAAAACTTTCCGTCACCGCCGATGTCGAAAATGGGAAAGTTAAGTATTTGGGGGTTATATTTTTAGCGTCACAAAAGCAGGTCGGGTTTTCGACTTCAAAATTTGGAAACGGGTGGTACCATTCCTTTTCCAAGGGCTTCGGCAGCGACAATGTCATGATCTTTCAGGAAAATAACGATATGGTCGTCAATCAACTGCTGCCGCTTTGGACCAGGCGTACGAGCTCATGCCATGGGAACATATTCTGCGCGTTTCTCTCGCTGAGCTGAATGAAGAGCAACGTGCTCTCATACGAGATTTTTTGCCACAGGCCTTCAGCACGAGCCAGGAGGTTCGAGGGCCGTTGGTGAGTTATTCTTCGTGCTGACCGAGGGTCTCAAGGACGCGCATTTAGCAGATGCTGAAAAATCAAAGAATGAAGTGTGCCGTAAACTGCTGATCAAACAATTCCACGCACTCCCGAAAGGAGCTATCCTGATAGATGAGAGTTGGTCACAGGAAATAGGGATCGTTTCAGATCACAAAGGCGTCCGAACAAAGCGTTCATTGCTGGTCCGGGAACAAGACGGTGAATGCCATTTGGACTTGGAGCGCAGTGTGCGCGATCGTTTCGTCCTCCTGACGGCAGAGCGGTTGAAAAAACTACCTACAGGCCTGCTGTCTTCGCATGAAACCGTTGCAGCACTTGCCCGCGTCAAAGAAATTGCACACCGGTTCCCCGACTTGGCGTGATGCACGCAATGGCTAACGTGTGGTAGGGTAGGCGGGCTAGACACCGCCCATCAGGATATCCATGGCCCGGATAATGGTGTCGCCTTGATTTGCGACAGATCCCCTACGGCGCAAGGTTGATCGCCGCACTGCCGCAATCAGCCTTTTTGCCAGGACAAAGCCTTGACCGTCATGCTGGATTTCGGGATTCAAATACCTGATCGCGGGGTAACCCCCTTAAGAAGTGGAATAACGACGACCGAAGGGTCGGGGGGCAGAAGGTCGCTTTCAACAACGACCATGTATATGCCACCATATTGCCCGACGTCGAAGCGGCTCAGGTCTTCCAAGAGGCTCCCCCTGGAGAGGCGATGATGTCAGATAGCGGATGGCCGTTGTGTTCATGCCACTCGGCTTGTGCCACGAATGCATCTGCGTTCTCAATAAGCCACTTGTGTCGGCGCGCTTCTGTGACAGCCTTCTGAAGGGCTGTGTCGGCCACGGCGGAAACGTTGTTTCCGAGGTCGCGTGCGGAATCCAGCATCGCCGCATCAAGCGTAAGCGAGGTCTTGCGTTCAGAAGCGATGGTCATCGTGTCCACTCCTTGAGTATACCATAATAACATACCGCAGTGGCATCTGTATCAAGCATCCGTCTGCACGGGTGGTCCTGGGGCTTTCAATGATGGCCTTGATCGCTTTCTGGATACCCTTCAAATCCAAAATGTGGCAACTCCAGCACCGCCAAAGCGTTAGAAAGAAGCTACGACGGTCCCGCAAGGAAGCCGCCGTAGCACAAGAGGAGGGCAGCCCCGATCGTCGGCCGTCAGCGCCCCATGTGACTATTTTTGGGTCGCATGGCTGAGCAAGGAAACCGATCCGGCGGTAGGAGCTACTCCCAAACAAAAGCGATTTCGACGATGACGCGTCGGCCTGCTCCCCAATCCTTTTGCCGCAAATCATATGCGTCATCATTACCACCTGAGGTTAATTGGTAAGCGTTTCGAAAACAAGGAAGGCCGGCAAGCCGTAGGTTTTCTAGAGCAGTCACAAGTGCGCGGGCGTTGCAAAAGTTTTCTTGGTGTATCGCCGACGCAATCTGAGCCGTAATGTCCTGTATCAGCCTGTCTTGATCTGGGTTTTTTAGAAAGCGCGCGGCGATCTGATGCTCTACCGAACCGAGGCTCTTGAAAATTTTCGTGAGAGTTTCGGTCCAATCCCGGTCCTGTTCCACCCAGAGGCTGTGCTTCTCACAACTGATAAATTCGGACGTGTTGAAACGTTCAGATGCGCAACCGATGATTTCAACCCATGGATTATCCCAGTTTCCCAAACGGTCTCCGGCAAACTCCGCAGCAGCCTCCCAGAGTTCCTCAAAACTATCAGACTGCCAGTCATGATATTCTTCAATTTCTCTCTCGTCGAGAAGCAAAGCCTTGTTGATGCAATATCCGCCCATAGTAGTTCCTTTTCAATTTTAAAATTGCGACGCCTTTTGCGTCTGATCTCTCGCGGCACCCGCTGAGGAGTGCCGCAAATGCTGTTCGGGATATGGCTGGATCAGTATCCTGTGCAAAACATCTAACTTCCGATCATAAAGGGTTGCCCGATTTCCGGCCCATCCTTGCTATAGAGCCCTGGAGGGCAGCCTGATTGCTCCGCTTGATAGATCTCCAAAATCATGTCGCAGGCGTCGCGGTAAGCGCCACGTTTGTCCGCGTGGGGCTTGGTCAAAGAGGTACCGATGATAATTGGGAAACCCTGTGGAACCTTCTTCAGATAGATATCGCCATACCAACCGTCGTGTTCTTCCCTCAGCACCAGAGACCGGAAGTTCTTGATGCGCACATGTGGTGCCATCGGGATGTCAGGTAGCGTATCAAAAACCCTGCAAGCTTCTGGATCGAGGGGCTGTTTCTTGATTTCGTTGATTGCCTGCTTCAGTAGTTTCTTACCTTCGCTGACAGCGTTCTTCTTTGTATTTACGGTCTTAATGATCATTGTGAAATTTCCTTTCGGGGGTGTTTGAGGTGTTCGGGCAAGCAGAGCTTAAATGCGCATTTGGTCTCCTTTTCTCTCTGTTCACGAAAGACTTGGGTTCGATTGCAGTTTGTGAAAAACGCGTTTGATAAGAAAATCGCACTTTTTTTGGAACATCATATCGAGGCTGGTTGGGGTGCCGTTCAAAGGTGGGAAAATGCTAATAGTGTACCTAATAGAGACGGCCCACCTTTGCCTCGGGACTAAGGCCCGAAGCTTTCTTTCCCGCACAGCCCACGACTGAAGCGGGTGGTAGCAAGAGATTTTTCACCTAGTCCCGCTTAGGAGACCCGGTGAAAAATCTGCGGCTACAATCCTTACCTACAAACCTTCCGCCAGTTTGGATCCCAATCCGTGGCACCTCATAAAACGGGCAAAGCCTGCCAATTCGCAAATCAGGGGAGAGGTATCAGGCGCGCCCCTGAGTGATTATTCCGGGAGCCAAACTGCTGCCGACGAGTGCTGTGAAAAGCGCCGGGTTGAGTGGTAAGTTTCAATGAAAGTCACGTTCATCGCTTTTCATTCACCTATGGCGTGCATATGAAGTGCCGCTCGACCTTGGCCAAGACTTGGCTGCAAGCCACCAGAAAATAACAATAACCTGCCCGCAGCGACATGAGTCAGCGTCGTGAACGAACGAAGAAGACGCACTATGCTTGATGATAAAGAGGCTGCTCCAGAAAGTGGCAGCGCAGTTGATTGGCTCGAACCAAGTGCCGCACGATACCAACTCAAAAACCATATCTCACTTTTCCTGAGGACCCACGAGACATGGCAGGGGTCCTATGAGGGTGACCCACCGCCGGTTTTAGGCCTGAAGGTTTCAGCCGGTCATGGTAAGACGCACACATCTTTAGGGTGTATTGCCGAGCAAGGAGACACGTTCCTGAAGAGAGGCCATATTCTGTTCTATGTGCCAACGCTCGAATTGGCGGTCGAAGCAGAAAAGACTTTTAGGGCGCCTAATTTGGACCTGCCAAGCGCGGTGCTGCGGGGAAGATCTGCTCCAAACCCTGAGACTGGCGCTCCAATGTGCGCCCGCTCAGAAATCGCCAGGGCTCTTGCCGGAAGTGTCGCATCTGTCACGCAGTCTATTTGCCGAAGGTAACGATGGAAAAACTGGGGATCACGGCATCCTACAGCCGCCCACGTGTCAGCAACGATAACCCCTTCTCAGAGGCGTTGTTCCGAACCTGCAAATACCGCCCGGAATGGCCGACCAAGGGCTTTGTCATCAAGATGGATGCTCAAGCCTGGGTCCAAACCTTCGCTGGTTGGTACAATAGTGAACACCTGCACAGCGCCATCCGCTTCGTCACGCCGGATGCGCGCCACGCAGGCCATGATCATGCAACGCTCACAAATCGTGCCAATCTCTATGCAGCTGCTCGCGCGCAAAACCCGCAACGCTGGTCAGGAAGAACCCGAAACTGGCAACCCTCAGGACCCGTCTGGCTGAACCCAGAAAACGAAATCAGCGACCCTGAAATCAGAGACGCCGCATGAAACCAGCGGACAACGTGTTTGACAAACACCGCGCAGCGCCATCAGTCTGATGATATTCAAAAGTCCCATGTGTATCACTCCATTGCCCCCCATTGCGCATCGCGCTCAGGTGAAAGGGTCACATGGCGCAAATCTCAGTAGAAATTATCCGTCTATCCGGCTCACTTTTGGGTGGAAAGCTGCAGCGTAGGTCTTGAGTGTATTCTCGGAGGCGGCCTGTTTGGCATAGGCACGCGCGGTTTCCACCAGTCCGTTTACCATGCCGGAACCTGCGACATGTGAGGGCAGGGCGATGGGTCTGATCCGTCTTGCGCTACTGGCGGGTCTGACTTATACTCCTTATATATACGGATAGATTGAGAGGTTCTGATGGGGCGGGTAAAGGTGAATTTGACGCTGGATGCAGACGTGGCCAAAACCGCCCGCGCGCTTGGTCTTAATATGTCGCGCCTTGCGGAGGCGGCAATTTCAGATGCTGCCAAGTCCGAGCGTAATCGTCTGTGGCGTCTTGAAAACAACGCTGCGATCGATGCCTATACGGATGAGGTTGCCAAGAATGGATTACCGCTCGCCTCGTTTAGAAGCTTCTAGGCATCCCCCGAAATGGCACAGTTTGATCTCTATCGTCTGACCGGCGGACAGCTTGTTGTGGACCTACAAACCGATTTGATTGGTATCGACGCGTCCCGCATCGTGGCCCCATTGCGCGAAACGGGTAGTTACACTGCGTTCCCGGACCTGACGCCGCCGGTCGAGTTTGAAGGGGCACTCTGGATCGTGAGGGTGCAGGAGCTTGCAGCAGTTCCAGGCGTTGAGTTGCGAGAACTGGTTGGCACCTTGGCCGATCATCGCGACGTTCTGAAGCGCGCCTTGGATATCTTGATTGATGGCGTGTGAGCACGGTTCATTTACAGCACGAGGCCAAAGAGCGTGCTTACACTCGGCACACTCACCAAATGTGTCGCACTGCCGATGCCTTTAAGACTGGGTTCCATTTGTTTTCAATAGCTTGCCTATGTCGCATTTCTGTGACCTATTCAGGGCCTTTGCGCAAGAAATGTCCCACTTGGTGGTGTGCGAGCATGGCTGGGCAGGGCGGAGACCTCACATATCGCATCCCTGACTGCTATCATGCGAAAACTCATTCTTGTCGCAAACGCGCTTCTGCGAAATGGAAGGACTTCCAAATTTCGCTACCCAATCTCGGATCGTCTCATGGCTGACCGTAATGCCGCGTTCTGCCAACAAATCCTCAACGTCCCGCAGGCTGAGGGCGAAACGGTGGTAGGCCCAAACGGCTTAGCCAATGACCGAGCGTGGAAAGCGATAGCCCTTCAGGGCCGAGGAGGGGACAGGCAATATCATCTTCCTGCGTTAGCCTCACAGATCGGTACCGGCAACCTGACAATACCTTTTGATCTGCAAAGCTTGCGCGATCTGCCAGATCGAGAGCAGCTGGACGATGCCGGGGTGGGCTTCATTGATGAATAATTCCTACTGGGTCACAAAGCACGCGATCTGGTTGTATCTTAGGTGAAGCAGCGTAAGCGCGGTAATGATCAACAGAGATTACGTGTGTTTGCACAGCGCAAAAAATGTATATCTCTACATCAATGATGACATGTATGGTGCCGTTTTTTCTTGATAGGGATTAATATCCTAAAGATTGCACAACTCAAAAACCTAAAAAATGATCGACATGAAACCCTAAACATACTACAGCTTCAAACCCTAACGACCGAACAGGTGGAGGGTTTGTGAGATGGCAGGTGCAGCGGAGAAATTGGCGGCGTCCTTGGAGGTTATCAGCGACCTTCAGTCAAAAGGTGTAATCGCTATTAGGTCCATCAATTTAACCCGAACACATCGGGAACGGTTGCTCAAGGCTGGATTCATCAAGGAGGTGATCAAAGGCTGGTACATCATGTCCCGGCCTGATGAACGCGTCGGTGAAAGCACCGCTTGGTACACCTCCTTCTGGGCGTTCTGTGCCCAATATCTCTCGGATCGATTTGGCGAGGATTGGTCGTTGTCACCCGAGCAATCCCTGAAGTTGCATGCAGGCGATACGGCAGTCCCGGTGCAGCTGCTCGTCCGAGCCCCGAAGGCGGGCAACATGAAAACTGACTTCCCACATAAGACCTCCATCTTCGAGACCCGTGCGAAGTTCGCGGAGGGAGACGCGCTTGTCGTCAAAGACGGGTTACGCCTGTTCTCAATAGAAGAGGCATTGATCCTCGTTCCTGAAAATTTCTTCAAACAGAACGCGACAGATGCGCGGACGATCTTAGCGATTATACCAGATGCTTCTGCCCTCTTGGCTCGGCTTCTGGAGGGCGGGCACACCAGCGCGGCAGGAAGATTGGCAGGGGCGTTTCGAAGTATTGGCAAGTCGAGACTTGCCGATGAAATCGTCTCAACTATGAAAGCGGCGTCACATGATGTGCGGATGAGCGATCCGTTTGCGGAAAGCGTGACTGTCCTCAATGCTGGGCGGGAAACGTCACCGCATGTGCACCGCATCCGGTTAAAGTGGGAAGCCATGCGCGAAGCAGTAATCGCGCATTTCCCTGCTGCTCAGCCGGTCACAAATGATGCCGAAGCCTATCTGACCGCGATGGATGAAATCTATGTGACCGATGCCTATCATTCGCTGTCCATCGAGGGCTATCAGGTTTCACCAGAACTGATTGAGAAAGTGCGCTCAGGAGGTTGGAACCCGGATGGTGACAAACAA
>RCMY010001083.1_pt1 | contig 25886 bp, 31 predicted proteins | sample 2041341 | NCBI WGS metagenome assembly RCMY01 (sample SAMN09708234, study PRJNA481090) | Marine sediment metagenome, whole genome shotgun sequencing project.
CTCGTCCCCAAAGATCCTGATGACACCAAGGACGTGATCTTGGAGATCCGGGCCGGCGTCGGCGGGGATGAAGCTGGCATCTGGGCGGGTGACCTTATGCGGATGTATCAGCGCTTTGCAGAAAGGCACAACCTTCGGATGGAGCCACTTTCGACGTCCGATGCTGAGGCCGGTGGATACAAGGAAATCTCCGTTGCCGTCAAAGGCAAAGGGGCGTTCGGTCAGCTCAAGTATGAGGCCGGGGTCCATCGGGTGCAGCGGGTCCCCAAGACCGAGTCGCAGGGTCGGGTGCATACCTCGACCGCCACCGTCGCAGTCCTTCCTGAAGCCGAAGAGGTCGAGCTGGAACTAGACCTGAACGATGTCCGCGTCGACGTGTACCGATCGTCTGGCCCCGGCGGTCAGTCCGTCAACACCACCGATTCAGCGGTGCGGCTCACGCACGAACCGACCGGTCTGGTCGTGTCTTGCCAGGACGAAAAGTCGCAGCTCCAGAACAAGGAGAAGGCCTTCCGGATTCTGCGTGCTCGCCTCTATGAGGCCGAGCGTGCACGCCAGGCTGCCGAGTATTCCGAGCATCGTCGATCCCAGGTTGGTACCGGGAATCGGTCCGAAAAGATCCGCACGTATAACTACAAGGACAATCGAGTTACCGACCACCGGATTGGCCTGACCATCAAGCAACTCGGGTCGATCCTCGACGGAGACCTCGATGAGTTCGTTACCCAGCTCCAGACTGAGGAGATGGCCAGTCGACTTGCCGAAGGCGAATGATGCGCCGTACCTTGTTGCTCGTGTGTGCGGTCGGGCTTGTCGCATGCACACCCGGCGGTGAGCGCGATGTCGACCGGACCCCTGTCGGTCCGAAGGCGACGGCCGGGGCAGTTTCGATTACGTACCCGCCTGACACTGCCCCTCTGACGATAAAGTCCGACGCGCTAGTAGCTGGCTGGAATGACGCGTTTGCGGACGATCTCGGAGCAGCGAAAGCGGTCGCTACGTTGAGCCGGATTGACGCCGGTTCGGTCACCGATCCGATCTCCCTTGAGGCGATAGTCGACACTGGAGCAGCGGTTGTCGTCCAACTGGCCGTCATCGACGGAGCCGGTGACGACGATCAGGCCCGATCTACCGAGGCAATCGAGCGGTTCCTAGGGCTGCTCTTCCCGAATAGTCCTGCCGACGCCCAAGCGGCCTTTGTGGGGTTGGGTTTCGGCGAGGAGGGAACACTCTTTGCGCTTAGTGAGGACGAGTTTCAGCTCAGTGGCATAAGCATCTATCGAGCCTCGAATGAGGACACGATTCTCCTTGGGGCAGTCGCTTCGCCATGACTACACGCGACATCATGGCGGCTGGTCGTCTACCTCGACACGAGTCCGAACGGTTGTTGATGAAAGTCACCGGAGGTTCCAGGGCAGAGGTGTTAGCCGGTATTCCTGTGGACGATGAGTCGGCCTTGGCATACTCGGTGTTGTGTCGGCGTCGCCTCGCCGGCGAGCCACTTCAGTACATTGAGGGTTCGCTGCCATTCGGTCTCTGTGACATCACCGTCGACGGCCGAGCGCTCATTCCCCGCCCCGAAACCGAGTATCTGTGGGAGCTAGCCAGCACCCTTCCTGAAGTAGCGCCAAAGCTGATTGTTGACCTCTGCACGGGTTCTGGAGCCCTAGCCATTGGTCTGGCGGCAATCTATCGCGACGCCGACGTCGTGGCGTCCGACGTCTCCGAGGACGCCCTGACGCTTGCAGCTGGCAACGCCGATGCCAATGACCGGCCGGTCCGGTTCTTCCAGGGTGACTTATTTGACGCACTACCGGACGAACTGGCTGGGCGGATCGATTTGTTTGTTGCCAACCCTCCCTACGTGTCAGAAGACGAAATGGCCGATCTTCCCGCTGAGGTGGCCGACTGGGAACCGCATCTCGCTCTCGCCGCCGGGCCAGACGGCCTGGCGATTCTCAGGAGACTGCTGGCAAGGCTTCCAAGGTGGCTCGCCCCCGACGCCTGGTTCTTCGTCGAGGTTGGATCCGGCCATGCCCAGGCGGCCCTCGACCTCCTACCGATAGGCCTGTCGGGCCAGATACGACGAGACCTCACCGGCCGAGACAGATACCTGGTTGGCCGGCGTCTGTGACCGTAGTGTCGATCGCGCAGGCCGTTGACCTGTTGGCTGGCGGCCAACTCGTCGGGATTCCGACGGACACGGTGTACGGGCTGGCGGTCGACCCGCAAAACCGCCAGGCCATCGATCGTCTCTTCGCCCTCAAGGGACGTTCGCCCGACAAGCCGTTAGCCCTGCTCGTATCGGACTTGGCGCATCTTGCCGACTGGGTTGACATCCCCGATTGGGCAGTTGACCTACTGGATGCGCACTGGCCTGGAGCGTTGACCGTCGTAGGCTCGGCGGGTCGACTGATACCCGAAGGCGTCGGTGATCCGGTACGTAAAACTGTTGGGGTGCGAGTGCCTGATCATCCAGTTGCCCAAGAGATCCTGTGGCAGACGGGGCCGTTGGCAGTGACGTCAGCAAATCTCACTGGTCTGCCCGACTGTCATTCGCACGAAGCGGCCAACGAACTCCTCGGCGACGCGGTCGCTGGCTACGTGGCCGGTGCGGCTCCGGTCGGAATGGCTTCGACCGTCGTCGATGTGACCGGTACCGAGCCGGTGATTCTCCGACAGGGGCCAGTAAAGCTCTAAGCGACCACTCAGGCCGCCTGGCCATCTACCTCAGATCAGTTTCATCTCGTAGACGTTGGTGTTTCGCTGCTCAAAGCCCATTGATTGGTAGAGCCCGTTGGCGGCCTCGCGGGACGGTCGCGAGGTAAGGCCGATAGCTTTGGCACCGATCCCCCTGGACTGCTCGATGGCTGCTTCGGTAAGGCGCCGACCGAGTCCGGTACCGCGGGCGGCTTCGGCAACCACCACGTCTTCAATGCGAGCCCGCACGCCGGTGGGGCTGCGAAAGATGATGAGCGTCAGCGAACCGACGATGGTCCCGTCCTGTTCGGCGATCAACAAGTGCGTGTTGGGGTCCGAGACAATCGTGCCCAACGCTTCGCTCGTCGGAGGGGGACTTGACTGGGATAGCTGGGGGATCAGTCGGGCAAAGGCGTCGACGAGTTCATCGGTGACGGTGGTGGCTTCTGAGATCATGCGGTCAGTCTACGGTGCGAAGGGTGGCCGGACCGTCCCAACGCTGGAGCGTGCTGGCATCTTTGATCATGTGTCGTCGATGACCGAACCGGCCAGTACCGCCTCGATGGTGTCGGCGAGGGTGTGGGTGTAGTCCCATTGCGCCAACTGGATGAGGGCGCCATTTGCACTTTTCGGATGGATGAATAGTTCGCTCCACATATCTGATTCGCTGTAGCCGGACACCGTGAATCCGGACGCCTCGCAGATGGCGGATGCCTCGCGCAGGTCGGTAACCTTCAGGGTCACGTGATGCATCCCCGGACCGTGCGTGTCGAGAAAACGCCGGAGGAAGCTCGTTTCGTTGAGGGGCGCCAGGTATTCGAGTTTGCTCCCATCAACCAGCTTGAACTGGGCCCAACGAAACTCGTTGCGGACATGGTCGGCTCCGTCGTAGAACTTGGCCCCCATCAGGTCGAGGGTGGGGAGGGCGTCCTCGATACGTTCGACCGCATAGGCGACGTGATCGAATCGTTCGATGAGGTGACTGAGCGAATCCATATGTCGACGTTAGCCGAGTGGCGATGTGGCGCTGTTACGATTTCGTGTCCAACGCCACAGCGGAGCTCGTGAACATGATTGACAATCGCCCACTCGAAGACGTCGACCCGGAGATGGCTACGTTGATCCGCAAGGATCTGCAGCGTCAGAACACTCACATACACCTCATAGCCTCAGAGAATTTCGCTTCCCGAGCCGTCATGGAAGCGACCGGTTCGGTGTTCACGAACAAGTACGCCGAGGGGTATCCGGGGCGCCGCTACTACGAGGGATGCGACGTTGTTGACGAGATGGAGGAACTGGCCAACGCTCGGGTTCGCCATCTGTTCGACGCCGAGTACGTCAATGTGCAGCCACATTCAGGCGCTCAGGCCAATATGGGCGTGTACTTCGGCCTGATCGAACTGGGTGACACCGTGATGGGCATGTCCCTCGATCAGGGGGGACATTTGACCCATGGCTCCCACGTAAATTTCTCAGGGATGTACTACAACTTCGTGTCGTACGAACTCGACCGTGAGACCGAACTGATCGACATGGACGAGGTCCGCCGGGTGGCGCTTGAATGTCGCCCGAAGATCCTGCTGGCCGGCTATTCGGCCTATTCGCGTCATCTTGACTACGAAGCCTTCCGTTCGATTGCCGACGAGGTTGGTGCCATCTTCATGGTCGACGCGGCCCACTTCATCGGTCTGATCGCAGGCAAGGCTTATCCGAACCCGGTTCCCATCGCCGACATCGTCACGGGGACTACCCATAAGGCGTTTCGGGGGGCTCGGGGTGGCCTGATCATGGCCAAGGAACAGTTCGGCAAAGCGATCAACAAGGGGATCTTCCCTGGCGCTCAAGGTGGCTCGTTGTACAACCAGATCGCTGGAAAGGCGGTCGCGTTCCGCGAGGCCGCTCAACCAGAGTTTCAGACGTACGCCGCCCAGGTCGTGGCCAACGCTGCAGCCATGGCCGAAACGTTCATGGACCAGGGAGTCCGCGTCGTTTCGGGCGGTACTGACAACCATTTGATTCTCGCTGACCTGCGCTCCGTCGACGATGAGCTCACCGGTAAGTACGCGGCGACGATGCTTGAGGATCTCGGAGTTACTACAAACCGCAACTCGATTCCGTTCGATCCGCGGCCGCCATTTGTGACTTCAGGGATCCGCATGGGTACGCCGGCGATCACGACTCAAGGGATGGCCGAGGACGACTGCCGGGCGGTTGCCAAACTCATCTCAAGGGCGGTGCACAACCATCAGGACGAAGGTGTTCTGGCGGCCGTAAAAGAGGAAGTGGCCGCGCTCGCATCCAAGTTCACCCCGTATGAATCGGACTTCTCAGGCCACGTGTAGCGCTGACAGATCCGAGCTCAATCGACCCCGGCGTGGAGATCCAAGTTTGCTAGAAGCCGCGTTGGCCGCCCTGGAAGGGTCCGCTCAGTCCGGCCTCGAATTCGGCAACACTGGGCCCGCCGAGGCGATGGAGGAACCGGTTCCCCAAGACGTAGGTCACGATCAGCAATGGAATAATCGTTGGCCACGACGTGAGAACTTTCGAGACGGCCAGTGCTGCTGGCCGTTCGGCGAGATAGTAAAACCATTGCAGGCCCGCTCGCGCCGCGAAATAGACGGCCCAGACCGCCGTCACCGCTGTGTAGGCGGGGCGGACATCTGACCGCCAATACCAGTCGCGAGGCCAACGCCGCTGCACCCAGCTCGACCAAGCAGCCAATGGCTTGCCGACCGCGATACTGGCGAGGGCGGCGACCGCCAAAAGAGCTCCGCTGGCGATTCCCGGCAGGAAGAAACTCTCGGCGCGACCTGAACGGAGCGCCAGGAAAGCGGCAAACCCGATACCCAGGATCCCGCCCAGTGCATAGGAAGCTTTCTGCCCCTTACGAACTCTCCACACCGCTACTGCACTGCCAACCGCCAGGGCGATGACAACTGCCAAACCGAGGGTTGATATTGAGTGCACGCCGATGAAAGCAATCGGTGCCAGAAAGGAGTCTCCCACGGTTCGGTCCCCGACGAAGAGGTTTCGCAGGTCGGCGCGCAGATCATCCCAAACGTGGTCGTGTGTCATCACAAATAAGATACGGAGCCGAGAGCTGGATGGATCGACCCACCCCGGCACAGATACGGCTGACTGACCGTGTGTAGGTTCGCTGTTGTCATGTCGGTCGATGGTAGTGCCTACGGCCGACGATCTTTGCTAGGTGAACGGGTCCGGGTCAACGACGGGTACGTCGGGTTCGCCTGAACCGAGGGTGGGCGGCGGAGGCGGTGGAAGCATGGCGAGCGGGACATAAACTCGCGCCTTGGCGAGAAGAGTGATCGAGGTGACCCCGAGGCCAATGAATAGCCCGATATAGAACGGGCTGGCCAGGTCCGGGTGTGCGATGAGCCGGTAACTGAACGTCGCTACCGACGCCATCAGCAGCAGGACCGTCAACAGCCCCGCCCCGCGGTAGACATTGATCGCCTTGTGAAAGACGCCAACGAGAGCCACGAGCCCGAGCGCGATCGCACCGCCTACGAGCGCTGCGGCGAATCCGCCCAGGAACCCGGTCACGGTGCGAAGTATTGGACGACGAACATGGTGCCGAATGATACGGCAGTGCCGGGCAGACACGTTGGCAAGGGGCATTATGTATCTGTCCTGCCGCTCGGCGCGATACTGGTGCCAATGAAGCTTTGGTGCGGACATCGGGCTCGGTCCACCCTGTACAGGTGATTGCCCTCTGAACCCGAAAGCGCGACCAGCGCTCCTTGCTTCCTCCTGGGTACCCCCACCCCGATTCAGGGCTTTCACTGGTAGGCAAATCGTTGGGATCGGTCGATGCTTGTCTTAACCAACCAGGAGACCGCCGTGAGACCAGCCACCGTGACACCAACGACCGTTGAACAGCCCCCGCCATTGCCCGGGCAGCGGCGTGAACCACAGAACGATCTCTGGGATTCGATATTGACGGGAAAGAACCTCTTCCGGGTTGGCCTGGCTCTCGTTTTGCTCGGCCTCGTATTTATGTTCCGCTACGCCGTTGAGGCAGGCTGGGTGACTGCCGTTGCTCGGGTTGGGCTCGGAGCTGCCGCCAGCGTGGCCATGCTCGGTCTCGGCGCTCGGCTCGTATCGATTCGTAGAGGTTTTGGAACGCTGTTGGCGGGCGGTGGCGTGGCCGGGTTGTACATGACGGTCTACGCCGCTTTTCATTGGTACGAGCTAACCAGCCCGTCCACCGCCTTCATTCAGTTGGTGGTGGTCTCCATCCTGGCGGTCGGCCTTTCCCTGAGGTGGGACGCTGAGGCCCTGGCGGTCGTCGGTCTGGCTGGTGCGCTCATCGCTCCACTTGCCCTGCCCGGTCGACTGTTCGCAGGCTCGGGTGATTCGTTCTATTTTGTGGCAATTCTGGCTGCATCTGTCGCCATACTGTTCGTCCGAGGTTGGATCATCCTCTTCGGATCATCGTTTGCAATGGCCACCCTGGTTGCCCTCTTTGAAGTCGTTCGGCTGGAGCTGGGAATCGCTGGTGCTTCGCTGCTCGAAGTCGACATCATGCTCGGCGGGATCGTGGCGGCCTTCCTGATTGCCCCGCCCCTCGCCCGCTGGGTTGGTTCAGTGACCGATGTCCGCCTTAGCCTGGGTGCGAGCTCGGTCGGTCCCGTGGTGTATCTCATCTCTGCTGTGGCGCATGGGGGCGACACCCAGCTTCTGGCGACGATGGCCTTTGCGCTCGGTGGCATCCACGCATTCATTGCGTGGTCTATGCGCAGCGAAGAATCACTCTCGATCACACACGGCCTGGTGGCCGCTGGTCTGGCGACGATAGGAGCGACCGTATTGCTCGATGGTCCAATGGCAGTTTTGGTCGTTGCGGCAGTCGGGGCGGCGATCACCCTGGTCGGGTTCCACGGTTCCCTCGCACCCCTCAAATGGGCTGGGGCCTTTACGTTGGCCGGTGCCGGCTTCCTCAACCTCGTTTCCATGCTGGACCTTGATGGGATAGGCGATTCCGTCGCTCGTCTGGCTGTTGTCGGCCTTATCGGACTGGTCGGACTGGCCCTGGACCGCCTTGATGCAACGGACGCTGTCGCAGGGCGAAACCTGGCCGTCGCCTATGTGTATGTCGGCGGATTTGCAGTCGGGATTGGTGATCTGGCCACGTATAGCCAGGCTCTCGTGACCGCCGTTTGGAGCGTGGGGGCGGTGGCCCTCATTGTGGCTGGGAGTCTGGCCGAGCGTAAGACGGTGATGCGCCTCGGCATAGGGACGATGGCGGCGATTCTCGTCAAAGTCTTCCTGGTCGACCTGGCAACTGTCGAAACGATTTGGAAGATGGCGCTCTTTCTCGCTCTTGGCGTGGTGCTCCTCATGGTCGGATACTGGATTTCAAACGAGGACTGATTAGAGCCGTAGCCATAGATGAGCCGGGGTCCTCACGGATCCCGGCTTGCGTTAACGGCGGTCTCCGTGACTCAGATCGAGGGTCCATGCGATAGGGGACTTGTGCTCTAATCGATTTTGTGAAATAATTCACAAGCACCATACTGCTGATCGACCGACCATACTGCGCACCGGAGGATGAAGACCTTGGAGAAACGGTCACTGACCAGTGAGGTAGCTGGAGCAGCAGACGAAGGCATGGGGACAAGTGCCCTCATCGGCTCGGTCCTCAGTGGGCTGCTGATCGGATTCCTTCTTGACCGTTGGCTCAACACTGATCCCTGGTTCACCATCGGCTTTGTATTGCTCGGTTCTTATTCTGGCTTTCGAGGCATGTGGCACTATGCCAACGTCGTCGGCGAGCGCGAGGAAGAGGAGCGGCGTCGTGCCAGAGACTGAGCATCCAGCTGGCCCGATCCCCGGTCTCAACATCGAGGCGATTATTGCCAAACACACCGTCCAGCGGGCTGTATTCGTCGCCCCGGTTCTTATTGGGTTGTTCTGGCTTCTGCGCGGTGTGGACGGGGCGATCGCCTCAGCGGTTGGTTGCGTGGTGGTCGTCATCATGTTTCTCGTGAGCGGTTCAATGATGTCGATTTCGGCGCGGCTGGGGTTGTCTGCCTATTATGCGGCGGCTTTGTTCGGTTTCTTCGTTCGGCTGGCGCTATTGACCGGCTCGATGATTTTGATTGCGAAGTTTACGGACCTAGACAGAATGGCATTTGGTATCACGGCGGTGCTGGCTTATCTCATACTCCTGAGCTGGGAGACGGTGGCCATCTCGCGTGGAGCGGAAAGGGAACTTGAGTGGATCAACTGATCCTGGCATCTGAGGAATGCGATATCGCCAATGAGGTGGTCTGTGTTCCTGCCAACGTTTTGGACTTGTTCGAATTCAACTCTGTCCCGATTTTCATCGGACTCGGTGCCGTCGTAGTAGTTCTGCTGATGTACTTTGCTCTTCGCCAACCCAAGTTGGTACCCGGTAAGTTTCAGGCCGCGATTGAGAGCTTGATCAGCATCGTCACTGACAACATCGCCCGCGATGTTATTGGCCCCAAAGGCGTGAAGTACGTCCCGTACTTGCTGTCGTTGTTCTTCTTCATCTGGGCAGGAAACCTGATGGAACTGATTCCTGGCATTAACTTCCCGTATACGTCTCGGATGGCGATCCCGCTCACCCTGGCAGTGATCACCTGGCTGATTTTTGTGATCGAAGGTATCCGCATACAGGGACTGCATTTCTTCACCGATTTGATCTGGCCGAAGAGCGTACCGGTCGCTCTGCGTCCCTTGGTCGGCCTCATCGAGTTTGTGTCGACCATCGTCGTACGTCCCTTTTCGCTCACGGTTCGGCTCTTCGCCAACCTGGTGGCCGGTCATGTCATGTTGGCGCTGCTGCTCGGATCCGCTGGATTCTTCCTGCTCGGCGTCATCGGCGGCGATATAAGCGTTCTGCGAGGTTCGATCGGCGCCGCCTGGTTTGTGGTCGGCGTGGCGATCTTCTTGTTTGAGCTGCTTGTCGGGTTCCTGCAGGCTTACATCTTCACCCTTCTTACTGCCGTCTACATCGATTCGTCTATCAACCCGCAACACTGATCAGGTTTTAGTACTGGCCGGCAACGGTCGCATAGAAAGGAAGAATAGGAATGGAACTACTCGCATTGGCTCAGGAAGCTACGGCGACCGGCCTTACTGGCGACATCAGCGGTTCACTTGCTGTGATCGGATACGGTCTCGCCGCCATCGGTCCGGGCGTTGGAATCGGTATTCTTGCCGGAAACGCCGTACAGGCGATGGCCCGACAGCCAGAGGCAGCCGGCATGGTCCGAACAACGATGTTTTTGGGCATCGCCTTTACTGAGGCGCTCGCTCTTATCGGCTTCGTCCTGTTCTTCCTGGCCTAAACCGCATGACTGCCGACGTACTCATCCTCGCCACTGAAGAGGCGACCGAAAGCTCAGGAATCGATCTCTTGATTCCGACCATCCCCGAACTCGTGGGTGGCATTCTGGCCTTCGCCGTTGTCTTCTTCGTCATGTGGAAGTTCGCCTGGCCGCAGATCCAGCAGCTTCTCGAAGACCGCCAGAAGGCGATCGCCGGGCAGATTCAGGAAGCTGAAGCCATCAAAGCTGAGGCGCAGAGCCTCTTGGACGACTACCGCCAGCAAGTGGCCGGCGCCAAATCCGAAGCGAACCAGATCGTCGAAGCGGCCCGCACACAGGCGGACACCGTGAAGGCCGATCTCATCGCCAAGGCCCAGACCGAAGCCGAAACCATCGTCGGAAAGGCCCGTGAGGACGCTTCGCATGAGAAGTCTCGGGCCATGAGTGAGGCTCGTCAGGAAGTCGCCAATCTCTCGATCGATCTCGCCGAGAAGGTCGTCGGTAATAGTCTCGATCGGGCAGCTCAGCTGAGTCTCGTAGACAGCTACCTGGCGAACTTGGAAGGGGCATAGCCTTTCATGTCGACCGACGATCGCATTGCTCAATACGCTGAAGGCATCTTTGCGATTGCCAGAGGCGAAGGTGAGTTGGAGCGAGTCAGAGCTGAGCTTCTGGAGATCGGGCGAGCTTTTGAAAGTTCGAACGAGTTGCGGGATGCGCTGAGTAATCCTCAGCTCCCAGCTGACCGCAAAGAAGCGATCGTCACCGACCTGCTCGGGTCTCGCGCCACCGACCTCACTCGCAACGTCGTATCTCTCATCGTGGGCATGGGGAGGGCTAACTCCATTCCGGCCATCGCCGATGCTCTCGCCGCGACTGCGGCCGCCTCGTCAAATCGTGAGGTTGCTGAGATCCGCACGGCGATCGAGCTTGACGAGGAAACTGTGAGCCGGCTTATCAGCGCTCTCGAACGTAAGACGGGCAAGTCCCTCGAACCCAAGGTCGTGGTCGACCCGACCGTGCTGGGCGGCATTGTCGCCCTTGTTGGCGACACCGTGATCGACGGTTCGGTAAAGAAGCGGCTCACCAGCCTGCGGCAAGCTCTCAAGGCATAGGAACCAGGAGTAACGATGTCAGAGATGACCATCAACCCCGAAGACATCACGTCGGCCCTCAAAGCGAATCTGGCTGACTGGTCTCCTTCGATAGAAACAGAGACAATTGGATACGTGACGGCCATCGCCGACGGTGTAGCCCGGGTCAAGGGCTTGCCAGCCACGATGGCTTCTGAGCTTCTCGAGTTCCCCGGCGGACTCCTCGGTGTGGCGCTCCAGATCGACGAAGCTGACCTCGGTGTTGTGCTTATGGGTGAGTACAGCCACGTTGAGGAAGGCTCGCCGGTCAGACAAACGGGCGACATCCTTTCGATCCCGGTAGGCGACGCGATGCTCGGTCGAGTAGTGGATCCGCTCGGTGCCCCCATCGACGGAAAGGGCCCGATTGCGACCACCGAACGAAGAATGCTGGAGACTCAGGCCCCTTCGGTCGTGCAGCGCCAGCCGGTTAGTGAACCACTCCAAACCGGTATCAAAGCGATCGACGGGATGATCCCGGTCGGCCGGGGACAGCGTGAGCTGATCATTGGCGATCGCCAGACCGGAAAGACCGCCGTTGCGGTCGATGCGATCATTAATCAGAAGGGCCAGGACGTCAAGTGCGTCTACGTCGCCATTGGCCAGAAGGCCTCCACCGTGGCTGAGGTAGTCGCCTCTTTGGAGCGAAACGGAGCGATGGAATACACCGTTGTCGTGTCCGCCACGGCTTCCGACCCCGCTGCCTTGCAGATGTACGCACCCTATGCGGGTTCGGCGATCGGTCAGCACTGGATGTATAACGGCCAGCACGCCTTGATCGTCTTCGATGACCTTTCCAAGCAGGCCGTTGCTTACCGTGAGATTTCACTCTTGCTGCGGCGCCCACCAGGTCGTGAAGCCTATCCCGGTGACGTTTTCTATCTGCACAGTCGTCTGCTTGAGCGCTGCGCCAAACTATCGGACGAACTGGGTGGCGGCTCGATGACGGGACTGCCAATCATCGAAACCAAGGCCGGAGACGTTTCGGCGTTCATTCCGACCAACGTGATTTCGATTACCGACGGGCAGATCTTCCTCGAAACCGACTTGTTTTTCTCAGGTATTCGTCCAGCGATCAACGCTGGTATCTCAGTCTCGCGAGTCGGCGGTGCCGCTCAGATCTCGGCCATGAAGAAGGTCGCCGGTTCGTTACGTTTGAACCTCGCCCAGTTTCGCGAGCTCGAAGCGTTCGCCGAATTCGGCTCCGAGCTCGATGACGCCTCACTGGCCCAGCTCGAACGAGGCCGCCGGGTTGTTGAGACCCTCAAGCAGCCACAATTCTCGCCCCTTCCGGTCGAGGAGCAGGTGCTCGAGATTTACGCCGTCACGACAGGGCTGTTCGACTCAATTCCGGTTGAAAACATCGTCAAGGCCAATGCAGGTCTACGGGCGTTTGTGAAGACCCGTCACCCTCACCTGCTCGACACGATCCGCACAACCGGCAAGCTGCCAGAAGCAGAACCGCTCGATGCGGCGATCAACGCGTTCAAAGAATCGTTAGAGGAGTAACCCAGTGGCCAGCGCCGAACTTCGGGATACTCGACGACGGATCAAGTCCGTACAGTCGACGATGAAGATCACGCGCGCCATGGAGCTCATCTCGGCGTCACGGATCCCGAAGGCCACGGCCCGGGTAAACCAGTCGAAACCGTATTCCAACAAACTGGTCGAGGTTATCCGCAACGTGAGTGGGGCGTCCGGTGGCGCTTCGCACATGCTCCTTGAGGAGCGCGCCGTGGAGACAGTCGGCATTCTGGTGATTGCATCCGATCGTGGATTGGCCGGCGCCTATGCCTCAACCGTGATCCGTATCGCCGAGCGCCAGGCACTCGAATACATCGGCCAAGGCAAGAGCGTCCGGTTCTTTGCCGTCGGCAAAAAAGCCATGTCCTACTTCGAATACCGCAAGTACAAGGTCGACCGTTCGTTCCTTGGCGTAACCGATGCTCCGGGATACGGTGATGCCAGGGCGATCGCCAATGGCGTGATGGATGCCTATGCGAGCGGTACGATCGATTCGCTGGATGCTGTCTTCACCCGTTTCAAGTCTGCCGGTTCTCAGGAAGCTCTGCTGACTGCCTTGCTGCCGATTGCCCAGCTCGGTGATGAAGCAGGCGGAGAAGCCACGGCATCGGTTGACTACTCCTACGAGCCCTCACCGGGCGAGATTCTCGATCGGTTGTTGCCCCGCTATGTCGAGGCGACCATCTTCTCCATGTTGCTTGAGGCGTCGGCCTCGGAGCACTCGGCTCGCCGTCGGGCAATGAAGGCAGCTACCGACAACGCCGAGGACTTGATCCGGGCGTTGACACAGCGTGCCAACCGGGCCCGTCAGGCAGAGATTACGACAGAAATTTCCGAAATCGTCGGCGGCGCTGAAGCGCTCAGCCAGGCTTGAAAAAGCAGAAGGAGTAGGCAGCGTGGCAGAAGTCAAGAGCGTCGGCCGTATTATCAAAGTAGCTGGACCGGTGGTGGACGTTGAGTTCCCGCCCGATGGTCTGCCCGAGATCCTTTTTGCCCTCGAGGTAGATCTTTCGGTGGCTGGTGAGTCGAAGACGATCATCGCCGAAACAGCCGCTCATCTCGGTGGCGGTCGGGTCAGGGCCATCGCCATGTCAGGTACCGATGGCCTCGTCCGGGGCGCAGAAGTTCGCAATACCGGAGGCCCGATCACGGTACCCGTGGGTGATCAAACGCTTGGTCACATCTTCAACCTCTGGGGCGAGTCGCTTGATGCCCCCGATCTTGAATTCACCGGGGAGCGGTGGCCGATCCACCGTCAGCCTCCGCTGTTCGAGGACGTAGTACCTCAGACCAAGGTGTTCGAAACCGGAATCAAGGTTATCGACCTGCTTTCGCCGTATCTCGAAGGTGGAAAGATCGGGTTGTTCGGTGGAGCCGGTGTCGGCAAGACAGTTCTCATTCAGGAGATGATCAACCGGGTAGCCACTCACCACGGCGGTGTATCGGTGTTTGCGGGTGTCGGCGAGCGGACCCGCGAAGGCAATGACCTGTTCCTCGAAATGCAGGAGTCGGGTGTCATCGAAAAAGCCGCACTCGTCTTTGGTCAGATGGATGAGCCACCAGGCGTACGCCTTCGGGTTGCTCTGTCAGCTTTGACGATGGCCGAGTACTTCCGTGACGTGCAGAATCAGGATGTGTTGCTTTTCATCGACAACATCTTCCGGTTCACGCAAGCAGGCTCTGAAGTATCCACTCTGCTGGGTCGTATGCCGTCGGCGGTGGGCTATCAGCCGACGTTGGCTGGTGAGATGGGATTCCTCCAGGAGCGTATTACTTCGCTGAAGGGCAAGTCGATTACGTCTCTCCAGGCGATCTACGTCCCGGCTGATGACATCACAGACCCTGCGCCGCATACGGCCTTCGCTCACCTCGATGCCACAACCGTTTTGTCTCGACCGTTGTCTGCTCAGGGCATCTATCCGGCTGTCGACCCTCTTGACTCGACGTCACGGGCGCTCGATCCGCAGGTGGTGGGCGAGGATCACTTCAACCTGGCCGCCCAGGTACAGCAAGTACTCCAGCGTTACAAGGACCTCCAGGACATCATCGCCATTCTCGGAATCGACGAGTTGTCCGAAGAGGACAAGCTCATCGTTGGCAGAGCCAGGCGGATCACGCGATTCCTGGCTCAGCCCATGTTTGTTGCCAAGGCGTTTACCGGCCAGGAGGGCGTCTACACGTCTCTCGAGGAATCCATGGAGTCGTTCAAGTTGATCCTTTCGGGTGAGATGGACAAATATCCGGAGCAGGCTTTCTACATGGTCGGTGGGGCCGACGAAGTGATGGCCAAGGCCCGGGACATGGAGAAGGTAGGGGCCTGAGTTGGCTGCCAGCTTCCGTGTCGACGTTGTTTCTCCGGAGGCCACCCTGTGGTCCGGGGAAGCCACGTTCATCGTGGCACGGACGCCAGATGGCGAGATTGGCATCATGGCCGGGCACGAGCCCACCATGGGAGCTCTTGTTACGGCGGCCGTCCATGTGGAAGGCACCGACGGCAAGAAGACCACGATCGCCGTTCACGGTGGGTTCATTCAGGTGCTCGATAATCAGGTCACCCTCCTCACAGACCGAGCTGAGATCGTCGACGGCGACGCTGACGCCGCCCGCCAAGCGGCCGCCGGTCTAGCGGCAAGCGAAGCCGCTGAGTCTTAGTTGACGGCACCAGGGCGCTCTGGTGTCGCACGAGAAGCGCCACGCCCATCGCTGGCGAGTGGCAGCCCTGAACAAGCGTCGCTGCCACGACTGGAAACCGGCTTGCCCTCGGTCAGCTGATTGGTCGTTCCGACGCCAAATGCGAGGCGAACTGCTCCACCTGATCAGGCAGTCCCGATCGGATCGCTCCCGTTATCAGCGGGAACATCATGCCCGACAGGAGCCCTCTCGTCTGTAGATCCAGACCAACGGTGACACTGACACCACCGCCGCCCGGAGTCAGCTTGGCCGTGATATGGCCGCCGATCTCCGAGGTGGATATATATACGACCATATCGGTCGGCCGTGAGGACAATCGGACTTCGGCCTTGCCTGCGTATTCCTTGCCGGCCACCACTACGGTGAACAAGTAGCCGGTGAGATTGCCAGCCTCATCAAAATGTGGGTTGCTCACTTCGCTGACTCCGGCGATTGTCGCCCAGGTGGCGGGATCTTGTAGGCCGGCCCACCCCTCGTCGAGGCTCAAGGCGGGCGAGGCGACTGTATGAGTGAACTGGGCTGAGGCCATGGCAGAAGATCGTAGCGGGACTAGGAGCCCGCTGAACAAATACATGTCACGCATCCGCCAATCTGCACAACGGCATTCAGCAGACTCCTAGAGATCCCGGACGATCTCCTTGAGTAACTCAAGCGTGGCCGGTTCGGATCGTTCCCAAGTGGCATTGGTAGCTACCGCAACACCCATCCCGATATCGTGGAGAATAATGGCGGCAGCGAAGAAGGTATCGGCCGATCCTGTATGGCCGCTGATGTTATGGCCAGCGAACTGTTGGCGGCCCCACCCGTAGCCGTTTTCGTGGACCGTCCTGATAACTCTGGGCATGAGCGCCCCGGATCCTGACGACAGAGCCTCCAGGTTGGCGTGTTGCCAGCGCAAAAAGCTCATGAATGACATGTGAATGTCCCCGGCCGGGGCGATCCACGGTTCAAGTTGGTATGGACTGTCTGGCGGGTGCGGGACGAGCTGTCCGTCGATGAGTTGGTGGCCCCACGGATTGGCTGCCCGCGTCGCAGCTGGCCAGCCGAAGCCGGCGGCGAGGTCAAGCCGATTGAAGATCCGCTGTTTGACTGCTTCTTCCCAGCTTGAATCGGTCAAAAGATCGATGACGGCGCCAACGACTGCATAGCCAGCGTTCGAGTACCGCGTCTCAATGCCCGGTTGGGTGATGTCGTCGTGGGCAAGCACGAACTCAGCGAAAGCCCGCCGGTTCTCTACAGGATCCTTGGGTAGCTCTGGCATCCCAACGAGTTCGCGTTCTTCCTCAAACGGTGGCAAACCGGCCGTGTGATCGAGCAATTGTCCGATTGATGCCGTTGTTGGAAGGTCGCAGACATTGCTGATTGGCTCGTACCAGTTGATCAGGCCCTCTTCGACGAGTTGGGCGGCCACAGTGGCGGTGATGGCTTTGGAACAGGAGCCCAGATGGAAGTGATCACCGCTGCGGATCGGGCTGGGATCGATCAGTGACCGAACCCCTGATGTGGCCAGGATCATCTCTCCAGTGAGCGTGACGATTCCGAGCGCGGCCCCCGGTGCTGCGCCGCCAGCTATCAAGCCATCGAGCAGCGCCTGGTATTTCGATTCCGTCGCAAGCTTGACCATTCCGTTGAGTGTATCGAAGCGGCGTCGCAACTCATCGTCAATCTGGGCCCGATGGCCACTAATGTGCCCATTTCATGGCCTTCAACAGTGTTCAGTACGCCCTCCTGCTCATCGTGGTGTTTGGGCTCTATCGGGTTATGAAACGGCGCGAGCAGAATCTGCTGCTGCTGCTGGCCTCCTACTTGTTCTACGGGTTCTGGGATTGGCGGTTCCTGTCACTTCTTTGGATCTCAACGGCGGTTGACTTCCTGGTCGGTAAACGGATGGGTGTATCGGAGGACCCGGTAGCGAGGAAACGACTGCTCCTCATTTCGATGGCGGTCAATCTGGGCATCCTTGGCTTCTTCAAGTATTTCGGGTTCTTCGCAGACTCTGCCGCCGAGATGCTCAGCAGTCTCGGGGTGGTGGCAGATTTCGCCACCTTGCGGATCGTGCTGCCAGTGGGGATCAGCTTCTATACGTTTCAAACGATGTCGTATACGATCGATATTTACCGCAGGGAGATCGAACCGACCAGCGACCTTCTCAGTTTCGCCGTCTTCGTAGCATTCTTCCCCCAACTCGTCGCCGGTCCAATCGAGCGGGCCAAACATTTGTTGCCCCAGTTTCTCGCCGACCGCCCCAAGGTAGCGGCCAGCGAACTCGGGTCGGGCCTACTGCTCATCTTCATCGGACTTTTCAAAAAGGTGGTTATTGCGGACGCTCTGGCTCCCTTTGTACAGGAGACGTTTGATGCCGCTGGAACGGCTGGCTGGGTGCAACTACTCGTGGCGGTTTATGCGTTCAGCCTGCAAATATACGGCGACTTCTCTGGCTACTCGTCGATCGCTCGCGGGTCGGCCCGATTGCTCGGGATTGACCTAATGGTGAACTTCAATCAGCCGTACCTGTCACGCAACATCACGCACTTCTGGCGAACCTGGCACATCTCGTTGTCGACGTGGCTGCGGGACTACCTCTACATCCCGCTTGGTGGAAGCCGTGGCAATGCGGTTTCCATCCAACGGAACCTCATGGTGACGATGCTCCTCGGCGGCCTCTGGCACGGGGCCGCCTGGACTTTTGTTGTTTGGGGCGGACTACACGGTCTCTACTTGGTCGCTCATCGGCGATTCCGGCATCGGTCACCGAAATCTGAGGCTGATCCACCCACCTGGCGCGACATCCCGGCGATTGTGGCGACGTTTCACCTGGTAGCCCTGTCCTGGGTCTTCTTCAGGGCTGACTCGTTTGTGCAAGCCTGGGACGTGCTTGTCGGTATCGTCGGTTTTCGATCGGCTGATGGATTTCCATTCGGCGGCATCGCTTTGCTGATCCCCGCGGCAGTGGCCGTACTCTTTATTGACCTTGTGCAACGCCATACTGGCCGTCATGAGGGTTTCGTAGAGATTCCCGCCATGGCAAGAGGAGTCGTCTACGGTCTGTTCTTCATGGCCATCGTCCTCTTCTCAGGTCAAGAAGTCGTCCCCTTCCTGTATTTCCAATTCTGATGCGGCGCTCACTGATAGTCGGGTTTGTACTGGTAGTCATCCTGCTGGAAGGCGGAGCGCGACTCTTGGCTCCGCACATACCGGGCCAGTTGATCTGGGATACACAATTCACCCAGGACAAGGCTGAACAGATTGCAGAAGTCGGTCCGGTCGATGTTGTGTACGTCGGTTCGTCGGTCGTGAATGCGGGAATCGATCCTGGCCTGGTGGACGATCACAGTCGATTCGAATCTGGCTACAACACGGCCATTCCGTCGACGACCCCCTCGACGTGGAAGATCTGGATGCGCGATATTGTCTATCCGGATCTCTGTCCGGAGGTCGTTGTAGTGGGAATCTCCGTACGTGACTACAACGACGCCAACGTTGGCATACCGTTCGACTTGAAGTCGTATCTGCCCTCGGCCGGGCGGCTGGCTCTCTATGGCGAGTTCACGTCAGCGACGATCGAACAGCAGATCGGCCGATACTCGGCGTTCGTCCGGATCCGTGCCCGACTTCGAGAACCCGAAAAAGTGGCCCGGTTCCTACTGACAGGGCGTGTGCCAGGTTGGCCGGCGACCGTATTGACCGCAGATGGCCGTTACACGGGCTGGGACGACAACGCATTCGCATACCCGGCTGCTGACTCTGTTGAACAGCTTGTTACAAAGGTATTCGTCGACTTCTCGGTCGGCGGGGCTGAGGACCAAGCCGTGCGGTCCATTGTCGATGATGCTCAGGCGCTTGGTTCCCGTGTCGTGATCGTCCGTATGCCGACCATGAACGATCAGATTGTTCCGCTTTTACCAGGCGGCCAGGCAGACCTCGACAGCTTTGAGCATCAAGTCGAACAGCTTGGAGTCGATCTGGGCGTGCCGGTTGTCGTCTACCCGGACATGGACAACAACGAATCGTTATTTGGTGATCTCTATCACATGAACCTGGCGGGAACATCTGAGTTCTCTGCCCGACTCGGTGCCGACCTGGAGCGGCTGGTACCGCCTGGCGTTGATGCACGTTGTGGTAGCCGGCCGAGCGCACCCGAGTTGGCCGAACAGCCGTGACGCCCACTGAGTACCTGCGGGTCGTGGTCGATCGAGAACGATTGGCGCTCCTTGGCCGAGCGGCAGTCGGCCCATTTTCCGTTGTAGATTTCGCTGAGTCGATCGGTGGTGACCGGAAGAAGTTGCTGCTGGCGGCTGCCAAGCTTCGAGATGTTGGCTTGCTCAATGAGGATCATTCGCTCAACGGCGAGGTGTTTGATGAGCTTGGCGCTCAACTTCCTGATGAGGAGCGGGCTGCGCCTGAGATCCTGGCGGGAGACTGGTCTGAAGATGAAGCCAAGGTCCTCAATTCGTTTTTCCAGGGGACCCGTCTTACCTCGATTCCGACGAATTACACGAAACGCCGGGTGATTCTGGAGCGGCTCGTCCAAACCTTTGAACCGGGGGTGCGGTATCCGGAGAGGCAAGTGTCCTTCATGCTTCAGCTGTACTACTCCGATTATGCAGCTTTGAGGCGGTACATGGTCGACGATGAACTTCTGGCCAGGGCCGACGGGGTGTATTGGCGAATCGGGGGCCGTTACCCGGGCGTCGCAAAGTCACCCTGACCAGCCGACTATTCTGGTCGCATGCCTGGCTTGATGGCGTTCCACGCCCACCCTGATGACGAGACCACTTCGACCGGCGGTACGTTGGCGCTTTACGCCGACCGCGGCGAGGAGTTAGTGGTGGTCACCGCCACCGATGGGGCCGAAGGCGAGATCCACAATTACGACAATCCTGATGTGCTAAAACCGCGACTGACTGAAATGCGGGCCGAAGAACTCGCTGCAGCTCTCAAGATTCTTGGTGTTCAGAACCACGAGTTCCTCGGGTACCGAGACTCGGGGATGATGGGAACCGAACCCAACCACCACGAGCAATGCTTCTGGCAGGCCGACTTTATGGAGGCCACCGGGCGGCTCATCAAACTCATCAGGAAGTATCGGCCGGAGGTTCTGGTCATCTATGACCCGTTTGGGGGGTACGGGCACCCGGATCACATCCAGACTCACCGGATCGGCCTGTCCGCTTATTGGGGTGCGTCGGATCTGGGACGGTTCCCACTCGCCGACGGCGAAGAGTTATGGCGACCATCAAAGCTGTATTGGTCTGCGTGGCCGCGCACCCGGGTGGAGGGGTTCGCTCAAGCCCGACTCGAAGCCGGTGTCATCAATGAAGAAGAGTATGAGCAGCAGCGTCACGGTGGGACGCCCGATGAGATGATCGACGCCTGGATTGATGTCAAAGACGTGTTTGGTCGCAAGGAAGAAGCCTGGCGCGCCCATCGGACTCAGATTCCGGAGGACTGGTTTTTCTTTCAGGTACCAGCCGACATCCGGCCGACCGTGTTTGGACTTGAGTCTTTCGTACGGGTGTTCTCAGACGTCGAGACCCAAAGCCCTGAGGACGACCTCTTCGCCGGCCTGCGATAGCAACCAGGGTGAGTCGATGACCGCGGTTGACCACTGGCGAGCCCAGCTAGAGGCGTGGACGATTCCACAGGAGTTGCTCGATGCCGTTCCCTGGAATCCGTATGAATGGCCAGCCGAGCTGTTTGCCCGCCGCGACTCGGTTGGATCGGATCGCGCCGCGCCGGAGCGGCACACAAACACGGTTATCAGGCGATTCGAGCCTGAGTCGCTCATTGATGTCGGAGCGGGCGCCGGAGGAAGCTGTCTTGATCTAGCTGCCGGAGGAATCCGGGTGACGGCTGTCGAGCCGGACGCTGGCATGGCCGAGCAGTTGCGATCGATCGCCGCCGACCGCGAACTGGCCGTTGACGTTGTGGAAGCGCCGTGGCCAGCCGCGGCCGCTTCGGTCGACGCTGCCGACGTTGCCACGTGTTCCCACGTGATCCACAACGTTCCTGACCCCGGCCCGTTTCTTGAGGCCATGCAGGCGGCCGCTCGGGTGGCGGTCGTTATTCAAGAGTTCGAGACACACCCGTGGGCACACCTTGGGCCCTATTACCGAGACCTTCATCAGCTAGAGCGACCGACCGGGCCGACCATTGAAGATTTGGTGGCCGTGGTGAAGGAGACGCTCGGCGTGGAGCCGACTGTGGAACGATGGTCAGGCGGGCCGCCGATGTGGTTTGTCGACCGCAACGAATTGCTGACCTTCTATGGCCGTCGTCTGGTTGTTCCTGTTGTGCGCTTGGCCGATCTTGAGGCCACGCTCGGCCCGCACATCGTCGAGCTCGGTGACGGCCGGGTTCAGCTCGAGGACCGGCAGAAGTCGATGGCGACGATCTGGTGGCAGGTCTAGCGCAATACCTTTGGGATTAGTGGTGGAGGTTCTGTCCCCACTAGCCTCCTCGTCCTGATGCTCCTCGTACGAGATGTCCGTATCGAAGCGGGTGTTCGGGTCCTTCTCGAAGACGTTTCATTCACTGTTCAAGCCGGCGATAAAGTCGGTTTGGTCGGTCGGAATGGCGCGGGCAAAACCACCTTGATGAAGACCCTGATCGGGAAAACTCAACCAGCTGACGGCACAATCACCAAGACCGGACGAGTTGGCTACTTCTCCCAGGAGGTGGCCCTCGACGAACTCGAATACCCTGACATGACAGCCTTGGAGCGAATACTGACCGCCCGAGACGTCGGCGGGATGCAGAGGGGAATCGAGCGGGCTCGACAGAAGATCGAACACTCGACTGGTGAAGCTCAAGAGCGCGCCATTGCACAGTTCGGTCGGCTTAACGATGAATTCGAATCCAAGGGCGGTTTCAAGCTCGAAGCGGGTGCCAAGGCGATCGCTTCTGCCATAGGGATTGACAATGAGGACCTCGATCAACCGGTTGCTTCGATGTCCGGTGGACAGCGTCGGAGGGTCGAGTTGGCCCGGATCCTGTTTTCTGAAACTGATGTGCTGCTGCTTGATGAGCCAACCAATCACCTCGACCTCGATGCCAAAGCCTGGCTGATGGATTACCTCGAGGCCTACAAGGGCGGGTTGTTCGTTGTCAGTCATGACTTGCCGCTCCTCGATCAGTCCATCACGTCGGTCCTGGCGCTTGAGAACGGCCGAATCGAGGCATACCGCGGCAACTACTCACATTTCCTGGATGAAAGTCAGAAGAGGCGCCACCAGCGAGAGCGAGAGCGAAAGACCCAGCAGGCGAAGATCGATCAGCTCGAAACCACCATCCGCCGATTTAAGGGTTCTACTGAGAAGATGGCCCGTAAGGCCAAGACGATGGAGACCAGGGCGGGGCGACTGCGTCAGGATCTTGTCGAAGTCTCGGCAAGGGGCAAATCGGTCAGCGTTTCCTTCCCTCAACCGGAGCCATCCGGTCGGACGCCGATCAAGGCGACCGGTCTCGCCAAATCCTACGGGGACAACCTGGTTTTTTTAGACGTCGAGGTTGACACCAACCGAGGCGAACGCATCATCATCATGGGCCTGAACGGTGCCGGGAAGACCACTCTGCTGCGGATTCTGGCCGGAGTCGAGACAGCTGACCTCGGTGAAGTTGAACTCGGCAATAAGACGACCCTCGGGTACTACGCCCAGGAACATGAACAGATCAAGTCGGGCGTCGAGGTGATCGACCACATGCGGGAAGTTTCAGATCAGCCCGACCAGACGTTGCGTTCGCTGCTTGGTCATTTCCTGCTCGCCGACAAGGTCGACCAGGACGCGTCAACCCTGTCAGGAGGGGAGAAGACCAAGCTTGCCCTGGCTCAGCTGGTGGTATCTCGGCCGAACGTGCTGCTTTTGGACGAACCGACCAACAACCTTGACCCTCAGGCAAAGGAGGCGCTGTTGAGCGCCCTGACCGCCTACACGGGCACGATCATCCTCGTATCGCATGACTCCGATTTCGTAGCCGACCTTGACCCCGACAAGGCCATCCTCATGCCAGAAGGGACCATGGCCTACTTCGACGAGTCCATGCTCGAACTAGTAGCCCTCGCCTAAACCTCCCACAATTCGACGGCTTGAGGCTGATCTCCTTCGCAACGTTTGAGTTTCGTGTCTTGACCTCGACGCAACTGCGAGAGCCGCCGGGGTCCCCGTTGGTCCCCCCCTAGGGCCGTTGGCCCGCCCGAGGAAAGGGTCCCGTCGCCGAAAGGCGGCGGGTAAGGGGGCTGGTGGAGCGTCTCAGGTTGCACGGTCGCCTGTTGGTGGCGGGACTGACCTAACCGAAGAAGGTGTCGAACCAGGTTCGGCAGGTTTGGTTGAAGGGTTCGTCGTTGCGTTCTACGGCGATGGCTAGTTCGGCGGTGGTGGTGCGGGCCTTGTCGATCATCCAGGGCGGGTAGCCATAAAGCTTCTGGTGATCGAGGAATTCGTCCTCGTCGTCGACATACACCCCTCCGGCCTCCGTCCGCACCACATCGAGATCCAGATCGACCATTTCGATCCGAGTCCCGTTGATAGTCGGCGGGGTGATGATGTCCAGAAAGTGGGTTTTCGGGAGCTGGCCATTGAACACCAGCGACCACCACGCGTCAGGGACAGAACAAAAGACCCATGGTCGTGAGGTCTTCGTGATCGGCCCGGAGCCTTTCTGCTGTTCTGATCCTGGTTCGCAGCCCAACCACATTCCGTATTCATCTTCGCCAAGCACCACCAAGTCTTCGTGCCGCCAATGCGGGATGTCGGGGTACTTGAAGAACTGCAAACTCATCCGGTCGGCCACTCCGGTAACTTAGCGGGCGTGGATGTAGAAGGACTCGTTGCGTTTGTAACCTCGGAACTCGAGGGACTCGCTGATTCAGAACGTGCCACACAGATGGCCGCCTATATGAAGACCGACATGCCTTTCTTCGGGGTCAAATCGCCGGAGCGCAAGCTGGTTTTCCGAGAGGCCCGGAACCTCTTCCCAGTCGAGACGCCCGATGACTACGAAGCGGCGGTCCTGGCTCTCTGGAGTCAACCGCATCGCGAGACCAAATACGTCGGCCTTGGTTATGCGACCGAGTATCGCGAAGAGATCGGAGTCGAGTGGCTCGGGTTGTATGAAAAGCTGATCACCGAGGGCGCCTGGTGGGACTTTGTTGATGATGTAGCCGTCCATGCAGTGGGTCGAGCCTTGCTGAAGCAACGCAGCGAAGTCACGCCGATCGTGCGTTCGTGGATTGACAGCGAAGACATGTGGCTGCGGAGAACTGCGATCATCAGCCAGGTTCGACATAAGGACGAGACAGACGAATCGTTGCTCTTCGACCACGCCCTCGCCTGCCTTCACGAAACAGAATTCTTCATCCGCAAGGCGATCGGCTGGGCGTTGCGTGACTACTCCTGGTTCCAACCTGGGGTGGTGCGGAGTTTTTTACTCGAACACAAAGACAACATGTCCGGCCTTACGTATCGCGAGGGCGCCAAGCGGATACCTGACATGCCTCCGTACAAATGAAACAGAGCGCCGGGATCCTGGCCTACCGCCGGTCGGGCCCGTCGTTTGAGGTCCTGATCGCCCATCCCGGTGGGCCGTTCTGGGCGAGGCGAGACGAAGGCGTGTGGAGCATCCCCAAGGGCGAAGTAGAGGATGGAGAAGATTTCTTGCTCGCTGCCCAGCGAGAGTTCGCCGAGGAGCTCGGCGTGGCCTGCCCGGACGGACCATTTCTCGATTTGGGGACCATCACGCAAAAAGCAGGCAAGACGGTCACGGCTTGGGCTGTCGAGGCAGATATCGACCCTGACGCCGTGCTGTCAAACACGTTTCTGATCGAATGGCCGCCGCGGTCGGGCAGGCAAGCGGAGTTCCCGGAAATTGATCGCGTCGCATGGGTGAGTCCTGAGGAAGCCCGCATCAAACTCAATCCCGCCCAGGGTCCGCTGGTCGATCGGTTGTGTGATGGCGTCCGCTAGACCAAGTCCCCAGGATCGAGCGTGATGGAGGAGACACCGAACTCGATGGTTACCGGCGTACCGGCCTCATGTCGACCAGCCTCACGATACGTTCCATCGCTCAGTACGTAGGTGATAATCGTTGGAGACTCGGGGTCGATGATCCAGTAATGAGGCAGGCCCGCAAACGCGTATTTGCTGAATTTGCGGATAGTGTCTCTCGCCGGATCGCTCGACAACACCTCGACGCATAAATGCGGTTGGCCGCCGAACCGTTCCTGGTCCGATGTTTCATCGAAAACGATCAGATCAGGGACAAATTCGTCGTCGCCAGGTTTCCAGGACCATTCCTGCAGGACCCTGACGCCAGCCGGGAGCACTTGGAGAACTCTCACAGCCAACGACAGAACGATCTGTTGATGGCGTTGCGTTGGCGAGGGGCTCACAACGAACTCGCCATCAACATATTCGCCAGGAACGTCAGGTCCCAGCGACTCGTATGTGTCCCAATCCATGGCGACCCGGTCGCCAGCATGCAGCATGTCATACACAGTACACCTCCATCTCGCAGACCAGCA
>RCMY010003306.1_pt1 | contig 25886 bp, 16 predicted proteins | sample 2041341 | NCBI WGS metagenome assembly RCMY01 (sample SAMN09708234, study PRJNA481090) | Marine sediment metagenome, whole genome shotgun sequencing project.
CACCTAAAGGTGGCCTGGCATCAATATAGGTTTAACTGATCAATTCTACGGTCTTCATCTTCTTGATGCCGAATATAATTCCGTATCACATCAGCAAGATTGCTAAAGCTAAAAGTGGAGCTGCAACCCAATAATTATCTTTCAATTCGTTTCCTTTTTACAATTGCAATTGGCCTGGATTTTTGTTCATCATAGATTTTTGCTAAATAAATTGAGATGATTCCCAGTGAAAAAAGAATAATGCCGCTCAACAGTATTTGTAACGTGATTACAGTTGTAAAACCGACTATAGCATTTCCAGAAAAATAGTTAATTAATGTTTGAATTAAAAGAATAAAGCCAAGAGATGCAACAAAGAAACCGGTGTATGCGATAAATAAAAGAGGCCAAGATGAAAAGGATATTATATTCCTAATAGAATATCGTATAAGATCAACTATGCCCCACTTAGAAGAACCCGCGTGACGTTCCTGAACATCAAATTCGACATCAAAGCTTTTGAAACCAATCCATGCTATAAGGCCCCTGAAAAATCTATTTCTTTCATGGAATCCTTTTAAGGCCTGAGCAACCTGCTTATCTATAAGTTTAAAATCGCTGGCGCCTTTGTAGTTTTCTCCTACAGAACGAGACATAATATGGTTAAAGCCTCGAGCAAAAGAATTGTAAAGAAAAGATTCATTCCCTCTATTTCGTTTAACCGCATTTACTACATCATACCCTTCGCGCCACTTCTTGTGCATAATCGAAATTAATTCAGGCGGGTGCTGTAAATCAGCATCTATAATAATTATACAATCGCCTTCAGCCATATCCAAACCAACGCCCATAGCTGCTTCTTTACCAAAATTACGTGACAGATGAACGCTCTTGATAAATGAATACTTCGCCGCATATTCGTCAAGAATACTTTCAGTATTGTCCGATGAGCCATCATTAACAAAAATCATCTCAAATGATGTGGTAATCTGACTAAGTGTTTCGTGTAATTTTTTGAAGGTTTGTGAAAGGGTTTCTTGCTCATTGTATGACGGTATTATTACGGAAATTTCCATTTCCTTCTTTCCTGTTTTGAAATAGTGGTGCTTAGTGGGCAATCTTGTCTTAATGTATCCAGTCAAACTGGAGAGCAGTATTTATTTATTGCCACTAAAAATAAAAAGTTTAGAGATGACAAATGTAAAAGTAATAATGGCTATATCAGTGATAATTCGGGCATACAATTCACCTAATAGCACTAGATCGACAAGAATGAATAACAATATAGAAGAGGAGAGGATGTTAACGGAAAGTAGTGACATATACCTAAAGAGCTGATTTTTTTTATTGTGTTTGTATTCTGCCCTAAATGTCCAATTTCTGTGCAAAAGAAATCCCAATAAAGCACCTGAAATTCTAGCAACAATATTCCCGATTAAATATAAATCGGTATTAAAAAAAACAAAGAAAGAAAAGATTAGGAAATCGAATACATATACCACTCCTCCGACTAGTATATATCTTCCACTTTCATTAACCAATCTCTCTGAGATTGTAGTTTTTATTACTCGACAACTATTAAGCATTTTCCATCTCGGAATTATGAACTGAGCCGCCATAAAGCTTTGTGGTGACTCGTAAACTTTGTTTTTTTAAATATTTCCAATAAAATTGAATGGTCATTCGAGTTGTTTTGGATACTACACCTTGATCATTATACTTCTCTTCTTTCTACTCTGCATAATATGCCGCGCCTGAAAATTTGAAACGGCTCCCTTCAACTGTACAGCCTGAGATTATATGTTAATCAAACTCAGCACATAAATTTTTCAGTTTAATTAAACAACATTGACTTTTCTAACCATATTACGAGACATATGCAGTATGAATTTTAAATAGTCATTGGCCCATGGCGTAAAACGAGGTAATTGGTATACGTCACAACCACTCTTAGCAGCTCCCATCGCCGTAGTGCATGCTGCATCAAATCCTAGGCTTTTAATGATCTCAATGTGATCTGGTAGATAATCTTGATTTGGCTTACCGTTAGGGTATGCAAAAAGCCGCACGGGTGAATTAATAATATGCTCAAGTGTTTCTTTATTTTCCGCAATTTCAGAATACACAGCCTCATTTGTCAATCGTGCCAAAATGGGATGATTCGTCGTATGTCCTCCAATACCCATGCCGGCACGATGTAAGTTCATAACCTGCTCAGATGTCATCATCAAATTTTCCGGCAAGGAAACCGGAATGAGAGAACATAGTTGATCAATCTTCTGCTTTCTTATTTCAAATGGCAAATACTTAAGGTTGTTTATTAATGAACGCAGTGCCTCTCGACGTTGTAGCAACGTATTAATCTCATGTTTGCCCAGATCCATCTCGGTTAAATCAAGTGAGTCAACAGGTGCTCGTCGCATCCATTCAATAACGACATCATTCCACATAATGCCACCATTAATAAATCCCGTCGCCACAAAAAATGTTGCCGATACACCATGCTTTTGAAGTATGGGTAGCGCTATTTCCTCATTATCAGCATAGCCATCATCAAACGTAATACATGCCGCCCGGCTCGGCAGCGTTCTATTTTGTAGCCTTTGCACCGCTTCATGCAATGGTAGAACATTAAAATGTTCAGCCAAATGCTTTACATGCAAGTCAAAACTGATTGCACTCGCACTGATTCCAAGTAACTCATCGTCCTCCTCCTGAACCCGGTGATAAATAGAAATTGATAATCGCGCATTTTTTCCTGCAGGAGAAAGGCTTGAAGTAATCGTTTTTAACGGAAACGACAATAAATTACGATTTATAGACTCAGTCATTGGAAGAACGCTCTCCATACAATATAAAGGCATGGCAAAACAGTGTACCGGCAAACGGAACATAATTAAAAACCCACTCAGCCAAACGATTTTCTACCAACCATTGATATTGACTCCATCGTGAAGGAAGTATTGGTAGCCAATAAAGTTTAATATTAATTAATTTTGCGTTTCTCATCAACGCTTTCATATCACGATGAGATTCGTACCGTAAATGCATAGGACGTCCACGAACCCAGCGCAAAAACCGCTCCAAGATATGTGGCAAACACAAACCATTTAACGCATCCACCCAAACCTGCCCACCGGGCCTCACAACATTTGACAGCTCTTGTGTCACGGCCACAGAATCTTCAAGTGCCTGCGTAACACCAAAACATATAACACCATCACAACAGCCTGCTTTTATGGGAAGATGATTAACATCTGCCTTACACCAAGATACGTCATCATCTCCTCTCGCCTTCGCTTTCTGTAAAGAAAGCAACGAATAATCAGCGCCTATCACTTTTGTTCCTTGCCTCGCCATAAATCTTGAATATGTTCCTGCGCCGCAGCCTGCGTCCAACCACAATCCACTCTTAGAAGACGCCTTTTCCCATCGGGAAGTGAATTGACGCAGTCGCGTAGCAAGCCCTGTTGGAGACCAACCAGCAATGCCTGCATCATCTTCAGAATAAGTTGCGAATCCTTCAAATCTTTTTCGCCATGCTCTCTCAAATGAATTCGCCATCTGTCCCCTATTCATGTTGTGATACTCTAAAAGCATCAAAAAGTTTCAATTTTTTTGTTCAATGGAGAATGGAGAATAATACCTTATCGCTCATTAAATCCAGATTTTCGATGTTCCCTTAACTATAATCCAAACACAGGCAAACTTTTTGGCTAATTGGCCTAACATAAGCCTGCTATTTAAAAAACTTGCGCCTCAAATATGGAATAGACTTGAACAAATGCCCATTATGCGCACAAGATTCCTTACAAAAATTTTATCAGAATAAACAAAGAATCTTTTTACAATGCAACATCTGCAAATTAATCAGCGTCCCTATCGAGAATCATCTATCTCCCGCAGATGAGAAAGCACAATACGACAAACACCAAAATAACCCTGATGATCTCGATTACAAGAAATTTTTATCGCGTACTTTTGATCCGCTCCTTAAGCAAATCTCACAAAACTCGCTGGGGCTTGATTTCGGCTGCGGACCAGGCCCCACGATTAGTCACATGGCTAACGAACATGGCATTAAGGTCTTTAATTATGACTTATATTATTTTAATCAACCAGAATTATTGGAAAGACAGTATGATTTTATAACAATGACTGAGGTCATCGAACATATTGCAGGCCCCAGATTACTGTTCACCAAGCTCGACACCCTACTTAAACAAGGGGGTCTCCTTGCCATTATGACAAAGCGTGTGATTGATATTCAAGCATTTAGCAGCTGGCACTACAAGAATGACCCGACTCATATTTGTTTTTATTCGATCAAAACTTTTGAATGGATAGCGCTAAAACTAGAATGGCGGCTTGAAGTTATTGATAAAGATGTTGTTTTTTTTCACAAAGATAACCACTAATTTCTTTTCATAACCCTTTATCTTATTCAAAAAAAATACTCTGCCAATAAAAAGAGAATTCCATCATTGGTGAAAATAGTATTTTATGATTTTCAGGTATAATGAATTGGTTTAGATGCTTAAGTAAAGAGATCAAACGTTTTAGAATTAATTAGTTTTCGTCACGGAACGAAAAGGGAGATAAAAATAAATGAATACAAAGTTAGTTGCTTTTTTATTATTAGCGTCAGTAATGTCATGGTCGGCCATGGCTTCAGCATCTGATGAAGCTGCAGAAAATGATACGAAAGAAGTTGTAAAAGAAGAAGTTGCGGAAGAATCATCTGAGCCGTTGGATTCAGGCATTGGTTGGCAGCTTATTCGCTCCGTTGAGCTTGGTAGCTCAGGCAAGTTTGTCAATATGGTGCTTATTGAACGTGGCCGACAGGCAGATAAAACCATCTATAGTTCAGCACTTAACCGATTGTGCCGTGATGAAAAAGAATTTTGTCGAGTCAGATTCTGGATGCAAAAACGTTTCATTCCTGAAAAAGCTTCCATGACCACAGAACAGAATCAACATTTACTCGCGGACCATTTGTTTAACCGTGAAGCCGGTATCCATCGGATAGAATACGCTTGTTCAGTGGATCCAACCAACGATGAGTGTATTGCTCACTAATCAGCAAATAATTAACCCCTAATCGTCTGTTTGAACGATCAGGGGTTAGAAAACAGCATCCACCCCATTACTTAAATATGTAGCGCCCGTTTATCCACAGCCAAAGCTGCCTCGTGTAGCGTTTCCGATAACGTTGGATGTGCATGAATAATTCTAGCCAAGTCTTCGCTGCTTGCTGAAAATGCCATGGCCACAACCGCTTCAGAAATCAGCTCAGAAACATGTGGACCCATCATATGAACACCTAAAATCCTATCACTAGTCGTATCAGCCAAAACTTTCACAAACCCAGCTGCTTCTCCTAACGCACGCGCCCGTCCATTAGCCATAAACGGAAACTGGCCGACCTTGTAGTTAATTCCTTCTGATTCCAGTTGCTGTTCTGTCTTACCCACCCATGCAATCTCAGGTGAGGTGTAAATGACCCAGGGAACCGTATTAAAGTCCACATGCTCATACTGTCTTTCTTCCCCCTTTTCTATTGCTGATACCATTTCTGCCACAGCGACGCCTTCTTCCGATGCTTTATGTGCCAACATGGGGCCTCTCACCACATCACCGACTGCATAGATATTGGTTAAGTTAGTACGGCAGTAATCGTCGACAATGATAAAACCACGTTCATCGGTTTTAACATCAAGGTTCTCTACACCTAAGCCGGCTGTATTAGGCACTCTACCCACAGCTATAATTAACTTATCAACTTCCAGTTTTTGCGTATTATTGTCTGCATCAACAAACTCAACAACCACACCTTTCTTCTTAGTTATCTTAATTTTCTTGATATCTACTTTTGTTTGAATTGATAACCCTGGATCTTTACTAAAAATTTTATAAGCTTCTTTAGCAATTTGTTGATCTGCTGCCATCAGAAATTCAGGCATAGCCTCAAGTAACGTTACTTCAGATCCAAGTCGGCGCCAAACACTACCCATTTCAAGCCCAATCACGCCGGCACCAATCACGCCAAGGCGTTCAGGTATCTCTGTTAATGCCAATGCACCTGTATTATCAAGAATACGATCATTATCGATGGGAATGAGTGGTAATTGACGAGGGGTGGAACCTGTCGCAATGATGACATGTTTTGCCTGAATTGTTTCCGCACCCTTTTTGCCTTTAACCTCTATCGCCCACTCCGCCGTTTGATCACCTTCATTCTTCAGCATTGCTTTACCATGAATTGAAGTCACCTTATTGTTTTTAAACAAGGAGGCGATTCCCGCTGCAAATGTCATGACAATCTTATCCTTGCGTGAAATCATTACCGGCACATCAACTGACGCACCTTCTATGGTAATACCATGGTCTTTAAATTTATGCACTGATGAATAAAAATTCTCAGATGATTCAAGTAATGCTTTTGACGGAATACAACCCACATTAAGACAGGTACCACCCAGGCTTGGTCGACCTTTAGCATTTTCCCATTCATCAATGCACACTGTATTAAGACCAAGCTGCGCACAACGAATCGCAGCAACATAGCCACCAGGCCCAGCACCAATTACTGCCACGTCAAATGATTTAAGCATCTATCGTTGTTCCTATAAAAGTAATTCTAAAAAAACAGTGTACAAAGAAAATAGTACTTATAAGGCCCAAATTATAGTTCAGGTTATTACTAGCAACTAATTTAAAACAAATTAGCGACCTTTATTCTCAGTTTCCTAAATTTTTCTTTGTTTCGTTCGACGGCTTTATCATCCCATTCATCGAATCAACAGTCCGTTCCAAACCAGACTGTTGCCATAACTGCTGTATTTCACCTTGGGTTTGCACATCACTTTGCTGCAACAACGCCATGTAAATATCAGCAACACGCACGACAGATTGCATGTCATCATTATTGTTGAATGTGACCGCAGCCTTAACAAACCATTTTGCAGCACTTACCCAGCGTTCTTGTATTCTTTCTAATGTCCCAAGCTGGGCATAAGTATTGGCCATGCCATGTTTGTCGCCTTGCGCTTCTTTAATGGTCAAAGACCTGAGATACCATTGCTCACCATGCACAAAGTCGTGTCGTTCTTGAGCGATTCTACCCAGCTGATGGTAACAACTTGCTAATCCCAAATCATCATTATGTTGGCTGTAATGACCAACCAAGCATTCAAACAAGCGAGCCGCACCTTCAAAATCCCGATTATTTTGAGCGAAAACTGCTAGAGATTGCGTCAAGGCGACAATATGACCATCCATATTCAGTGTCTTTGCCAGAAACAATGCACAATGAAAATTCGCACTGTGTATATAAAATGGGGCGCGCTGCACATTAAATTCTTTTGATGCCAGATGATCCGCAAAATGCCCCATTAAATCAACAAAAGCACTTAATACAGCCGTTTCAGCGGGATGATGACGCCTTAAATATCCATTCAAGGCAGGATGCACGGTATAAATATCTTTTTTTTGCGGGTGCAAAAGCCCCACGTGTTCCAGCACGGTAACACAACCCTTGATCGTTATTTGACTCGTCACCAGATCACTATTTCTCATCATATCAGTCAGCGTATTCAATTGCACATAACGTTGGTGCAGCCCGATAAACTGTAATACGGCAGTATATTCTGAAGGAAAACTGGTTTCTAACAATCCCAAGGCCGCATCAAAACAAGCGATATCATCATCTGCCTCAGCAGTATCAAAATCTTCCTCAAATTCTTGCAACAAAATTTCAACGGGTGTCTCATCTAATTTCAACAGTACGACCCGCATCGCCAAAGGATGCCCATGTAGTTTTTCCAATAAATCACAATAAGCGGGATCGTCTTCGTCCAGAACAATATCAAAATGACGCACGACAGCATCACAATATTGACGACAGTCTTTACCTTGCAACCCGCCCAGTGGTAGGCGGTTACATTCTGTCTCGGACAACCAGTTTTCAGGTGAACGACTGACGATAATAACCTTAGTTTTGCCATGATGCAGTCGCTGTAGAAATGCCTTAAACTGCGCCCTATCTTCATCCGATAGCAGCGGCATGACATTCATATCCGACGTACCACCAGAAGACTCAAAGCTATCCCATACAAGAATAAAAGAATTTTGTATGAATACCTGACAAACGTTATCCATCTTCTGTTCTATCGAAGAAGCTAATACATTGGCACCAAAAAGTCCCTCCACCATTTGATTAATAACATACTCAAAACTACGGATCTCATCAAAACGAAACCAGAAGATATTGGCTTTTAAGCTCTCCGATTTTTGCAACCATTGCAGATAACCCCTTATCAGTGTGGTCTTGCCAACACCCGCAATACCATGGACAACTAACCCCGCTTGAGGTTGTTGTTGCAAAGCGCATTCCAGCGTATGCATTTCACTGTCGCGGCCGATAAAACCGAAGTCGCCTTGTTCTGTCGCGGCGGCTGGTAATGGAATAACGTCTGATGAAAAGGAAGTGGTTTGTTTTGTCACAGAGTTTTACAAATTACAAATGAAAAAATTTTTAATGATGCGCTAACAAGAAAATGCTCAAGCCACCAGCGGTGGCATTGGGCAATCGATTAAATCTGCAATTGCACGAAATAGTTCAACCTCTGCGACAGATATTTGCTGGTCAGCCACAATGGCTTTTGCACAGGCTTTTAATAGTAAAGGTTTCTGCAACGGCGCGAGACATGCTAACTGTTCCAATGCTTTTCCAACGCTATCCAGATTAACTTCAGAAACTGGTAGTAACTTTATATTTAGACCGCCTAATCTCTCTCTAGCAGCAGCGAACACATCTTCTTGACGCACCCCTTGCTGTTTCTCGGCATAAACTAATAACGAGATCACGATGGCACAAGATTGTTGTGTTTGTCCTAACTGTAACCGCTTTGATTTTTGTTTTACTGTTTGTTCAAATGCCACGTCTAAATGATGAAATAAAATCCGCTGCAACGTCCACTCAAACAAATGAATCTTGGTGTCCATTGCCACTAAGATATTCAGATTTTCTTTGAATAGCAGGTATTGCCGCTTCGATAATTGACGAAGCGTTGACAATGCAATGTCCAGTATAGGCAGCCGATGTACTAATTCCAATTCTGGAAATTTCCCAACCAACTTAATCGTTTCTTCATAGACACCATCATCTGCGGCGGATGCCAAAAACTGTAACTGTTGTTGGCGCATACCAGGGTCTTTATCCAGCACCATAAAGTAAATCAACGCACGCACAGCATAGGGATCATGTGCAGCTTGTTTAATTTCATTTGGCAACTCGTCTAATATCTGCTGAGCATACTCAATTTGGTTGGCATTTAATTGGCCCACACGGTCAACAAATGCTTCACTATTCATTACTGCCGCTGCGCCAGCCATTAAGCCAACAGCTTTTTTCACTTGCTCATCGTGCGACCGATGTGATTTATTCGCTCGTGTTTCAACGATAGGCGGGCAATCAAAATTTCCATTCCAGTTTGGTTCTATACTAAGAATCCGCTTCTCTAATGGCGGATGCGTAGCAAACAAATTAGTGAAAGAATGTTTGATGCCTTCACCGAACAAAGCATGGCTGATTTCATTAGCATTGGGGTTCTGTAACGTGGAACCCACAGAATCGGCACCTATACGTTTTAATGCACCCGCTATACCACTTGGATTTCGTGTAAATTGTACAGCAGAAGCGTCCGCCAAATATTCACGCTGACGATTGACTGACGCTTTAATCATATTGCCAAAAAAAGTACCGCCGTAACCAATCAGAACCAAACCCAATGCTAGAAACATCACACCGCCATTGTCTTTAGAGTTTCTAGAACGTCCGCCAATATGCAACAAGTAATAACCAAGAATACCAAGGATTAAAATGCCGTGCAAAATACCAATCAAACGGATATTCAAACGCATATCACCATTTAAAATATGACTAAACTCATGTGCAATCACTCCCTGCAATTCATCACGACTCAATTTTTTAATGGTGCCATGAGTTACGCCAATCACCGCATTACTGGGTGAAGTCCCCGCCGCAAATGCATTAATACTGTCTTCGTGCAATAAATAAACCGGTGGCACCGGCGAACCCGAAGCAATGGCCATTTCTTCTACAATATTGAGAATTTTTTGTTTATTAACGTCTCCGCTACCATCGACAATTAATTCAGCACCCATCATTTCGGCTACTTTTGCACCACCACCTGCAAGACTACTGATCTTGTATAAGCTTCCAAATAGAATAGTCACCAACACAGCCAAGCCTATCAGCAGAAAAGTTTCCCAGTCAAACTGTTGCTGAAAATTTTCACCAGTTAACTGTTGAGTGTTTACAAAACCAAATGCAAACATAGCCAGAAAATTGGTCAATAAAATGAGTGAAAACACTGCCAAAAAAAACATAATGACCAATTTAGCTGTGCTTTGCCGCGCTTTTTCCTGTAATTTAAAGAAATTCATAATTTAACGAATAATACAGATTAAAAAGAAACTTTAGGCACTGCTTGAATCTCAGCACTATCTTCAAATTCTAACAACGAAGCGTCCTGTGCATGGCCGAACATACTGGCAAAAGCCATCGGCGGAAAAGACTGCTTATAGGTATTATATTCCATCACTTGATCATTAAAGGCTTGGCGAGCAAAAGCCACTTTGTTTTCCGTACTAATGAGTTCTTCACTTAACTGCATCATGTTCTGATTCGCTTTAAGGTCAGGATAAGCTTCCATCACTACGTTGAATTTACTCATCGCACCCGCTAGCGCACCCTCCGCCCCAGCAAGTGCATTCATCGCACTAGCATTACTAGGGTCAGAAGCAGCAGCAGCCAAACCATTAGCTGCTGCATTACGTGCCGCAATCACCGCTTCCAAAGTTTCACTTTCATGCTTCATGTACCCTTTGGCAGTTTCAATCAGATTTGGAATCAAATCATATCGACGCTTAAGCTGCACTTCAATTTGTGCAAAAGCATTTTTATAGCGGTTACGCATACTAACCAAATTGTTAAAAATACTGATCACATAAAAAACAAGCATTGCCAGAATAACCAACACTACGATTGTAGATATTTCCATAAATCTCACCTCATTCTTAAGGATCAAACGTTAGCCACGAGAAGTAATATTAAATTTCCAAACATCTTGATGATAATATAATGAATCAGCCATTTGTAATATAAAGAATTAAAGTAACTACTCGCCCCATATTTCATGAGTCTCACCTGCCAAAGCAATTTGTATGAAATGGTTTAAAAGCTTGGGCATAATTTCGCCTGACGAATAGACATAGATCCAATAATTTTTTTGTATCAACCCAGAAAGAAGTTTCGTCTACGTTTATCGCTGACGCATTGAGTATCAATTTCGTGGCTTGGTACTCCCAGGTAGCCAACGCTTGGTGGAGACGAAGGTAGAATTTGAGCAATGTCGCTTCGGCAATCACGACGCCAATCATCGATTTCACCAGCTTCTGTACTCGGTTCAACGCCACCATTTGACTAACCACCAAGTTGATGAAAAAGCTTTTATGCCATCACCATATTGCAAGGGGCCGTGCCTGTCCGAGGGAACAAGCCCTTTGCTGTCGCAGCACAGGTCGGACAACGCTTGACTTCAGCATCCACATGATCAATCACTTTCTCAAATACAATGTCGATCTTGGTGCGTCGTTGACTTCGCAGGTAAGAGCTTGTGAAATTGTGACGGTTTCTTTGACGCGAGCATTTCTGGCTTGGGTCTTGTTTTCTCGCTTACCTTTGCTGTTACTTCCAGCATGACCTAACGCAGACTCATCCTTGCCCGTTTGGGATGAGGGCTTGCTTGAGTTTTTGCTGTTCCCAATTTAAATGACCAACTTGAGGCTTTCAATGAAATCTTTGCTGCAAATATCAGTAAAGCACCTGAAGGAGGCGTTTATAAAGCACGGCCGTTGAATGGTATTTGGGCCACCGCATCCTATCTACATAATGGCTCAATACCCAACTTGTATGAGCTGTTACTACTGCAAGAACAACGCTCCAAAACGTTTTTTTGGGTAGTCGCGAGATAAATGTTGAGAAAGCTGGGTTTGTCTCCACTGATCAAACATCTGGTACACAGGCATTTAAATTTGATACCGCGTTCAAAGGCAACTCCAATAAAGGTCATAACTACGGCACGAATGATTTTAACCGAGCAAGAAAGGTTAGAACTACTGGAATATTTAAAAATGTTGTAAAGCAATATCACACCTAAGACTCGCCAGTTATTTTAAACAAAACAGTAATGAATTTACTGGTACTGGCAGCTTTATGGTATAGAAACGGATGCTAATTTCTGATTAATCGCCTTTGAATTTATCGAATCAGACTCACCCATCAATTGTAAAACGGCTTCACAGGATACAGGACGGCTGAAATAATAACCTTGATGCACATAACATTGATGATCGACAAGTATCTTAACCTGTTGTTCCGTCTCAACACCTTCTGCAACAACTGATAACCCAAGGTTTTCACCTAAACCGATTATTGCTTTGGTTATCGTCAAGTCATTTATATTTTCATCCAGTTTTCGAATAAAAGATTTGTCGATTTTTAAAATGTCAATTGGCAGCTCTCTAAGCAACGTTAAAGAAGAATAGCCCGTACCAAAGTCATCTAAGGCGATAGAAATACCCAATGCTTTAATCCGATTAAGAATCTCCGCAGCTCGTGCCAAATCACTGACAACGGCACTCTCGGTTATTTCAAGTACCAAAGCACTAGCCGGCAATTTAGTATCATGAAGAATCTGTGACACGGTGTCCACAAAATGTCCGGATAGGAGTTGGCGCGGATTCACATTAACAGAAACATTAATCGGATATCCTGTCTGGATTAGTTCCTGCGTAACAACACATGCGGTACGTAGCACAGACTCACCAAGCTGCTCTATCACACCGATGTCTCTTGCTAACGGTATAAAGTCACTCGGTGACAAAAAACCGCGGGTTGGGTGTTGCCAACGCACCAGTGCTTCCATATGTACAATACGGCGCTTAGAAACGTCAACTATCGGCTGATACAATACGTGCAACAGATCGTTATTCAGTGCAGCGCGTAATTCTTTCTCAAACGCCAACCGATCACGCGTCCAAACTACGGATGATTCAGGAGAATAAAAACCGAAACTATTGCCGCCTTCATGCTTAACACGGTACATTGCCGTACCTGCCTTTTCTAATACTTCTTCACTACGCACACCATCTTGTGGGTATAAGCTAATGCCAATACTGGCAGTAACAAAAACTTCCTGTTCATCCAACTCAAATGGTTGGTTGATAATTTTCAGTATTTTCTGTGCCATTTGCGGTGCCGTATCATTTTTTTGTAAATAATCAAATAACAGCACAAACTCATCACCTCCCCAGCGCGCAAGCATGTCATCCCCACGAATGGCTTCATATAATCGCAATGAAACCATTCGCAGCAAGACATCTCCCGCTCGGTGTCCTAACGCATCATTAATTTTCTTAAAATTATCTAGCGTGACAAATAGTACCGTTATCGCACCATCTTTTTGCTGAATTTCTGCTACCATCTGATCAAAACGAGAAAGTAATAATGCCCGATTTGGTAGCATTGTTAATGCATCGTGACTTGCTTGATGCGCCATTTGTTGTGTCAATTCAACCGTATCTGTCACATCAGCAATTGCAACCACATACCCCATCAAATCATCTTTATCGTCCCGCAGCAAATGGCGAGTTACGCTTACGGCTCGCTGCACCCCACGGCTGGTTTCAAGATAGCATTGAATTGTACTCACACTAAACGCTGGGATTGGCGGCTCATCCCCTGTTAGTTCACTATAGATACTTTCCTTACCTACCCTCAGATGAAGAATGCTGGGCAATAAAAGACCTTGCACTTGTTTGAGATTAACCTCAAGAATTTTTTCTGCGCCGCTATTCATATAAATTACATGATCATGAACATCAGTGGTAATGACACCATCTCCGACAGACTCCAAAGCTACGTTGGATCGGACACTAGCCATAAATAATGAGCGCATGGATTCATTAATACGCCGCCAATTCCATAATGGATAAATAGCCAACGTGCCAAACAAAGCAGCACTTGGGGGAATCCAAACATGCAGCCACCGCAGCAAAAATCCTACAATAAATAAGCCACATACAAGTAGCACCAGTAAAATTGGCAACGTTAAACCTCTGCTTAGAAAGCTGATACTTAACAAGGCTATTAGCACCCAGAATACTGAGATTAAGCTAGTATTAAGATTTGAAATGGGAAGTACTGCTCGATCATGCTGCAGCATTTCAAACACATTTGCATGCCATTCAATGCCATTCATGGGCTGACGGTTGATGGATGACACTGGCGTTGCAAAACGCATTCCCATTCCTGCCGCTGTCACCCCCACTATGATTGCCTTGCCATTCAATTCTGTAAGCACGGATTCATCATACAAAACTTGCACATATGAAATTTGTCGAAAGCTTCCTGGTGGCCCGACATATGGAATCAACACTTCATGTGAACGCACCCAATCACCAGTCATGTGAACATCATCATCGCTTAGATGGGTGAATCGATTAGTTGCATCTAACCTATTTGCTTGGCTAGCCAAGGCAAGCCCAAGCGTGGGCCATGTAGGCGTGTCAATACCAGCAGTCAGAAACGCCCGTCGTGCAACACCGTCGCGGTCTAGTTCAATATCAACATGACCAAGTATTGCATTATCTCGCAAATGCGGTAGCGGCTCGAGAAGTGACAAAACATTTAGATGAGCATCACTAATCGGCGCGACAGGTAGAATCACCGCGCCATGTGCAGCTATTGCAGCGGCCAACCATTCATCAGCCTCGGGATCATTTTTATCCGGCTCGGTAAAAAATAAATCTAATGCGATAACATTACCCTTGTGTGCCAGCCGATTAATAAAGTCAGCATGTATTTTCCGTGACCATGGCCAACGCCCTAATACCCGCAGACTCTCTTCGTCAATGGCCACAATAACAACATCATTGCTCGGCGAGTATTCTTGCATTGACAAGACTTTGTCGTAGAACACCAAATCAACGCGCTCCAGTATTTCAGAAAATGACAACAAAGCCACGCCGACCAAGAGCACGATCGTGCGTAATATAAAATTATAATGAGATTGAAGGCAGGTCATACCATCATAAAAGTATAAATATTGGCAACAGCAACATCAGGACCCAAGACGGTTCCAATATGGAATATTATATGGAATGTCAATTAACTGAGGTGGCCCCCATGGCCCTTCAAAGCCATCCGACTCTATTGTTTTTACCCGCAAATAATAGCTACCGCCATCCGGCAGGGGAACTGAAGCTTGAGAAGCCGTCGTATGTTGATCTTGTATTAGATTAATAAATGCTTTATCGCTGGCGAATTGGAAATGAAAACTTTGACCTTCGGCACCTGCTCGCCAAGCAGATGTCATTTTTGTTACATCAAATTCCGTTTCTTCAAGCGCAGGACCAGGGAACGGCACTCTAAACGACATCACATCACTAAATGGCCCAGCACCCTCAGATGCTGATACAGAAACAACCTGCCAAAAATAATGTCCTGGTTCTAGTGGCTTAGGTAGTTTCAAGTAATTGTTTTTAATAGAAGGGTTAAAAAACACCAGACTAGAGAAATCTTCCTCCTGACTAATGAGGACGACATAGTGTGAGGCCTCAGATTGGGTCGCCCAGTGAAATTCCGGACTATCGATATCAACAGCAGCTCCAGGTATCGGTGCTGTAACAAATGGCGGTTCAGGACGCGCATTTAAGGAAAAGGCCACCACCGCGTCTTGACCTTCAATTCCCAAGTCATCAATACCACGTATTCTAAGCCAATAATCGCCATCAGGAATATCGCCATCACGAAATGGTAAGCTAGTTGTTACAAAATCAACCCATAGATTATTGAATTCATCGTCTATCGCTATTTGAGCGCGATAAGCTTCAGCACCAAGCAACGGATTTAAAGCAATAATTAACGGCAAACTTTCATAGAAAGTCAGCGTTTCAGATAAATCAGGTGCAGGCAATAAGGTTACAGGTGGTAAAGGTGGCGCTCCAACAGTCGTCACTGAACCAAATCCAGCCGATACCCGTACCGCACGACTTTCTCCACTAACTTGCACAACACCTTCCAACACCTCACTAGTTGTGCTTGCTCCCTCTTCTAACGTGCCCACTCTAAAATCAGTACCGCGCACTGAACTTATCGCCGATGGCGTTTTAATCCTAAAGCGTGTGCCAACATCTGATTCCGTTGACACCTCATTCTCAGTACGCCCCTGTTTAAGCTCAATCAGCGTATCAACAAGCCCAAAATCACCAAAAACTTTCATCTGACTCAAACGAACATGGCTATTGTCCTGAACACGCATACGTGACCCATCCGCAAATTGCACGGTAACAAATGCATCATTCTCACTCCGTATCTCGTCACCTTGAGATAACCGCATATCCTGAGTTATCGCTAGATCCTTAGTTGTATTCACGCGCCGCACGGTGACTATTCCATGCACAGCTACCACATGTGCGTATACATCCTCCTCGTTTTGTTGTGTCCAAGCAATGGGTACACGAAGCTTTGACCCTGGCGGTATTGAATAAGGATCTTGAATACGATTCAATTGTTGCAATCGTTGCACATATTTCATACTGGTTAGATGGCGTTCTGTCACATTCCATAAATTGTCGCCACTACGTACAGTGTAGGCCCATTCTTCTGCTACAACTGATACCGAAAATAACAATAGGCCAATTAGAATTAATAACCGACAGTTAAAAATCAAACGTCCTTTAATTAAAATTAATTTCATAAAGCTCTCTATTTATTTCGTTTGATATCTGTCTAGGAGACAGTCGGACTTAAGACTGATCTACTGCGCAACTGGGATAAGCGGTTCATATTACCCCGATTTTTCATTGCATAGAATGACTATGCGCCTCAAAATCCAAGCAATCTGTCCTCGCTTGCCCACTTTGCTCGCTACGACCACTTAAATCCGACAGGCTCCTAGACCTACTTAAGCAGTACGTAACTACGACGACTATACTTCACTCATAAGTAATAACCAGTTTAGTTCAATAAGATAAACAATCATAATACTAAATATCATCACAATATTACATAAAAAACGCCACATTTAATCATTTTTTTATATACTATAAAATCACAATCAGATCAGAACAATGCATCAACAATCATTTTCTTCTTGCAGTATTTTAACCAAACCTAGACAAGCAAATAACAACAATAAAACAGCTGTAGAAATGATGCCAGGATATGGTTGTGGATAGTTTGAGTAGCGGATCGTTTGGATCAAGTTGTAAAAGTAGGTCTGCACCAAAGAAATTTGTTTGATGGGAGGAGTTATTAGGTGTGAGCATTTTTATTAACCATTTCGACCAAAAAATATAATGTTATTTTACCATTTATGGTCGGAATAATCACGCAGGCTGTTAATATAATTTCATATTATCAGTTTGTTGAGAGGCTATTCAGGGCTGACTACATACCTTCGTCAACCCAAACTATTATCGCTAAGATATCACAACACTTGCAGCTAGATCCATGGCCAGTTTTTCTAGTTCGGCAGCTTTCTCAAGCCCATCAATGAAACGCCCAGGAATGCCAGATAAACCGATTTGAGCACCTGTTAGGGCGCCAGTAAGAATAGCTCGTGCCTGGTTTTGTCCACCGCCATTAACCGCATGGAGTATGGCTGATTCAAAATCGTCGTGAAAACGAGCAGCAAGATAATAGGCGGCAGGCAATTGGTGATAAATGGCACAGGGCATACCGTAAACAATAGATACTTTCCATGCCGGCTCTATACGGATTTTAGAATCTGCTACCGCAGCGGCCATATATGAGGGTGTCAATAAAGCGTCTGGTGAGGCAAAACGTCCTGCACATGGTGGATCTGGGTCACCAGGTTGTGGATTTTGCAAATTATCTCGAGTTACAGCATGAAAAGGTAACTTACCGTTTTTCACCAATGTCATCAGTCTTCCCGAAAGTTCGGTATCCAAGGCATGTCCTTGAACCAAAAGACCTAGTACTGCGCCGTAGGCGACGGTCATGGATGCGACAGTTTCATCAGACTGAGTGAGGAGGGTATTTTCGGTGATAGACGTGGCTAATTGCTCAGGATGAAACGCATAGCGTACGGCAATGGCGAGAGTGCGCTCTATGGCTTCGGTGGTATCTGCGTGACTGCCAGTTTGCTGCCAGGATAATTTTTGCTGTACGCGCTGCCGCCATACCTCACGAATCGACTGGCTGGTATACCCACCTGGACCGCTCACCGGCGTCCCGTCAAGCAGTGGAAAGAGCTGTTCATCCATCCGGCGACAAAAATCTTCCGCATCGTAGCCACCACGATCGACAAGTGAACGAACCATAAGCGTAAGAATGAAACCGGCCTGTGACAATTGGCCACCTTTAAGGCCAGCATGATACCGGTCAGGCTTAGGATCAGTATAAGTGTTGATCCATTTACCGTAATCACATCGAAGATCGTCCAGGTTATAGTACCAGTGAGGACCGAGGCCCAGCGCATCACCAATAAAAGCACCCATGATAGCGCCGCTAGCACGATCCTGAATGTTTTTTTTCGACATATGCACCTTCCTGTATGTAGACAAATTAATGATTTTGGTTCTGAGAATCGATTGACGTAGTCAACTGTATTGAACCTGATCAGATAATCAATTCGTTTTTGATAGCCTACCAATTATTACAAAAAATAGTGGCACGAAAATGATCGCTAGAAACGTTGCGGCCAGCATGCCTCCAAATACGCCTGTTCCGATTGAGTTACGGCTGGCAGCACCTGCGCCGGATGCCAAAACAAGTGGCAACACGCCTAAAATAAAAGCCATTGATGTCATAATAATCGGCCGGAAACGAAGACGCGCTGCTTCAATTGCCGAATCAGTCAATGACGCGCCCGAAACATAGCGTTGATTAGCGAACTCTACAATTAAGATTGCATTTTTTGCCGCCAAACCAATCAACGTTATCAATCCAATTTGAAAATAAATATCGTTGGTCAGCCCTAGGGTCCAAATAGCTAACAATGCACCTAAAACGCCGAAAGGTATTGCAAGAATGACTGCAAATGGAATCGTCCAGCTTTCGTATAAAGCGGCCAGCACCAGAAAGACCATCAGCATCGCGAAAGCAAACACCATAATAGATTGCCCTTCAGTCTTTTTTTCCTGGAAAGAGATGCCACTCCAGTCAATCGCAAAACCACGCGGAACAAGAATTTCACCTGCTATCTGCTCTAGTGCTTCAATTGCTTGTCCTGAACTATAACCCTGTGCGGCGGCACCCATCACCAGTGCAGAGTTGAAGCCATTAAAATGTGTTACTGGATCTGGGCTGCTGCTAAATTCTGTAGAAACGACAGAATCCAGAGGAATCATGGTTTGTTCTGCACCGTTCTGAGCGCGCACATAAAGCTTACTAATATCTTCCGGACTGGATCGATACTCCGGCAAGGCTTCCGTTTGCACACGATAGACGCGACCAAATTTCACAAAATCATTAATATACAGATTCCCGAAATAAGCCTGCATGGTATCGAAGACCTCTGAAATAGGTACGCCCAGTGCTTTAGCCCGCTCCCGGTCTACCTTGGCAAAAATCCGGGGAGTACTGACACGAAAACTGGTGTTAGCTGAGGCGATTGCCGGATGTTCTGCCGCTTTAGCCACAAATTCCTGAGCAACTTCAGCGAACTCAGAAAAATCGCCGCCACTGGGGTCTTGCAATTGAAGCGAAAAACCGCCAGTGGAACCAAGCCCTCTAATAGAAGGCGCATTAAACGCCAGAATCAAAGCTTCGGGAATTTTGGCAAATTCCTGAAAAGCCGCCGCAATCAGTCCCGGCACCTGTTCATTCGCGTCTGTACGTTCATCCCAATGGTGTAGCGGCACAAACATCGTTGCTTGATTAGTTCCTCGGGTATTGAAAACAAAATTTTGACCCACTAGGGCATCCGTTGAATGAATCGCTGGATTTGATTGATAGTAATTTTCTATTTTTTTAACCACTTCAATAGTACGTGCCTTGGAGGCACCTTCAGGTAATTGAAAGATGGTAATAAAGTACCCCTGGTCTTCTTCTGGAAGAAAGCTGCCTGGAATAGTTTTGAACAGCCCAAAAATGACAACTAACAGCGTTCCAAAGACGGCCAAAGCAATTACGGATCGTTTGAGGGCAATGCCGACAGTTCCAACATAGCGTGTTTGTATCCAATCAAACATGCGATTAAAAATTTTCCAGAATCCTCGGGGAGCACTGTGACTGGGTTTAAGGACCAGAGCACAAAGTGCAGGACTGAGGGTCAGCGCCACAAATCCGGAAATGGTGACAGAAAGTGCAATCGTAATCGCAAATTGCTTGTACAACTCTCCAGTAATTCCACTTAAAAAAGTGACGGGTACAAATACAGCCGCGAGTACTAAGACACTTGCAATCACCGCCCCGGTTACTTCATTCATCGCTTTGATGGCAGCATCTCTGGGCGAAAGACCGCCCTTAGTGATGTGCCGTTCAACATTCTCCACCACAATGATTGCATCATCCACCACGATACCGATAGCCAGCACCATACCGAACAAAGTTAACGTATTAATTGAAAACCCTAATGCCTCCATACCCACCAAGGTTCCAATGAGAGAAATAGGAATGGCAACGGCTGGAATAAGCGTTGCCCGCCAATTTTGAAGAAATAGAAAAACCACCAGAATAACCAATAAAGTTGCTTCAACAAGTGTTTGTGCAACCTGATTAATAGAGACCTCGATAAATTTGGTGGTGTCGTAGGGGATATCATAGGATGCACCTGACGGAAAATTGTCAGCCAGTCGATCCATTTCCTGACGTATTCGTTTAACGGTATCAAGCGCATTGGCGCCTGGAGACAAAAAGGTCAACATAAAAGCATTAGGTTTTCCATTCCACCGCCCTTCAAGGTCATAGGACTGAGCACCCAACTCCACCTGCGCGACATCGCGCATCCGAACCATAGAACCATCGGGGTTAGCTCGGACAATCATATCCTCGAATTCCTTGACTGTGCTCATTCGACCTTGCGTTATGACAGGAATGGTAAGCTCTGTGCCTTTAGCAGAAGGTTCTCGGCCTATCCTGCCCGCTGGGAAATCACGATTCTGCTCACGTACGACAGCAGCAATCTCCGTAGGTGTGATATTGAGTTGCGCCATACGCACGGGATCAAGAATCAGGCGCATGGAATAATTTTGTGCGCCAAATATGATCGCGTCGCCGACACCCGGTAGCCGCTTGATGTTGTCGAGCACCTGAATCAGTGCATAATTTGAAAGAAAAACAGGATCATGTCTAGGATCGGTAGAACTTAATGCGATCACCGCCAACAGATCTGGCGACATTTTTTTAACCGTAACACCTTGGCGAACCACTTCATCAGGTAATTGAGGCTCGGCAAGGCGTTGACGGTTCTGTGTCTGAACCTGGGCGATATCCACATCGGTACCGATTTCGAATGTGAGTCGCATCGTCATATGTCCATCATTCGTGCTGGTGGATTCATAGTAAAGCAGATTATCAATACCTGGGATCTGCACCTCAATCGGGCGCGCCACAGCTTCTGCGACAACCTCCGCACTAGCGCCAGGATAATCCGCTTCAATTTGCACCATAGGCGGTGTGATTTGTGGAAATTGTGCTACTGGAAGGCTCTGCAGCGATACCAAACCGACTACTACAATAAGAATAGACAAGACCGATGCAAAAATGGGGCGATCAATAAAGAAATGAGGACTCATGGTGTTTTCTGCGAGGATTGTTCGCTCGGGAGGTTATTCGAAGATGCAGCTTGTTCATATGAAACAGCAGAGACTCGAACTCCCGGTTGAATCCGATGAAACCCCTCCACCACGACACGTTCTCCAGGCTCAAGGCCGCTTTCAATCAACCATTCATTCCCATACCATGTACTGGCCTTAACCGATCGAAATTCAACCTTGCTCTCTTCATCAATAACAAAAACAAACGATCCAGCAGGACTTTGTTGAACAGCACGCTGTGGAATCAGAATCGCATTGGGACGGATAATACCCTGAATGCGGATTTTGACGAATTGCCCAGGATAAAAATAAGACTGCCCGGGTAAAAAATCACCTTCTGGATTAGAAAACTTAAACCGTCCTTGTAACGTACCTGTCGCAGAGCTTATTGTGACAGCCGCAAAGTCCAGTATCCCTTTCTCTGGATAGACACTACCATCCGAAAAAGTCATTACGCCAAGCAATTGAAAAATATCCGGTCTCTGAACCTTGTCCTCAGCAAGCTCGCGCCGGCGGCGAAGCAGGTAGCTTTCAGGAACATTCACAGTAACATACATGGGATCCAATTGATCTATCGTGTTTAACAGGGTGGTTTGCGCAGAAATCAATTGGCCCTCGTAATAATTACTGCGGCTAATACGCCCCTTTACGGGTGCATAAATTAATGTGTTGTCCAAATCAAATTTTGCTTTAACTTGATCGTTTTGTGCAGCATCCAATGCAGCCTCAGCACTTAAAACCTCCGCTACCGCATCATCAACATCTTTTTGGCTAACGGCTTGTTGTTCGAGCAGTGGCCGCACACGCGCCAGATTTTGTTCAACTTGAATCAGACGGGCTTTGTGCTGCGCTACTTTCGCCTTCATGGCCTGATAAATTGCATTAAATGGCACAGGGTCGATAAGATATAACTTGTCACCTTGCTTAACGTTACGGCCTTCCGTAAAAAAGACTTGTTTAATAATTCCAGAAACCTGCGGTCGAATTTCTACGGGGCGAAAAGCCTCAGTTTTTCCGATAAATTCAGGCTCATCCGGCACCGTTCGAGCAGTTACCGTAATGACTTCAACTTGTGGCGGTGGAGGAGATACATCAATTGGGTCATCTACCGAACAACCTTGGGTCAGAGTCAGGCATAACCCTATGGATACCGTCCAAAAAAACTTTTTTATACGGCTGGGACATGGTAGCGCTTGTGTTTGTGACAGGCAGGAGTTAATCATAATTGTTATCCATTATTCATGCTTTGAAAAACTCGAAAGTATGCCAAGAAAATCTATGGGAAATATGCTAATTATATTCATCATCAGTGTTCCATCCGCCTCCCAAGGCTCTATAAAATTGCACGATCGACACCAAATGTAAGCGATGTATCTCTGTCAATGAGAACTCCGCATCGAACAAATTGCGCTTGGCAAGCAGTACATCCACATAACTTGTAAGTCCGCCCTTGTATCGCAGGTCAGCCACATGTAGGGCTGATTGCAGTGCTGCAACCTGCGCCTGTTTGGCTTCTCGCTGATCTTTGGTCGTACGAATTGCGATCAACGCGTCTTCAACTTCCTTGAATGCTACCAGAATTGTTTGTTCATAACTTGCCAAGGCTTGCCGGACCTGTGCTTCAGCTGCTCGTTGCTCGAAACCTAAACTATTCGCATTAAACAAAGGCCCTGCCAATCCTATGCCACCCACACCGAATTTACTGTCGGAAAGTAATAAATTGGACAATGCTGGGCTGGCCACACCTAGAATTCCAGTGATCGAAAAACTGGGAAAACGCATGGCTTTTGTCATGCCGATTCGGGCAGTTGCAGCCGCCAAAGTTTGTTCAGACTGCAGGATATCTGGTCGGCGTTGTAGCAACTCGGAGGGTAAGCCAGCGGGAATTTCAAGTGGCATTTGTTGTCCGTCCAGCGAATGATTACGCAAAATCGGCGCCGGATTTTTCCCAATTAGAACATTCAGCTCGTTTTCTTTTTGTACAATTAATCTTTCAAATTCAGCTACGCGTGCAGCGGCATTAGCGCGTTCGGCTTCAAACTGGTCCAGATCAAGGCGTGAAATAACACCGCCTTTCAGCTGTGCACGAGAAATGGCAACCGATTCCTGCCAGGAGGACAAAGCGCGACGAGCTATATTCTGTTGCGTATCAAATTGCAACAAATCAAAATAGGACTGTGCAACTGCGCTAATCAACATCAATATAATTGCACGGCGATTTTCCTCACGAGCGAGTAGTTCGGCGCGTGCTGCTTCGTTGCTGCGACGGATTTTTCCCCAGATATCCAACTCCCAATTCAAAGTTGTTTGTCCAAAATAACTATAATTTGACGGAAAACCGGGCCGTACAAACCCGCCCATGGTTCCAAAAAAAGGTGCATTGGTGTTGATATTCATTTGAGGAAGAAAATCCATACGTGCAATATTTAAGCGCGCCTGAAGTTCTTCAATGTTGGCAGTGGTTTGTTGAAGATCTCGATTATCGACTAAAGCATCGGAAATCAGCTTCTGTAGTATTTTGTCTTGAAGAAATTCCCACCAAGGCAGATTGGCAATAGATGCGCCTTCATCCTGACTCATCCGAAACTGTTTGTTAGTGTCAATCAGTGGACGTTGATAGTCAGGGCCCATAGCACAGGCTGTCAGAAACAAACTAAAGAATATGATCGCTATGTGGGACCGGTGTAGTGTCATTGAACCTAAAAATCCAAACCGGACGAGCCGGAACCAAAAATTTACCATCAAGCAAACTCCTGATGTACACAATATTCTTGTCATAATTTGAATCTTTTAACTGATAAAAAGTCAAGGCTAACGGTGTCCGCAGCAAACACTTTATTCTCTCCTAAATAATCATCACCAGGAATTCTGGGGAGGCTCAGGCGACCCCTTAAGTTACTGCTTCCAATGCTTGACTGATATCTGCAATAATATCATCAATATTCTCGATACCCACAGATAGCCGAACTAGATCACTACTGACACCTGCTGCAGCTAGCTCATCTTCATTCAACTGCCGGTGGGTAGTTGACGCGGGGTGACAGGCCAGTGATTTAGCGTCACCGATATTAACCAGACGCAAGATCATTTTTAATGCGTCAATAAACTGTATTCCTGATTCCAAACCACCTTTAATACCAAAACTCAAAATGCCAGATGCTTTTCCGCCGGTAATTTTTTGGCAGGCCTGATGATAAGCACTTTCTGGCAGAGTGGCGTAGTTGACCCAATCGACTTTAGGGTGGCTGTCTAAGTAAGCCGCAACTTTTTCTGCGTTTTCACAATGCCTTTCCATGCGTAAGCCCAGGGTTTCTAGGCCTTGTAAAATTTGAAATGCGTTAAAAGGTGAAATAGCTGCGCCCGTATTACGCAACGGCACAACGCGACAACGACCAATGTATGCAGCTGGGCCTAGAGCCTCGGTATAAACGACACCGTGATAAGACGGGTCTGGCTCATTCAATACAGGGAATCGGTCTTTATTCGCAACCCAGTCAAATTTGCCGGAATCGATGATAATGCCGCCAATACATGTACCGTGCCCCCCAATATATTTGGTCAACGAATGGACAATAATGTCCGCACCCAATTCAAAAGGACGGCACAAATAAGGAGTGGCAACCGTATTATCAACAATTAGTGGAATACCATGTCGATGTGCGATGATCGCTAATTGCTCAATATCGACAATATTACCCGCTGGATTTCCGATAGATTCGCAAAAAATCGCTTTGGTGTTAGCGTCAATTACTTTCTCAATGGCCGCATGATCCTCATAAGACACCATGTGAACATGAATGCCTTGCCTCGGCAACGAGTGAGCAAACAGATTATATGTGCCGCCATAAAGCTGACTGGTACTTACGATATTGCTACCTGCTTCACAAATACATTGGATGGCATAAGTAATTGCCGCCATGCCTGATGCCACCGCAAGCGCACCAACGCCGCCTTCCATTGCAGCGAGTCGCTGCTCTAGTACGTCGGTGGTAGGATTCATGATCCGCGTATAAATATTTCCCTGCACTTTGAGA
>RCMY010001084.1_pt1 | contig 25885 bp, 19 predicted proteins | sample 2041341 | NCBI WGS metagenome assembly RCMY01 (sample SAMN09708234, study PRJNA481090) | Marine sediment metagenome, whole genome shotgun sequencing project.
CCTTTTGACAACCAACGATGGTGTATATGATTACGATCTGCATCGAACGGACTTTTACCATGGTACATACGAACGGCAAAAACCCTTAGCGTATCGAATAATGGATAGGAAATAATGGCCAAGGCCAAAATTGGAGCATTGTCCATTCGATACTCCGTACCTGTATTTAAATTGTAATTTAAAAAAACTACTACAAGATAGGCCAACAAAAAACCTGTAAACAAGGATCCTGAATCGCCCATAAATAGCTTTTGTTTTTTTGAAAGGTTATGCTCTAAAAAGCCGCATTGGGCACCAATAAGTACAAAGGACACCAAACTCATGAACAAGTACTCATTCAACATATAATACACGCCAAAAAAACCACAGACCACAACTGCAATACCCCCCGCAAGACCATCTATACCATCAATTAAATTATAGGCATTTATGATTAAGACAAATACGAATAGTGTGAAAATTATAGATACTATATAAGGCAGGGTATATATACCTAGAATACCTTCCATAGAGATGATGCGAACATCTGTCGCCAATATCACCAATAAAGAGGCAATTAATTGCCCAACAAACTTTTTTCTTGGCGAAATCACCAACAAATCATCTTTTAACCCTAAGAACAGCAGCAAAATTGAAGCACCAATAACAGTCAGTAACTTTATTAAATCTTCTTTTATAAAATCGGCGAATATGCCAAATAAAATTAACACCAATGAAAACGAAATGAAGATACCTACACCGCCTAACGTGGGAGTTTTTTGAGTATGTGAACTGCGCTCGACAGGTTCATCCATCAAGTTTTTCTTATGTGACAAATAAATTAAAATAGGAAATACTCGAATTGAAAATATATAGGTGCCTATTACTGCAAAAATTGCCAGTAGGTAGGCATTAGAAAAAATAGTGGTGAGAAAATTCATGGTGATAGAATTAAAGTCTTTTGAATTCGTCCTTTAAAAACCGAATTGTACTACCCTAAACTTTAAGGGGGAATTACATTATATAAGGTTTTCTAAAAACTACGTATACACCGGGGGAAGTATGTTCAAGTAATTGTACTAATTTATAGGAAATTTAAAGTTTTTATATTTTTCCTACATTGTTATAAATCATTTTTATTTCGTGGGGCTTTAGTGTTTTTTATTCTCAATCAAAGGTACTCTTAATTGGAAAACAGAAAAATTTTACATTAGCTTAACATGGGTATTTTGTCGATTTAGTGAAATTGGAATTTTTATGACATTTTTCTTAGAGAATTCTAAGTTTTTAACGCTTATTATTCATAAATAACAAAAAATATTGATTTATTGTTAGTAAACAACACCCTTAAAATTCATTTCTAATGCCTTAAAACCTACATGGTTGTTCAATCATTTAAAATCTTCAACTAGACATAAAGGCATTAGCACATTTTAACGATTACTTTTTTTTCTTACTACACTCAACTTTCATTGAGAGCGAAAAATCTTAATCACCATCTAATTATGACCTCAAAATTACTTCTGCCTACCAAGAAGTGGGTGAACCATAATTGCTAACAAGTTCATTATAAGTGGTATCGTAAAATTCTACTAAAGAATTTTTTTACTAGAATTGAAGCGTACCATCCCCTTTAAAAACAAGGAAAGATTCATTAGTTTAAATTTTGGTGATAGCTTTAAGAGAGACTTAAACTTAAGGTTTTATGAGAATTTTGTTTCAAGAAATTACAGCTGTTATATTAAATCGACCCTAAAATTTACTACCTCTTCACCGTTCATTTGCTTTTGAAAAATGCTTGCATTGTTGTAAAGTTTCACCATGGATAGTGGTCATAGAAGAAATTGACTAGGGTATAGAAGAAGTGTAAAAAGTAAAAATGAGTTTTATTAGAATCCCAATACCTTACTAATTTTATGAAAGACTTCATTGTTTTCATAAACGCCTTGAAATTCTTGAGACCTAGGTCCGTAAGCAAAAATAGGGACCATAGTTCCTGTATGGTCATGCGTTGTAAAATCGGCTTCAATTTCATGTTTAGCCATAGTACCTTGAGGAATCGTTAACCCACCAGTTTCATGGTCGGCAGTGATAATGACCAGGGTATTTTTATCGGCATCGGCAAATTTTAAGGCTTCGGTAATTGCCTTATCAAAAGAGATACTTTCGGTGATGACACCTTTAATATCATTTTCATGGCCATAGCTATCAATTTTTGCACCTTCGATCATTAAGAAAAAAGGCATCTTCTTATTCTGAAGGAATGACAATCCGTTTTTGGTGGCTAGCGCCAATTTTTCAACATAGAATTCCAAAGGTTCTTCTTCGGTAGTATTGAACCATGCACCTACTTTATCTTCCTTACTTATACCAATAGTATGTACATCGGTTTTCATATGAAACCCTGCCTCATCAATACCATTAATTGCAGGTGTAGGCTGGGATATGAATAATTTTAATTGTGAAGTATTTAAGTCAGATGCAATTTCCTCTGTCATTCCACGGTCAGTTCTATGCGCAAAAAATGAGGAAGGTGTAGCTCCTGTAATTTCATCTGTAGTGATGACGCCAGTATTAAATACTTTTTTAGTTAAAACTTCTGTGATATTCGGAATAGCCTTACCACTAGCATTAGTACCAATTGCTCTATTGTTGGTTTTTTCACCAGTAGCGAGTGCACTGCCTGCTGCCGCAGAATCGGTAGTAAAATCATCGGCAGATTGGGTTTTAATAAAACCGATGCTTTTTAGCTGGGTCATGGATAGCGCTCCATTATTCGCCAACGTAGCTGATGAAATCTGAGTAAGTCCGTTGCCATCACCAATCATTAAGATAATATTCTTAGGGTTTCTCTTTGCCTTGTCCGATTCAAAAGTTGGATGATACACCTCAGAAAAAACCGTATTCTGTACTACCCTATCTTTTAAGGAGTTTACATACAAAACACATTCGCTAGGCACATCGGTATTAATGTAGTCTACGCCCATATCGGTAAAAACTTTCCAAGCAGATTTAGAATCTGGAGTTGCCCAAAACCGGAATGGTTTATTCAACTCATGTGCTTTGGCAATTGCAGTAGCGACAGCGTTATAATCTGTAGCTGTTAACCTTCCTTTTCCGTTCCAATAAGAGAAATTTCTAAAGCTTAGGCTTACCATAGCTATCTTATTTAAGGTAGCGGTATCTGTAATAGGCTCTAAACTTTGATAATCAAAAGAAATAAAATCAGGATAGTTTATATACTCAGCTACTTTTGGCCTGTTACCAGAAATTACAATTTTAATATCGGTATTCGCAGTAATCATTGGATACGCTTTTAAGCCATCAACAAGTACATCTAACGTTTTATACGCATCGGATTTTACATCTATTAATACCTGAAGTGGTTTATTTGATAACAATCCTAATTCTAAAACCTCTTTCAATGGTTCTAAATACAATCGTTGTAAGGTTTTACTATCTTCTACTTCACTCAATTCATGTGCAACAAGAAGCTTACCGTTCTGTAAAAAAACATCTACCTCTATAGAATTCACTTCTGCGCCGATAGCTTTCCAAAAAGGAATATTCTGTTTATAATCGTTATGAGAATGTACTTTAAAGTCTTGTGCTTTACCCGTAGATAGTACCACAATGAAAAAACAAATGGAAAGAAGTATTCTCGTTTTCATAAAATCAGCTTTAAAAAGGACATGTTTCGCGTACAATGCATTCGATAGTATCAAACCTAAGCACAAATGTATAATCTGCAACTATTAATCCTTAAAATGACTTTGTATTTACGTAAAGGTCAAGTAATTAATAAATAGTTTAAGTCTTGGTGATATCTATCGATAACTAATAGCATTTTAAAACTCTTTTTTATTTATTTTTGATAACGACCATTACCAACCATGACCGAAAATATAAAATCTATGTTCAGTAAAATGAACGATGAAACGCGCCAAGAAGCTCTAGAGTGCTTAGTGATGGAGTTTAATGAAAAAAGTACCAAGCATATTCAAAAAAATTGGATCATTGGTGGTCGTATTCCTGAAGATTATCAAGAAAAAATTGTTCACATTTTTCAAAATCTCTTACGCATTCAGATGTATAGAACCAACGAAATAAAGGTGAATCTTTAGTACAGCAACATTTACTTAATTATTTTCAAAATTCGTTGCACGCTTTACTAACTCCATAAAAAGCAAAATAAAAAACCGACACATGAAGAGCAATGTACCGGCTGTTCAACTACCTCAAACCTATTTAAACGCGCTGCAGAGATGGGATCATTTATTTAGATCAAGTGTACTTAGACCTTATGGCACCTTTAATTTAGTGGTGCTAAACCGTTAAAACATGCAATAAACTTGTATAGTTGCGAATAGCCATCACTGAATATATACATATAAAAAAATATGCAGAAAGTAACGCAATTATGCGCCAAGTCTGTCGATTCTACATTTTTTTACTAATCAATCAGCATACAATATTAGCTAATACACTAATAGCTTTAGGTGTAAATGTTATTAACAAATGGGTCTAATAACTTTATAGTGCATTTCATCGAATAAAATGAACTTTTCATCGTTAATGTATAAAGTTTAAATATTTTCGAAATGCGTTAATATTATTGCAATTAAATTTCTATCTGTTTTTACATGACATTCAAATTATCCAGAACCTTTTTCGTCCCCCTAGCATCCATTATTTTTCTTTTAAGTTTATCTTCTTGTGGTAAAGACTATGATTTAGTATCAGAGTATGTCATACGTGACGCCAATGAACAAGTTCAGTTAAGTACTATAAAAGACAACAACCTACACAATGTTGCCGTAGTACATACTAGTACGACCAACGAAGTAAAAAAAAAGTAGGAAAGACTATTGTTGCAACGAATGCAACAAATGCCTTACCACTATCTAACTTCGACACAACACCGCAAACTAAAACTGCTAAATTGCTTTTTAGCTCAGGTTTTGAGGGTGTACATATTTCTAAAAACAAATACGATTACCAATACATTACCGGTACCGATACGGAAACCGGTTTTTCTTGGCCTCCTACATTACTAGGGTCTTCTAAATATGATAAAGAACCAAGTGGTATACATACCGTTGATGATGGTGGCGGAGCAGCAATAGACAATTATTTAGAAGAAATTATAGGTTGGAACGGAAAAGAGACCACGACCTTGTTTCAACGTGTAAATTATGACGTTCAGGTAACACAGACGCCGTATCAAATAAATAATATTAAAGAAAACCCTGATGAGCTCTATATGTGCTATTGGATGAAAACTGATGACGTTTCATTAATAGGTAAAGATATATGGCGTGCCATTTGGGAATATAAAACAGAAAACTACGCTTCTTACAATGACGGCTTTAGAATGATTGCCTTTATGGCCACAGATATTAGAGGCACACCTTATTGGCAGTTTCAAGGAGATATTGGACCAAGTCAACCTGTTTGGCGTATAGAGAATTATGACATTCCATTGATCACCAACGAGTGGTTCAAAGTAGAGTATTATTTAAAATGGAGCGATAAAAATGACGGCTACGCGTCTATGAAAGTAAATGGACAGCTGATCGGTGAACACCACGGCCCCACAACCTCAAAATCTGACAAACTTGATTTCATTATGATTACACAAGTTTATGGCAATAATTACCCTATGTACCAATGGGTCGATGATATTGAAATATGGGACGGACTACCTAACCAATAGTAGGTAAGCACTCATTTTTTATACCCATACCTACGTATTTTTAATTCAAATGTTAACATTGAAACTATATAGTGCCCTTTTTGTGTATATACGTATATTGTTATTTTGTACCGTACTATGAACCTACGAGAAAAGTCAAAAATCATAATTTTCTTCTTCCTTTTTACTATGTCATTCTTTATTGCATGTACTAGTGATAAAGGTGAAATAGATTTAGAAACTGAAACCGAGAAAGATCCTATTCCGGTTTTACCCTCAAAAGAGGCCACCCTTCTTTTTAAGTCAGGATTTGAGGGCGTGAGCTTAACTGAAACCCAATATGAATATCAATATATAATTGGTACAGATACCGAGACAGGTTTTACCTGGCCACCAGATATTCTAGGATCCGGAATAACTATTGAACCCAGTGGTATACATAATGTAAATGATGATAATGGTGCCGCCATTGATAATGATTTAGAAGTCATACCAGGACCACATGGTAATGGAACCACCACCTTATTTCAACGTGTTAATTATGATGTACAAGTAACACAAGCTCCTTATCAGATAAATAATATTCAAGAAAACCCTGATGATCTGTATATCTCGTATTGGATGAAAACGGATAACACCTCAGTACAGGGTATTGATACATGGCGTGCTATTTGGGAATACAAAACCGTTAACTATGCTACCTATACCGATGGATTTAGAATGATTGCTTTTATGGCTACCGACATTAGAGGAAACCCGTATTGGATGCTGCAAGGTGATACTAGCCCAGAAAACCCCATATGGCAAGTACGTAATACTGAAATACCGTTACTTATGGGAGCATGGTTTAAGGTAGAATACCATATAAAATGGAGTAATGGTGATGATGGCTATGCTTCTATGAAAGTAAATGGTCAACTTATAGGTGAACATTTCGGCGTTACCACTTCAAAGAATGATAATTTAGACTTTATTATGTTAACTCAGGTTTATGGCAGTAATTACCCTATGCACCAATGGGTAGATGATATAGAAATTTGGGACGGCGTACCCAATTAATTCTAAATAATGCTAACTTTTTAATCTCTATAGCGATACGCGGCATCGAAAACAAATGTACCATTGCACTGATGTACATGGTGGAGACCCATTAATTTTTTATCGAAATCAGGCTCTATAATCTGAACCGTTGTTTCAATGTATTCGTTAATCGTTAGTTTGTCGATCCTATTAATATTCAAAGCTCTGCCATACACGCCGTCAACATTTCGTTGCGATGGTCGGTACAATTGATTATTGTGTTTAAAAATAGACCCACCACTACGAGCAACACGGGCGTCTATTAATACTGGATTCTGTTGATGTGGAATTAAGGAATTGAACTTGCAGGAATCTACCTTGTAAATAAACAACTCACTATTCATAGGCGCTGTTTTAGCAGCTTGTTTATTAAGGAATAGCCATTTTTGCTGTTCCTCATCGATATGAAAAAATGCATCGCTTACAGCTTCGCCTTCAAACGCTGTTGAATACAACTCCCATTTAAAGGGAAACGCTACTGCTTTAAAAACTTCAAGTTTTTTATTCTCACTACTTTCAGGCATCAAAAAGATTTCACCATCTTCCTCAAAAATGAATGGGAACGATACATGAAAATTAAAATCGAGAACATCACCAATTTCCGAAAGTTGGCCATCATTTAAAACACCACAACTAATTTTACCTCTTTTGGTTTTATACGAGTAGTTCTCAAAAAATAGATAGTCTTTTTGATTATAGTTAAAAAGAAATGGATCGGCCCAAAATTCATCTTTAGGCATCTTTAAGGCCACTGGCGAAGAAGTAATACGTACAAAAAAGCCTTGAGACCCCGTAAAAATTGTCCAGCATTCATAACGTCGTTTAAACACTTTCGCCATTACCTTTTCAAATAACTTACTAAGAAATTCAAAATAAAAAGAGCATAGATATCCCAAGATATTTTGAAAAGATAATTTTTCATCCTCAAACTTCTCATTACTAGAATTAGATTGCACTTCTAAAGCGCCATTCTTTAACTTCCCTAGGTTTTTAAACAACAATGAAACACTACCCTCAGCGACAATGGTAGCAGTTTCTGTCATTGACCAATGTCGATTAAAATATGCAGTATCAAGCACTTGATTTTCTTCAGGATTCGAAGCTATTCTATATAAGGTAGCACCTATTACCGGCTTTTTCTTCAAGACTTCAAAGAAACCAACAGGTGCAGCTTTTTTTAAACTGATATCTTTAAATAACATTTCCCACACACCATGGTTAGAAACTGTAAAAAGCAAACTATCGATGGATTGAACATCTAAATTTATTATGAGGTCTAAGCGTAAGTTTTTAAGATCATTTGAAACTTTCTTTCCGTATACAGATGCACCCTTTTCATTCGCACATTTTAAATCATAAGAATCTAAAGTATGTCTATACGATTCTAAAACATTTTGAGTGGAAACATTTTTGGGTTTGAATAAATAGCTGGTTTCTAAAAAATATTGTCCTTTTAAAAGTAAACCTGAAGCCCCGGTTAATCTAGTAGCATTGGCATCTATATTTTTTGACGTACTTAACCTCCAATCAGCAGATTTATCATGATTAAGAAGAAGTACCAAATCTAATTGTTCATCGCTATAAATTCCGTCAAGTACTCTTACCTGCCAATTATCAAGCTGTTCTATGGAATTGATAAGAAGACCTATTGTCATTAAATCGGTATAAAAATTATAAGTTCTAAGATACTATAGAGAATCAATTAGCTCTTTTTAAACCATTTTTTTGGTTTATCTGGGTGCTCCATTTCATAACCATACCCATAACCGTAATTAAGTTTACTATTATGAACTTGCCCTACAGCATTCATTACATAAGCCATATTTTTCAGCTTCTTAGTTTTATTTAATTCTTTAGAGAACTTCATTACATTTTTATCGGTAACCCCAGCACGAACGGCAAACAACGTAATATCAGCATGTTTGGCGATAATTAAAGTATCTGTCACCAACATGGTCGGTGCGGTATCCATAATCACAAAATCATAACTTCTCTTCGCTTCTTTAATAAATTTCTCAAAATATATTCCAGATAATAGTACAGGAACATTTGAAGGTACTGTACCACTCAAGAAAATTTTATGATCAGGATTCGAATTAAACCCTTCGAAAAGATGATCTTTAAAATCAACAACTTTACCTACAAGATAATCTGCCAAGCCAGTACTATCTTTATCTAAATTCAAATAGGTATGTATGGTCGGATTTCTTAAATCACCACCGACAAGTAAAACTCGTTTACCGATACTAGCATAAGCAAGAGAAAGATTAAGGGCAATCAACGACTTCCCTTCGCCTTTTATAGAAGAAGTAACGTAAATTACCTTACCAACGTCATCGTCTTCTTCAGGGGACAATAAATGCGTTACATTGGCGCCCAATATTCTAAACGATTCTGCCAATACAGACCTATCGTTTTCGTCAATAAATTTTTTGTCCTTTTCAAAGAATGGAATTTCAGCGACTACCGGAATTTCAGGATTTAATATTTCGATTGCTGAACGATCATGAATATTATTATCTGTAGAAAAACGAATATAGAATATTAAAAATGGTACTATAAGACCTAGTAAAATACCTACTGGATATACGATAGTTGCTTTAGGCCAAAGTGGATCAATGTTCGTAAGACCATATTCAATAACCTTAATGGTCGGTGACGTAGATGCATAATCTATCGTTGCTTCTTCACGTTTCTGCAATAACAATAAATATAAATTTTCTTTAATACTTTGTTGTCTTTCTATCGACCTCAACATTCTTTCAGTCTCAGGAAGTCTAGAGAAATTATATCCTGCAGAATTTTTTTCTTGATTCGTTCTTCGCAACGAAAGTGCTAATTGAGATTCATAGTTATTAACACTACTTAATATGTTCAACTTACCTAGTTCTAATTGTTTCGATAAGTTTACCAATGTAGGGTGATTCGAACCCACAGAAGTAATCAATTTTTGACGCTCCCTGGCCATTTCATTATATGTAGAAACCATTTCATTAAGACCAGCATTCGCCAAACCAATGTCTGCAGGTAATAAGTTATATTCAGCCTCACTAGCAACTGTTTTCTTTAATAAATTAGATAACGACACTTGAGTCTCTAACTTAAGGGCTTCACTCTCTGCAACAGTTTTCCGTTGAAGATTTGCACCTGCATCAGTTTGAATGTATGAAATACTCTGATCTTCCTTAAAATTTTGCTTTCCGGCTTCTATAGAATCTAATTCTTGAGATAGATTTACAAATCGTTTTTCAATGACCTCTAAGGTTCTTCTTGATACAAGCTGTCTATCTAAAATTCCGTCTTGATTAAAATTATTGATAATTGAATTTAATACATCCTCTGAACGTTCTTTACTTTCTCCTAATAAAGTTAAATTTAAAACCTCACTATTCGCTTCAGTATTTATGGTCAATTTCTTAGCCAATTTTAAAGAAGTTTTCATTTTTGAATTAAGAATTACCTTGTACTTAACATTTTTATAATCTTCTAACTTATTGATACTTTCTACAAGCTCTATCTTAAAAGGTAGATAATATACCGAGGTATTTACCTCATCATAAGGAATAACAAACCTAGCACCAACACTATCAATTACATTAAATCCGATATCAGAAAGCATAACATCATACTTCATCGGATTATGTATTTTTTCTTCCGAAATATTTTTTCGAACAATAAACGGTGGTTCCCAAATTTGGGAATACGCCAAATTCGACTGCTCGTGATATTCAATATCTAGATGAAGTTCATCAACAACATTATGTAACAATCGATATGATTGTATAACCTTTATCTGATTTTGTATATCAAGAAGCCTGTTATTCGGGTTTGCATTTGCAATAGAAATAACGTCTTTAACAACACTAGGCTTCATTGCATCTTCTAATATCTTGATTTTCGCTTCGGTTTTGTATATAACCGGCGTATATTTTAAATAGGCGAAAGCAATGGCACAAAATAAAATGACCATACCCGCAAACCAAGGCCAGTACTGCATATATTTAGATACTGTTTCCTTTAAGTTGTATGAGTCCTTATCTTCTTCAAAATCTAATACGTATGTTTTTTCGTTCATGAGAAAATTCAATATTATTAAAACACTTACTATAACTCTTATAGCAAACCTTTTTTTATTGATTTTTAGTATCTATTGATATAGCTATCTTCTTTTAATCATCTACAATAGTAGATATAACTAGCTACGCTTCAATTATAATTCTTTGAAATCTAGTATTTTATCGACAATGCGAACTGCAGTATTACCATCCCATAAATATGGAATGTTTCCGGTTTTCCATTCATCGTTAAAAAGCCTCATCATAGCAGGCTCAATTGCCTTAGGATTAGTCCCTAAAAGCTCATTAGTGCCTTCTGTAATCGTTTCAGGTCTTTCTGTATTATCACGAAGGGTCATACACGGAATTCCCATTACGGTTGTTTCCTCTGTTATTCCACCAGAATCTGTAATTACAGCCTTACTTTTTTCAACTAAATAATTAAATTCTAAATACCCTAACGGTTCAACCATATGTAATCTTGGGTGATTGATATTCAAATTCTTTAAAATTTTGGCTGTACGCGGATGAACAGGAAATATTAAAGGAACATTATTAGAATGTTCGATAATTTCATTCATCAACGATTTTATCTGTTCTTCTTGGTCAACATTTGCAGGCCTGTGCAAGGTCATCACCAGATATTCTTTTTCTTTCAATTTCAACTCATCCCATATCTCTGGTTTCTGAAAGCGATGACGTTGCTTCATTAAAGTATCTATCATGGTGTTACCCACATAAAAGATTTGTTCTTTCTTTACACCACTACGAAGTAAATTCTCATTCGCACTTTCTGAAGTGGTAAAAAAATAATTTGTAATCGCATCTGTCACCAATCTATTGATCTCTTCTGGCATTGTCCAATCATAAGAACGAATACCGCCTTCTACATGTGCAACTTTAGTATGCAGTTTTTGTGCTACTATAGCACATGCCATGGTAGAAGTTACATCACCCACAACAATTACTAGATCGGCAGGGTTGGCCAATAGCTCCTTTTCAAAACCTATCATGATACTGGCCGTTTGTTCTGATTGAGAACCACCACCTGCACCTAAATTTGTATCAGGCGTAGGAATATCTAATTGTTCAAAAAAGTCTCCAGACATTTTCTTATCATAATGCTGACCTGTATGCACCAATCGATATGATATTTCTTTACCCTGCGATTGTGCTGCTTTAATTGCATGAATAATAGGGGCTATCTTCATGAAATTAGGCCTTGCGCCAGCAATAAGTGTAATTTTTTTCATGCTATTTAATATAAAAGAGATACTTTTTCGTGGTTCCAATTTATTTGTTCACTAGCCGTCGCTATATCCATAAAATCGAAATCACCAAGCCACTTTTCAAGTTTTGGTCTACACGATTTTAATCCCACATAAGATTTAAATCGTCTTTCGGCAGATAAATCCTTAATTAATGGTTGATTAAAGTCGAAATCTCTTGGATGAAAATAACTCATCACGTAATCAGATTGTGATGTAGCTTCCTTGATAAACTGATACGGAAGCAATCGAAAATATCCACCTCCAGAAAAGACCATCTTTTTGCCAATTATAGCATGTGAGTTAATAGGAAATTCTTTTAAGGTTATACCATTATATTCTAAAACAAATGGTTTAGAAGAAGGATACCCCTTTAACCCACCATGCGAGTGGTTACAAGGAAACACAGAGGAGTCAGTGGTTATACCCAACTCATAAAGCACTTCAAATGCCCATATATTCTTTTCACAAATTGAAAAACCTGGTGCTCTAAACAGCTCAACTTTCTTACCAATTACATCTTCAATTGTCTTAATCGACTTTTCTACATCATTATGAAATGTTTTTCTATCTTGTTCATAAGCTAATTGATGGGTATGCGTGTGGCTACCTATTTGATACCCCCTTTCATCAATCATTCTTACGATTTCAGGATATTTTTCAGCAATCCATCCTATTACGAAAAATGAAGCTGCAACCTTATGCTTATCCAAAATATTGAATATGGTTTCCATATTATCATGAATACGTGTTTCATAGTTCACCCACTGCTTTTCCGATTTGGTAGCAGGGTGGTCTAGTAGGTGAAACCATTCTTCTATGTCGAACGTTAGAATTTTCATTAGTTTTTTTTAAACGATTTTATTAATACACATACTTAGACACATAGTGTCCTAAAATCTGTGATGTTTTTAAGGGTTGATGCTTCCAAATTTTCGTTAGAAACTCAAGGTCTTTTATCGAACCTGTTGATACTTCTGAATAATTGAAATAAAGTGGCATTTCAATAGGGTTCCACTGTAATTTAAAAATGTGATTATTACTATTACGTGTAGATCTTCCCATAGAAAAATAGTCAAACCCTTCTGATATTGATTCTTTAATCAAATTCCAAAAAAGACAAGAGTTTACGTTATATCTATCGTATTCATGATCGGTACTTGCCCAACAGATTTCTTTGAAATTGAGATAGGACAAACAGAAGCCTGTTGCAACAGGTCTTTTACCATCATATACTACAGTTATTTCTACTTCACCATTAGTATATTGTTCTAATAAATTTTTAAAAAAAGATTTTCCCAATGGAGGTGACCCTTTCTGTAGCATTTTCTTTGAAAACAACGCATAAAAATGGTCTAGAGCATTGGGTCCGTTTTTCGTAATTGTAAAACCTAATTTCTCTGATCTTCTTATTTTATTCCTCATTTTAGAGGTATAAGACATGAACATCTCCTCTACTTGTTTATTTAAGGGAACAACAAAACTTAATTTTTGCTCATTTCTATAATCAGTAAGCTTTGAAAAACTTCTTACTTCATATTTAAAATCCTTAAGCACTGATGATAAATTAAAATTTTCAATTGCACCTTCTTTAAAAATCGGACCTCCGTATGAAAAATGAGGCATAGAAACTATTTTACCCCTTATATTAACTATCGGTAAAACCCCTACAATGTCTTCTCCTTCTAATACGCAATAATTTTTATGACTATACCCGAAAGTTTTAGACAAAATGGCTCCTAAGCACGGATTATGTGCTATGGTCACTATTTGATTTGTCTTTTCCTTTTCAAGAAAATCATTCCAAATTTTTACATTATTACATTCTATAATTGATAACATTGTATGGTATTAATTGAATTGTAATTACCTCTTTATGAAGCGAATTGGTTAAACGTTATTAATTTGATTTCTAATTCTAAAGTTTGTTGAACACAAGGTTATAGAAGTATGGCAGTAGTTTAATATCGCGCATAATTCGTTTTCTGGGCTCCTTAATTGTTCTATAAATACCTTCCATATTATTTCTTAACCACCACTTGGGTGCTCTTTGGGTCTTACCGATATATAAATCAAAGCTACCCCCCAAACCTTGGTACACTGCAGGATGTTTAACATACATGTGCTCCATTAACAATTCTTGCTTTGGTGACCCCATAGCAACAAAAACTACATCTGGTTTTTTGTTTTCAATATCCTGAATCAATTTTTCCTCATCATTGGCTTCATTTAAATATCCATTTCGAAAACCGATTATTTGAATTGTTGGGAAATCGATTTTTAAATAGCTCACCGTTTGTTGAATTACTTCTTCTTTACCGCCAACTAAATAAAAGGTTTTACTGTTTTGATATTCATTAATGATATTTAGCCAAAGCTCACAGCCTGGTATTTTTATAGCCTCTTCATGCCCTTTTTTATGTAATGCCCATACAGCCCCAATACCATCGGAATACCCAACATTTCTATTGATGATTGCTCTAGTTTGGTCATTGGCATGTTGTATTTTTTCGCTATTTACGGCAACAAGTATTTTCTTATTTGCAAAAGCAAATTCCATCAACGCCTTTCTAGACTCTGGAATGTACACTTGAACACCGCTAATTTTCTCAGATTTCATTTACTTTACCTCTTTTAGATAGATGGACATCGCATTGAACATAAAAGCATTACTCCAACGCATGTAGGAAATTTTTGAACTAACTCCTTTTTTTAATTGATAATAGAAATACCCTTTAGAATCTTGCATATTCTTAATGGTCCATTTCACAACTTTATCAGCCAAGACTTTATTCTCAGCAAATGATTTTGTTTTTGACAGGGTAACAAATAATTGACCAGGGCAATGAATGTCAATAGGATAGGTCTTGTCATGATAATACTTAGGCGTACCATCTTCTAAGAAGAAAGTACGCAAGTAATACCTTAACCCTAATTCTATGTGATTACTAAAGCTTAAATCGCCCGTTATATCTTGGTAGGTTTGTATTGCATCTAGATTATAGCCTGTGTGAAAACTATCGATCCAGCTTTGTACATTCAATAAACCATATACCCAAGAACCTTCATCGGTTTGAATATCGCAGCATGCTTTAATTGTTGTATGTGCTAATTTTTTAAGCTCGTCATCTTTTGTGTATTGATAAACCTGGCTCAATATTTTTGCCCCTAGCAAACTTGCATTTATAACCGTATTATTTCCATTTAATGTAGAATATGAAAAGAGAAATCCATCTTTTAATTCACTACGATTTAAATCATTAATCACAAATTTTGAAGATGAAATTGCAGTAGTTAAATACCTGTCGTCTTTAGTGATTTCATATGCCTTGAAAAGGGCATCTACGCAAAACGAAGTCGCAACAATAGTTGGCGTTTCTTTTGGAAACAAAAAAAGTAATCTAGCTTGCCAATCAAAATTGTAACCCCAACAGGCCCCACTATGGTGTGTATCTCTTCGTTCTAATAATAAGTCTGCCAACGCTATTATAGATGTTTCAATCTCTTCAGCGCTACCAAAAGTAGTATCACCTTCTTTTGCGATATTATACAGGTTACAATACCCAGACAAAAAAAGAGCTAATCCTTTAGAATTATGCTGTTTTGGCACCATCAGTAATTTCCTGAAATTTATTGGAGATCTTTTAAAACCTTGGATCCACACTAATCGAGCAACATTCCATTTTCTAAAAGGTAAAGCGTTAAAAACCTTGGAGTTTAAACCATCATAAGGATCCCAACCTTTATACTGCTCATCTTCACAGTATTTTTTAAGTTTTAAAAATGAATTATCAATTATTGACATATCTTATTTTAGTTGCAAATGCATGTACTAAATAGCATTTGCTATTGTCGCAACCTACCTACATGCTACTAAATTATAGCTAGATTTCGTCGCATCTAAAGAAAGCCGATTAACTACATTAAGATTCGGAGACCTGCTTAAAAAAGACATAAAGCATCAATTAAATAAGGAGTTTTGGCCGTTTTTTAATTTTTGAAATAATAGAAATACGGTAATTACAAAAGAACAGTAATGCATATGAATAGTAGGGAAGTACTAATAGAAGAGTGATTAGTGGAAGTAGGTCAGCGTACTTAACTCGTAATTAGCTAATACGCTATTTGTTGTAGTTGTTTTTACTATAGAAATGCCTTAATTTCTTCGAACATTTTTTTGGCAACCTTATCGCTCATTATATGTTGATGCGCATAGTCGAAATTAAATTCGCCAATTTTTTTTCTTAAGCCTTGATCTTTAATCAAGATTCTAAATTTCTCCTCTAAATCATCAGCGTCTTTCGGCTGAACAAAGAAACCCATTACTCCATCTTGAAAAAAACTTTTTAAACCACCAACCGGCGTAGTAATAACTGGTTTGCCAAATGACATTGCCTCTAATACAGAAGTAGGTAAGCCTTCACTATAACTTGGCAGGCAATAGAGTGTACAATTCTTATATAATTCAATTTTCTCTTGCCCCGTTACATGCCCCGTTAAGGTAATATTTTCATTTTGCTCAACTAATGATTTTATAGTTTCAGATTCTTCGCCACTACCAGCAATAATCAATTGAACATTAACTTTATCATTTCTAAGATTTTCAAAAGCTTTAATGGTTTCGTAAATACCTTTACCCGCGATTAACCTTGAAAGGAAAAGAATTTTAAGCGTATCTTGATTAGAATTATCTTCTTTCAGGACTATCTGTTTTTCAAATAATTTGGCATCTACCGTAGTTGTTGCAACTACAACTTCACCCTTAAAACCCCAAGCCAACAATTTCTCTTTAAAATCGCTTGAAAGAATAAATATTTTCTTTGCCTTGCCTAAGGTATTTTGAAAAAAGGATACGTATTTTTTATCTATTTTTTCTTCGAACTTAAGATTCCAACCATGAAAAAATACTACGAACGGAATATTATTTCGAATTAAATACTTTGCAAAAAATGCATCTCTAAAAAAACTACGGCTTCCCAAAGACGGATTCAATACTATTAAATCGGTAGTGGTCTTTGTAGCTTTTCTTAAATTCCATATATCTATCAAAGGTCCAAACACATTCTTGCCATGACCACCAATTTCAAGGGTTCTAAAACGAACATCATCCATCTTATGAAATTCTGGCAGAAGAGCATTCCAGAATGCACTTACACCACCTGGTAAAGATAGTTTTGGCACCGTAACCAAAATCTGCTTAATCATAGCTCAACATTCTTTTTCTAAGAACCTTTTCAAATTCTAATTTCACAAATACTAATACCATGAAAATATCTAATTCAAACCACATTCCACCTTGAGTCATCATTAAAGATCCGTAAAGAAAAAATATTGCCATTGCCAATCGATACGAAGGCAAAATCTTTCTCCTCCAAATAAATTTAAATAGTGATATTAAATACCCAATAAAAAAAATAACACCCAATAATCCATTTTGACCCAACTGTGTAAAGAATTCGTTGTGTGCGAATACAGGCAGACCAGTTTTTTGATAAATATGCATGATTAGCGCATAAAAACCATGGCCAAAAAACATCTCAAAAACTGATCCATTATACCATAGCTCAAAGGCGGCCATCCAAAACAAAAAACGACCTGAACCTGCAGCGGTTTGCCTCCCATTTCTTATATCAAAAATTCGATTATAGAACGTTTCATTGGTTTCTAGTAATACATAAAAACCTACACCTAAAATCAAAAACACAGCCAGACCAGATACAACTTGTTTAAAGCTTAATTTTTTAGGAAGAAATAGAAATACCACACCTACAATGAACATTAAGTAACCCGTTCTAACAAAAGTTAGATATATTAAAGAAATTCCATAAATCAGCAATGCATAATTCAATGTTTTATACTTGATAATTGTAGAATTTACTTTTAGGTATGCCATTAAAATTAGAACGGCAGTAGTCGTAGTAATTGAAGCCCCATGCGTATTTTGGAACATACCGATATAGCTCTCAAAATCGATGAAACTTTGTGCATCATCGGCCTTACTCTTTAAAATACCTAAGCTAAAGGGGATTCCAGATAATATGATAAACTGGGCAAAACCTAATAATATTTTATCAAGTTTTCGAATACTTTTTATGTTTCTATAGGCGTATTCAAACATTAAAGGAAACATCATATAGCGTATAAAATCTACAACACCATAAAAGTAACTTACCGAAAAATTTGCCGTAACCAAATTTTTAGTTGCGCGGGCATATGACCATTTGATCATGCCTAATTTTTTATCATTTCTCTTAATAAGTACCTGCCAAATTAGAAATACAAACAACGGAATTTTCCAGATTTGAGAGAACGTAATCGGTCCAATCTTTACTGCTCCTAAATACGTTAAAATAAATAGGATAATATACGGATATAGCTTCTTGATTAACTTCATCAATCTATCTATTTGCTTCTGATTTTCAGATTTAAAACCTTAATTAAATTGATTACCATTATCATTTTTTAAGATATTTTGCGAATAAATCTTTAAGATTTAATCTTTTATCTAATTCCATAAACGAATAATACACGGAAATAAGTATAAATATGGCTCCAATACCATAACGCCAAGGAGAAGAAATTTGTTTTGCTACTAGTAAACATATAATCGCTAAAGAAAACTGAAGAAGAAAAATCTTAATTATAGAACTACTAAAACTAAAATTATATATTCTTCTAGTTATCGAATAAATCTGTATCAAGTAGATAAAATAAGAAATAAGATAGGAGAGACCTAATCCGGTTAAACCCCAGTAATAATACCCCACTAAGTTTAAAATTAACGTATAAATATTGGTTACCAACTCGTTCCAAAAAAATAGCTTACTAGCGCCTTTTGCAATAAAGAAAAATGCAACTACCCATGCGGCTACTTTAAAAAACATACCTAATGCCGCCCAATAAATCATTTCCTTTATTGGTATAAACTCAGATGAATATAATATGGTAATAATCCAATCTACAAATACTAGAAAAACAATGAGTACAGGTGCTAAAATTAAAATAGCAATTTCTGCTTGTTGGTTAATAAGTTCAATAGCCTTTTTATCATCATGAATAACAGCAGACAACCTAGGGAAGTAATCAGTCTCCATAGCTGTAAAAAGGAGTCCTACATAGGTTGAGATAATGGCGATACCTGCATTGTACAAGCCTACATCTTCTACACCTCCATTATTATTTATGAATATCCGAATAACATAAGAAACGCCTAAGACCATGATTCCGCTAATACTGAGCATAAAACCCATCATGAGCATACCTTTACCTTTCTCTTTCGTTTCCTTACTGGTTACTGGAACCTTAATACTCTTCACCTTTCTTGTAAAATAGTAAGCGACAACAAAGCCAAGTATAGAAGTAAATATCATGGCCGGCACTATACCATCAACTCCCAAATAATAATATATAGGAACAGAAACCAAAAGACCTAAAGCAGCACCTATTACATTGGCTTTAGCCAAATACTTAAGCTTTCTAAGACCTTGAAGAAAAACAAAACTTCCGCTCGTTAGCTGGTTTAATAATAGTGTTATGGAAAGCCATACAAACGCAATAGTATAGTCTTTGTTACCGAAAGTCAGTTCACTTAAAATTGGAGAAAGAAGTATGGTTAATAAGGCCCCAAAAAGTCCAGTAAACCAAATCCATCGCTTAACAATAACAATAGTTTTGGCCAACTGCTTCTCATCACCTAATTCAAAAGCAATTGCAATTTCTTTAACAGCACTGATTCCAAGACCGAAATTAGACAATGAACTAATCAATTTAGTAGTAGACATTATTAAGCCTAAAACGCCAATACCAGCCGGACCTAATAAAATGGCTAAAATTTTAGAGCGCCCTATAGATATGATAATATTGAATACTTGCACCCCACCAAAGATGGATGTTGCTTTCATTATCTGTCTATAACTATTTTTACTGCTGTTATGAGCCACTTAAAATATATTGAACACGTTTATACTTCTAAATCTTATATCTAGAATTGTCGGTTATTTACAATGAAAGTCTTCTTACGATTTTTAAGGTGAAATTTTGAGCAAAGAAATCTAATTAAAACAATTGTTTTCAAAACACCTTTTAAAGTGTACAATGTATTAAAGTCTAATTACATCTTACTAGCATCACCACTTATGGATCGCTTTTTTTTACTTGACCAAGTTTCTATTTCTTGAACTCTTTTAGAAGTTAGATTTTTGTTCTGAGTTTCAAAAACGGATTTAACTCCATTTGATTTTTCGAGGTTGATTAACTTAATAACACTTTCTTCAACGTCATTTTCTGATGATGAAACTTTGTAATTTAAATTAATATTCGAAAATACATTTCGTTTTGTATTCGTTGACTCAGCAACGATTTCTTTCTCTTCAAATTCTTCAAAAACCCCTAAAAAAGGTAGAAGATATAGCAAGCACCCAAAACATACTACAACAATTAAGCTTAAATTGATCTGTAAATCAATTGTGAAAAAAGTAATAACTATCAAGGTAAGATTACTAACAAAAAGTAAAAAAGTTGCTTGTTTATGATTAAGACCAAGTCGCAATAATCGATGATGAATATGATTACTATCTGCAACAAAAGGACTTTTCTTCTGCATCATTCGAACAATAAAAACTCTTAGTAAATCGAACAACGGATAAGATAAAATTGCTAATAACAAAATGGAGGAATTATTAGAATTATAAAACTGAACGTTTTCTGGATTAATATTGAGAAACTTGATTCCCTGATAGGCCAATAAAAATCCTACAATTAAAGAACCACAATCTCCCATAAAAATTTTACTATCCGTTGAAAAATTATACTTTAAAAAACCTAGTAAAGAACCTATTAAAACGGCTGATAGTAAGGTCATCATAAAATCGTTAGCCATAAAAAAAGCGGTTCCAAAAGCGAGGCTAGCCAATATAGAAATAGTCGCAGCCAAACCATCGATACCATCAATTAGATTAATTGAATTTATGACTAAAACAAAAACAAAAACTGTAAATAGTATGGAAACAAAGTAGGGCAATTCACCTACACCTAATAAACCGTGAAAATCTGTAATTCTTACATCTTGAAGCAAACATACCATAGAAACAGCAATTAATTGAATTACAAATTTCTTTTTGGCTGTCATAAGAACCAAATCATCTTTAATACCTAAAAACAATAGTATGATGGTTGCAGAGAGTAAAGAAAGTAAATTACTTAAATCTGATACCGTATTATTCAGAAAGGGAACGAATAGCAAAAGCGTTAATGAGAATGTGATAAATAACCCCATACCACCTAGATTAGGCACTTTATCGGTATGAACCCTTCTTTCCTCAGGTTCATCCATTAAATTTTTTGCCTTTGAGACGTAAATAATAACAGGATAAAGATTGAACCTTGTTGCCATTACATAAGCAAGAATTGCCGAAGTAACAGTTAAGAAAGGCAAACTATATACCATCTCTTGGAATGTATCCATTTAAAATTTAATTAGCCTTTCATAAAAATCACCATTAAGATTAATATGAAAATTGGTTTATGTTGGTTCTAATTTTTAAATTAATGAACACGTAAAATTTGGGACAAAAAAAGAGAACTCATCTTTTCTCATGATAAAACTAAGGCCTATGTTTAACAATTTTGGGTTCTATCGGTATGATGCAAGCAAAATCGTTGTTCGGCATAATGACCAGTATCATTTAGCTAATCGTTGAATAACCATCTTACAAATACGGCTTTAAGACTTTTTTAGTTATTGTAAACTAAATCTTACGTGTGAAGTCGCTAATAACTTCAACACTAAAGAATTAACCCATAAAACAGCCTTAATTCGAGTTCGAAAATTTATATAAGACAATAATTTTAAGTTAACTATCTAAATACATCCAATGGCAGAGTGACTGAATAAATTCTTCTAAATTGGCTATTTGACAGTAAACCATCGCCTTCTATTACCTAGCAGATAATTCATCAACATTTTCTATCAAATTCGCTAACTTTACCTATCTAATTTATTTTATAATAGTTGTATACCATCATTGACATAGAGACTACCGGAAACGGTATAAAGGGTAACAAAATAACCGAGATTTCCATTTTTAAGTATGATGGTCATGAGGTGGTGGATGAATATACCTCATTGGTAAATCCGCAATGTGAAATACCTTCTTTTATAACAGGTCTTACTGGTATTGATAATAACATGGTGCGTAATGCGCCTCTTCTAAAAGACATTATCCCAGAAATTGAAGCAATTACAAAGGATACGATTTTCGTTGCACATAGTGTAAATTTCGATTATAATGTCATCAAAAACGAGTTTAAACAACTTGGTCGTGAATTTTCTAGAAAAAAACTCTGTACCGTTCGTCTTTCAAGACAGTTGCTGCCTGGTTATAATTCATATAGTTTAGGTAAATTAACTGCCGCTTTAGGTATTCCATTAACCGATCGTCATAGAGCAAGAGGTGATGCCCATGCTACTGTATTATTGTTTCATAAACTATTAAGGACTGAAAATGCAGAGCGTGTTTTTAAGTTGTTCTTAAACTCAAAATCACAAGAAGCTACACTGCCCCCTGCATTACCAAAAGAGGAATACGAAAAACTACCGACAACCCCGGGTGTGTATTATTTTAAAAATGAAAAGGGAAAGATTATTTATGTTGGAAAGGCCATAAATATTAAAAAAAGGGTTTTAGGCCACTTTTACGATAAGAAAACAAAAGAAATCACCCTTTGCTCAGAAACTACTTCTTTAGATTTCGAAGAAACTGGTAATGAGTTAATCGCTTTATTGAAGGAATCTGCTGATATAAAACATCTTTACCCTAAATATAATAGTGCACAAAAAAGGTCTATACAGCAATATGGCATTTTTAGCTATGAAGATCGTAATGGTATCATTCATTTAGCCTTTAATAAAATAAAAATGACACCTAGTGCTCTTGCCATATGTTATAGCCAAACCGAAGCCAGGCAGTATATAGAAGCATTATGCAACACCTTTGAGCTTTGCCCCAAATATTGTCACCTTCAAGAAAATGTTTCAAGCTGCTCTCATTATAAGATAAAACAATGTATTGGCATATGTTCTGACCTAGACTTGGTGAATACGTATAATGAACGGGTACAAGAGGCCTTACAAAGTTTAAAAGAAATTCAATCAGATTTAGTCATAAAAATAAATGGCCGAAATGCCGAAGAGAACGCATTTGTTATTATTCAAGAAAACAATTATTCAGGTTACGGCTTTGTGCCAAAAGAAACTTCAATTGAACATATTGAAGATCTAGAAACCTTTATTATACCACAGAAAAATACGCTAGAAACACAAAGAATTGTTGAAAGCTATATTCGGAAAAACCCAAGTGCAATTTTCGCTCTATAGTCAGAAAACTTTAATTGAATTAATCCTTCATTTTCTTATACATCCTAATTACAAAAAGTAACCACAGCATAAAGACTATGGAGATGAAAATTGAATAAATTAGAACAAATTCCACTACTTTTTATATTTAAGATAGTTCATAAAACCAAGAATAGTCGGTGCCCAAAATGCAATAAAAATTGCATCCAATTTTCTACCAGATAAAAAAAGCACTTCCGAAACTATAATGATTGATAGTACTACCAAGAGCATTATAACATTCATTAGTCCAATACGATCAATAAAATTTTTAAACATCACCGTTATTTAAATCCTAATTAAAGGAATTAATTAATATTATTTAAACCAGGACACTTCACTATCTTCAAACAATAAAGTGTCCTAAATATCTATTTTATAATGTTGTAGGGCAAACATAATCTGTTGTACGAACGCCTTCATTTTTAAGCGCACCAAAACCGCTTTTTACATCTATTAAATTATGAATACCACGACTTTTTAAAATGGATGATGCAATAACTGACCTATAACCTCCTGCGCAATGGACTAAAAAATCTTCCTTCTCAGGATATTCTGCTAAATGTTTATTTAGTTCACTTAAGGGTGTGTTTTCAGCATCTAAAACATGTTCGCTCATAAACTCATCTTCCTTACGAACATCATAAACCTTAATATTAGTACTGTCAATCATCTTCTTAGCCTCTTCTGCGCTAATAGAGGTGATTTCATCGATTTCTTTCCCAGCTGCTTTCCATGCATCGATACCACCTTTTAAATATCCTATAGATGCATCGAACCCTACCCTAGACAATCTAGTTACGGCCTCTTCTTCCGTACCCTCTGGTATCACCAACAACAATGGCTGTTTTGTATCAGCAATTAAAGCGCCTACCCATGGTGCAAAATCGCCATTTAAACCAATAAAAATTGATCTAGGGATATGGCCTTTTACAAATTCATCTTGATGTCTAACATCCAATACCAAGGCTTCAGACTCATTTGCCACCAATTCAAATTCTTCAGGTGAAAGCGCTTTGGTACCGCGGTCTAAAACCATTTCAATATCCTCATAGCCTTCCTTATTCATCTTTACATTTAATGGGAAATATTTTGGAGGAGGCAATAAACCGTCTGTAACTTCTTTTACAAACTCTTCTTTGGTCATATCTGACCTAAGCGCATAGTTCATCTTCTTTTGATTACCCAATGTATCGACCGTTTCTTTCATCATATTTTTACCACAAGCAGAACCTGCCCCGTGCGCTGGATATACAATGACATCATCTGATAATGGCATAATTTTATTTCGTAAACTATCGAACAAGGTTCCCGCCAATTGTTCTTGTGTCATGTCGGCAGCTTTCTGTGCTAGATCGGGCCTACCTACATCACCTAAAAATAGCGTGTCGCCAGAAAATATCGCATGGTCTTTTCCTTTTTCATCTTTTAATAGATATGTGGTGCTCTCCATAGTGTGACCAGGAGTATGTAAAACTTTAAAAGTAATCTTACCTAATTTGAACTCTTGACCATCTTTTGCAATAATAGCATCAAAAGAAGGATTAGCGGTTGGTCCAAAAATTATAGGAGCGCCAGTTTCTTTAGATAGCGTGATATGGCCACTTACAAAGTCGGCATGAAAATGAGTTTCGAAAATGTATTTAATTTTTGCCTTATCGTTCTTAGCTCTTTTCAAATATGGGGCGACCTCACGTAAGGGATCTATAATAGCTACTTCTCCATCGCTCTCAATATAATAAGCTCCTTGAGCCAAACACCCAGTATATATTTGTTCTATGTTCATATGTCACTACTTTTAATCAAATTCAAAACACTACTTGACCTTTAAGGTACAAGATTTTATTGAACTCTGTTATCGTTCTATTTTAGCCATTCTACTATTTTCATAAGCTACTTTGGCTGCCAGTAACGAAATCTCATTAGGATTATCATAAAAATCTACCGCCTCTTTCGTTTTTACAAATAAAAACTCTCGTTGTAATTCTTTAATAATACCTGTGTTAAAAATAATATCTCGGGTTGGTCCAATCGCACCCGCAATATAAAATTGAATACCTCTTTCACGAATATCATGAATGAGTTTTGATAACATATCTGCTGCAGTGGCATCTATATAATTAATTGATTCTGCATTAAGAATAATTCCCTTTAAATTTGAGCCTTTTGCTCTTATATGCTTTAAAATCTCCTTTTTAAAAAATCCGGAGTTCCCAAAATATAATTGTGAATCGAACCGCACAATCAACAAATCATCTCTAACTACAACTTCATCGGCAAATCGAATTACATTTTTATAATAGTCGGAATTTCCAATATTGCCTATCTCAACAAAATGAGGCTTAGATGTTCTATATACCATAAGTAATAATGAACATAAGACTCCGATTAAAATACCTTGAGTAATTCCCATAAA